>Ga0209382_10000133_pt1 | contig 111840 bp, 99 predicted proteins | sample SoiMetdeltSBSDD5_FD_187599 | JGI IMG/M metagenome (GOLD analysis project Ga0209382, IMG submission 187599) | Bulk soil microbial communities from a Populus tree surrounding site in Tennessee, USA - Soil MetaG P. deltoides SBSDD5 (SPAdes) (version 2) | ecosystem: Environmental > Terrestrial >... | reverse complement strand
GGCCTCACAGGTCACCGTGAACCCATGCGGAACCGGCAGCCCCATCCTGGTCATCTCGGCCAGGTTGGCCCCCTTCCCCCCAAGCAGGTTCTTCATGTCCTTGTTGCCCTCTTGGAAGTCATACACATACTTCTCAGCCATGCGGCGCAGCCTCCTCACGCGGGGTTGGGCACAGGGTAGCCGGATCGGGCCGCACAATGAATGCATGAGGCGGGATCGGTGAGCCCGAGGCGGCGGCTGCTGGTGGCCGCGCTGGCCGTGGCCGTGGTCCTGGGCGCGGTGGCGGCCCTGGCCGTCGGGGTGGCCCGGGGGCCCGGGACCGGGGCAGGCCCGGCCGCCTCGGGCGGGACGCCGGTGCTGGTGGTGCCCGGCTACAACGGCTCGCCGGAGTCGGTGGGCACGCTGGCGGCGCGGCTGCGGTCGGCCGGCCGGCGGGTGGTGGTGGTCGACCTGCCCGACCGGGCCACCGGCGACCTGCGCGCCTCGGCCACGGCGCTGGCGGCGGCGGTCGACCGGACCGGGACGGCCCGGATCGACCTGGTCGGCTACTCGGCCGGCGGGGTCGTGATCCGGTTGTGGCTGGCCGACCCGGCCCGGGCGCTGCGGGCCCGCCGGGTGGTGCTGCTGGGCACGCCCAACCACGGCACCGAGCTGGCCGGGGGGGCGGCGGCCGCCCTCGGCCCGGGCCTGTGCGCCAGCATCTGCCAGCTGGCCCCCGGTTCCGGGTTGCTGGCCGAGCTCAACCGGGGCGACGAGACGCCGCCCGGGCCGCGGTTCTTCAGCATCTGGACCGCCCAGGACCAGACCGTGATCCCGCCGGCCACGGCCACCCTGGAGGGCGCGGCCAACATCCGGGTCCAGGACGTGTGCCCCTCGGCCCGCCTCGGCCATGGCGACCTGGTCACCAGCCCGCTGGCCCTGGGACTGGTCGTGGAGGCCCTGGACGGCACCCTCCCCGACCCACCCGGCCCCGCCGACTGCGCCGCCCTCCGCGCCACCGGCGCCTCAGTCGCCGGCGAGCCGGGCTAGGGGCGGGCTAGGGGCGGGCGGCGAGCCACTCCTCGACCAGGCGGTCGAGCTCGTACTCGGCCCGGGCGATGCGCAGGCCGGCGCAGCGCAGGGCCTCCCAGGCCGGGCCGACCCCGGCGGCGGCGTCGGCGCGGGCCTGGCGGGCGTGCTCCAGGGCCCGCCAGTCGGCCCCGGCCCGTGCCGCCAGCAGCCCGTCCAGGGCGACCTTGGCCAGCTCGGTGGCGTGCATCAGGTCCAGCTCGGCCTGGCCGTTGGCGGTCCGGGCCTGCTCGATGGCCCCCCTGGCCTCGCTGGTGCGCTTGGCGAAGGCGCGGTGGGCCGGCTCATCCGGCTCGGGGCGGCCCGCCTCGGCCACGGCCGCCTCCAGCGTCCGGACCCGCTGCTCGGCCCGCTCCACGGCCAGCCGGCACTCGCGCACCCACTGCTCGTCGGCCCCCCGGCGGGCCTTGGCGGCATCGGTCAGGCCGGGCGTCTCCCCGGGGGCCGGCTCGCCCTCCTCGTCGTCCTGGCCGCCGTCGGGTGGCTCGGTGTCGTCCTCGGCCGCCCGCTCCAGCCTCTCCTTGACGGTGGCGTCGGGCAGCGGCTCCAGGTCGCGGACGTTGGCCAGCGCCCTGGCCAGGCTGGCCTCGGCCGCCTGGAGGGTGGCCCGGGCCGCCTGCCGGTCGGCCCGGGCCAGCTTGAGCTCGGCCCGGAGCAGCTCGATGGGCAGCAGGTCCAGCCGCATCGAGGCCTCGACCAGGGCTTCCTCGTCGCTGCCCTTGGCCAGCTCGGCCAGCCGCAGGGCCAGCGTGAACCGCTCGTCCTTCAACGCCTTGACGGCCGTCCTGGCCGCCTGGAGGCGCTCGTAGGGGTCAGGTGGCACCGGTACCGACCTCCTTGTGCGGCCGGGGGGGAGCCGCAAGTTCGCGTCCTTAGATGCCTGCTCCGGGTGGGGATTGTCAAATTGGCCCGCCTTGACGGGCCACCACGGCCACCGCTTTCATGTCGTGCTGTGAGCGACATCACCGTGCTCGGCCTGGACAACGTGCTGCTGGACGTTGGCGACCTGGAGGTCGCCAAGGGGTTCTACGGCGGCCGGCTCGGCCTCGGGGTGAAGTTCGACTTCCCCGACGCCGGGGTGGTCGGCTTCCGGCTGGGCGACGAGGAGGCCGGCCTGGTCGTGCGGGCCGGGGACGTGCCCCCGGGCCCACCCCGGTCGTCGCCGCGGCTGTGGCTGGAGGTGCCGGACGCCAGGGCGGCCGGCAAGGCCCTGGCCGACGCCGGGGTGGCCCTGCTCGGCGAGCCCCGCGAGCTGCGCACCGGCTGGCTGGTCGAGGTCGCCGACCCCTGGGGCAACGTGGTCGGCCTCACCGACTACCTGCTGGCCCCGGAGCGGGCCCGCCAGCACGAGGACGGGCAGCCGCCGCGTTGACAGCCCCGGCCCGCCCGGGCAGGCTGCGCCGGTGACCAGGACGCTGCTGCGAGGCGGGCGGGTCTTCGACGGCACCGGCGCGCCGCCGGCCGAGGCCGACGTGCTCGTCGAGGACGGCCGCATCCTGGAGGTCGGGACCGGGCTGGACGGCGACGAGGCCGTCGACGTCGGCGGCCGCTACCTGCTGCCGGGGCTGTTCGACTGCCACACGCACGTGACCATCTCCAACATCAACCTGCTCGGCATGCTGCAGACGCCGTTCTCCTACCGGTTCTTCGAGACCGTGAGGAACCTGGCGGCCACCCTGCGGGTCGGGATCACCACCGTGCGGGACGCGGCCGGGGCCGACGCCGGGGTCAGGCAGGCCGTGGCCGACGGGCTGGTCCCCGGGCCGCGGCTGCAGATCTCGGTGACCCTGCTCAGCCAGACCGGCGGGCACGGCGACGGCTGGTTCCGGTCGGGGCAGGTGGTCAGCTTCTGGCCGACCTACCCGGGCATGCCCGACGGCCTGGTCGACGGGCCCGAGGCCATGCGGCGCAAGGTCCGCGAGCTGGTCAGGGCCGGCGCCGACGTCATCAAGGTGGCGACCAGCGGCGGTGTCCTGTCCCCCACCGACGACCCCCGCCACGCCCACTTCCGCGACGACGAGCTGACCGCCCTGGTCGCCGAGGCGGCCGCCGCCGGCCGCTGGGTGATGGCCCACGCCCAGGCCGCCGACGGCATCAAGGCGGCCGTCCGGGCCGGGGTCCGGTCGGTCGAGCACGGCATCTACCTGGACGACGAGGCGATCGGGCTGCTGTTGGACCGGGGTGCCTGGCTGGTCCCGACCCTGGTCGCACCCCGCGGGGTGCTGGCCGCGGCCGAGGCCGGCATGGCCATCCCGGACGCCGCCCGGCGCAAGGCGGTCGAGGTCGCCGAGGCCCACGCCGACTCCTTCCGCCGGGCCGTGGCCGCCGGGGTCAAGGTGGCCATGGGGACCGACAGCGGCATCACCCCCCACGGCCGCAACCTGGCCGAGCTGGAGCTGATGGCCAAGGGCGGCATGACCCCGGCGCAGGTGCTGGCCGCCACCACCTCCTCGGCGGCCGAGCTGCTGGGCCTGTCCGGCGAACTCGGCACCCTGGAGCCGGGCAAGCGGGCCGACGTGGTGGTGGTCGACGGCGACCCGTTCGAGCTGGCCACCCTCGGCGACCGGATCGCCGCCGTGGTCAAGGACGGCCGGCTGGTCGCCGGGCACGTGTGACCGGGCACGGCGGCGGCTGGCAGGAGGTCGGCGACCGCGTCTACCGCCGGCGCTACCGCAGCCTCGACCTGAACGTTGGCGCGGTCGTGGGCGACGACGAGGTGCTGGTGGTCGACACCCGCAGCTTCGCCGCCGAGGCGGCCCGGCTCCTGGCCGACCTGCGCGCCCTGACCCCGCTGCCGTGCCGCCAGGTGGTCAACACCCACGCCCACTTCGACCACTGCTTCGGCAACGCCACCATGCGCCCGGCCGCCATCTGGGGCCATGAGCGCTGCGCGGCCCACCTGCGCACCCGGGCGGCGAAGGAGCGCGAGCACCTGCTGCGCTGGCTGCCCGAGGCGGCCGGCGAGCTGGAGGAGCTGGAGCTCGACCCGCCCGACCGGACCGTGGGCGACGCCGGGACCGACCTCCGGGTGGGCGGGCGGCGGGTCGAGCTGCGCTTCTGCGGCCGCGGGCACACCGACCACGACCTGGTGGTGGTCGTGCCCGACGCCGGGGTGGTGTTCGCCGGCGACCTGGTCGAGCAGGGCGCCCCGCCGGTCTACGGCACCGACGCCTTCCCGCTGCACTGGCCGGCCGCCCTGGAGCGGCTGCTGGCCCTGGCCCCGCCCACGGTCGTGCCCGGCCACGGCGACGTGGTCGGCCACGGGTTCGTCGCCGGCCAGCGCGAGCGCGACGAGCTGGCCGCCATGGCCGTCCTCTGCCGCCGGGTCGCGGCCCGCGAGCTGGCCGCCGCCGAGGCGGTCCGGGCGGCGCCGTTCCCCGAGGAGACCGCCCGCCAGGCCCTGGCCCTGGCGGGGACGCTCAGCTCTTGATGTCCTTGGTGGCGAAGTTGGCCCAGGCGGCGCCGAGGAACACCGCGATGTAGACCGCCTGGATGGCGAAGCCGCGGCTGACGTTGTGCCACAGCACCGGGGTGCGGAACAGGTCGACGAAGGCCAGCCAGTAGTGGGTGGGCAGGTAGGGCTTGAGCGCCGCGGCCGCGTCCAGCAGGTCGAGGACCTGGGAGGTGACCAGCGCGGCCAGGGCGCCGAGGGCGGCGGCCAGGGGCGAGTCGGTGACGGTGGAGGCGAACAGGGCCACCGCCGCCACCCCCAGCATCGACCAGGCCACATAGCCGACGGTGACGGCGGTCCGCCAGGTGGCGTCCTGGGCGGCGATGGTCTGGCCCGACACCGACGGCAGGGGCTTGACCCCGAACAGCCAGGCCCCGACCGCGAACGCCACCACGGCCACGACCAGCACGGCCAGGAACACGAAGATGACCGTGACGGCCAGCTTGGCCACCAGCAGCCGGGTCCGCCCGACGGGCCGGACCAGCAGGTAGCGCAGGGTGCCGGCGCTGGCCTCGCCGGCCACCGTGTCGCCGGCCAGCACGGCCACGGCCACCGGCAGGAACACCGGCAGGACCAGGGCGAGGGCGGCCGCCGGGAACAGGGCGCCGTTGTTGAGCACCTGGGCCAGGAAGGCCGGCCCCTGCCCGGGCCGCGGCCCCACCCCGGTGACCCGCAGCAGCACCGCGACCAGGGTGGGCAGCCCGGCCAGCAGGGCGATGGTCACCCAGGTCCGGGGCCGCCCGACCAGCTTGCGCAGCTCAACCAGGAACACGGCGGTCCTCTCCGGGGCCCGTGGGGTCCGTGGGACCCTCTGCGGCCGGGGCCCGGGGGCCGCCGAGGCCGCCGGTCAGGCGCAGGAACACGTCCTCCAGGGTGGGGCGCTCCACGACCAGCTCGCGGACCCGGACCCCGCCGTCGACCAGCCGCCGGTTGAGCGCCTCGGGGGCGGTGCCGTCCAGGTGGACGGCCAGCCGGTCGGGGCGGCGCTCGCCCAGCTCGCCCAGCCGCACCCCGGGCAGGGCCGCCGCCAGGTCGGCGGCGGCGCCGACGTCGGGGGTGGTGACCAGCACCCGGCCGGTCGGCCCGAGCAGCGCGTCAACCCGGTCCTGGGCGACCAGCCGGCCCCGGTCCACGATCGCCGCCCTGGTGCAGACCAGCTCGACCTCGGCCAGCAGGTGGCTGGACAGGAACACCGTGGTCCCGCCCTTGACCAGCTCGGCCAGCAGGTCGCGGACCTCGCGCATGCCGTGGGGGTCGAGCCCGTTGGTCGGCTCGTCCAGGACCAGCAGCCGCGGCGCCCGCAGCAGGGCCGCGGCCAGCCCGAGACGCTGGCGCATCCCTGTCGACCAGGCCTTGACCGGCCGGCGCCCCACCCCGTCCAGCCCGACCCGGGCCAGCGCGTCCTCGACCCGCCGCCGCCGGTCCCGCCGCGACCCCGGGCCGGCGGCGTCGAACAGGGTCAGGTTGGCCCGGCCCGACAGGTGGGGGTAGAAGGCCGGGCCCTCGACCAGCGACCCGACCTGGGCCAGGACCTCGCGGGCGGCGCCCGGCACGGGCCGGCCGAGCACCTCGATCCGCCCCGAGGTCGCGAAGACCAGGCCGAGCAGCATGCGCACGGTGGTCGTCTTGCCCGACCCGTTGGGCCCGAGGAAGCCGAACAGGTCGCCCTCGCGCACGTCCAGCTCGAGGCCGTCCACGGCCGTCAGCCGGCCGAAGCGCTTGGTCAGACCCTCGGTGCGGATCACCGCAGCCCCACCCCGTCGCGGGCCAGGGAGGCCGCCACCCGGTCCAGGACCGGCTGGGTCACCGTCCCGGCGAGGGCGTAGGCCACCCCGTCGCGCTCGAACACCATGCCGTTGAGCAGCGGGGTCGCCAGCACGCTGGCCTCGCCCCATGGGCCCTTGCGGGTCGGCGCCTCGTCCAGGAAGGCGCGGGTCCGGGACGAGAAGCTGGCCGGGAAGGCCAGCACGGCCACCAGGTCGAATCCTCGACCATAGGTTGAGGCGGCGCTGCCGACGCCGGTCCGGCGGGGCTCGCCGGCCAGCGGGTCGGGGAGCACGAAGGGCGAGAACCGGTCGACCGCCCTGGCCAGGTCGGGCGCCTGGTCGGTGTCGACGTCGGCGTCGTCGGGCGCGGCGAAGCGGACCCGGGCCGGGTCGGGCGCGCCCAGCCGCAGGTCGAGGAAGGCCGTGGTCACGATCGGCCTGGTGCCGCCCCTGGCGGTCAGCTCGACCCGCACCGGCAGCCCGCTCGCCGGGTCGGCCCACAGGTCGACCCTGGCCACCGTGGTGCCGGCCGAGCGGGGCACGACCCGCAGGCCGAGCGCATGCACCCCGGCGACCCGGCGCGCCCCCAGCCGGCTCACCTCGCCGGCCCCGGCGGCGGCCGCGACCCGCCGCCCCAGCTCCGGCGGGAGCAGGTCGGCCGGCCGCGCGAACCGGACCGGCGGCTCGCCGTCGGTGACCACCGCCCGCCGCTCCCCCGAGTCCCACAGCAGCGTCCCGCCGTCGCCGGCGTACAGGTCGCGCTCGCCGATCGGGGTCAGCTCGTCCACCCGCCAGGTCGCGGGCCCGGCCACGAACGCCCGCATCCGGGTCGTCTCCCCCAGCAGCGCCACCACCCGCCCCGCCCGGGGCACGTCGGGCAGGCCCAGCCCGGCCCGCGCCTCGGCGTACCCCTGGTAGGCGACCCGGTCCGACGCCCGCACCCGGCCCAGCAGCTCCTCGGCCGCCAGCGGCCGGTCCCTGGCCGGCACCGCCGCCACCAGCCCGGGCAGCGCCACCAGCACGGCCACCGCCCCGCCCAGCACCAGCCACCGCCACCCCGACGGCGACCCTTCCCACCCCAACCGCATCTCCCCACGGTACGACCGGCCTGCGGATTCCGCCGGTTCGCCCGTGCCGCTCAGGCCGGGGCGGTGGCCAGGTGGCGCAGGGCGGCCTGGAGGGCGGCGGCGGTCGGGCCGGGGCGGCCGTCGGCGATGGGGACGCCGTCGACCTCGACCACCGGCATGAGCTCCCGGGTCGAGCTGGAGAGGAAGGCCTCGTCGGCGGCGGTCAGGTCCTCGGCGGTGAACACGCCGTCCAGGACCTTGAGGCCGAGGCCGGGGGCCAGCTCGGCCACGACGGCCCGGGTGATGCCGGCCAGGATGCCCAGGTCGAGGGACGGGGTGTGGAGGGTGTGGCCGGTCCGCCACCAGAGGTTGGCGGTCGGCGCCTCCAGCAGCTCACCGCCCAGCCCGACCAGGACGGCGTCGTCGGCCCCGCGGGCCCTGGCCGCCCGCTGGGCGGCCATGTTGAGGGCGTAGCTGATGGTCTTGGCCCCGGGCAGCAGCCACGGCGAGGCCGCCCTGAGCAGCGGGTCGGCCGCGGTGGTGAGCAGGACCAGCCGGAGCCCGCGGCGCCGCTCCTGCTCGAACGCCTCCGGGATGTCGGTGCAGATGGCGAACGCCACCGGCCCGCCCTCCGCCGAGCCCCTCCGGCTGGACGCCTCCCGATCGTCCGGGGAACCCCGGAGGGCTGCCCCGGACCCCTCCGGGCCCTTGGTGCAGATCAGGCGGAGGACGGCGTCGTCGCCGCCGGCGGCCTCCACCGCCCGGCCGGCCAGGTCCTCAAGGCCGGCCGGGAGGACCAGGTCGATGGCGGCGGCCGAGGCGGCCAGGCGGTCCAGGTGGTCCTGCAGCCGGAACGGCCGGCCGCCGTACACCCGCATGGCCTCGAACACCGCCTCGCCCCTGAGCAGGGCCAGGTCGAGCGGGTCGAGGGCGGGCCGGGCGCCGGCGACCACCCCCGGGTCGAGGGCCAGGACGGCGAGGACGGCCACCTCCGGCTACCTGGGGAGGCGCTCCTCCAGGTAGCCGACCAGGCGGTCGACCCCGACCCGGTCCTGGGCCATGGTGTCGCGGTCGCGCACCGTGACCGCCCGGTCCTGGAGCGAGTCGAAGTCGACGGTGACGCAGAACGGCGTGCCGATCTCGTCCTGGCGCCGGTAGCGGCGCCCGATCGAGCGGGCGTCGTCGTAGTCGATCATCCAGCGCTCGCGCAGCGACCCCGCCACCTCGCGGGCCATCGGGTTGAGCTGCTCGTTGCGGGACAGCGGCAGCACCGCCGCCTTGATCGGGGCCAGGCGGGGGTCGAAGCGCAGCACGGTGCGCTTCTCGGTCCCGCCCGAGGCGGTCGGGGCCTCCTCCTCGCGGTGGGCGTCGACCAGGAAGGCCAGGGCCGAGCGGTCGGCCCCGGCCGACGGCTCGACCACGTACGGGATGTAGCGGGTGTCGGTCTCCTGGTCGTGGTAGGTGAGGTCCTGGCCGGAGAACTTCTGGTGCTGGGACAGGTCGAAGTCGGCCCGGTTGGCGATCCCCTCCAGCTCCGACCAGCCGAACGGGAACTTGTACTCGATGTCGACCGCCCGCTTGGCGTAGTGGGCCAGCTCCTCGGGGCCGTGCTCGCGCAGGCGCACGTTCTCCTCGCGCAGGCCCAGGTCGAGGTACCACTGGAGGCGCAGGTCGATCCAGCGCTGGTGCCACTCCTGGTCCTGGCCCGGCTCGACGAAGAACTCCAGCTCCATCTGCTCGAACTCGCGGGTCCGGAAGATGAAGTTCCCCGGGGTGATCTCGTTGCGGAACGCCTTGCCGATCTGGGCGATCCCGAACGGGATCTTCTTGCGGCTGACCTGCTGGATGATCGGGAAGTCGACGAAGATCCCCTGGGCCGTCTCCGGGCGCAGCCAGACCACGGCCGAGGCGTCCTCGACCGGCCCCATGAAGGTCTTGAACATCAGGTTGAAGTTGCGCGGGTCGGTGAACGGCCCGCCGCCGCAGTTGGGGCAGCGCAGCTCGCCCTCGGCGGGCGGCCGGCCGTGCTTGGCCTCGAACGCCTCGATCAGGTGGTCCTCGCGGAAGCGCTGGTGGCAGTTGGTGCACTCGACCAGCGGGTCGGAGAACGACTCGAGATGGCCCGAGGCCTCCCAGACCCGCGGGGCCATGATGATGGCCGCGTCCTGGCCGACCACGTCGTCGCGCAGCTGCACGATCGAGCGCCACCAGGCCCGCTTGATGTTGTTCTTCAGCTCGACCCCGAGTGGACCGTAGTCGTAGCTCGAGCGGATCCCGCCGTAGATCTCGCTCGACTGGAAGGCGAAGCCGCGGCGCTTGGCCAGGTTGACGATCGCGTCCATCGGGTCGCTGGGCACTGCGTGAGCCTCCCTGTCTGCCGCCGGCGATGGCTTCGCCGGCGGTCCGTTGGGTGCCGGTATCGGGCAATGCTACCGGAGGCGATGCAGACGATCGCCCCGATTCCTCACACCCCGACCGGGTGCCAGACCGTCTTGGTCTCCAGGAAGGCGGCGATCCAGTAGGGGTCCTGGCCCTTGGCGTCCGACAGCCAGTCGCGGACCGACAGCTTGACCGGGGCGACGACCCGCTTGACGTTCTCGGCCGCGGCCAGCTCGGCCTCGCGGTACAGGGCCAGGTCGAGGCCGGCCAGGTCGAGGGCGTCGACGTCCATGTGCGAGGCCAGGGGGCCGACCAGCTCGGCCGCGAACCCGGTGAGCAGGTTCACCACCCCACCCGGGAGGTCGCTGGTGGCCAGGACCTCGCTCAGGGTGATGGCGGGCAGGGGCCGGGCCTCGGAGGCGACGACCACGGCGGCGTTGCCGGACACGATCACCGGGGCCAGCCGCGACACCAGACCGAGCAGCGACGACCCGGCCGGCGCGACCACCCCGACCACCCCGGTCGGCTCGGGCACCGAGAAGTTGAAGTAGGGCCCGGCGACCGGGTTGGCCGACCCGAACACCTGGGCCAGCTTGTCGGCCCAGCCGGCGTACCACACCCAGCGGTCGACCGCCTTGTCGACCGCCTCGGTGGCGGCCCGCCTGGTCGCCCCTTCGGCCCGGGCCACCTGGTCGACGAACTGCTCGCGCCGCCCCTCCAGCATCTCGGCCACCCGGTACAGGATCTGGCCGCGGTTGTAGGCGGTGGCCCCGCTCCAGCCCGGGACCGCCTTGCGGGCCGCCTGGACGGCGTCGCGCACGTCCTTGCGCGACCCCCGGCAGGCGTTCGCCCATGGCCTGCCCTTGTGGTCGCTGACCAGGTAGGACCGCCCCGACTCGGTGCGCGGGAACTTCCCCCCGATGTACAGCTTGTAGGTCTTGCGCACGTCCAGCCGTTCGCCCTCGCCCACTCCAGCCTCCACCGGCTCGCTCATCCCGACCGTCTGGTCATCGCTCCGCCCGCGCCCGGTTGATCACGGCCTCGATGAAGGGCGCCTTGGCGGTGCGGTAGCCGGCGATGTCGTCCTCGAACACCAGCGCCAGCGCCCGCTTGAGGTCAGCGTACGCGCTCGCCAACTCGCCGTGGCGGCGCAGGTAGTCGCGGACCAGGGTGAACTCCTCCCAGCGGGGGCAGGTCGTCTCCATCAGGTGGACGTGGTGGGTCCAGGGTCCGGGCGGGCCCTTGCGGAACAGCATCTCGTTCGGCAGCCAGGCCTCGTACTCGGCCATGTACCGGTAGCGCAGCGCCTCCAGGGGCTCGACGCAGCAGGTCCGCGCCTCGGGCAGGCTCCGCACCCCGACCAGCAGGTCGATGATCGGCTTGGCGGCCAGCCCGGGCACGGCCGTGCTGCCCACGTGCTCGACGGTGACCACGATCGGCCCCAGGGCCTCCTGGACCCGGGCCCGCTCGCGCTCGAACATGGCCACCCAGGCCGGGTCGTGGTCGGCGACCACGATCCTTCCGGCGCCGTAGCGTTCCCTGCCGGCCATGCTGCCATCGTAGCCGCGAGCGGCCCCCACCAATCCCCGCCGGCCTAGACTCTCCGGGGACGGTGGCGGCTCGAGGGGGTGGCGATGGAGGAGCGCTCCTTCACCGGGGCGGAGCTGGCGGCGCGGGCGCGGGTGGCTCCGGAGCTGGTGGGGCGGCTGGCCGAGCTGGGGATCCTGCGGCCCGGGGGCGGCGAGACGCCCTACGGGCTGGGTGACGTGCGCCGGGTGCGGCTGGTGGACGCCTGCGCCCAGGCCGGGCTGCCGCTGGAGGGCATCGGGGCGGCCATCGCCGAGGGGCGGCTGTCGCTGGCCTTCCTCGACCTGGTGGGGATCGCCGGGCAGCCGCTGACCGGCACGACCTACACCCAGCTCTGCGGCGAGCAGGGGCTTCCCATGGAGCTGGTCCGACGGGTCCACGAGGCTTCGGGCCTGGGGCGGCCACGGCCCGACGACCCGATCCACCCGCTGGACCGGGATCTGCTGGGCGCGGCCCAGCTGGGCCGGATGCTGGGGCTGGACGACGGCGTCCTGATCCGGATCGCCCGGGTGTACGGGGAGAACGTGCGCCGCATCGCCCAGGCGGAGCCGGAGTTCTACCACGACCACGTCGAGGGGCCGCTGCTGGCCTCGGGCATGGACGAGCGGCAGATGCGGGAGGCCGCCTCCCAGATGAGCGACTCGCTGGCCGAGGTGGTGCGGCGGTTGCTGCTGGCCCTCTACGCCCGCCACCAGGAGCGCTACACCATCGACCACCTGGTCCAGCACATCGAGGCCGTGGTCACCGAGCGTCGCCCCCAGCGGCCCCCGGCCATGTGCTTCCTCGACCTGGCCGGCTACACCCGGCTCACCGAGGAGCGCGGCGACCGGGCGGCCGCCGCCCTGGCCACCAGCCTGGCCGACCTGGTCGAGCAGGTGTCGCTGCCCCACGGCGGCCAGCCGGTCAAGTGGCTCGGCGACGGGGTCATGTTCCACTTCAAGCGTCCCGGCCAGGCGGTGGTGGCGGCGCTGGAGATGGTGGAGCGCACGGCCCAGGCCGGGCTGCCGCCGGCCCATGTCGGCCTGCACGCCGGGCCGGTGGTGTTCCAGGACGGCGACTACTTCGGCCGCACCGTCAACCTGGCCGCCCGGATCGCCGCCCACGCCGGCCCCGGCCAGGTGCTGGTCTCCGACCAGGTGGTGGCCGAGTGCGCCGACGGCCCGGTCGCCTTCGAGCCGATCGGCCCGGTGCCCCTCAAGGGCGTGGCCGACCCGGTGCCGCTGCACCAGGCCATCTGGCCAACCTGGTCGCACCCGGCGAGGCCGCCGGGGTGATCGCGGCCTTCGCCGACCGCCTGGCGCCCTAGGACAGGTTGAGGTAGGCGGCCAGGCCGTGGCGGCCGCCCTCGCGGCCGAAGCCGGACTCCTTGTAGCCGCCGAAGGGCGAGGTGGGGTCGAAGCGGTTGAAGGTGTTGGCCCACACCACCCCGGCCCGCATGCGGTTGGCCAGGTCGAGGATGCGGCTGCCCTTGTCGGTCCAGACCCCGGCCGACAGCCCGTAGGGGGTGTTGTTGGCCTTCTCCACCGCCTCGTCGGGGGTGCGGAAGGTCAGCACCGACAGGACCGGCCCGAAGATCTCCTCCTGGGCGATCCGGTAGGACTGGGCGACGTGGGTGAACACCGTGGGCCGGAACCAGAAGCCACGGGCGGGCAGCTCGCAGGGCGCCTGCCAGGCCTGGGCGCCGTCGGCCTCGCCGGAGGCGACCAGCTCGGTGATCTTGTCCAGCTGGGCCCGGGAGTTGATCGCCCCCACATCGGTGTTCTTGTCCAGCGGGTCGCCGACCCGCAGGGTGGCCATGCGCCGCTTGAGCTTGTCGACCAGCGGCTCGGCGATCGACTCCTGGACCAGCAGCCGCGACCCGGCGCAGCAGACGTGCCCCTGGTTGAAGTAGATGCCGTTGACGATCCCCTCGACCGCCTGGTCCAGGGGGGCGTCCTCGAACACGATGTTGGCCGCCTTGCCGCCCAGCTCCAGGGTGAGCTTCCTGCCCGACCCGGCCAGGGTGCGCTGGATCGCCTTGCCGACCTCGGTGGAGCCGGTGAAGGCGACCTTGTCCACCCCGGGGTGGCCGACTACGGCCGCCCCGGTGGCCCCGGCGCCGGTGAGGATGTTGACCACGCCATCGGGCAACTCGGCCTCCTGGATGACCTCGCCCAGGCGCAGGGCGGTGAGCGGGGTCGTCTCGGCCGGCTTGAGGACCACGGTGTTGCCGGCGGCCAGGGCCGGGGCCAGCTTCCAGGCGGCCATCAGCAGCGGGAAGTTCCAGGGGATCACCTGGGCGGCCACCCCCAGGGGGGTGGGGCGGCGCCCGGGGAAGGCGTAGTCGAGCTTGTCGGCCCAGCCGGCGTGGTAGAAGAAGTGGGCCGCGGCCAGGGGCACGTCGACGTCGCGGGACTCCTTGATCGGCTTGCCGCCGTTCATCGTCTCCAGGACCGCGAACTCCCGGGCCCGTTCCTGCAGGATGCGGGCGATCCGGTACAGGTACTTGGCCCGCTCGGCCCCCGACATCCGCGACCACACCTTGGTGTAGGCCGCCCGGGCGGCCTTGACGGCCGCGTCCACGTCCTCCTCGCCGGCCTCGGCCACCTCGGCCAGGACCTCCTCGGTGGCCGGGCTGATGGTCTTGAAGCGCCGCTCGGAGGCCGGCTCCACCCAGCGCCCCCCGATCAGCAGCCCGTGGTCGGCCCGCAGGGTGACGTGGTCGGTCGCCTCGGGCGCGGGCGCGTAGTCGAGCCCCCCGAACCGCGCCGGGGGCCGCTCCCCCCGCCGCTCCAGCTGCTCTGCCATGGCCGTCCCGTCCTAGTCCTTGGTGAAGTAGTCGCCCGACTGGTAGCGGCCGGTGCGCTCCTTGGCCAGCTGCATGAGGCAGTCGTTGAGGAGGCTGGAGGCGCCCAGGCGGAACCACTCGGGGGTGAGCCAGTCGGGGCCGAGGGTCTCGTTGACCACGACCAGGTGCTGGATGGCCTGCTTGGCCGTGCGGACGCCGCCGGCCGGCTTCATGCCGACCATGCGGCCGGTGCGGTCGTGGAAGTCGCGGATCGCCTCCAGCATGACCAGGGCCACCGGGAGGGTGGCGGCCGGCTGGATCTTGCCGGTGGAGGTCTTGACGAAGTCGGCCCCGGCGGCCATGGCCAGGACGCTGGCCCGGCGGACGTTGTCGAGGGTGCCGAGCTCGCCGGTCTCCAGGATCACCTTCAGCCGGGCCGTGCCGCAGGCCTCCTTGACGACCACGATCTCCTCGAACACCTCCTGGTGGCGGCCGGCCAGGAAGGCGCCGCGGTTGATCACCATGTCGATCTCGTCGGCGCCGGCCTCCACGGCCTCGGCGACGTCGCCCAGGCGCACGGCCAGCGACGCCTGGCCGCTGGGGAAGGCGGTGGCCACCGAGGCCACCTTGACCCCGGACCCGGCCAGGGCCCGCCTGGCCGTGGCGACCAGCGAGGGGTAGACGCAGACGGCGGCCACCGGCGGGACCTCGGGGTCACCCGGGTCGGGGCGGCGGGCCTTGGAGCAGAGGGCCTCGACCTTGCCGACGGTGTCCGCCCCCTCCAGGGTGGTCAGGTCCATCACGGCCACGGCCAGGCGCAGCGCGGCCACCTTGGAGTCCTTCTTGATGCTGCGCTTGGCCAGGGCGGCGGCCCGCTCCTCGGCGCCCACCTGGTCGACGGCGAAGCGGCTGAGCAGCGGGCCCAGGGCGACCTGCTGGAGGAAGCCGCTGCCAGCCTCGGGGAGCCGAACGGGGGTGGTGGCCATGGTCGCCTCATTGTAGCGGCCGGGGTCGGGCGGGCCCGCCGCCGGAGAAGCTGTCGAAGCTGTCCACAGGCGCGAGAATGACGAGACGGGCCGAGACCACCATGTCACCATCTCGTGACCTACGGGGCGGAGACTGGCTCGTTGAGGAGGAGACCCGGGGATGCGGACCATGGCCAGGGTGGGCGTCCTGGTGCTGGTCGTGGCCTTCTTCGCCGGGGTCTGGGACACAAGGCACGGGCAGGAGCGCCGGCCGGGCTCGCCGGCGCCGTTCCGGACCGAGCCGGTCGAGCGCAGCCGGCTGACCCGGCCGGCGCCCGAGCTGGTCTCGGTCCAGGCCGTGGAACGGAAGGGGTACGACCGGGTGCTGTTCACCTTCCAGGGCGCCATGCCCGGCTACCAGGTCCGCTACGTGCCCGAGGTCGCCGACCAGGGGGGCCGGCCGCTGCCGCTGCGCGGCAAGGCGTTCCTGGCCGTCACCTTCGACCCGGTCCGGGCCCACGACCCGGGTGGCGAGCCGACCGTCTCGACCGCCACCCTGACCCCGGGCTCCCCGGTCCTGCGCCAGGTGCGCTTCGCCGGGGACTTCGAGGGCCAGGTCACCTTCGGGCTCGGCCTGGCCGGGCGCGACGGGTTCCGGGTCTCCGAGCTCCGCGGCCCGACCAGGGTCGCGGTCGACGTCCGCTGACAAGGGAGGCGGCGTGGGCCTTGACGTCTATGTTGGTCCCCTGACCCGGTACTACGGCGAGGGGCCGGCCGACGTCGTGGAGCGGATCGCCCGCCACCAGGACCTGCCGGTCGGCGACGGCCTGGAGGCCGAGGAGGTCATCCGGGCCGCGGTGGTGCGCTGGCGCCAGGGCCTGAGCCGCTGGCTCGGTGACCGGCTGGCCGGGCCGCTGGACTGGGACGAGTCCGGCCCGGCGCCCTGCTTCACCGACAAGCCGGGCTGGGACGGCTACGGCGGCACCCTGCTGCTGGCCGCCCACGACGAGCACCCGGAGCTGCCGTCGCCCGAGGTCGTCTCCGCCGACTGGCCCGACGACCCCGCCTACCAGGCCGCCTCGGCCCCGGGAGCCGGCTCCCGCTACCGCCAGCTGCTGACCCCGGAGCTGTGGCTCCCCTGCCGGTTCGGGTTCACCGTCCACACCCAGGACATCACCGGCGCCGAGGTCGAGCTCGGCTCCAGCGTCGCCCTGCTCGACCAGCTCGAGCTGCTGTCGGCCCGCTACCACCTGGACGGCCAGCCACCGGAGCCGTCGACCGACGGCCATTCGCTGTCGGCCGCCGCCGGCGGCGGCCTGGCCGTGCTACGTCGCCTGGCCGAGCGCTCGGTCAGCTTCCGGGTCCCGATGAAGCTCGACTTCTAGGGCCCGTGCGACGGCCCCGGCCCGTCCGGGTCAGCCCCAGAACAGGTTGTGGGCGCCGAACAGGGCGGCCGGGTCCCAGGAGACCCGGGGCCCGCGGTGCATCCTGACGGTGCGGGAGCGCTCGGAGAAGCCGGCCGACTGGAGGGACGCCACGGCCGGGGTGTTGGCCGCGGGCACCGAGATGGCGACCTCGTCGCCGGGGGCGGCGCGGACCGCGTCCAGCAGGGCCAGGCCGGCCCGGGGGTCGGCGGCCACGACGGCCCCGCCCGGGCGCCAGGGCGAGCCCAGGTGGTAGCCGAGGGGCCGGCCGTCGCCGGCGACCAGGCCGCCGGTGGGCCACAGCGCGGTCAGCAGGCGCCGCCGGTCCTCGCCGGTGGCGGCCAGGTCCAGGGCCAGCACCGCCTCCAGGTCGGCCTGGCGGCCCGGCCGCACCGGCGGGGTCCCGGGCGCCCGGGGCCGGGTGGGGCCGGCGAGGGTCAGGTAGGCGGTCTCGGGGACGAAGCCGAGGCGCTCGTACACCGGGCGGCCGAGGGCGGTGGCGTGCAGCAGCGCGGTGGCCACGCCCCGGCCCTCCAGGAACTCGAGGATCGCCTCGGTGAGGGCGCCGCCGAGCCCGGCCCGCCGGTGCCCGGGGACCACGGCCACGCCCCCGACCCAGCCGGTGGCCCCGAACACCGCCCCGGCGGCCACCCCGACCAGGTCGCCGCCGGCCTCGGCCACCGCCACCTCGCCGTCCAGCCGGGCCCTGGCGAACCCGACCACCCCGGCCAGCCGGGCCCCGAACCCCGACCGCTCGTACACCGGCCCCAACCGGGCCAGCTCGCCGGGTCGCGCCGGCCGGATCGCGGGCCGCCGGGGGCTGTGGACGACCCGGCCACCCTTGCCGGGCAATCGGCTACGCTCCCCCACCGGGGGACCCGGCGCCGGCGGGCCCGGGTCAGGCACGCCCGGCGGGTCGCGGTGCGGCGCGGACGGGCTCGGGGACCGGGTCGGCGACGGCGCCGAAGCGGCGGTGGCGGCCCTGGTAGACGCGCAGGGCGTCGAACAGCTGCTGGCGGTTGAAGTCTGGCCACAGCACCGGGGTGAAGTGCAGCTCGGCATAGGCGATCTGCCAGAGCAGGAAGTTCGAGATCCGGAACTCGTTGGAGGTGCGGATGAGCAGGTCGACGTCGGGCATGTCGGCCGCGTAGAGGTGCCCGGCGATGGCCCGCTCGTCGATGCGGCGGGGGCCGCGGCCCTCGCGGACCTCGGCCGCCAGGGCCCGCACCGCCCTGGTCAGCTCGTCGCGGCCGCCGTAGTCGAGGGCCACGGCCAGGGTCATCCGGGTGTCGCCGGCGGTCAGGGCCTCGGCCTCCTGGATGCGCCGGCGGACGTGCGGGGGGATGCGGTCGCGGCGGCCGATGAAGCGGATGCGCACCTCGCGCTCGTGCAGCTCCTGGGAGCGCCGCACCAGCAGCCGCTCGTTGAAGTTCATCAGGAACCGGACCTCGGAGGCCGGCCGGCGCCAGTTCTCGGTGGAGAAGGCGTACACGGTCAGCCAGGACAGCCCGACGTCCAGGGCTCCCTCGACGGTGTCGAACAGGGCCGCCTCCCCCGCCTCGTGGCCCTTGTTGCGGGGCAGCCCCTTGGCCCCGGCCCAGCGGCCGTTGCCGTCCATGACGATGGCCACGTGGTCGGGCATGGCCTTGGGGTCGAGGTCGGGCGGCAGGGCCCGCGGGTTGCGGCTCGGCATCAGCGGGCCACCAGAGGGTAGGCGCGCAGGCGCCGGTCCAGGTGGTACTCGACGTAGCCCTTGACCAGGGCGCCGGCCTCGCGGCGGGAGACCGGGGCCGGGTCGGCTCCGGCGGCGGTGGTGTCCAGGTCGTCGCCGAGCAGGGCGGCCAGCAGCGGCATGGTGGCGGCGTCCAGGGTCGACTCCTGGCCGGTGCGGCAGCGCTCGCACAGGCCGCCGCCGCGGGCGATCGAGAAGCAGCGCGGCGGCCCGGTGGCCCCGCAGCCGGCGCACTCGGTCACCGCCGGCCGGTAGCCCTCCAGGGCCATCAGCTTGAGCAGGAAGGCGTCGAGCACCACCGAGGGGTCGCGGGGGCCGCCGTCCAGGGCCCGCAGGGCCCGGACCAGCAGCAGGTAGAGGCGGATGGCGGCCTCGCGCTCCTGGGCGACCTGGTCGACCGCCTCGAGCATGGCCGTGCCGGCGACCACCCGGTCGTAGTCCTCGCGCAGGGCCCGGAACGGGTTGATGACCTCGGCCTGGGTGACGATGTCGAGCTCGCGGCCCCGGTACAGCGACAGGTCGACGTGGCTGAACGGCTCCAGGCGGCCGCCGAAGCGGGACTTGGTCTTGCGCACCCCCTTGGCCACCGCCCGGACCTTGCCCTCGCCCTGGGTGAGGAACACGACGATGCGGTCGGCCTCGCCGAGCTTCCAGGTGCGCAGCACCACGCCCTGCTCGCGGTAGAGGTTCATCCCGCTCAGTCTATCGGGGTGTGGCGACGGGCAGGGGCGCCTCGGCGACCCGGCCGGCGACCACCTCCAGGCGCCGCCCGAGGTGCAGGTTGGCCAGCAGGCGCCGGTCGTGGCTGACCACCACCAGGGTGCCGTCGTAGCCGGCCAGGGCCCGTTCCAGCTCCTCGATGGCATCCAGGTCCAGGTGGTTGGTGGGCTCGTCGAGCAGCAGGAGGTTGGTGCCCCTGGCGACCAGCACGGCCAGGCCGGCCCGGGACCGCTCGCCCGGCGACAGGTCGGCCTCGGCCCTGGCCAGGTGCTCGGCGACCAGGTCGAACTTGGCCAGCAGCGAGCGGGCCTCCTCGACCGACAGCTCGGTGCGCTCCCTGACCGCCTCCAGCAGCGTGCCCGTCCCCGGGGTGCGGTCCTGGCCGAGGTGGCCGACGACCACCCCGGCCCCGAGCCGGACCGTGCCCGCGGTCGGGCGCAGCTCGCCGGTGAGCAGGCCGAGCAGGGTCGACTTGCCGGCCCCGTTGGGCCCGGTCAGGGCCAGGCGGTCGCGCCAGCGCAGCTCCAGGTCGACCGGGCCGAGCCGGAAGCGGCCGCGGTCGACCTCCGCCCCGGCCAGGCTGGCCACGACCTGGCCGCTGCGCCGGCCGGCCTGCAGCGACAGGCGCAGGTCCCAGCCCTCCCACGGCTTGTCGGGGTCGCCGAGGCGCTCCAGGCGGTGCTCGATCGCCTTGGCCTTGGTCGCCCCGGCGGTGGCCCGCTCCTTGCGCCGGCCGGCCAGGGCCTTGTCGTTGTCGGTGCGCCGCTCGCCCCGGCGGCTGACCGCCCACTCGCGCTTCTGGCGGGCCGCCTCCTCCAGCCGGGACCGCTCGGCTCGGGACTCCTCGTAGTCGGCGTGGGCCTGCTCGCGCCGGCGGCGGCGCTCCTCGACATAGGCGTCGTAGCCGCCGCCGTACTCGCCGAGCCGGCGGCTGTGCAGGTCGAGCTCGGCGATGCGGGTGGTGGTGGCCGACAGGAACGCCCGGTCGTGGCTGACCAGCACCACCGGCCGCTCCTCGGTGGCCAGGAACCGCTCCAGGCGCGCCAGGCCGTCGAAGTCGAGGTTGTTGGTCGGCTCGTCCAGCAGCAGCACGTCGAAGCGGGCGAGCAGGATGGCGGCCAGGCCGGCCTTGACCCGCTGGCCGCCCGACAGCCGGGCCAGGGGGACCTCGAGGACCCCGGGGTCCAGGCCGACGTCGGCCAGGACCCGGGGAGCGCGGGCGTCATGGTCGTCGCCGCCGAGGGCCAGGAAGCGGGCCAGGGCGTCGTCGTAGGCCTCCAGCTCGCGCCGGCCGGGTTGGTCGCCGACGGCCCGGAGGGCGGCCTGCATGGCCTCCTCGGCCGCGGCCAGGCCGGTGCGCCGACGCAGGTAGACGGCGGTGGTCTCGCCGGCAAGGGGATCGGGCTCCTGGGCCAGGTAGCCGACGTTGAGGCCGGGCGGCGACCGCTCCACCGTGCCGGCGGTGGGCGCCTCCAGCCCGGCCAGCGCCCGCAGCAGGGTCGACTTGCCGGCCCCGTTGCGGCCCAGCACGCCGATACGGCTGGTCCCGTCGACGACCAGGTCGACGCCATCGAGGACGACCTGGGCGCCACGGACCACGGTGAGGTTCCGAGCGGCGAGCATGACCCCAGCCTGGCACGGCCGGGCCGAGCCGCGCAGCCTCAATACCGGTGGCGGCAGGCTGGACGAGCTGGAGCCCGTCCAAGCCGTCCCGCGAACTGGACGAACCGGAGCCCCGTTCAAGCCGCCCCGAGGGCTGCGGAGGCGCAGGTCCGGGCGCGGGCCCGGTTCAGGCGCGGGCGCGGCGCGCCGGGGCGGCGACCCGGATGCGGCGGGTCAGGGTGGCGACCCGGATGCGGCGGGCGCGCCGGCGGCGGGACCTGGAACGAGCGTCAGCCTGGCGCCCCCGCAGCTCCTCGGCCTCGGTGATGGCGGCGGCGCGGGCCTGGTTCATGAGGTGGGTGGTGACGAGGGCGTGACGCATGGTGATCTCCTCGGTCGGGACGCTGCCCATGAGATGCGAGCTCAGGATGCGGGGCCGGGCCCGTCGGGGCGATGCCGCCCGTCACCGGTCGCCTGTGACGTTCGACACTGCCCGCTGCGTCGGCCATGACTCCTCCTGGGGCTTGCCTCCCCCCGGGTCGTCGGCACAAGCTCGACCTGTTCCGGCAAGGAGGTGGGCATGCAGGTCCGGCCATCGCTCGCCGCGCTCGGCGTCACCGACCCCACGCTGCTCGACCCGTACCTGGAGCGCCGCCGCTACGCCCGGGGCGAGCGCATCCTGGCCCAGGGGACCGGCGGCACCGAGTGCTACCTGATCGCCGACGGCGAGGTCCGGCTGGAGGTGGAGCGGCCCGACTTCGACTCCGACGGGGTCATCGCCTACCTGGGGCCGGGCATGCTGTGCGGCGAGTTCAGCCTGCTGGACGGCCGGCCCCGCTCGGCCAGCGCCTACGCCCACACCGAGGTGACCGCCCTCGCCCTGTCCGAGGACGGCCTGGCCCGGCTGTGCCGCGACGACCCGCCGACCGGGCTGGCCGTGCTACGGGCGCTGGGCGGGGACGCCGCCGCCAAGGCCAGGGAGACCCGCCGCCACCTGGAGGAGTACGTCTTCGCGGACGAGATCGACCCGGCGGTCGACGAGGTGGTGGCCAGGGCCGCGGCCGCCCAGGCCGAGCTGGCCGAATGGCCCGAGGCCCGGGTGGAGGCGCTGCTGGACGCGATCGCCCAGGCCGTGGCCGACCGCGCCGAGGAGCTGGCCGCGGCCACCGTGGCCGAGACCGGGATCGGCAACGTCGCCGACAAGACCTTCAAGAACCGCTTCGCCAGCCTGGAGGTGAACCGGGCCCTCCAGGGCCGGCCGGGGATCGGCCCCCGCCCGCCCGACGACCGCGGGGTCACCGAGATCGCCAGCCCGGTCGGGGTGGTGCTGGGGCTGATCCCCATGACCAACCCGGTGGCCACCCTGGTGTTCAAGACCTTGATCTGCCTCAAGGCCCGCAACGCCCTGATCGTCAGCCACCACCCGGCCGCCGTCGCCGTCGGGGAGCGCACCGTGGCCCTGATCTCGGGCGTCCTGGCCGAGCACGGGGCGCCGGCGGCGCTGCTCCAGTCGGTCGAGCGGGCCAGCCGCACCAGGACGGCGATGTTCATGCGCCACCCGGGGGTGTCGCTGATCCTGGCCACCGGCGGCACGGCCATGGTCCGGGCCGCCTACAGCTCGGGCACCCCGGCCATCGGCGTCGGCTCGGGCAACGTGCCCGCCCTGGTCTGCGCCGACGTCGACCCGGCGGCGGCGGCCGCCGCCGTGGTCGAGAGCAAGGCCTTCGACCATGGCATCATCTGCGGCTCCGAGGACAACCTGGTCGTCGACGCGGCGATCGGGGCGCCGTTCCGGGCCGCGCTGGAGGCGGCCGGGGCGGCCGTGTGCTCGCCCGAGGAGGCGGCCAGGGTCGCCGCCCACGCCTTCGACCAGGGCGACGGGCACCTGCGCCGCGAGGCCCTCGGCCAGTCGGCCCAGGCGATCGCCGAGGCGGCCGGGGTCCGGCGCGACCGGCCCATCCGGGTGCTGGTCCTGCCCGTCGGGCTGGACCAGGTCGACGGGCCCCTCGGCCGGGAGAAGCTGGCCCCGCTGCTGTCGCTGGTCAGCGTGGCCGGGACCGAGCAGGGCTTCGAGGTCTGCAAGCGGCTGCTGGCCAACCAGGGCGCCGGCCACACCGCGGTGATCCACACCGGCGACGAGGCCCTCCAGGAGCGGTTCGGCGAGGAGGTCCCGGCCAGCCGCATCCTGGTCAACGGCCCGGCCACCCAGGGCTGCATCGGCGTCGGCAACGGCCTGGTCCCGTCGCTGACGCTGGGCTGCGGGACGTTCGGCGGCAACTCCACCACCGACAACGTGACCTACACCAACCTGCTCAACGTCAAGCGGCTGGCCCGCCCGATCCAGCGTCCCGGGGGATAGTCGGGCGGCACCGTTCATCTGATGCTTGCCGGCGCGTAACCCGATCGCAATCCCGGCTGGGCAGCTTCGTGAATGCACGCACATGCGTCGATCAACTGGAGCGAGATCACCTGATGACGACCAATCGACCCGCGATCGAGAACTACCTGATGGACATGGACGGGGTGCTGGTCCACGAGGAGCGCCTGATCCCAGGGGCCGACCTGTTCGTCAAGCGCCTCCAGCAGACCGGGCACCGGTTCCTGCTGCTGACCAACAACAGCATCTACACTCCCCGCGACCTGGCCGCCCGCCTCGCCCTGACCGGCCTGAAGGTGCCGGAGGAGGCGATCTGGACCTCGGCCCTGGCCACGGCCCGGTTCCTCGACACCCAGCGGCCCCAGGGCACCGCCTACGTGCTCGGCGAGGCCGGCCTGACCACCGCCCTGCACCAGGTCGGCTACGTGCTCACCGAGCGCGAGCCCGACTACGTGGTCATCGGCGAGACCCGGGCCTACAGCCAGCAGGCGATCACCAGGGCCATCCGCCTGATCGCCGCCGGGGCCCGGTTCATCGCCACCAACCCCGACCCGACGGGCCCGTCGCCGGCCGGCCCCCAGCCGGCCACCGGGGCCGTGGCCGCGCTGGTCTCCAAGGCCACCGGGGTCCACCCCTACTTCGTGGGCAAGCCCAACCCGCTGATGATGCGCGAGGCCCTGCGGGCCATCGACGCCCACTCGGAGTCGACGGCGATGATCGGCGACCGGATGGACACCGACGTGGTCGCCGGGATCGAGGCCGGCCTCCAGACCATCCTGGTCCTGTCGGGCATGACCACCCGCGAGCAGGCCGAGCGGTTCCCGTTCCTGCCCTCGCGGATCGTGGACTCGGTGGCCGACCTGGTCGACGGGGTCCCCGATCAGGGACGCGGCTCGAGCCAGAACGGGCTGGTGTAGGCGATCGCCCGGCCCTGGCGGGCCCAGTCGCCGGTGGCCCGGGGGTCGGCCGGCTCGGCCGGATCGGTGACCCGCACCACCACCCAGTTGCCGTCGGCCGGGTCCAGGTCGAGCTCCAGGGCGGCCACCGGGCCGTCCGGGCCGTCCAGGTCGACCTCCAGGGTCGCGGCCAGGGTCGGCAACCGCTCCCCGGGCCGCAGCACCTGGAGCAGCAGCCGCCGGCCCCGCCAGGCCTCGCCGCGGTCAAGGTCGACCTCGAGGCGGGCCGGGCCGCCGGGGTGGACGAGGGCGGTGCCCATGCGGGCCCGCTCCCCCGACCCGCCGGCCAGCGAGGTCAGGGCGGCGTCCAGGCGCAGGCCCTTGACCCGGCTGGCGAAGAACCGCCGCGCCGCCAGGGCCTCCAGCACCCCGGCCCGGGTCAGCTCACGCACCCACAACCCGGCCCGGCCCTTGCCCTCGGGCTGGCCCCAGTCGGGGCCGTGCTCGTCGGTCACCCCCAGCAGCCCGACCCGCCAGCCGGCGTTGAGGCACTGGTTGAGCGGCGACTGGCCGCCGCGGTCGGTGTCCTTGAGCAGGTAGTCCTCGAGCTTGTTGAACAGCTCCAGGCTGACCAGGCGCTGAGCCAGGGCGGGCCGGTAGCCGAAGTTGGCGAAGCGCAGCCGGCCGGTGCCGGGATGGTTGAACCCGGCCAGGCCGTCGCTGCCGCTGCGCTCCAGCCAGCGCCAGAACCGGCCCATGGTGGGGGCGGTGCGCAGCGGGTCGGTGAAGCGCTCGCTGTCCCAGACGTTCATGTGGCCGAAGGCGGCGTGCGACCACTCGAACCCGTGCAGGGCCACGAACTCCCCGTCGGCGTTGGCCGCCTCGGCCAGGGCGATGGTCTGGCGCCAGGCCCGGCCGTCGATCCCGGTCCAGCCGGGCGCCTTGCGCAGGTCCAGGAACAGCGACGCCCAGCGGCTGTGGTCGGTCAGGGCGGCCACGTCCAGCCCGGCCGCCCGCATGGAGCCGTAGGCCAGCCGCGGGTCGCCGGCCCCGTCCGACAGCCGGCTGTGGTTGTGGAGGTCGGCATGGGCCAGCCAGCAGCCGGGGAACAGCCGCGACACCCGGCTGGTCCCCCAGGCGTCGGGCTGCTCGAGGCGTTCGGACGGCGGCTGCATGGTCCGACAATATCGCGCGGCGGCGGTCGATCCCGCCCGACACCGGCTTTGGTTCGGCTAGCGCGGGTCGGGCCGGTCCAGGTTCCAGTGGCGGCCGACCGAGGCCAGCCAGGTGGTGCCGTCGCCGGAGGTGAGGGCGAAGCGGCTGACCATCCGCTGGCCGCCCTCGTGGTCGCCGTACAGCAACTCGACGGTGAGCCGGCGGCTGGTCTGGATGGCCTCGCAGATCGCGTCGTAGCCGGGCTCGTTCGGGTCCCGGAACGCCCCCTGCCAGAAGCCGACGTCGCCCGCGGGCACGTACAGGTCGCGGGTGTGGCGGCGGAACCGGTCGGGGTCGGCGTGCGGCTCGTCGCCGCGGAGCCGCTCGGGCGACGGGTGCCAGCCGTGCAGGACGGCCATGCCGCTGCCCACGTTCCGCAGCGAGATGGCCAGGTAGACGACCCCGTCCTTGACCTCGACGGCGGCCCGGCCGCCCTCCAGGCGCGAGTGGTGGCCGTCCACCCACAGGACCTTGATCAGCGGGTCCTCCAGCCGCGAGGGCATCAGCAGCGGCCGCAGCCCGACCTGGAGGGCCTGCTCGGCGACGCGGGCGGACCGGTTGGCCGACCGCACCGAGGCGAAGGTGGCCGCCGCCAGCACCAGGGTGCCCCCTGCGGTGGCCAGCGAGGAGATCGTCACCCAGTCCGCCATCGCCGGACAGGGTACGCGCCCCGGTCGGGCTGCCAGCTAGCCGCCGGTCGCAGAGAAGTGCATCAGGTCCTTCGGCGACCGCCAGGTGCCGCCCCAGGTCCAGCCGACGGCGGCGAAGGCGGTGGTCACGGCGTCGCCCTGGCGGATCATGCCGGGGCGGGCCCTGGCCCGGTCGAGGTAGCTGCTGGCCAGCTCGGGCAGGACGAGGTCGCCGCGCCGGTAGGGGTTCTGGAAGGGGTCGACGTCCACGGCCAGGCCGTAGGCATGGGCCGACCAGCGGGTCTGCTTGCGGGCGGCGCGGCACACGAAGGCGGCCGTGTTGTTGCCGTCGCCGGTGGGGCGGGCCTCCAGGTCGGCGGTGGTGACCAGCCGCATCTCCTCGATCGGGAAGCGGGCCCGGTAGAGGCGGGCGAACACCGAGACGACGTCGGCCGCGACCCGTCGATGGACGACCAGCTCGCCGGTGTGGGGGCGGCCGTCGAAGCCGCGGAAGCTGACGGTGACATGGCGCAGGTCGGCCAGGCCGACCGGGCAGCCGGGCTTCCAGGTCGCCCCCATGCGGGCCCGGACGGCCGGGCCGATCGGCCGGATGGCCGAGCGGAACCGGCCCCCGGGCGGCGGAGGCAGCCGGTCGACGCTGGGGAGCCGCCGGGTCCGGAGCGCCGCCGGGGTCGGCAGCACCTGGCCGAAGCCGTCCGGGCGCAGCGGCAGCGGCCGGGCCCCGACCCGCCAGGCGCCCGCCGGTTGCGCGGCCGGCGGCCGCGTGGTCGGGCCGCCCCGGGGGGCCCGTGGATGGCCCTGCCCACCCTCCGCCGAACCCGCGGTAGCCTCCCCCACCGGGGGACCCGACGTCGGCGGGTGCGGTTGCGGCTCGCCCCGGGTGGCGGGCGCGCCCGGGGTGGCGGGCGTGCCCGTGCAGGCGGCGAGCAGCGCGCAGACCAGGAGCACCACCGTCAGGTGCCTTACCCGCACCGGCGACTCCGGGGGGTCAAAACAGGGACACGCCCCGGGGCCGGAAGCGGGTGGCGTCGCCGCCGGCCTCGGCCCGGATCACGTGCATGACCGCGTTGATGAGGGCCAGGTGGGTGAACGCCTGGGGGAAGTTGCCCAGGTGGCGGCCGCTGCGCGGGTCGATCTCCTCGGCGTACAGCTGCAGCGGGCTGGCGTGCGACAGCAGCTTCTCGCACAGCTGCCGGGCCCGGGCGACCTCGCCGATCTCCACCAGGGCCGACACCAGCCAGAACGAGCAGATGGCGAAGGTGCCCTCCTCGCCCGCGAAGCCGTCGTCGGTCTCCTCGACCCGGTAGCGGAGGACCAGCTCGTCCACGGTCAGCTCGTCGGCGATGGCCAGCACGGTGTCCCGGATCCGCGGGTCCTCGGGGGGCAGGAACCGCACCAGCGGCATGAGCAGGACCGAGGCGTCCAGGGCGGTGGTGCCGTAGTGCTGGACGAACACGCCCCGCTCGTCGGTGCCGTGCTCGCAGATGTCGGCGTGGATCTCGTCGGCGGCCTTGCGCCAGCTGGCGGCCAGGTCGCGGTCGCCGTGCAGCTTGGCCAGGCGGGCGCCCCGGTCGCAGGCCACCCAGCACATCAGCTTGGAGGAGGTGAAGTGCCGCGGCGCCCCCCGGACCTCCCAGATCCCCTGGTCGGGCTTGGCCCAGTTGTCGATGGCGCACTCGACGGCCCGCTTGAGCATCGGCCAGACCCGCTCGGGCAGGTAGTCCCGGGACTTGGTGTGCAGGTAGACCGAGTCGAGCACCGCCCCCCAGACGTCGTGCTGGCGCTGGGTGGCGGCGGCGTTGCCGACCCGGACCGGGCGGGCGTCCTCGTAGCCGGACAGGTGCTCCAGCTCCTGCTCGGGCAGCTCCCGCTCGCCCCCGACCCCGTACATGATCTGGAGCTCGCCGTCCTCGTCGCAGACGTCGGCCACGAAGTAGAAGAAGTCGTTGGCCTCGCGCTCGAAGCCGAGGGTGTACAGGCCCCAGAGCATGAAGGTGGCGTCGCGGATCCAGGTGTAGCGGTAGTCGTAGTTGCGCTCGCCGCCGGGGGTCTCGGGCAGCGAGGTGGTGGCGGCGGCCAGCAGCGCCCCGGTGGGGGCGTAGGTCAGGCCCTTGAGGGTGAGGGCGCTGCGCTGGAGGTGGCTCTGCCAGCGGTGCTCGGGGAACACGCCCTGGTTGATCCAGCCCCGCCAGAACTCGGCGGTGCGCTCCATGCGCTCGAACGCCTCGTCGGTGTTGGCCGGCGGCGCCCGCTCGGCCCAGTACTCCTCGGAGGCCGACCACTGCGAGCGCGGCCAGCACAGGGCGGCGAAGGCCCGGTCGCCCTCGTGCATGGTGGTCCGGGCGTGGGCGCCGCGGCCTTCGAAGCCGACCCTGAGGTCGGTGACCAGCCGCAGCTGGACGTCGCCGTCGCCGCCGTTGGCGATCGCCTCGCCGTAGCTCTGGCCCGAGTACTCCCAGGTGGCCTCGGTGCGGCCGCAGTCGAACACCGGCTCGCAGTCCAGGCTCAGCTCGACGCTGCCGATGATGCACTTCACCGTGCGCAGCAGGATGTGCTCGGCCTCGTAGTCGGTCGGGGGCCGGCGGTGGGTCCCCGAGCGGCGCTGCTGGTGGTACCAGGGGCCGACGCACATCGCGTCGCGGACCACCACCCAGCCGCCGCGGGCCCGCCAGGTCGTCTCCAGCACCAGCGTGCCCGGCAGGTAGCGCCGCCCGGCCGGCACCAGGACCCCGGTCGGCCCGAGCCGGAAGCTGCCCGCGGCCCGGTCCAGCATCGAGGCGAACACGCTGCGCCCGTCGGGCCGGGGCGAGCACAGCCACTCGACGTTGCCGCTGGGCGCCACCAGGGCGTTGGTCTCGCAGTCGGACAGGAACGCGTACTCGGCGATGGGCGGGAACGCGCTCGGCCCCTCGGCCGGCTCGGGCTCGAACGGCGTCTGCCGGCCGACGGCCACGCCGTCGTCGGGGGCTGGGTCGGTTGCTCTGGTCTTGGCCATCGTGCTAATGGTCTGCCCTGGTTGCGGCGCTGGCAACCAGGTCTCGGAGGATGTCCCCGGCGGCCCGGGCCCGCCCGGCGGCCTGGGCGGCGGCCAGGGCGTCCGGGTCGAGCCGGGCCCGGACGGCGTCGGCGGCCAGGTCGGCCTCGTGCCGTTCGGCGCCCACCGCGGCGAAGCCGGTGCGCTCGCGGACCGCGTCGGTGGCGGCCAGCAGGCGCGCGGCCTCCTCGGGCCGGTCGCGGCCGATGGCGACCAGGGCCGCGCCGAGCAGCACCGAGGCCGCGGTCCCCGGCTGGGGGACGGCCTGGAGCACGCCGGCCGCCTCGGCCAGGTGGGCCTCGGCCGCGTCGAGGTCGCCCAGGCGGGCCTCGGCGCAGGCCAGCTGGGCGAGGGTGTGGGGGACGCTCCAGCCGACCAGCTCCCGGACGATGGGCAGGGCCTCCCGGTGCAGCTGGCGGGCCCGTACGAGGTCGTCGCGGATGCGGGCGAGGCCGCCCAGCTCGTTGTACAGGTGGGCGAACCCGCGCCGCTGCCCGGTGCGGCGGAACAGGGCGGCCGCCTCGGCATGGAGGGCGGCCGCCCCGACGTCGTCGCCCCGCAGGGCGAGCAGGCTTCCGAGCCCGACCAGCGAGGCCAGCACCACATACAGCGGCCCCCCCTCGCGGGCGGCCGCCAGGGCGCCCTCGTAGCTGCCCACCGCCCCGTCCAGGTCCCCGCGGGCCTTGGCGATCTCGGCCAGGCTGAAGTGGGTCTGGGCCAGTCCCCACTGATCGTCGAGGGCCCCGAACTGGGCCAGGGCCCGCTGCCCCGCCTGCTCGGCCTCTGCCGACAGCCCCCGGTGGTAGGCCTCGAAGGAGAACCGGGCGCGGCCGGCGAAGGCCTCGCCCCATGGGTCGCCCAGCTCGACGAAGGTCGCCTCGGCCTCCTCGACCAGGCGGGCGCCGTCCTCGCCGGGCCCGACCCGCTGCAGCTCGGTGAAGGCCACCAGCAGCTTGGAGAACGCCGCCTCCGACCGGTCCCCGAACCGCTCGAACAGCTCCTGGCTGCGCCGGGCGGCCTCGGCGGTCGCCACCGACGGGGTGAGCGACACCTCGAGCATCACGCCCGCCTGCAGCGCCCTGGCCAGCTGGGGGGTCGGCGGCTGGCCGTCGGCCAGGGCGAGCGCCCCGGCCAGCAGCTGGCGGCCCTCGATGGTGCGGTCGGTCCACCAGTACCAGCCGAGGGCGGCGGCCAGCCGCAACGCCGTGTCCGGGTGCGGGGCGGCCACCGCCCGGTCCAGGGCGGCCCGCAGGTTGTCGTAGTCGGCGGCCACCCGCCGCAGCCAGGGCCGGGCCGTGCGGTGGACCGCGGCCTGCTCGGCCAGGGCCAGGCACCAGGCGCTGTGGCGGGCGGCCACGGCCTCGGCCTCGCCGGCCTCGGCCAGCCGCTCGGTCCCGTAGGCCCGCAGCGTCTCCAGCATGGTGAACCGCGCCGGGTCGCCGCCGGCGGCCACGACCAGGGACCGGTCGACCAGCCGGAACAACCCGTCCAGGACCTCGGCCGGCTCCAGCCCGTCACCGGCGCACACCGCCTCGGCCGCGGCGATCGTCCACCCACCGCTGAACACCGACAGCCGCCGCAGCAGGCGCCGGTCCCGGTCCGTCAGCAACTCCCAGCTCCAGTCGACGGTCGCCCGCAGGGTCTGCTGGCGTGGGTCGAGGGTCCGGGCGCCGCCGGCCAGCAGCCGGAACCGGTCCTGCAGCCGGGCCGCCAGCTCCACCGGCGGCAGGGCCCGGACCCGGGCCGCGGCCAGCTCGATGGCCAGGGGCAGCCCGTCCAGGCGCCGGCACAGCTCGGCCACCGCGGGGCCGCTGGTGGCGTCCAGGACGAAGCCGGGGTCGGCACTGGTCGCCCGCTCCACGAACAGCCGCACGGCGTCGTAGCCGACCAGCACCTCGGGCGCGGCGGCCCGGCCGCCGGCCCCGGCCGCGTCGGCCTCGGTCGGGTCGGGGACGGCCAGGGGCGGGATCGGCCAGACCACCTCCCCGGGGACGCCCAGCACCTCACGGCTGGTGGCCAGGACCCTCACCCGGGGGCCGGCCTGGAGCAGCCGCCCGACCAGCTCGGCACACGCCCCCACCAGGTGCTCGCAGTTGTCCAGGACCAGCAGCATCGCCTTGTCGGCCGCGAAGGCGGCCAGCCGCTCGGCCGGGGCCGGCAGGGCGATGCCCGGCCCGGCCGCCTCCTCGCCCAGTCCCAGGGTGACGGCGACGACCTCGGCCAGCAGGGCCGGGTCCCGCAGGGCGGCCAGCTCGACCAGCCACACCCCGTCCGGGTGGCCGGCCACCAGCCGCTCGGCCAGGGCGACGGCCAGGCTGGTCTTGCCCGCCCCACCCGGCCCGACCACCGTGACCAGCCGGTGCTGCTCGACCAGCTTGGCCAGCTCGCCCAGCTCGACGTCGCGGCCGACCAGGCTGGCGAGCCGCCCGGGCAGGTTGTGCCGGGGCAGGTCCCGCTCCGGCGCCGCCGCGTCCAGGGTCGGGTCCTGGACCAGGATGGCCTGGTGGAGCCGCTGCAGCTCCGGCGACGGGTCGATCCCCAGCTCCTCGGCCAGCACCGTGCGGGTCGCCTGATACACCCCAAGGGCGTCGGCCTGCCGACCCGACCGGTACAGCGCCACCATCAGCAACCCCCGCAGGCGCTCCCGGGTCGGGTGCGCAGCCACCAGCCCCTCCAAGTCCCCCACCACCCCGGCCTGCCCGCCACCGGCCAGCCGCAGCTCCACCAGCCCCTCGATGGCCACCAGCCGCAGCTCCTCCAACCGGGCCGCCTCCACCTGGGCCCAGGGCTGGTCGGCGAACTCGACCAACGCCGCCCCCCGCCAGAGGCCGATCGCCTCCTCCAGCAGCCGCGCCGCCGCGGCCCCGGTCGCCCGACCGGCCGCGGCGACCAGCCCCTCGAACCGGCCGGCGTCCACCCGCTCGGCATCGACCTCGAGCACGTAGCCGGGGGGGCGGGTCACCACCAGGCCGGCCCCGGCCGGGCCCAGGGCCCGGCGCAGGGCCGACACCCGACCCTGGAGGGTGTTGGCCGGGTTCCCCGGCGGCCGGTCGCCCCACAGGTCCTCGACCAGCCGGTCGGCCGCCACCACCCGACCGGCATGGACCAGCAGGTCGGCCAACAGGGCCCGCTCCTTGGCCCCCGGCACCCGCACCAGGCCGCCGCCGTCGCGGACCTCAAGCGGCCCCAGGATCCCGAACTCCATCGTCGCCGTCGCCGCCCGCTCCCTTCCCGTGTCCCACAGCGGATCCACAGCACCACGTCAGCCTGCCGGCCCATCGTGGCATCAGCACCTGCCAACGACCAAGGAGGAGGACAGGATGCAGGAGCACGAGGTGCGCGAGCTGTTCCAGCGGCTGCGCGGGGCCATGGACCCGGCGGTGGAGTACCAGGAGCGCCACCAGGACTACCTCCTGGAGCTGCCCCAGTCGGGCGAGCGGATGGACCGCGACGGCCTGCGCAGGCTCCAGGAGACCTTCCCGGGCGGCAAGGCGCCCAGGATCCAGCTGCGCCGGGTGACCGGCAGCGGGGACGTCTGGTTCCACGAGAGCCGCATCCACTACGCCGACGGCACGGTCTTCTACAGCGTCGGCCGGGTCGAGTTCCGCGACGGCAGGATGTGGCGCGAGACCCGCTACTACGCCGAGCCGTTCGAGGTCCCGGGGTGGCGGGCCTCGTGGTCCAAGCCGGCCGTCGAGGAGCCGGTGGCCGGCTGAGCTACCCCGCCGCGGCGAGGGCGCGGTCGTCGGCGCCGAAGTCGGCGGCCGCGTCCTGCGGCGGGTTGGCCAGGTGCCAGGCGACCGAGCGGTGCAGGGCCTCGTGCGGGTCGGTCTCGGTCCAGCCGAGCAGGTCGCGGGCCTTGCCGGAGTCGACCAGGAGGTGCTGGGAGATGCTGCCCAGCGCCTCGAGGTCGTCGGGGAGCAGCACGTCAGGCACCCGGGTCAGCTCCGCCTTCGAGCCGGCGGCCTCCAGCACGTGGCGGGCCCACAGGCCCATCGACCAGGTGCGGGCCTCGCCCAGGTTGAGGATCTCGGCCACGCAGGCGTCCGACTCCAGGGCCAGGCGGATGCCGGCGGCCACGTCGCGGACATAGCCGCGGGTCCACAGCCAGCCGCCCGCCCCGGCCGGGATGCGCTCGCGGCCGGCCCGGACCCGGCGCAGGATCGGCTCCTCGCGTCGCTGGTGGTCGCGCTCGCCGTAGACCATGGGCAGCCGGCACACGGTCGCCTCCCTGGCCAGGTAGGCGGCCTCCACGTCGAGCTTCTCGTAGGTGTCGGCGTCCGGCGATGGGTGGGGCCGGCCCCGGTACGGGAAGCGCTCGGGCCGGACCGGCGAGGTCTCGTCGACCGGCAGCGGGTCGGTCTCGGTCCCGGCCAGCACCGCCCCGAACGCCCGGTACACGTCCATGCTGGACACCACCAGCAGCCGTACGTCGTCGCCGATGGCGGCCAGGGCGGTCTCGGCGTCGGCGGCCGAGTAGGCGCAGTTGTCGACCACCGCCTCGGGGGCGAACTCGTCCACCGGCCCGCGCAGATGGGGCAGGTCCTGGCGCTCGGCGTGGAGGTGGTCGACCTCCCGGTCCACCGGGGCACCCCCTTGGGGTTCCCCGGCCCCCTCCGGCCGATCCACCGGGCACCCCCTTGGGGTTCCCCGGCCCCCTCCGGCCGATCCACCGGGGCACCCCCTTGGGGTTCCCCGGCCCCTGCGGCCGACCAGGGACCCGACCCGCTGCCGGCTGGGCCGTCGTGGGGTTCCCCGGACCCCTCCGCCAGGTCGGCCGGCTCGTGCTCGCCCCGGTGCACGACCAGCAGCTCGTGGCCGTAGGCGACCAGCTCCTCGACGATGGCGGCCCCGATGAACCTGGTCCCGCCCAGCACCATCACCCGCATCCGTGCTCCTCCCGCTCCGGCGGCCGTCGCCGGCAGCCTACCGGGGCGGCCGCGCCGCTGACCGGCGGCACCGCCCAAACGTGACGCTGCGCACAAAGCGCTTCCCGACCGGCGCGGCGGCGCGCATCATGTCTCCTGGTAGTCCTGGGGGGAGGAGAGCCTCGCTGATGTCGGAGCCGAGCGAGAGCCACTACGACACCATCCTGCGGGCGACAGCCGACGGCCGGGTGGTGCCGTTGCTCGGCGCGGGCGTGAACCTGTGCGGCCGGCCCAAGGACGCCGCCTGGCAGCACGGCCGCTACCTGCCCACCGGGGCCGAGCTCGCCACCCACCTGGCCGCCCTGTTCGACTACCCCGAGGGTGAGCTGCTGGACCTGCTGCGGGTCTCGCAGTATGTGGAGGTCACGCTGGGGTCGGGGCCGCTGTACGACAAGCTGCACGAGCTGTTCGACGCCGACTACCCGCCGACCTTCCTGCACGAGTTGCTGGCCAGCCTGCCCAGGCGGCTGGGGCTGGCCGACCGGCGCCGCCACCAGCTGATCATGACCACCAACTACGACGACGCCCTGGAGCGCGCCTTCCGTGCCGCCGGCGAGGTCTTCGACCTGGTCTGGTACGTCGCCGAGACCGAGAACCGGGGCAAGTTCCTGCACCTGCCGCCGGACGGCGAGCCCCGGCTGATCACCAGGCCCAACGAGTACGACGAGCTCTCGCTCGAGGAGCGGACGGTGATCCTCAAGATCCACGGGGCCATCGACCGTCTCCAGCCCGAGCGCGACAGCTTCGTGATCACCGAGGACCACTACATCGACTACCTGACCCGGACCGACGTGTCGACCCTGATGCCGGTGACCCTGGGGGCCAAGCTGCGCCACAGCCACTTCCTGTTCCTCGGCTACAGCATGCGCGACTGGAACCTGCGGGTGATGCTGCACCGCATCTGGGCCGAGCAGTCCCGCAGCTACAAGTCGTGGGCCATCCAGGGCGATCCCAACCCGATCGACGAGGAGTTCTGGCACCGGCGCGGGGTCGACGTCCTCGACACGTCGCTGGAGGAGTACGTCGCCGGGCTCACCGCTCACCTGGAGCGGGTGCAGACCAGCGAGGTCGGCTGATGCGCCAAGCGACCCCGCCAGACCCGGCCCTGACCGCCCCGCCGGCCCCGGCCCGGCCGCGCACGAGCCCGTACCAGGGGCTCCAGCCGTTCGCGGAGCGGGACGCCCCGTTCTTCTTCGGCCGGGACGCCGAACGCACCATCCTGGCCGCCAACCTGATGGCGGCCAGGCTCACCTTGGTCTACGGGGCGAGCGGGGTCGGCAAGAGCTCGGTCCTGCGGGCCGGGGTGATCCACCAGTTGCGCGAGCAGGAGCGCCAGGCCGACCTGGCCACCGGCGCCCCCCGGCTGCTGGCTGTCTACCACAACCAGTGGTCCGGCGACCCGGTGGCCAGGCTGATCGACCGGGTCGGCCAGGAGATCGCGCGGGCCCTTGGGCTGGCCGTCCCTCCGTCGGCGGCTCCGTCGGGAGGGCTGGCCGAGACGCTCGCCGCCTGGACGGCCCGCTGGCACCTGGACCTGCTGGTGATCCTGGACCAGTTCGAGGAGTACTTCCTCTACCACCGGGACGAGGACGGCCCCGGCAGCTTCGCGGCCGAGTTCCCGCCGGCGGTCGAGCGGGCCGACCTGCCGGTGAGCTTCCTGATCGCCGTCCGCGAGGACGCGCTGGCCAGGCTCGACCGCTTCAAGGGCCGCATCCCCAACCTGTTCGAGAACTACGTGCGCATCCGCCACCTGACCGCCAGCCGGGCCGAGGCGGCGATCCTGAAACCGCTGGCCCGGCTCAACCAGTCGGTCCCGGACCAGGAGCCGTGGACGACCGAGCCGGAGCTGGTCCGCAGGGTGCTGGAAGGGGTCCAGGTCGGCCAGGTGGTGCTGGCCGTGGTCGGGCGGGGCCAGGCCGCGGCGGCGGCCCGCCCACCGCCGGACCCGCCGATCGAAACCCCGTACCTCCAGATGGTGCTGACCCGCCTGTGGGCCCGGGAGACCGAGCAGGGGTCGCGGCGGCTGCGGCTGCGGACGCTGGAGGCGCTCGGGGGCCCCCAGCAGATCGTCCGCACCCACCTGGACGAGGCTTTGGACGGGCTGCCGACCGCCCAGCAGGAGGTGGCTGCGGCCCTCTTCCACTACCTTGTCACCCCGTCGGGCAGCAAGATCGGTCACAGCGCGGTCGACCTGGCCAACTACACCAGGTTCTCCGCGGAGCGGGTGCGGGCGGTGCTGGCCGCCCTGTCGGCGCCGGACGCCCGCATCGTCCGGCCGGTGCCCGCCCCGCCCGGGCTGGGCGAGGAGCCGCGCTATGAGATCTTCCACGACGTGCTCGCCCCGGCGATCCTGGGCTGGCGGGCCCAGTGGGCGGCCAGGCGGCAGGCCGAGGCGGCCGCCCAGCGCCAGCTCGAGCAGCGCGCCCGGCGCTGGCGGCGCAGCCAGGGCCTGGCCGCGGTGCTGGTCGCCGTGCTGGTGGCGGTGGGGGCGGGGCTGGCCACGCGGGCCGTGCTGGACGCAAGGACCGGGCGGGCGGCCACCGAGGCGCAGGCGGCGGCGCTGCGCCAGGACGTCGGCACGGCCAGCGCCACCGCGGCCAGGTCGAACGCCGACGCCTACATCGCCAAGGCCGACACCACCTGCACCAAGGGCTGGGCCGACGGCAAGGTGAACTTCCCGGATCGGCCGCCGCGCGAGGACCCGCAGGCGCACGCCCGATGGCTGGCCGGCATGGTCGGGATCGGCCAGGAGACGCTGCGACAGTGGCGGGACCTGCCGGTCCCGGCGACCATCCACGGCGAGGTCGCCCCCATCCTCCACGACTACCAGCAGAGCCTGCAGGCCTATGCGGCGGCGGCGCCGCTGCTGGCCACCGGCCCGACCGAGGAGGGCGACAACCTGCTGCGCCGGGGCGACCGGATCGGCAGGGACTACCGGCGGCGGGCCAGGCAGGCCGGCTTCCAGGAGTGCGACACGGCGCTGCCGCTGTAGCCGCCCGACGGCATCTCAGAACCCGAGGCGGGACAGCTGGCGGGGGTCGCGCTGCCAGTCCTTGGCCACCTTGACCCGCAGATCGAGATAGACCTGGGTGCCGAACAGGGCCTCGAGCTCGGCCCTGGCCTGGGTGCCGATGTCGCGCAGGACCGACCCGCCGCGGCCGAGCACGATCGGCTTCTGGCTGGCCCGCTCGACGAACAGGAACGCCCGGATGACCAGCAGGTCCTCGCGCTCGGGATCGGGGCCCATCTCCTCGACCAGCACGGCCACCGAGTGGGGCAGCTCGTCGCGGACCCTGGTCAGGGCCTGCTCGCGGATCAGCTCGGCCACCAGGTGCTGCTCGGGCTGGTCGCTGGTGTGGCCCTCGGGGTACAGGGGCCGGCCCTCGGGCAGGTGGCGCAGGACCAGCTCGACCAGCAGGTCGAGCTGGGTGCCGACGCGGGCCGAGACGGGCACGATCTCGGCGTAGTCGGCCAGCCCGGCCGCGGCCTGGAGGGCGGCGGCGATCTTGGCCCGGGAGGCGGCGTCCATCTTGTTGACCACGCAGAGCCTGGGGGTGGCCACCTTGGCCAGCTCGCCGGCCAGATACCGGTCGCCGGCCCCGACCCCGGCGGCCGCGTCGACCAGCTGGAGGACCAGGTCGACCTCGGACAGGGTCCCCCTGACCAGGTCGTTCAGCCGCCGGCCGAGCAGGGTGCGTGGCTTGTGGAGGCCGGGGGTGTCGACCAGCACGGCCTGGCCTTCGGGGCGGTGCAGCACTCCCCGGACGGCCGAGCGGGTGGTCTGCGGCTTGTCCGAGACGATCGCCAGCTTCTGGCCGAGGAGGGCGTTGAGCAGGGTCGACTTGCCCACGTTGGGCCGCCCGACCAGGGCGACCAGCCCGGACTTCACGGCTGGCCCGCCGGGCCGAGGGACTCCGGCCCGAAGCTGTCGGGCAGCAGGGCGCCCAGGGTGGTGGTGCGCAGCTCCTCCCCGGTCTCGCCGGCGCACAGCACCTCCAGCTCGGCGCCGCGGGGGAACTCGTGCAGGACCTGGCGGCAGGCCCCGCAGGGGGTGACCGGGTCGGGGCCGTTGCCGGCGACCGCGATGGCCAGGAACCGGCGCGACCCGGCGGCCACGGCCGCCACCACCGCCGACCGCTCGGCGCAGATGGCCAGGCCGTAGCTGGCGTTCTCGACGTTGGCGGCGGTGATCACGTCGCCCTGCTCGGTGAGCAGCGCCGCCCCGACCCGGAACCCGGAGTAGGGGGCGTAGGCGCGCTCGCGGGCGGCCCGGGCGGCGGCCACCAGCTCACCGGCCGACGGCCGGGAGGAGGGGTTCATAGCCGGCGGGCCTGGGCGGTGATGTCCTGGGACTCCTCCGGCGGTCCCAGCCGGTGGATGCGGACCCGGCCGATGCGCCGGCCCTGGACCCGCTCGGCCCGCAGGCGCAGCCCCTGGAACTCGATCTCCTGGCCCTCCCTCGGCACCCCGCCGACCAGGTTGAACAGCAGGCCGCCGATCGAGTCCCACTCGGTGGAGGGCAGCTCAACGTCGAGCAGCTCGTTGACCTCGTCGATGCCGAGGCGGGCGTTGACCCGGTAGTCGCCGTCGGGCAGCGGCTCGACGTTGGGCTCCTCGCGGTCGTACTCGTCGGTGATCTCGCCCACGATCTCCTCCAGCAGGTCCTCCAGGGTGACCAGGCCCGAGGTGCCGCCGTACTCGTCGATCACGATCACCATGTGGCTCTTGCGCCTGCGCATCTCGCGCAGGCACTCGGCGGCCCGCATCGACTCGGGCATGTACGGGGCCGGGCGCAGGATCTCGGCCAGGGGCTTGTCGGCCTGGCCGTCGTGGAGGCGTGAGAGCACGTCCTTGGCATAGGCCAGGCCCACCACCTCGTCGATGGTGCCGTCGTAGACGGGGATGCGGGAGAAGCCCGACTGCAGGATCAGCTCGAGCACCTCCTCCAGCGGCGTCTCCAGGGGAACCGCGACCATGTCGGGCCGGGGCACCATGACCTCGCGCAGGATGGTGTCGCCGAACTCGAAGATCGAGTGGATCATCTCCCGCTCTTCTTCCTCGATGACCTCGTCCCGCTTGGCCTCGTCGACCATGGCCTTGATCTCGTCCTCGGAGATGAAGGGGCCGCTCTTGAGGCCCTTGCCCGGGGTGACCACGTTGCCGATCCCGATCAGCAGCCGGGCCAGCGGGCCCAGGACCGGCAGGCGGGTGAGCACGTAGACGAACGGGGCCACCGCCAGGGCGGCCCGGTCGGTCTGCTGGACGGCGTAGGTCTTGGGGGCCACCTCGGCGAAGATGAAGGTGATCAGGGTCATGCTCAGGGCCGCGATGGCCACCCCGAGCCCGCCGCCGACGAGCCGGTCCATCAGCGAGGTGAACAGCGCGGTGGCGGTGAACTGGACCACCAGGAGCAGCAGCAGGACCAGGTTGAGGAATCGGGCCGGCTGCTCGACCAGGTTGAGGAGCTGGGCGGCGCCGCGGCGCTGCTCCTCCCTCAGGTGCATGGCCCGGGCGCGGCTCATGCGGGTCAGGCTGGTCTCGGCCGCGGCCAGGAAGGCGGCGATCGTGGTCAGGGCGAGCACCGCCAGCAGCGTCCACAGGTCGGTGGTGGTGAAACGGCTCACAGGGGCTCACCGGCGCGCCAGCGCGCCAGCAGCTCGTTGGTGCGGGCCTTCATGGCCTGCTCCTCGGCGGGCTCGGCGTGGTCGAAGCCGCACAGGTGGAGGATGCCGTGCACGGTCAGGAGCTCCAGCTCGGCGGCCAGGCTCTGGCCGTTGCGGCTGGCCTGCTCGGCCGCGTACGCCGGGCAGAGCACGATGTCGCCGAGCAGCCAGGGCGCGTCGTCGTCCTCCTCGTCGTCCAGGGCGTCGTCGTCGTCGCCGTCGCCGAGGCGGTCGGCGGCGAACCCGCGCGGCCCGGTCGGGCCCTCGGGCGGCCCCGACGCCGGCGAGGGCCCGTCGATCGGGAACGCCAGCACGTCGGTGGGCCGGTCCTCGCCCATGTAGCGCTCGTTGAGGTCGGTCATGACGGCCCGGTCGACCAGCAGCAGCGAGATCTCCGACTCCTCGACACCCTCGGCGTCCATCACCAGCCGGGCCAGCCGGGCCAGGGCCGGCTCGTCCACCCGGTAGTCGGCCTGCTCGTTGGCCAGGAACACGCTCATCCCCGGCCCCCCCGAGCAGGCGGGCCTTTGACGGGATGCGGGGGTTCGGGGCCCACTACGACCTGGCCTCGTCGTAGCGGCGGTAGGCCTCGACGATGTCCTGGACGATCCGGTGCCGGACCACGTCCCGGCTGGACAGGTACACGAACGACAGGTCGTCGATCCCGGTGAGGATCTCCCGGACCACGTTCAGCCCCGAATGCTGCCCCGACGGCAGGTCGATCTGGGTGATGTCCCCCGTCACCACCGCCTTGGAGTTGAACCCCAGCCGGGTCAGGAACATCTTCATCTGCTCCTGCGTGGTGTTCTGCGCCTCGTCGAGCACAATGAACGAGTCGTTGAGGGTCCTGCCACGCATATAGGCCAAAGGGGCCACTTCGATCGTGCCGCGTTCCATCATGCGGCCGATCTGCTCGGCGTCGATCATCTCGTAGAGGGCGTCGTAGAGGGGGCGCAGGTAGGGGTCGATCTTCTCCGAGAGGGTGCCGGGGAGGAAGCCGAGCTTCTCGCCGGCCTCGACGGCCGGGCGGGTGAGGATCAGGCGGTTGACCTGCTTGGCCATCAGGGCCTGGACGGCGACGGCCATGGCCAGGTAGGTCTTGCCGGTGCCGGCCGGGCCGATGCCGAAGACCACGGTGTTCTTGCGGATGGCGTCGACGTACTTCTTCTGGCCGACCGTCTTGGGCTTGATGGAGCGGCCGCGGCCGGTCAGGACCGAGTCGCCGAAGACGGCCGAGGGCCGGGCCGCGCCGTCGCCGCGGATGATGTCGATCGAGCGGCCGACGGTGTCGGCGGTCAGGGCGTCGCCCTGTTCCAGCAGGGTGATGAGCTCCTCGAAGAGGCGGGCGACCCGTTCGGCGTCGGCCTGCTCGCCGGTGATGGTGATCTCGTTGCCGCGGACGAAGACGATGCTCTCGAAGGCGGCCTCGATCAGCTTGAGCAGCTCGTCCCGGGTTCCAAGGAGGCTGACCATCGAGTGGTTCCCGGGGACCAGCACCTTGACCTGGACCTGTGTTGGTTGCCGCACGCTTGCCGTTGGCCCCTCCGTCTGGGACATCCTAGGCCGACCGCGGCGGTCGGCAGGTTCGCCGAGTATAGCGAGCCGTGGGGCGGCCAGGCCGGGAGGCGGCTACAGGTGGGCGATCGGGACCGGGTCGACCGGGTCGGCCAGGTCGAAGCCGAACACGCGGCCGTAGAAGTACAGCTCGGCCTCCAGGGCCCGGCGGATGTGGGCCGCCTGGCGGAAGCCGTGCTGCTCGCCGGGGAAGGGCAGGTAGGCGTAGGGGATGGCCTTGGCGTCGAGGGCGGCGGCCATCATCTCGGCCTGGGCGGGCGGCACGACCTCGTCCTCCAGGCCCTGGAGCAGGATCACCGGGCACGACAGGCGGTCGGTGAAGTGGATCGGCGACCGCTCCCGGTACAGCTCCTCGGCCTGCGGCCAGGGACCGATCAGGCGGTCCAGGTAGCGCGACTCGAACTTGTGGGTGTCGCGGGCCAGGGCGGCCACGTCGGCCACCCCGTAGTAGCTGGCCCCGGCGGCGAAGTCGTCGCGGAAGGTGAGGGCGCACAGGGTGGTGTAGCCGCCGGCGCTGCCGCCGCGGATGGCCAGGCGGGCCGGGTCGACGTCGCCCCGGCCGGCCAGGTAGCGGGCCGCGGCCACGCAGTCGTCGACGTCGACGACTCCCCACTGGCCGTCCAGGCGCCGGCGGTAGGCGCGGCCGTAGCCGGTGGAGCCGCCGTAGTCGACGTCGACCACGGCGATCCCGCGGCTGGTGAAGAACTGGTAGCCGAGGTGCAGGCCGCTGGAGACCCCGGCGGTGGGGCCGCCGTGGCTGGCCACCACCAGCGGCGGCCGCTCCCCCTCGGGGCCCTTGGCGTCGGGGTTGGCCGGCGGGTAGTACAGGGCGTGGGCGGTCCGGCCGCCCGCGGTCGGGAACTCGATCGGCTCGGGCACCGTGAGGAACCCGGGGTCGAGCTCGCGGTCCTCGCTGGAGCGCAGCACCTGGATCCCGCCGGTGGACGGGTCGACCACGACCACGGCCGCGGCCCGGGTGGGGCCGCCGGCGATGCAGACGAGCCGGTCGCCGAGGGCGCGAAGCTGCGGCGGGTAGAAGGAGGTGAACGGCAGCTCGAGGTCGTTCAGGACCCCGCCCGGCTCGAGGATGCCCAGGCGCTGCACGGGGCCGCGGCCGTGGATGCAGGCGATGCGGCCGCCGGGCAGGAAGGCGTAGGTCGACAGGCCGAAGACCCACTGGGGGTGGCCGAACTCCTCGGCGGCCGGGGCCAGGGCATCCAGGACCCCGTCGGCGCCGACCCGGTACAGGTTCCACCAGCCGCTGGCGTCGCAGACCAGGTGCAGCACCCCGTCGGGGCTCCAGGCGGGCTGGAACACCGACTCCTCCGGCCCGCCGGCCACGGTCACCGGGTCGCCGGCCAGGCCGTCGCCGGCGAGTGTGGCCAGCTTCAGCTCGGTCCCGTCCCAGGGCATGTCGGGGTGGTCCCACTCCAGCCAGGCCAGCTGGCGCCCGTCGGGGCTGACCCGGGGGGTGGCGTAGAAGTCGCGGCCGGCGGCCAGCACCACCGGCGGGCCGTCGCCATCGGCCGGCACCCAGACCAGCTCGTTGTCGACCCGGCCGTCCTGGTGGCGTTCGCGCACGCAGACCAGCCGGCGGCCGTCGGGGGTCGGGCTGGCGTCGGCGTAGCGGTGGCCGGCCGGGTCGGGCGGCTCGGGGGTGATCGGCCGCGGCCGGCCGTCCCCCGGGTCCCGGCGGTACAGGCGCTGGTCGGCGAAGTTGCTGAAGAACAGGGCCTCGTCGGTTACGAGGTAGGCGCCGCCGCCGTACTCGTGGACCCGGGTGCGGGCGTTGAACCCCTCGGGGACCAGATCCTCGGGCGGCTGGCCGCGGACGGCACGGCAGACGACCTGGCGGCCGCCCTCCAGGGGCCGGCCCTCGACCCAGTGCACGGCTCCTGCGGCGACCCGGACCTCGTCGAGCGAGACTCCGCCGGCGGCGACCAGCTCGGCGCTGATGGGCGAGCCCCAGGAGCCGTAGGGGGCGGTGGCGGCCACGCCGCTACCCGGGGGGCCAGGTCATGGTGCGGCCGCCCAGCACGTGCAGGTGCAGGTGGTCGACCGACTGGCCGGCGGCCCGCCCGATGTTGGTGACCAGCCGGAACCCGCCGGCCACGCCGTCCTCCCGGGCCACCTCGTTGGCCGCCGCGACCAGGCTGGTCAGCAGGGCCCCGTGCCGGTCCCCGAGCGCCTCCAGGCTTGGGATGTGCTCCTTGGGGATGACCAGGATGTGGGTCGGCGCCTGGGGGTTGACGTCGCGGAAGGCGAGCACGTCGTCGCGGTCCAGCACCACCTGGGCCGGCACGTCCTTGCTGACGATCCTGCAGAACAGGCAGTCCCCGTTCGTCACGCGACCTCTCCCTCCATGGCTTCGGTATCAGGGCCCCGGAGCCTCAATGGCCTCTCCCTCCATGCCCTCGGCGTCGGCCCGCAAGCCTCGCACGACCACGACCCGGTCGACCAGCTCGGGGCCGCCCGGGAAGCGGACCTTGATGTAGTTGTCGCTGGTCCCCTCGGCCAGGCCGTCGCCCGCCGACTCGACCAGCACCGAGATGGGTCGGCCGACGTGGTCCTCGTGGAAGCGGCGGCGCAGCTCGTTGCCGAGGGCGATCAGCTCGCGGGCCCTTGCCTTCTTCTCGGCGTCGTCGACCTGGCCGGCCATGGTCGCGGCCGGGGTGTCGGGCCGCCGCGAGTAGCGGAACACGTGCAGCTTGGAGAAGCCGACCCGCTCGACCACGGCCAGGGTGGCGGCGAACTGCCCGCGGGTCTCGCCGGGGAAGCCGACGATCACGTCGGTGGACAGCCCCAGCCCGGGGATCTCGGCCTTGGCCTGCTCGACCCGGTCCAGGAACTCGGCGATGCGGTAGGGGCGGTGCATGGCCGCCAGCACCTCGTCGTCGCCGGCCTGGAGGGGGACGTGCAGGTGGCGGCAGACCTTGGGGTCGTCGCGCACCCTGGCCACCAGCGCCGGGGTCACCTGCACGGGCAGCACGCTGGACAGGCGCAGGCGCAGCAGCCCGTCGACGGCCGTGAGCCGGTCGACCAGCCGGGCCAGGGCGTCGGTCTCGCCCCGGTCGTCGCCGTACTTGCCCAGGTGGACGCCGGTGAGGACGACCTCGCGGACGCCCCGGCCGACCTGGCGGCGGACGTCGTCGACGACCTGCTCCTCCGGGTAGGAGCGCAGCGGCCCGCGGGTGCGGGGGATGATGCAGAAGGTGCACCACTCGTCGCAGCCGGTCTGGGCCTTGATCGCCACCCGGGTGCGGAGCCGCTCGGCCGGGGCCGGCCGGACCAGCAGGGGCAGCCGGCGGACGCTGGGCACGGCCGTGACCAGGTCGGCCAGGCGGTCCTTGCCGTCGTTGTCGACCACCAGGTCGACCCCGGGGATGGCCCGCACGGCCTCGGGGTCGGCGACCGCGTAGCAGCCGGTGACGACCACGGTGGCCTGCGGGTTGGCCTCGGCCGTCTTGCGGATCAGCCGGCGCGAGGACGCGGTCGACTCGGCGGTCACGGTGCAGGTGTTGATCACCACCACGTCCGGGGACTCGCCGGCGTGGGCCAGGTCGAAGCCGCGCGCCCCCAGCGCCTCCAGGGCCTGCTCGCTCTCGGCCTGGTTGAGCCGGCACCCGAGGGTCTTGAACGCGACCTTTGGCGGCTCAGCCATTGCCGAACGCCTCCACCAGGGAGGTCTCGGGAGGGTCCTCGGGATGGGGGGCGGGGTGGATGCGGATGTAGCAGGTCTGGGCGAACACCTCCCGCCAGGAGTCCCGGGAGGCGAGCAGCTTCCGGTAGTCGTCGTCCTGGGTCCGGTGCTCGCGCAGGGACCGCCACATGGCCTCGGCCACCGGCGAGGTGCCGACCCAGCAGGTGAACTCGTCGTCGGCGGTGCCCCGCGGCCCGAAGGGGTCGTCCTCGCCCGGCAGCTCGAAGCCGCTCTCGCGGCCGAGCTCGCGGAACCGGTCGAGGGCCGACTTGGGCACGCCCCAGTAGTAGAAGCGCGGCTCGTGGCCGGCGGTGGTGGCCAGGTAGGCGCCGAAGGCGGCCTGGGTGGCGGCCGAGACGGCCATGTGGTCGGGGTGGGCGGTGACCCCGGCCGGCTCCATGGTGACGAGCACGTCGGGCTGCTCGCGCTCCAGGAACCGGTGGATGGCGGTGGTCAGGGCGTCGGCGCCGGCCTCGCCGACCCGGCCGTCGACGAACTCGCCGAACTCGACCCGTTCGACCCCGACCAGGGCCAGGGCCGCCCGCTCCTCGGCCTCGCGGATCTCGGGCAGGGTCTCGCGGGTGGCCCCCGACCCCTCGGCGATCTCGCCCGCCTGGCCGCGGGTGGCGGTCCAGACCACGCCCCGGACGCCCTTTGGGGCCAGCAGGGCGAACGACCCGGCGAGCGACCAGGTCTCGTCGTCGGGGTGGGCGAAGACACCGGCCACGGTCAGGGGTCGGGCCACGGTCACCTCCGGTGCAGCTCGTGACCGCCGTTCAACCGAACGACGGGCGGCGGAGGCCGAGGTCGTCCAGCCGCTCGATCAGGCCTCCTGGGGACTGGTCGAGGATAGCGGCTAGCACGCGCACGTCGTCACGGCGGATGGTGAGCACCTTGCCGTTGAAGTCGCCCCGCTGGGTCTGGATCAGCGCCAGGTAGCGGCTCAGGGTCCGCGCCTCGGGCTCGCTGCGGCCCTCCAGCGCCTCCAGGTCGATGCAGACCGTCTCGTCGGCGGTGCCGACGGCGGCCGCCTCGGGCGCCGCCTCCGGGCCGAGCCGGGGCAGCAGGTGGTCGACCGGGACGGCGTAGAAGCTGGCCAGCCGCTGCAGCCGCGGCACCGAGATGCTGCGCTCGCCCCGCTCGTAGGCGCCGAGGACGCTGGCCTTGAACTCCTTGCCCGAGCGCTCCTCGACGTCGTGGAGGGAGAGGCCCTTCTGGAGGCGGATGTTGCGGAGCCGTTCGCCGACCTGCTCCGCATAGCTGGCCATTTCCACCTCCTTCGCCACAAGCCCGCGAGCGTGCGCGGACTCTAACATCGGCCCAACTACCCAGCAACGATCGTCCGGGCAAAATCCCCGCAGGTACCTATCGGCCTACCCCAGGCTGCGGGCCAGGGCGTGCTCGACCAGCACCACGAGCGCGTCCATGCACGAGCGCGGCTCGCGGGCGTCCATCCGGACCAGCGGGCAGCCCTCGGGCAGGGCGAGGGCGTCGCGCACCGCCCGGTCGGCGAAGGCGCCGGTGCCGGGGAAGGCGTTGGCGGCGACGACGAATGGCAGCCGCCGGTCCTCGAAGTAGTCGATGGCCGGGAAGCAGTCGTCGCTGCGGCGCAGGTCGACCAGGACCACCGCCCCCACGGCACCCCTGGCCAGCTCGTCCCACATGAACCAGAAGCGGGACTGGCCGGGGGTGCCGAACAGGTACAGGATCAGCTGCTCGTCGACGGTGATGCGGCCGAAGTCCATCGCCACCGTGGTGGTGGTCTTGTCGGGGACGGCGGCGGTGTCGTCGATCCCGACCGACATGGCGGTCATGTTCTGCTCGGTGGTCAGGGGCGGGATCTCGGACACCGACCCGACGAAGGTGGTCTTGCCGGCGCCGAACCCGCCGGCGACCAGGACCTTGAGCGGGAACAGGTCGCGGCGGGCCGGCGGCGGCGGCCGTGGGGCGTCAACGCGAACGGAGTCCATCGAGCAGCCTTCCCAGGATGACGTGACCGGGGCCGCCGCCGCCGTCGGCGGTTCTGGGCAGGTGGACGTCCAGGTAGCCGCCGTTGGCGAGGTCGCCCACGAGCACCCTGGCCACCCCGACCGGCACCCGCAGGGCGGCGCCGATCTCGGCCAGGGACTTGGGCCGGGCGCACATCTCGACGATGGCCCGCGACTCCATCTGGAGCGAGACGCCGGCGGCGGGGGCCAGCCCGGTGGCGGTGGCCACCGCCTCCAGCGGCAGTTCCCGGCCGGCGGCGCGGGTCCGTCCGCCGGTGACGGCGTAGACCGGCACCACCCGGTCGGCCTGGCCGCGGTCCTGCCGGGTCATCGCCGCGTCCGATCGGCCGGCCCCGGGCCGGCGGCCCGTCGGCTCGGGGTGAGCAGGTGCCCGACCCTGGCCGCCAGCAGCGTCATCTCGTAGCCGATCATGCCCATGTCGCAGGTCCGGTCGGCGAACACGGCCAGCATCGAGCCCTCGCTGATCGAGGTCACGAACAGGTGGCCGCCGGCCATCTCGACGATGGTCTGGCGGACCGGCCCGGCGGCGAACGACTGGGCGACCCCCTGGGCCAGGCTGAGCAGCCCGGAGGTGACCGCGGCCAGTTGGTCGCCGAGGGCCGCGCCGACGCCCTGGGAGGCGGCCAGGCGCAGGCCGTCGGCCGACACGACCACGGCGTGGCGGGCCCCGGGGGTGCCGCGGACGAAGTCGGCCAGCAGCCAGTCGAGCTGGCGCCCGTCGATGGTGCCGGCGGCGGTCGTCACGACCATCCGCCGTTGGCCGGCGGGTCCTCGGGACCGCCGTCCCCGGCCCGGCCGCCCAGGCCCTCGTCCACCACGGCCCTGGCCGCCTGCCGGCTGGCCTGATAACGGGACAGGGCGGCCTTGGCCTCGGTGGCGTCGGGCAGCGCCCCCTCCGGTTCGGCCGTGGCCGCCCCCATCCCGTGGCGGCGCAGCTCGGGGGCCAGGTGGGCCTGGGGCACCCGCCGGGCCAGCACCAGCCCCTCCTCAGCCGCCACCGGGGCGGGCTGCGGTGGCTTGACCGGGGCCGGGGGCGAAGGGTTGTGGGTCCGGAGGTCGGAGGTCGGGAGGTCCGGGGTCCCGAGGTCGGGGGGGCGGGGGCTGTGGACAGCGGCGCCCACCCCTGCCGCCGGTCGGCTACCCTCCCGTTCGGGGGCCCCAGGAACCGGCGGGTGGGGGTCCGGCGTGGCCGAGCGGAGGGGGTCCGGGGCGCCCGAGGATGGGGGCTGGGCCCGCTCGGACAGGGGTGGGCGGGCGGCCAGGGGGGACACCGGTGCTCCGTGCTCCAGGTCGCCTGGGGACGGCTCCCACCAGCCTGACCAGTCGGTGCCGTCGCCGTCGGGGCCGGCCGGCCCGCCGTCGCCGTGGCCGTTGCCGTTTCCGGGAGGCTCGGGGTCGTTGGTGAGGTCCATCCAGGGCTCGGCCCGGCTCCAGCCCGGCGGGGCCGGCGGGTCGGCGGCGGGGGCGGCCGCCACCGAGGCGGGCAGGGCGACCGGGACGACCTCGGCGGTGACGTCGGCCGCGTCGGCGGTCGGCTCCCCGGGCCCGGCCTCGGGGTCGGCGAACAGCGCCGGCGGGAGGACCACGGCCGCGGTCACGCCGCAGCCCGGCGTCGGGGTCAGCGACACCTCGATGCCGTGGCGCTTGGCCAGCCGCGCGACCACATGCAGCCCCAGGCGCTGGGACACCGACAGGTCGACCTCGCGGGGGACGGCCAGCAGGTCGTTGGCGGCGGCCAGGTCCTCGGGCCGCATGCCCACGCCCCAGTCCTCGACCGTGAGCACGTGCGCGCCCGGGTCCTGGAGGAAGGGCCGGGTGCGGATGACCACGCTGGCCTCGGGCGGCGAGAAGTGCACGGCGTTCTCGACCAGCTCGGCCAGCAGGTGGGTGAGGTCGGCGACGGCGTTGCCGAACACGGCCAGCCGCTCCTCCAGGGAGAACACGACCCGGTCCAGGTCCTCGGTCTCGGCGATGGCCGCCCGGACCACGTCGACCAGGGGCACCGGCCGGCCCCAGGTCCGGGGCGGCTCCTCGCCCGAGAGCACCAGCAGGCTCTCGGCGTTGCGCCGGATCCGGGTCGCCAGGTGGTCGAGCTGGAACAGCTCGGCGAGGGAGTCGGGGTCCTCCTCGTGCTCCTCCAGCTGGTTGATCAGCCCCAGCTGGCGGTACAGCAGGCTCTGGTTGCGCCGGGCCAGGTTGACCAGCAGCTCGGAGGTGAAGCGCCGCCGGGAGATCTCGGCGTCGGCCAGCTGCTTGGTCAGCTCCAGGGTCTTGCGCTGCTCGCGCTCGGTCGTCTCCCAGAAGATGACCACGCCGCAGCAGGCGAGCAGCACCGCCGCCCCGTGGATGCCCGACCAGACCCAGGGGTTGGCCTGCCCGGCCGGGTGGTTGAAGATCAGGTTGGTGCGCCAGACCGAGCCGATCCCGTGGCTGAGCACGGTGAAGACCACGTTCCACAGGAACGGCACCCAGTCCTGGTAGAGGGCGATGAAGCCGATCATGATGAAGAAGTGGAAGTGGGCCTCGATCGAGCCCCCGGAGAAGCCCACCAGCACCGCCGAGCAGTAGGTGAGCCCGGCCGTGATCAGCACCGAGGCCGGCCGCCGCTGCTGGATCAGCCGGCCGAGGACCAGGCAGGCGGCGGGGATGCTGAGCGCGGCCAGCGTGCCCACGAGGCTGCCCCCCATGAACAGCCCGAATGCGAACAGCAGCGGCAGGTGCAACAGCAGGACCGCCTGGAGGAACACGTGCCGTTTGTGCCACGCCCTGTCGTCAAGGGTGTTGCCCCGCGGCAGGTACGCGAACAGCCTGGTCAATCCGAGCCCCTCCCCGGCTAGTGCTGTGGTGATGGGGCGGATCAAATAATGATTGACGTCGAAGCCGCAAATCGTCTTTCACCAGGCGGGTCACGCGAACCCTCTGGAATCTTCCCGGTCGTCGCGATCCGCGCCTATGGTTGGCGCTGCTCGCGCTCCCGCTCGGCCAGGCGGGCCCGCTGCGGCTCCACGATGTACCTGGGGTCGCGGGCCGACTGGAACCCGGCCTTGTACACCGCCCAGCGCTCGCACATCGAGCCGGCCAGGACCAGGGCGGCGCCGGCGGCGGCCAGGGCGCGGCGCCGGCGGCCGCCGGCCGCGACCAGCCCGGCCCCGGTGGCCGTGCACGCCTTGGCCAGGCGGGCCAGGCGGCCGGCCGGGCCCTGGTGGTAGGGCTCGCCCAGCTCGCCCAGGCGCCGCTCCATGGCCCGGACGGCGCCGAGCTCGAGCAGGGCGCCGGTCACGACCAGCCGCCGGGCCGGGCCGGCGTCGCCGGCCGGGGTCGACAGGACCGCGGCCGCGCCGGCGCTGGCGGCGGCGCTCCCGGCGAACACGAACGGCAGCTCGCGGCCGGCCTCGTGCCACACCGGCACGGCCGTGTCGGCCACCAGGGTGCCGGTGTAGGTGGCCAGGGCCGGGCCGAGCAGCCCGGCCACCGCCTCGGCGGCCCGGCCCAGCCGGGGGAAGACGCCGAGCCGGTCGGCGACGGCCGCCCCGGCGGCGGCCGGGCCCATGGCGGCCAGGACCCAGCTGCCCACGCTCAGGGGCGAGGTCACCTTGAACACGCGCAGCATGTAGGGGAAGCGCTCGGGCCGGCCCAGGTCGGAGACGAGCAGGGGCACGCCGGCCGCCACCCCGGCGCCCGCGGCCGTCCAGGCGCTGCGGGCCAGCCGGTGGTTGCCCGCCAGGCGGGCCCCCAGCCCGAGCGAGGCCGAGGCCCCGGCCAGGCCGCCGGCAAAGAAGTAGCAGGGGATCTCCCAGGTCCAGACCGGCTCCTTGAGGATCGGCCGGCCGTAGTAGGAGCGGAACTCGGCCTCGGGCACCATCGACCCGCGCACCCGGCCCGCCGGGGCGCCCCCGCGGCGGCCGCCGCCGCGCCGGTCGCCGCCGGGAGCGGCCGGGGCGCTCACCGGCGGCCTCCGGCGAACGCGGCCGCCACCGCGGCGGCCAGCGTCCCGGCGGCGAGCGCGGCCGCCCGCCACAGGGTGGGCAGGTCGCGGGTGGTCGAGACCGGGTCGGGCGGCAGCCCGTACACCTCGGGCTCGTCCAGCAGCAGGAAGAACGCGCCGGCGCCGCCGATGCCGTCGCCCTCGTCCTCCAGGTACAGCCGGGCCTCGGCGACCCCGGCCTCGTGCAGGCTGTCGACCCGCCGCCGGGCCCGCTCGTGCAGCTCGTCCAGCTCGCCGAACTGGATCGAGTCGGTCGGGCAGGCCTTGGCGCAGGCCGGCTCCAGCCCGTCGTGCAGCCGGTCGTAGCACAGGGTGCACTTGAAGGCCCGGCCGTCGTCCTCGCGCCGGTCGATCACCCCGAACGGGCACGCGGGCACGCAGTAGCCGCAGCCGTTGCAGACGTCGGCCTGCACCACCACGGTGCCGAACTCGGTCCGGAACAGCGCCCCGGTCGGGCAGACCTCCAGGCACGCCGCCGAGCTGCAGTGCTTGCACACGTCCGAGCTCATCAGCCAGCGCAGCCCCTGGTCGTCACGCTGCTGCTCGATGAAGGCGACGTGGCGCCAGGTGCTGGCCCCCAGGGCCATGGTGTTGTCGTAGGAGTTCCCGCTCAGGCTGAGGGGCCCGTCCTGGGGGACCAGGTTCCATTCCTTGCAGGCGACCTCGCAGGCCTTGCAGCCGATGCACACCGAGGTGTCGGTGAAGAACCCCATCCGTGGCCCGGCCGTCATCGGTCGCCTCCTCCTCCGGTCCGCTCCCGCGCCGCCCTGGCCCGGTGGCTCTCGACCAGGTCGACCAGGGCCGGGCCGCGGGGCCGGCGCCCGGGCAGGACGTCGCAGGTGTTGGCCTTGGACTCCATGATGTGGACGTTGGGGTCGCCCAGGATCGGCAGCAGGTCATTCGCCCCGTCCCCGGTGGCCAGCCCGTTGCGCCCCCAGTGGTAGGGCAGGCCGACCTGATGGACGACCCGGCCGTCGAGGCGCAGCGGCCGCATCCGGTCGGTGACCAGCACCCTGGCCTCGATCGCCGAGCGGGAGGTGACGATCGTGGCCCAGCCGCCGCCGACCAGGCCCCGCAGCCGGGCCAGCTCCGGGCTGACCTCGCAGAACATCTCCGGCTGGAGCTCCGACAGGTAGCCGAGGGTGCGGCTCATGCCGCCGGCGGTGTGGTGCTCGGTCAGCCGGTAGGTGGTCATCACGAACGGGTAGGCGGCGCTGCCCGAGGGGTTGTAGCGGTTGCCCGGCCGGTCGTAGGTCTCCACCACCGGGTTGGTCTGGCGGCCGTACAGCGGGTTGGTGACCGGCGACTCGAGCGGCTCGTAGTGGGTCGGCAGGGGGCCGTCGTCGAGGCCGCTGGGGGCGAACAGCCAGCCCTTGCCGTCGGCCTGCATCACGAACGGGCTCCTGCCGTCCAGGGCCTTGTCGGCGGTGGCGTCGTCGGGCGGGTCGTAGTCGGGGGCGGTGGTCGCCCCGAAGTCGGGGATGTCGTGGCCGGTCCACCTGCCCTGCTCGGCGTCCCACCACACGTAGCGCTTGCGCTCCGACCAGGGCCGGCCCTCGGGGTCGGCCGAGGCCCGGTTGTAGAGGATGCGGCGGTTGTACGGCCAGGCCCAGCCCCACTCGGGCGCGACCCAGGTCTGCTCCTGCCCCGGCCTGCGCCGGTCGGCCTGGTTGACCTCGTCGGCGTAGACCCCCGAGTAGATCCAGCAGCCGCAGGCGGTCGAGCCGTCGGCCTCGAGCTCCAGGTAGCCGGAGAGGGCCTTGCCGTCGGGCCCGACCCCGTTGATCTCCCGGAGCACGGCCGCGGCGCTCGGCTCCTCGTGCTCTCCCTCGGTCGGGTAGTCCCAGGCCAGGTCGAGCAGGGGCCGGTCCCGGGGCTCGGGGGAGCCGGCCAGCTTCTCGCGGATGCGGCGTCCCAGGTGGTAGTAGAACCACAGGTCCGAGCGGCAGTCGCCGGGCGGCTCGAGCGCCTTGCGGTGCCACTGGAGCAGCCGCTGGGTGTTGGTGAAGCTGCCGTCCTTCTCGGTGTGGGCGGCCGCCGGGAGCAGGAACACCTCGGTGGCGATGTCCTCGGTGCGCAGCTCGCCGGTCTCGATCTCGGGGCCGTCGCGCCAGAAGGTGGCCGACTCGACCTCGACCAGGTCGCGGACCACCAGCCAGTCGAGGTTGGCCATGGCCTTGCGGTGCAGGCCGGCGTTGGGCGAGCCCACCGCCGGGTTCTCGCCGACCAGGAAGAACCCCTTGCACCAGCCGTCCAGCATGCCCATCACGGTCGGGAAGACGGAGTGGTCGCCGGTCAGCTTGGGCAGGTGGTCGAAGCAGAAGTCGTTGTCGGCGGTGGCCCGCTCGCCGAAGTAGGCCTTGAGCAGGCTGACCATGTACTTGTCGCAGTGGCCCCAGAACCCGGCCGGCAGGCGGATGTCGTCCAGGTACTCCTGGAGGCTGCCGTGGGAGCCGGCGAGCGGCATCGGCAGGTAGCCGGGCAGCAGGTTGTAGAGGGTGGGGATGTCGGTGGAGCCCTGGATGGAGGCGTGGCCGCGCAGGGCCATGATCCCGCCGCCGGGCCGGCCCATGTTGCCCAGCAGCAGCTGGATGATGGCGGCGGTGCGGATGTACTGCACCCCGACCGAGTGGTGGGTCCAGCCGACCGCGTAGCAGATGGCGCTGGTCCGCTCCCTCCCGGAGTTGGCGCAGAGCGCCTCGGCGACGGCCAGGAACTGCTCCTTGGGGACGCCGCAGGCCCGCTCCACCAGCTCGGGGGTGTAGCGGCGGTAGTGCCGTCTGAGCAGCTGGAACACGCAGCGGGGGTGCTCGAGGGTCGGGTCGACGTTGGGTGGGCTGCCGTGGGCGAGCTTGGCCCCGCCGGAGCCGTGGGCCTCCCCGCCGGCCTCCCTGCCCTTCTCGGCGCCGGTGTCGGTGGCCACCGGCATGCCCTCGTAGTTCCAGCTGGTCGGGTCGTAGCGGCCCGTCTCGGGGTCGAAGCCGGAGAACAGGCCGTCCAGGTCCTCGGTGTCGCGGAAGTCCTCGTCGATGATCACCGGGGCGTTGGTGTAGTTGACCACGTACTCCCGGAACTCACGCCCGCCCTCGAGGATGTGGTTGACGATCCCGCCCAGGAAGGCGATGTCGCTGCCGGCCCGGATGGGGACGTGCAGGTCGGCCAGGGCGCTGGTCCTGGTGAAGCGGGGGTCGACGTGGATCACCCTGGCGCCGCGGGCCTTGGCCTCGACCACCCACTGGAACCCGACCGGGTGGCACTCGGCCATGTTGGAGCCCTGGATGACGATGCAGTCGGCGTTGACCAGGTCCTGCTGGAAGGTGGTGGCGCCGCCACGACCGAACGAGGTCCCCAGACTGGGGACGGTCGAGGAGTGTCATATGCGGGCCTGGTTCTCGATCTGGATCGCCCCGAGGGCGGTGAACAGCTTCTTGATCAGGTAGTTCTCTTCGTTGTCGAGGGTGGCCCCGCCGAGGCTGGCCATGCCCAGGGTGCGGTTGACCCGCCGCCCCTCGTCGTCGTGCTCCTGCCAGGTGGCGGCCCGGGTGGCGATCACCCGGTCGGCGATCATCTCCATCGCCTGCTCCAGCGGCAGGTCCTCCCAGTCGGTCCCGTACGGCCGGCGGTAACGGACCCTGGTCACCCGCCCGGGCGAGGTGACCAGCTGCTTGGACGCCGACCCCTTGGGGCACAGCCGGCCCCGGGAGATCGGGCTGTCGGGGTCGCCCTCGATCTGGATGACCCGCTCGTCCTTGACGTAGACGCGCTGGCCGCAGCCGACCGCGCAGTAGGGGCAGATCGAGCGGACCACCCGGTCGGCGCCGGCGGTGCGCGGCTCCAGGGAGGCCGAGCGGGACGACCGGGCGGCCTCGCCCAGCCCGAGGCGGTCCTCGCCGCGCAGCTGGCGCAGCACCGGCCAGACCGGGAGCCGCCTCGCCACCACCACATCGCCTCCTCGCCGGCCGATCCCGCCTCGGGCAAACACTACCGGTCTACCACGGCGACCGGGATCCCACACCGGGACGGTCAGGCGGTCCGGGACGTCTCCGGGCGGCGCAGGGGTGGGGCGCTCAGCGGGCAGCAGAGGTCGTGCTCGCGCCGCTCGGCCCCGGGCTCGGGTTCGGGCTCGGGGTTGCGGATGGCGAACCAGGAGAGCAGGCCGCCGCCGGCGCACAGGACGGCGGCGATGGTCATGGCCGTCTTGAACCCGCTGTCGAAGCGGGCCGGCTCCAGGGCGTCGGCGCCGGAGATGCCGGCCGCGACCGGCAGGACGGCCACGGCCAGCAGCCCGGCCGTCCGGGCGACGTCGTTGTTGACCGCCGAGGCGATCCCGGCGTGCTCGGCCGGGGCGGCGGCGAGCACGGTGGAGGTGAGCGGGGCCACCGTGAGGGTCAGGCCCAGCCCGTAGACCAGGGAGGCGGGCAGGATGTCGACCAGGTAGCTGGCCCCGGGGCCGACGCGGGTGAACAGGGCGAGCCCGGCGGCGACGCCCAGCGGCCCCAGGGTCATGGGCAGCCGCGGCCCGATCCGGGAGGCCAGCCGGCCCGCCCTGGCCGACAGCAGCAGCATGAGCACGGTGATCGGCACCAGGGCGACCCCGGAGGCCAGCGGCGAGTAGCCGACGACCCGCTGGAGCTGGATGGGCAGGAGGAACAGCGACCCGCCCAGGGCCCCGTAGACCACGAAGGTGACCGCGTTGGCCGCGCTGAACTGGCGCGAGGCGAAGATGTCCAGCGGCAGCATCGGCGCCGCGCTCCGGCGCTCCCAGAGCACGAAGGCGACCAGGGCGGCCACCCCGAGGAGCCCGGCGCCCAGGATCCGGGGCGAGGTCCAGCCCTGGCCGGGGCCGTCGGTGAGGGCGTAGACGACCCCGGCCAGGCCGACCGCGGCCAGGCCGGCGCCGGTCCAGTCCAGGCGCCCGGTGGCGCCCGGGTCGCGGGACTCGGGCACGTGACGCAGCGACACCCACACCACCACCGCGGCCAGGGGCAGGTTGATGAGGAAGATGAACCGCCAGGAGGCGGCCTGGACCAGCCAGCCGCCGAGGAACGGGCCGATCGCGGCCGTGACCCCGCCCAGCCCGGACCAGGCGCCGATCGCCGGGGCGCGGTCCTGGCGCCGGAAGCTGGCCTCGATGAGCGCCAGGCTGCCCGGGGTGAGCAGGGCCCCGCCGACGCCCTGGAGGGCGCGGGCGGCGATCAGCGCCTCGTCGGTCGGGGCGAGGCCGCACAGCAGCGAGGCGGCCGCGAACCAGACCACCCCGAGCACGAACACCCGCCGCCGGCCGTAGTGGTCGCCCAGGGACCCCCCGAGCAGCAGGAACCCCGACAGGGTGAGGGTGTAGGCGTTGACCACCCACTGGAGGCTGGAGATGCCGGCGTCCAGGTCCTGGCCGATGGTGGGCAGGGCCACGTTGACGACGGTGGCGTCGAGGAAGGCGATGCCCGACCCGAGCACCGTGGCCAGCAGGACCCATCGTCCGGCCCGGCTGCGGTAGCGCAGCCCGCCGGCGTCGGCCGCCGCGGTCAGCGGCCGCTGCCCTTGAGCCGCGCGAACAGGCCGCCGCCCTGGGGGTCGACCTCCTCGCCGCGGAGCTGGGCGAGCTGGCGGATCAGGGTCCGCTGCTGCTCGCCCAGGTGGGTCGGGGTGACCACGGCGACCTGGGCCAGCAGGTCGCCGCGGCCGCGGCCGTCGGGGTGGGGCACGCCGCGCTTGCGGAAGCGCTTGACCTCGCCCGACTGGGTGCCCGCCTCGACCTCGACCGTCTCGGTGCCGTCCAGGGTCTCCAGGGGGACGCTGCCGCCGAGGGCGGCGATGGTCATCGGCACCTCGACGGTGCAGATGAGGTCGTCGCCGCGGCGGTCGAAGACCGGGTGGGGGTCGACGGCCAGCTCCACGATCAGGTCGCCGGGGGGGCCGCCGAACTGGCCGGCGTGCCCGCGGCCCTGGTAGCGGATCTGGCTGCCGTCCTCCAGCCCGGGCGGGATGTCGATGGTGAGGGTGGAGTCCTCCATCAGCAGCCCCTGGCCGCGGCATTCGGGGCAGGGCGAGCGGATCTCCTGGCCGGTGCCGGCGCAGACCGGGCAGGTGGTGGCGGTGACCAGCTGGCCGAGCAGCGACTGGCGGACGGTGCGCTGCTGGCCCGAGCCGTTGCAGCGCGAGCAGACGGTCGGCTCGGTCCCGGGCTTGGCCCCCGAGCCGCTGCAGCGCGGGCAGGTGGCCGCGGCCCGGACCCGCACGTCCTTGGAGGTCCCAAAGACCGCCTCGGTGAACGGCAGGCGCAGGCGCATCCCGATGGTCTCGCCCCGCCGGGCCCGCGAGCGGGTCCGGGCGCGGCCCCCGAACGGGTCGCCGCCGCCGCCGAAGAACTGGCCCAGGAGGTCGTCGAAGGAGGCCCCGAAGCCGGCGAACGGGTCGCCGGCCTGGCCGCCCATGCCCTCCACCCCGGCCTCGCCGTAGGCGTCGTAGCGCTGGCGCTTGTCCGGGTCGGACAGCACGGCGTAGGCCTTGTTGATCTCCCGGATCCGCTCCTCGGCCTCGGGGTCGTTGCCGCTCACGTCCGGGTGGTACTGGCGGGCCAGCCGCCGCCGGGCACGCTTGATCTCGTCCTGGCTGGCGTTCCGGTCGACGCCCAGCAGCTGGTAGTAGTCGCTCACCCGTTACCCGTTTCCCCGAGACAGCGCTGAAACGGCCACCTCACCGTCGACCGGTGCCCGGTCGCGAGGCCCTTCAGCTGGTCCTGTAGTGATCACGTGGTACCTCATGGGGCGGTTTCAGTGCTGTCTCGGAACACGTCGCCGAGATAGCGGGCCACGGCCTGGACGGCGGCCATGGCCCGGAGGTAGTCCATCCGGGTCGGGCCGAGGACGCCGATGGAGCCGCTGGCGTCGCCGGCCAGGTAGGCGGAGGTGACCAGCGAGCAGGCCTCCATCCCCTCGACCGTGTTCTCCGAGCCGATCACCACCGACACCAGGTCGTCGCGGCCCAGGGCGGCCTGGAGCATGCGCAGCACCAGCACCTGCTGCTCGAGGGCCTCGTAGACCCGCCGGACGGTCTCGATGCCGTCGAAGGCCCCGGGCCCGGCGATGTTGGCCTGGCCGCCCAGCCAGACGCGCTCGCTGGTCTGGTCGCCGACGAACTGGCCGATGGCGGCGGACAGGGTCTGGAACAGCGCCCGGCGTCGGGGCGGCACCTCGTCGGCCATGGCGTCCAGGATCAGCTCGGCCCGCGACAGGCGCTCGGAGGCCAGCCGCTCGTTGAGCTGGCGGCGCAGCGCCTCCAGGTCCTCCATGGCGACTTCCTCGGCCGTCTCGACCAGGCGCTTCTCGACCCGCCCGGAGTCGACGATCAGGACCAGCATGATCACGTGGCGGCCGAGGCCGACCACCTCGATGTGGCGCAGCCGCGACCGGTCCAGGGCCGGCGGGGCCACCATGGCGGTGTAGTGGGTGAGGCTGGACAGCAGCAGCGAGGTCCGCTGGAGGGTCTCCTCCAGGTCGGCGGCGCCCTCGAAGAAGCGGGCGATGGTCTCCTCCTGGGCCCGGGCCAGCTCCCCCACCCCGGAGAGGGCGTCGACATAGAAGCGGTAGCCCCGGTCGGTGGGGATCCGCCCGGCGCTGGTGTGGGGGTGCGACAGGTAGCCCTGCTCCTCGAGCACGGCCAGCTCGTTGCGGATGGTGGCCGCCGAGACCCCGAGCGAGTAGCGCTCGGTCAGGCTCTTGGACCCGACCGGCTTCTCGGTGTAGATGAACTCGTGCACCACCGCATGGAGCAGTCGCGCCTTGCGCTCATCGAGGTCCATGGCCGCCCCTCCCTGCCCAAGACGATCCATGCTCGGCAGCGTAGCAGTCAAGGTAGGCGACTGCTAAGCGAGCCGGGCGACCACCTCGCCGTGCAGGAACATGCCCTTCTCGGTCAGGGCCAGCCCCGCTCCGGGGGCCAGCAGCCCGGCGGTCCGCAGGTGGTCGGCCTCCTCGCCGCCGGGGTCGACGCCGACCGCCCGGGCCTCGTCCGGTCCGAGTCCGTCGACCGTCCGCAGCCGCAGGGCCAGCGCCTCGAAGCGGGCCTGGTCGGGGTCGAGCCGCTCCCGGTCCTCGGTCGGCCGCCGGCGGTCGTTGACCGCCTCCAGGTACGCCGGCACCCCGGCCACGTTCCAGCGCCGGGTGGTCCCGTCGAACTCGTGCGCCCCCGCGCCCAGCCCCAGGTACCGGCCCCGCCGCCAGTAGGTGAGGTTGTGCCGGCTGGCATGGGAGGGGAGCCCGGGGGCCCCGACCGCGGATCCGACCGGGCCCGCGGCGGTGTCGCGGGCCCAGTTGGAGACCTCGTAGTGGGCGTAGCCGGCGCCGGCCAGGACCGTGCAGGCGGTGTCGTAGCGGTCGGCCAGGTCGTCCTCGGCGGGCTCGGCCATGCGGCCGGCGGCGACCAGGCGGCCGAACTTGGTCGCCGGCTCGATGGTGAGGGCGTAGGCCGACAGGTGCTCGGGTCCGAGGGCGACGGCCGCCTCCAGGGTGGCCGACCAGGAGCGGTCGTCCTCGCCCGGCCCGCCGTAGATGAGGTCGAGGTTGAGCGCCGGCACCCCGGCGGCCCGCAGGGTGGCCACCGCCGCCTCGACCCTGGCGGCGTCGTGGACGCGGCCAAGGGCGGCCAGCACCCGGCCGTCGAAGCTCTGGGCGCCCATCGAGACCCTGGTCACCCCGGCCCCGGCCAGCCCGGCGGCCATGGCCGCATCCACCGTCTCCGGGTTGGCCTCCACGGTCACCTCGGCCCCGGACGCGAACGCCAGCAGCTCCCGGAGCCGGTCGAGGAGCCGGGCCAGGTCCTCGGGTGGCAGCAGGGTCGGGGTCCCACCGCCCACGAACACGCTGGTCACCTGCGGCGGCTCGGGGCCGAGGGCGGCCACCGCCAACGCCGCCTCCTCCAGCAGCGCGGCCGCGTACGGCCGCCGCAGCCCCTCCATCCCGGTGTAGGTGACGAAGTCGCAGTAATGGCAGCGGGCCAGGCAGAACGGCACGTGCACGTACACCCCGAACGACCCCGGGTCGACCAGCGGCGCCGCCAGCGCCGGGGCGGGGGGCGGGGTCGGCAGGACGGCCGTCATCGCCCTCAGCCCTCGTCCGTCCTCAGGGCGGCCACAAATGCCTCCTGGGGGATCTCGACCCGGCCGATCTGCTTCATCCGCCGCTTGCCTTCCTTCTGGCGCTCCAGCAGCTTGCGCTTGCGGGTCACGTCGCCGCCGTAGCACTTGGCCAGCACGTCCTTGCGCCGGGCGGTGACGGTCTCGCGGGCGATCACCTTGGCCCCGATGGTGGCCTGGATGGGCACCTCGTAGAGCTGCCGGGGGATCAGGCGCTTGAGCTTGGCCGTCATGGCCCGGCCGTAGGCGTAGGCCTTGTCCCGGTGGACGATCGCCGAGAAGGCGTCCACCGGCTCGCCCTGGAGCAGCACGTCGACCTTGACCAGGTCGGCCTCCCGGTACCCGCTGGGCTCGTAGTCCAGCGAGGCATAGCCGCGGGTGCGCGACTTCAGCTGGTCGAAGAAGTCGAAGATGATCTCGGCCAGGGGGAGCTGGTAGCGCAGCTCGACCCGCTCCTCCGACAGGTACTCCATGGTGTCGAGCTCGCCCCGGCGGCCCTGGCACAGCTCCATCACCGGCCCGATGTAGTCGGCCGGGCACAGGACCATGGCGGCCACGTACGGCTCCTCGATCCGCTGGATCGACCCGGCCGGGGGCAGCTCGCTGGGGTTGGAGACCATGATCGTCTCCCCCGTCTCCAGGGTGACCCGGTAGGCGACGTTGGGGGCGGTGGTGATGAGGGCCAGGTCGAACTCGCGCTCCAGCCGCTCCCGGACGATGTCCATGTGCAGCAGCCCCAGGAAGCCGCAGCGGAACCCGAACCCGAGCGCGGTCGAGGACTCGGGCTCGTAGACCAGGGCGGCGTCGTTGAGCCGCAGCCGGTCCAGGGCGTCGCGCAGGTCGGGGAAGTCGGCGCCCTCGATCGGGTACAGGCCGGAGTAGACCATCGGCCGCGGCTCCCGGTAGCCGGGCAGGGGCTCGGCCGCGGGCCGGCCGGCGGTGGTGACGGTGTCCCCGACCCGGACCTGGCGGACGTCCTTGACCCCGGGGATGAGGTATCCGACCTCGCCGGCGGCCAGCCCGGCGGTGGGGACGGCCTCGGGGGCGAACACCCCGACCTCCTCGGCCTCCGAGACGTGCCTGGCGGCCATCATGCGCACCCGGTCGTTCCTGGCCAGGCGGCCGTCGACCATCCGCACATAGGCGATCACGCCCCGGTAGGAGTCGTACAGCGAGTCGAACACCAGCGCCCTGGCCGGGGCGTCGGGGTCGCCCCCCGGCGGCGGCACCCGCCGGACGAGGGCCTCCAGGAGGTCGGGGACGCCCTCGCCGGTCTTGGCCGAGACCCGCAGCATCTCGGAGGCCGGGGCGCCGAGGACCTGCTCGATCTCGCGGGCGACCCGGTCGGGCTGGGCGGCCGGGAGGTCGATCTTGTTGATCACCGGGACGATGGCCAGGTCGGCCTCGACGGCCAGGTAGAGGTTGGCCAGGGTCTGGGCCTCGATCCCCTGGGCGGCGTCGACCAGCAGCACCGCGCCCTCGCAGGCGGCCAGGGCCCGTGACACCTCGTAGGTGAAGTCGACGTGGCCGGGGGTGTCGATCAGGTTGAGGATGTACTCGCGCCCGTCGGCGGCCGCGTAGGCCAGGCGGACCGCCTGGGCCTTGATGGTGATGCCGCGCTCGCGCTCCAGGTCCATCTTGTCGAGGTACTGGGCGCGCATGTTGCGTTCGCTCACCGCGTGGGTGAGGTCGAGCAGGCGGTCGGCCAGGGTGGACTTCCCGTGGTCGATGTGGGCGATGATGCAGAAGTTGCGCAGGCGCGAGAGGTCGGTTGGCATGGCCAGCCCATCCTAGCCGCCGTTGAGCCGGGGCAACCCGCTGTGCTAGCCTCGCCCGGTTCCCCGTGAATTCGTGAATTCAGTGCAGGAGTGCCCTTTCTTGGCGAACATCAAGTCGCAGATCAAGCGCAACCGGCAGAACGAGCAGGCCCGCGTCCGCAACAAGTCGGTCCGTTCCGCCCTCAAGACCTACGCCCGCCGCGTCCGTGAGAGCGTCGCCGCCGGCGACCAGGAGGCCGCCCAGGCCGCCCTCCGCCGCGCCAACCAGGCCTACGACCGCGCCGCCAGCAAGGGCGTCATCCACCGGAACAACGCCGCCAACCACAAGGCCCGCCTGGCCCGCTCGCTCAACCAGCAGGGCCAGTAGCCCCTGGGTCGGTCGGTCCCGGCAGGCGCCGCAGACGCTCCCGCCGCCCATCTCCGCGTCCCGGCGGCCCGCGCGAGCGCCTCGCTAGACCCAGATGAAGGCCACCGAAGCGGCCAGGACGACGGCGAGGGCGAGGTTGACGGCCCGCTGGGTGCGCCCGCCGTCGGTCAGGCGGTGCAGGGCGGCCCCGCCGGCGGCCCACACCGCCGCCGTCCCCAGGATCACGGTGGCGCAGGTCCCCGCGACCACAACTCCCCCGGCCACCGGGGTGCGGCCCGGCGGCAGGAACGTGCCCGCCGCGGCCAGGGCGAACAGCCACCCCTTGGGGTTGGCGAACTGGAAGGCCACGGCGCCCAGCAGCCCGAGCGGCCGCGCCACCACCGTCCCTCCGGTCCCGTGGCTGGTGGCGATCCTGGCCGCCAGGTACAGCAGGTAGGCCGAGCCGACCGCCTTCAGCGCCAGGTCGATGCCGGGCACCGCCAGCAGCACCACCCCGACCCCGCCGGCGACGGCGAACACCAGGGCGCCCATGCCCACCGCCGTCCCGGCGACGTGGCGCGCGGTCCGGCGGAACCCGAAGCGGCTCCCGGAGGCCAGCAGCAGCGAGTTGTTCGGCCCCGGGGTGATGGAGCCGACCAGCGCGAAGCCGGCCAGCCCGAGCAGCTGGTTCATCGCGCCGGCGGCGCCGTGGGTGGCGTCATGCCCCGAAGTGGACAACGGCCGGCAGCGCCCGGTCTTGTACGATCCTGTCATGTCGCCGTCGCGCGGGCAGCCGTCCGGACCGGAGTGGGTCCGGGCCTGGAAGCCGGTGGTCGCGGGCGTGCACGAGGTCTTCCACGCCCACTTCGTCGACTACGCCTATCCTCCGCACGTCCACGACGCCTGGACGGTGTTCATCGTGGACGACGGCTGGATCCGCTACGACCTGGAGACCCGCCACCGGGGGGCGGGCGGCGAGCGGGTCACGGTCCTGCCCCCCCACGTCGTCCACGACGGCCGCGCCGCCGGCGGCGGCGGGTTCCGCAAGCGCGTCCTGTACCTGGCGACCGAGGTGCTCGACGAACGCCTGACCGGTCGCGCGGTCGACCGGCCCGACATCTCCGGGCCGGCCCTGCGACGGGCCGTCCACGCCCTGCACCGCGCCCTCGGCCACCCCGACGACGCCTTCGAGGCCGAGGCCCGCCTCAGCCTCGTCGCCGACCGCCTCCGCGCCCACCTCGGCGGCCAGCCGCCCGGCGTCCTCGACCGGCATCCCGGTCGGCTGGCCGTCGACCTGCGCGACCTGCTCGACGAGCGGCTGTTCGAGCGCACGACCCTGGACCAGGCGGGCCGGGACCTCGGCGTCTCACCGTCGCACCTGGTCCACTGCTTCACCGGCACCTTCGGGATCGCCCCCCACCGGTACGTGACGGCCCGGCGCATCGACGCGGCCCGCAGGCGCCTCCTCGACGGCGAGCCCATCGCCCTGGTCGCCGCGGAGGTCGGCTTCTACGACCAGGCCCACTTCACCCGCCAGTTCAAGCGCCACGTCGGCACCTCGCCGGGACGCTACGCCCTGTCGACCGCGTCCTAGCGGGGGGAGCCCGCCGGGGCGCCGGCACCGGCGAGGCGGGCGATCAGGAGCTCCAGCAGGAGCCGCGGCGACGAGGTGCCGTTGCGGATGTGGGCGTCGGCCTCGGCGATCAGGTCCAGGGCCCGGTGCAGGTCGCCCGGCCGGAAGCGGCGGAGCTGGCGCCGGGCCCGGTCGACCTGCCAGTCGCGGACCCCGCCCCCGAGCAACCCGGCGACCTGCGCCTTGGGCAGCTCGGGGTGGTCGGCGACCCGCAGCAGCAGCCGGAGCTGGCTGGCGATGAAGCCGAGCAGCCGGATCGGGTCCTCGCCCTGGTCGAAGAGCGCGTCCAGCCGGTCGAGAGCGGTGGCCGCGTCGGCCGCGAACACCGCGTCGGTCAGCTCGAAGATGCCCCGGTCGGCCGTCGGGGCCAGGAACTCGGCCACGTGGCCGGCGGTCAGCACCGTCGGCGGCGGGACCGCCACGTGCAGCTTGGCCACGGCCCCGGCGAGCTCCCGGATGTCCTGACCGACGGTGTCGACCAGCGCGGCCACCGCCGCCTCGTCGGCCTTGCGGCCCAGCCGCCGCACCTCCGACCGCAGCCAGCTCGCCCGCTCGGCCGGCCGCAGCCTGGCCACCAGCACGGTGGCGGCATCCCGCTGCACGTCCTTGAAGAACCTCGCCTGCCGCCCGGGGGCGGCCGCCCGCAGGACCACCGCCGTCGCCGCCGCCGGGTCGGCGGCCAGGGCCAGCACCGCCTCCCGGGCGGTCGCGTCCAGGCCGTCGGCCTCCTGGACCACCACGACCCGCCCCCCGCCGAACAGCGACGCCGTGGCCAGCCCCATCGCGAACCCGTCGGGCAGCCCCCCGGCCCTGACCTCTTCCACCGAGGTCCCCGGCCCGAGCCGCTCCCTGGCGACCGCCACCGCGTCCGCCACCGCACGCTCGGCCAGGAGCTCCTCCTCCCCCAGGACGAGCGTCACCGGAACCGAACCAGGTCGAGCCCCCATGCCCGGCATCCTACCCCGCCCCCCGGTCACCCCCCGGCCCAGCCCTGCTGGGCGTGGTAGGCGGCGAGCAGGGCCGCCTGCTCCTCCCTGGTGGCCTTGACGCTGGCCTGCCGGCCGTCATCGGAGAGGGCGGCGAACATCTTGTCCCGGACCCGGAAGGTCGGGTGACCCCAGGTCTCGCGCTCCTCCGCCTCCGGCAGTGACAGCACCACCCGGCGGAGCTCGTCCGCGGTGATCATCTCGTCCTCCCCGGCCCGTCCCCTCGACCTCGACCGGCAGCTCGGCGGCGCGAGGCAAGCATGGCCGCCGTCGTCGCGACGCCGCCGCCAGCGCGAGGACGACGACCACGGCCGGGGCGGCGCGAGCCGGTCCCGACAGGGTGACCGTCCCGCCGGGAAGGCCGGCGGCCCAGCCGGCGACCGCGACCAGGCCGACCAGGAACGGATCGGCCAGGCGGCAGGCGAGGGTCGCGGCCCACGGCGCGACCGGGGCGGTCGCGGCCGCGACCACGCCGAGCAGCATCGGGCCGCCGGCCAACGGCAGACCGAGGAGATTGGCCGGCAGCCCGGCCAGGGAGACGGGGCCGAGGGCCAGAGCGATCGCGGGAACGGCCGCCGCCTGGGCACCGAGGGTCATGCCCACGGCCTTCCTGGCCCGCTCGGGGACCCGGTCCGGCAGCGCCCCGGCGGCGAGCGGGCCCAGCCAGAGCACCCCGGCGGTGGCCGCCACCGAGAGCTGGAACCCGAGGGCGCCGGCGAGACCCGGGTCGGCCAGCAGCAGCACCACCACGGCCAGGCAGAGGGCACGGCGGCCGCCGGGGCCGCGGCCGGTCGCGACCCCGACCAGGACCAGCCCGGCCATGACGCCGGCCCGGAGCACGCTCGGCTCCCACCGGGTGACGACCACCAGCAGCACGACCAGGACCATGCCGACCGCGGCCAGGGCCGGGCGGCCCGCACCGGCCACCCTGGCCAGCCAGAGCCCGGCGGCGAGGACCACCGCCAGGTTGGCGCCGCTGACCGCCATCAGGTGGGTCAGCCCGGCGGCGCGGAAGTCGCGCTCCAGCTCGACCGGGAGCAGCGAGGTGTCGCCCAGCGCCATGCCCACGAGCAGCCCGGCCCGCTCCGGGGCAAGGCTGCCCAGCGCCCGCCGCCGGGCCGCGTCCCGCACCGCCTCGCTGGCCCGGAGCACCGCCCCGCGCGGCGGCGCCCACTCCTCCACCACCGGATGGCGCAGCACGACCGGCGGCCGCCTCCCCAGCGGGTCGCCCCACCGCGCCGCCGCCACCGACGCCCGCAGCCGCAGCCGGTCCCCGACGGCCAGCCGGCCCCCACGGGGGACGGCCCCGGCGGGTGGGTTGGCGCCCGGCTGCCCGCCGGCTCGCTGGGGAGGGAGCCGGTCGGGGGACAGGACGATGCCGGCGCGTTCGCGGGTCCGGAAGGTCCGGCCGGACAGCTGGACCCTGGTCACGGTCAGCACGACCCACGAGCCGCCGTGGCGGGTGCGGCGCGGCTCCTCGGCCACGGTGGCGGCGACCTCGACGCGCGCCGGCTGCCCGGCCCGGCCGACCAGGACGCCGCCGCCGACCGCCGTCGCCCGCACCGACGCCGCGGCCGCTCCCGAGGCCAGCAGGGCGCCCAGCACCAGCGCGCCGACGGCGGCGCCGCCCCCGCCCTCCTCCCGGAGACGGAACGGGCCACCCGCGCCCAGGCAGGCCACCGCCAGGCAGCACGCCGCGGCGACCCAGGCCGCCGTGCCCGCGAACCGGGGACCGAGGAAGACCCCGGTCGCGGTGGCCGCGGCCAGCGCCACCCCGTCCGCGTCGGGATCGGCGTCGGCGTCGCGGCCGACGACCGGGCGGCCACCGCCGAGCAGCGCCCGACCACCGCCGGGCGGGGGGACGCCCCGGCCGAGCGGCGCGGGCCTCAAGCGACCGTCACCAGGTCCTTGAGCTGCTCGAAGCGGCGCTGGCCGATGCCGGGGACCTCGAGGAGCTCGTCGACGGTGGTGAAGGGGTGGGCCGAGCGGTAGGCGACGATGCGGCCGGCGGTGACCTCGCCGACGCCGGGGAGGGTGTCGAGCTGCTCGACGGTGGCGGTGTTCAGGTCCAGGGGGGCGGACGGGGTGGCCGGGCCGGACGCGCCGTCGGGAGGAGGCGGGGGTGCGGGGTCGCCGGGGCCGGGGACCCGGACCTGCTCGCCGTCGGTGAGCTTGCGGGCCAGGTTGATGGCGTCGAGGTCGGCGCCGGGGGTGGCGCCGCCCGCGGCCGTGATGGCGTCCTGGACCCGGCTGCCGGTGGGCAGGCGGACCAGGCCCGGGTGGCGGACCCGACCGGCCACGTGGACGGCGACCTGGTCCGAGGGCCCGGCCACGCCCGAGGACCCCGCCCCCGCCGAGGATCCCGACCCGCCCGCGGTCCCGGAGTCGGGCGCGGCCCGGGGCAGGGTCTGGTCCGCCGGCGCGACCGCGTCCTGGCCGGTCGGCGGGCCGGCCAGCCGGGGCGTGGCCCGGGCCCAGACGACCCCGGCGCCGAGCAGCGCGGCCAGGGCGAGCAGGGCGACCGCGACCCGCTGGCGGCCGGCGCCGGCGAGCACCGCCCGCACCCGGGCGCGGGGCCCGTCGGGCGGCAGGACGAACGGCGGCGGCGGCGACATGGCACTCCCTCTCCGGTGACGGGCGACGGCCGTCACCGAACCTAGCCGCCCGCGCCGCCCGGCGGTTCCGCCTGTCCACACCCCCACCGCCCGCGAGGCGGGCCGGCGTCGTCCCGGGCGGCCTCAGGCCCGGGTGACCACGTTGACGATCCTGCCCGGGACGTGGACCACCCTGGCCACCCGGTCCTCGGCGGCCAGGCGGGCCACCGGCCCCAGGGCCAGGGCCGCCCGGAGGACCTCGTCCTCGCCGGCGTCGCGGGCGACGGTGATCTCGCCCCGCCGCCGACCGTCGACCGTGACCGGGAGCACGACGGCGTCGGTGGCCAGCGCCCGCGGGTCGGGGACGGGGAAGGCCACGTCGTCCAGCGGGTCGTGGTGGCCGAGCCGCTCCCAGAGCTCGGCGGCCAGGTGCGGGGCCAGCGGCGCCACCATCAGCACCAGCGGCTCGACGGCCTCGCGGGGGGCGGCGCCGTGGTCCCGGACGTGGCCGGTGACGGCGTGGTTGAGCTCGGTGAGCCGGGCCACGGCCACGTTGTAGCGCAGCTCCCGGTACAGCGAGGCGACGGCGTCGATGGTCTGCTGGAGCTGGCGGTAGAGGGGCTCCCGGCCGGCCAGCGGCGTCTCCGAGACCCGGGCCTGGCCGGTCTCCTCGTCGACCACGTTGCGCCACAGCCGCTGGAGGAACCGGAACACCCCGACGATGTCGTCCGGCCGCCACGGGCGGTCGGCGTCCAGGGGCCCCATGGCCATCTCGTACAGGCGCAGGGTGTCGGCCCCGTACGCCTCGTAGATGTCGTCGGGCGGGACGCCGTTCTTCAGGCTCTTGCCCATCTTGCCGACGTGGCGGGTCACCGGCTGGCCCTGGTAGCGGCCGTCGACCACCTCGGCCGCCGGCACGTGGCGGCCGACCGGGTCGGTGAAGGCGTCGGCCAGGATGTAGCCCTGGTTGTAGAGCCGCTGGAACGGCTCCGGTGTCGACACATGCCCCAGGTCGAACAGGACCTTGTGCCAGAACCGGGCGTACAGCAGGTGCAGGACCGCGTGCTCGACCCCGCCGATGTACAGGTCGACCCCGCCGACCCGCTCCCCGCCGGCGCCGCCCATCCAGTAGCGCTCGACCGCCGGGTCGACGAACCGCTCGTCGTCGTCCGGGTCCAGGTAGCGCAGGTAGTACCAGCACGACCCGGCCCACTGGGGCATGGTGTTGGTCTCGCGGCGGTAGCGCCTGGGCCCGTCGCCGAGGTCGAGGATGGCCTGCTCGAACCCCTGGGCCCTGGACAGCGGCGGCCGGGGCTCGGCGTCCTCGTCGGCCCGCGGGCGGAAGTCCGCCATCGCCGGCAGCTCGACCGGCAGCATGGACTCGGGCAGGGCCAGCGGCAGGCCGGTCTCGTCGTAGACGATCGGGAACGGCTCGCCCCAGTAGCGCTGGCGGGAGAACAGCCAGTCGCGGAGCCGGTAGGACACCCGCGCCCGGCCGTTGCCCGACGCCTCCAGCCAGGCGATCGTCCGGGCGGTCGCCTCGGCCCGGCCGAGGCCGTCCAGGACCAGCTCGGGGCCGCGGGAGTTGACGGCCACGCCCTCGCCCGCGAAGGCCTCGCCCCAGGTGTCGGCCCGGTCGGCCACCGCCCCCGGGTGGTCGTCCAGCCAGCGGCGGTCGGGCGCCACCACCGCCCGCACCGGCAGCCCGAAGGCGGCCGCGAACTCCAGGTCGCGCTGGTCGTGGGCGGGCACGGCCATGATCGCGCCGCCGCCGTAGCTGGCCAGGACGTAGTCGGCCACGAAGACCGGCAGCGGCGCCCCGGAGGCCGGGTTGGTCGCGGTCGTGCCGGTGAACACCGCCGTCTTGTGCCGCTGGGCCTGGCGCTGGCGGTCGCTCAGGCTCTCGGCCCGCCGCCGGTAGGCGTCGACCGCCTCGGCCGGAGAGGCGGCCCGGCCGTCGGCGGCCGTGGCCGGGCCCGGCCAGGCCGGCGGCGTCCCCGGCGGCCAGGCGGGCGCGGTCAGCTCGTCCACCAGCGGGTGCTCGGGGGCCAGGACCAGGCAGGTGGCGCCGAACAGCGTGTCCGGCCGGGTGGTGTAGACCACCACCTCGGCGCCGGCCCCGGCGGCCGTCGGGACCGGGAACCGGACCTCGGCGCCCTCGCTGCGGCCGATCCAGTTGCGCTGGGCGGTCTTGAGCGAGTCGGTCCAGTCCAGGGCGTGGAGGTCCTGGAGCAGCCGGTCGGCGTAGGCGGTGATCCGCAGCATCCACTGGCGCATCCGCCGCCGGTACACGGGGAAGTTCCCGATCGCCGAGCGGCCCTCGGCGGTCACCTCCTCGTTGGCCAGGACCGTGCCCAGCCCCGGGCACCAGTTGACCGGCGCCTCGTCCAGGTACGCGAGGCGGTGGGAGTCGACCACCCGGCGCCGCTGGACCGGGTCGAGCTCCGTCCACGCCCGGCCATCGGGGTTGGCCGGCCCCCCCGGCGCCCGCACGCCCCGCTCCAGCTGCTCGACCAGGGTCCGGATGGGCCGCGCGGCCTGGGCCTCGGGGTCGAACCAGGACCCGAAGATCTGGAGGAAGATCCACTGGGTCCAGCGGTAGAACCGGGGGTCGGCGGTCGACAGCTCACGGGTCGGGTCGTGGCCCAGCCCGAGGCGGCGCAGCTGCCGGCGCATCAGGTCGACGTTCTCGGCGCTGGTCACGGCCGGGTGGCGGCCCGTCTCGATGGCGTACTGCTCGGCCGGCAGGCCGAAGGTGTCGAAGCCGAACGGGTGCAGCACCAGCCGGCCCCGCATGCGCATGAAGCGGGCGTAGACGTCCGAGGCGATGTAGCCGAGCGGGTGCCCGACGTGGAGGCCGGCGCCCGACGGGTAGGGGAACATGTCGAGCACGTACAGCCGCTCGCGCCCGTCCCGGTCGGCCGGCCCGGCGCCGGCCGGTGGGTTGGGGACCACGAAGGTCCCGCGCTCGGCCCAGCGCCGCTGCCAGCGCGCCTCGATCTCGCCGGCCAGCTCGGCGGTGTAGCGGCAGGTGGGGATGGTCTCGGCGTGACCCGTCACGGTCGGCTCCGGGTCAGCGACCGGTGACCAGGTTGACGAGTTTGGGCGGGACGACCACGACCCGGGCCAGCGGCCGGCCGCCGAGGGCGGCCCGGACCCGCTCGGAGGCCATGGCCAGCTCGCGCAGGTCGGCCTCGGCGGCGTCGGGGGCGACCTCGATCCGGTCGCGGACCTTGCCGTCGACCTGGACCACGCAGGTGACCCGCTCGCTGCGGACCAGGGCGGCGTCGAACCCCGGCCAGGCGGCCACGTGGACCGAGCCGGTGTTGCCGAGGACCCGCCACAGCTCCTCGGTCACGAACGGGGCCAGCGGGGCCAGCAGCAGGACCAGGCGCTCGGCGGCGTCGCGGCGCTGGGCGGCGCCGCCCCGGCCGCCCCGGACGGCGTCGGCCAGGCCGTTGGACAGCACCATCAGCTTGGAGATGGCGGTGTTGAACCGGAACCGCTCCAGGTCGTCGGTGACCCCGGCGGTGGTCCGGTGGGCCAGCCGCTCCAGCTCCGGGTCCTCGGGCCAGCCGGCCGCCCCCGCCGCCGGCCGGGCGACGGCCAGGTGCACGGTCCGCCAGACCCGCTGGACCCAGCGGGCCATGCCCTCGGGCGACACGTCGGCCCAGTCCACGTCGTCCTCGAACGGGCCGGCGAACAGCATGGTCAGGCGGGCCACGTCGGCGCCGTGCTCGTCGATGATCTCCGACGGCTCGACCAGGTTGCCGCGCGACTTGGACATGGCCGCCCCGTGCATCACCACCATGCCCTGGTTGAGCAGCGAGGTGAACGGCTCGCGGAAGCCGACCATGCCCATGTCGTACAGCACCTTGGTGAAGAAGCGGGCGTACAGCAGGTGCAGGATGGCGTGCTCGATGCCCCCGGTGTACTGGTGCACCGGCATCCAGGCGGCCACCCGCTCGGGGTCGAACGGCCGGTCGGGGTCGAGCCCGGTGTAGCGCAGGAAGTACCAGGACGAGTCGACGAAGGTGTCCATGGTGTCGGTCTCGCGGCGGGCCGGGCCGCCGCAGCGAGGGCAGTCCACGTTGACCCAGGCCTCGGAGGTGGCCAGGGGCGACCGGCCCTTGGGCCGGAAGTCGGTGACGTCCTCGGGCAGCGGCACCGGCAGCTGGTCGTCCGGCACCGGCACCTCGCCGCAGGCCGGGCAGTGCACGATCGGGATCGGGCAGCCCCAGTAGCGCTGGCGCGACAGCAGCCAGTCGCGCAGGCGGAAGTTGACCGCGGGGCCGCCCAGGCCCCTGGCCTCCAGGTCGGCGGTGATCCGGGGGATGCCCTCCTCGGTGGCGGGCAGGCCGTCGTAGCCGTCGGAGTTGACCAGCACGCCCTCGTGGCTCATGGCCTCGGTCAGGCTGTCCCCGTCCAGCGGCTCGGAGCCCTCGGGCTGGACCACCACCCGCACCGGCAGGTCGTACTTGCGGGCGAACTCCAGGTCGCGCTGGTCGTGGGCGGGCACGGCCATGATCGCGCCGGTGCCGTACTCCATCAGCACGTAGTCGGCGGCCCAGATCGGGATCGGCTCGCCGTCGACCGGGTTGACGGCGTGGGCGCCCAGGAACACGCCCTCCTTGTCGCGCTCGGTCGACAGCCGCTCGATCTCGGTCTCGCGGCCGACCCGCTCCAGGAAGGCCCGGAACTCGGGCTCGCGCTCGGTGCCGGCGACCAGCCGCCCGGCCAGCGGGTGCTCGGGGGCGAGGACGAAGAAGGTGGCCCCGAACAGCGTGTCCGGGCGGGTGGTGAACACCCGCACCGTCTCCCCGGTCTCGGCCACCCGGAAGTCGACGTCGGCCCCGGTCGAGCGCCCGATCCAGTTGCGCTGCATGGTCAGGACCTTGTCGCTCCAGTTCAGGTCCTCCATGTCGTCCAGCAGCCGCTGGGCGTAGTCGGTGATCTTGAAGAACCACTGGGTCAGCTCGCGCTTCTCGACCAGGGCGTCGCAGCGCTCGCAGTGGCCGTTGATCACCTGCTCGTTGGCCAGCACCGTCTGGTCGTTGGGGCACCAGTTGACCGGGGAGGCCTTGCGGTAGGCCAGGCCGCGCTCGAAGAAGCGCAGGAACAGCCACTGGGTCCAGCGGTAGTAGTCCGGGTCGCAGGTGATCAGGGCCCGCGACCAGTCGAAGGAGGTCCCCAGCCGGTGGAAGGTGGCCCGCTGGGCGTCGATGTTCTGGTAGGTCCAGGGCTTGGGGTGGACCCCGCGGCGGATGGCGGCGTTCTCGGCCGGCAGGCCGAAGGCGTCCCAGCCGATCGGGTGCAGCACGTTGTGGCCCTGCATGCGCTTCAGCCGGGCGATCACGTCCCCGCCCGAGAAGGCCTCCAGGTGCCCCATGTGCAGGTCCCCGGAGGGATAGGGGAACATGTCCAGTGCGTAGAAGCGGGGCCGGGTGGTGTCGCTCTCGTCGCTCCGGTAGAGCGCCAGCTCCTCCCAGGCCGCCACCCACTTGGGCTCCACCTGCTGAGGGTCGTAGCGCTCGACGTCCACGGGAAATCTCCTCGGAAGCTCTCGGGCATGGCTGGATCGGGGCCTTCCGGCCACCTGTGACCAGGATAACAGCAGGCCACCAGCCACTTTCCAATCACGTTGGGGACTCGTTGGGGCAGCCAGGCAGTATCTCCACTGGACAGCCGGACCCGTCGAGTGCAAGAGTCCCGCCCATACCGTCGAAGTGGAACGAGCCGGACGTAGCGCGCTCGGTGGCAGCGGGCACGTCCTCCGCCGACACGCCACCAGAGGGGAGGCAGAGTGGTAACCGCTGGCAAGCAGGTCGACGCCTCGAGCACCTATGGCACCTTCGGCAGCTGGCAACCGCCGCGGTCGTCCTATGACCAGCTCCGTCAGGCCGGGCAGCCGGCGACGACCGGCGACCTGGAGGTCCTGCTGCGCACCACCGAGGTGGCGCGCAGGCTCCAGGTGAGCGCCCGCACGGTCCTTGCCTGGGCGCAGGCGGGGAAGCTGCCCAGCATCCTGACCCCGGGTGGCCACCGTCGCTATCCGGCGCAGGGGGTGGAGCAGGTGCTTCAGACCATGACCGCCGCCGGCGAGCCCCGCACCACTCAAGGGCCCAGCCGCTGACCGAACGCAGCCAAGCGGGCCGGCCCACAGGCCGGCCCGCTGACAGCAGTCCTACCATGGGGCGATCTGGACGCGCAGCGGCGTGGAGGCGATGGATGGCGGCCCGCTTGACCCTTCCCAGGACGGCCGCGTGGGTCTGGCATGGCGAGCCCAGGTCCATCTTCGGCCTCGACGCCGTGTTCGTGCGCTGCGCCAGCGGGACCAGCGGGACCGCCCGCTCCGGGTTCAGCTACGCCGACAACTTCCGGGCCTGGCTGCGGGCCCGTGGCCCGGCCGTGATCCCCTGGTCCTGGTTCGGGCCGCCCCACGGCACCGACGGGTCGGCCAGCGCCGACGCCCTGGCCGCCATCGCCCCGGGCCAGCGGGTGTACGTGGTCGAGGTCGGCCCCGAGACCCCACCGGCCCAGGTGGTCGCGTTCGCGGCCCGGCTGCGCCAGCGCGAGCCGATCGCCGCCCTCGGGTTCTCGAGCTGGCCGACCCGGGCCGAGGCCGAGCAGGCGGCCGTCCCCTGGGACGCCTGCGTCGAGGCCTTCGACTTCGGGCTGCCCCAGGTGTGCACGCCCACCCAGCGCCAGCTCCTGCTCCGTGACGACAGCCCGGTGGTCGAGGACATGGCCGGCAAGCCGATCCACGTGGCCGTGTTCCCCGACGCCGACCCCCTGTGGGTGGACAGCGCCCGGCTGGGCGTGGCCGAGCACGCCGGCGCCTCGGCCTTCTCGGTCGACCAGTCGAGCTTCTCGGCCTGGCGCCGCCAGCTCGGCGCGCTCGGCGAGGGCCGCCTGGAGCTGCCGGCGCCGGCCGCGCCCCCCGAGCCGACGCCGGAGCAGCCGGCGGACGCGCCCGAGACCCTCACCCCCGTCCAGTTCGACGAGCCGGGCGAGCTGGCCCTGCTGGCCAACCGCATCCTGGCCGTCGTCCAGGCCCGCCTGGACGGCGGCGGCCGCCTCACCGACGACGAGATGGTCACCGAGATCGAGGACGTGCTGCGCGACACCGCCCCCGACGACCGGCCCTAGTCCGCGATCCGCAGCGCCACCGCCGGCTCGATGCGGGCGGCCTGGCGGGCCGGCCAGGCGGTGGCGGCCAGGGAGGCGGCGGCGGTGGCCGCGACCAGCAGCGAGATCGACAGCCAGGGGATGGGGAACGGAGTGCCGGCGGCCTGGAGGTCGTCGTCGTTGCGGAACAGCAGGTAGCTGGTGACCAGCGACAGGGCGGTGCCGAGGAGGATGCCCTCCAGGGCCACGAACGAGCTCTCCAGCAGGAACGCCCGCCGGACCACCCGGGCCGGGAAGCCGAGGGCGCGCAGCACCCCGACGGTGCGCCGGCGTTCCCGGACCGCCCGGACCATGACCACGCCCAGGCCGGCCACCCCGACGACCAGGCCCAGGGCCAGGAACCCCTGGAGCAGCCGGAAGAACGACCGGTTGGCGGCGAAGTCCTGCTCGACCACGTGCTGGATGCGGGTGGCGACCAGCCCCTGGGGCAGGAACTCGCCCTGGAGGTCGGCGGCGACCGCCCGGTCCGAGACGCCGGGCGCCAGCGCCAGCAGCGCCGCCGACGGCCGCACCCGGGCCCCGAACTGCTCCCGCAGGCCGTCGGCGGCCAGCAGCACCGGGCTGCCGAACTCGCCGCCGCCGGTGCCGAGGCCGTCGAAGGCGGTCGAGTCGGCCAGGATGCCGGCGATGACCTTGCGCTCCTGGCGGCCGCTGCCAGGGTCGACCACGGTCAGGGTGTCACCCGGCTGGTAGGTGACCGCCCCGATCCCGGCGCCCTCCTGGCCCAGGTACTGGTCGAGGACGACATAGCCCGGGTCGGCCAGCACCGCCCGCCACACGGCCCGGTCGTCGCCGCCGAGCCGGTCCAGCCGGGCGTCCAGGGGGAACAGGCCGTGGGCGGCCAGGGCCGGGGTGACCCCGACGGCGGTGGTCGGGACCGCCTTGGGGGCGCCGGGCACGCCCAGCACCCGCGCCTCGGCGGCTTCCAGAGGGGCGACCCCGGCCACCCGGCCGGCGAACCGGCCGGCGGTCAGCCGGGTGGCCGGGTCGTCGACCGGCGCCGACGGGTTGTAGTCGACCCGCAGCGCGTAGCCGCCGGACGCCTGGGCCACCGCCTGGTCAACGCCCGAGTCGATCACGCTGCCCAGCACCGAGATCAGGACCAGGGTGAAGACGACCAGCCCGTACATGATCAGCGTCGCGCCGGTGCGGAAGCGCCTGGCCACCGGGTAGGCGACGGCCAGCCTGGCCGCCAGGCCGGACGCCGCCCGGCGCCCGGGCAGCGGCCGCACCAGGCGCAGCAGCAGCTCCTGGTTCTGGGAGACCAGCAGCACGGCCGAGAAGGTCAGGACCACCCCGAGGATGATGAAGGTGGCGGTGGAGCCGTCGTCGAACACCTTGGGCCGGACCGTGTTGGCGGCCAGTCCCCAGCCGAGCACGGCCAGCGACGCTCCGGTGTACACGGCCCGCCTCGGCAGCAGGCGGACCAGCAGCGGGCAGAGGGCGGCCACGGCCAGGGCCGGGTACAGGTAGGTGCCGACGCCCTGGCTGCCGGCGATGGCGACCACCGCGGCGGCCCCGAACCCGGCCGCGGCCAGGGTCGAGACCAGCACCCAGCGCCACTTGAGGCGGCGGCCGGCCTCCGGTGGCAGGTCCCGGATGGCGGCGATGATGTTGATCCGGCTGATGCGGATGCTGGTCAGAGCGACGGTCAGGAAGCCGATCAGGAACCCGGCCGCGAACCCGTTGATCAGGCTGGTCGGGGTGACGGTGTAGACGAGGTCGAGCCCGCCGTCCTCGGGGGCGAAGCCGGCGAAGATGCGGGCCGTGACCTCGACCACGGCCCGGCCGACGCCGAGCCCGGCGACCAGGCCGAGCGCGGAGGCGACCAGGGCGTAGACGGCGCCCTCGATGATGAAGCCGCGGACCAGCCGCCCGCGCCGCATGCCCACCGCCCGCAGCATGCCCAGCTCGGGCTTGCGCTCCTCGGCCAGCATCACGAACACGTTCACCAGCAGCATGACGCCGGCGATGATGGCGAAGCTGCCGATGAACAGGAACAGGGAGCCGATCTCGCCGCCGATGGACTCGGCCTGCTCGAGCACCTCCTGCTTGGGCGTCTCGACCGCGGTGCCGGCGGCGGTCAGGGGCCCGAGGGCGGCCTGCAACTTGCCCTTGACCCGATCGGTGGTGGCGGCCCCGCCCTCAACGCCGCCGGTGTTGGAGACCAGGGTGAGGGTCTCGGGGCCGGCGCGGCTGCCGACCGCCCCGGCGGTCCACTGGAGGCTGCCGGCGTCCACGAAGGCACCCCGGCCGGCGAAGCCCGCCAGGCCGCGGGTCGGGACGACCCTGGCCACCTCCAGCTCGACCGGGCGGCCGTACAGGTAGAAGGTGAGGCGGTCGCCGGCGCGGGCGTCGAGGGCGCCGGCAAGGGTGTCGTTGAGCACCACCCGGCCGGCGCCGGGGGCCGGCCCGGCCAGTGCCGACCCGGGACCCTCGAACCGGGCCGCCTCCTGGAAGTCCAGCTCCAGCACGGCGGCCTGCGGCTCGCCCTTGCGGGCGCCGGCCGCCGGGTCGCCGGAGGCCACCGCCGCCTCGTGGCGGCGGACGGTGAGCAGCCCGTCCAGGGCGGGGTCGCCGCGGAGTGGCTCCAGCCGCCGGGCCGCCTCGGCGCCCTTGGCCGGGTCCGGGGAGCTGACGACCTCGTCGACCACGCCCAGGGTGCGGTAGGCGTCCTGCTTGAACGAGTAGTCGAGGGTGTCGCCGACGACCAGGCTGCCGACGATGATGGCCGTGCCCAGCACCGAGCCGGCCACGACCAGGGCGGCCTCGGCCCGGCGGCGGTTGACCTGACGCAGGGCGAGCCGGCGGGCCAGCGGGCCCCGCAGGGCCAGGACCACGGTGAGGAGCAGGCCGGCGCCGCCGAGGCCGACCAGGAACGGGGTCAGGTTCGGGTACACCTTCAGCCCCCCACCGGCGCCAGCGGGCGCCGCTCGTCGCCGATCAGGTGGCCGTCGCGCATGCGGACCACCCGGCCGGCCGTGGCGCCGACGGCCGGGTCGTGGGTGACCAGCACGATCGTCTGGCCCTCCTCGCGGTTCAGCTCGTGCAGCAGGTCGACCACCTGGTCGGCCATCTGGGTGTCGAGGTTGCCGGTGGGCTCGTCGGCCCACACGACCGCCGGCCGGGCGGCCAGGGCCCTGGCGACGGTGACCCGCTGCTGCTCGCCCCCCGACAGCTGGTTGGGCCGGTGGCCGGTGCGGTGGCCGAGCCCGACCCGTTCCAGCATCTCGGTCGCGGTGGCCCTGGCCCGGCGGGCCGGGACGCCGTTGAGCAGCAGCGGCAGCTCGACGTTCTCGGCCGCGCTGAACACCGGGATGAGGTTGAAGGCCTGGAAGATGAAGCCCATCGTCCGGGCCCGGTGGCTGGTGCGGCGGGCGTCGGAGAGGGCGAACAGGTCCTGGCCGTCGACCAGGACCCGGCCGCCGTCGATGTCGTCCAGCCCGGACAGGCAGTTGAGCAGGGTGGTCTTGCCCGACCCGGATGGGCCCATGACCGCGACCAGCTCGCCGCGCCGCACCTCGAGGTCGAGGCCGGCCAGGGCCTCGACCTCGATGCCGCCGGTCCGGTACACCTTCCGCACCTGCTCGGCCACGAGCAGGGGCTCGGCCTGGCCGTTGTCGTTCACGTGGGCTCCTCGAGCTCGGGGTCGTCTCGAGGAGCAGCCTGCGCCGCGGCCGGCGCCGCGACCATCCGGGATGCCCCCGGAAGATCCCCCAGCTAGCCCCCGGCCGGGCTCAGGGTTTCCCCCGGGAGGCTCCGCCGAGGAGGCTCAGCCGGGTCGGCGGTGGGCCAGCTCGGCCATGGGCAGGCGCAGCTCGAAGCGGGCCCCCTGGCCGGGCGGGGTGGGGTCGGCGAGCAGCAGCTCTCCGCCCTGGGCGTTGGCCAGCTGGCGGGCGATGTACAGGCCGAGACCGACCCCGCTGGCCAGCCGGGTCGCCCCCGAGTCGAGCTGGGTGAAGCGCTCGAAGATGCGCTCGCGCTCGGCCGGCGGGACCCCGGGCCCGCTGTCCTCCACGGCCAGGACGGCCAGGGCGCCGACGCGGCGGGCCTGGACCCGGATCGGCGCACGGTCGGGGGCGTGCTTGGCCGCGTTGTCGAGCAGGTTGCCCAGCACCTGGTGGATGGCCTCGGGGACGGCCCGGACGGGCAGGACCTCGCCGGCCTCCAGGACGATCTGGCGCGGCGGGTAGGCGGCCCTGGCCGCGCCCACGGCGTCGCGGGTCACGGCGGCGGCGTCGACCACCGGCCGCTCCCCCTGCTCGGGGGCGCCGCGCTCCACCCGGGCGGCCAGCAGCAGCTGCTCGATCTGGAGCTTGAGCCGGTCCCCCTGGCGCACGGCCATGCCGATCAGCTCCTGGCGTTGGGGGTTGCTGAGCTGGGCCTCGCGGGCGCTCAGGGTGGCCAGGGCGCCGAGCATGCCGGCAAGGGGCGTGCGCAGCTCGTGGGACACGGCGGCCAGCAGCTCGTCCTTGAGCCGGTCGTTCTCCTGGAGCCGTTCGACCAGGGCGTGCTCGACCGCGGCCAGCCGGGCGTGCTCGTCGGCGACCCGCTGGGCCTGGTCGGCGGCCTTCTCGGCCGCCGCCCGGTCCTGGTCGGCCTCGACCGCGGTTCTGAGCGCCACCCGGACGGCGAACAGCGGCAGGAGCAGCAGCGGCAGGAGGCTGACCTCCTGCTCGGCCACCACGTACATGATCGGGGCCATGCCGAACGCCATCGCATACGGCCGCGCCTCGACGCGGAGCGCGTCCTTGAGGTCGGCGATGAAGTCGCGCCCGTAGGCAAGGGTGGTGACCCCGCCCACCAGGAGGAGGTTGCCGAGGAAGAACACGGCGGCGGCGACCACGAACGCCGGCAGCTGCCGCACCGTGAAGGGGCGTCCGCCCCCGAGGACCTCATAGACCTCACCGGAGACCGCCATCAGCAGGCCGTACTGGCCGATGTTGAAGATCACCTTCTCGGGGGCTGCTCGCCGGAGCCCGTCGCTGACCAGCATGGCCACGGTCAGGGCGAACGCGGCCGCGGCCGAGCCCCAGCCGAGCAGGATGGCGAAGGCGAAGGTCTCGCCGGTCGTGATCAGCTCGTTCCCGGGCCGGGGAAGCACCAGCGGGAACGACTCGACGACGACCAGGCAGATCAGCAGCGCCCAGAACACCGGCGGCAGTTGCTGCAGGGTCGCCACTCCACCGTGGCTGGCGAGCAACGCGAGCGAGCCGAAGCCGACCGCCGAGACGGTGAGCACGTAGGCGTGCAGTCCTGACGAGCGGTGGCGAGCGACCATCGTCCTCCCAAGCCCGCAGGAGCATTCAGACCGGCAGGAGGGGCGATAGCACACCACGTCCCGGTCGCAATGTCGAGCCTCCGGGGATCAGGTCCGCACGCCTACGGCAGGTTGGGGCTAGCCCCACCTATGGCCGGCGCCGAGGGCGGCGGCCAACGCAGCCAACGAGGCCAGCACCCAGGCGACGCGCGCCTGGCGGGACTTGAGGTGCGTCATGCGTTTCACCTCCTCCCAATGCGGCGGGGTGGAGGAGGCGGACCTCCGCTTGGTAACGCGCAGTATAGGACAAACCCGCAGATCAACCCGACGGCCTTCCCCGAGGTACTAGGATGCGCCTGGCGGCCGCCACCGACAGGAGAGGACCCATGAACGCCGACTCCACCCTTGCCTCCTACCTCCGCACCGTCTGCCCCGACGCCGACCTCAGCGGGGTCAGCGCCGAAGCGCTCGCCTTCGCCGCCGCCATGGAGGTGGTCGGCGAGGTGGCGCCCGAGATCGCGGGAGCGCTCGCGGCCGAGCTGGCCGACCAGCGGGCCAACCTCAAGCTGATCGCCTCCGAGAACTTCGCCTCGCCGGCCACCCTGCTGGCCATGGGCAACTGGCTGTCGGACAAGTACGCCGAGGGCTCGCCCGGGCACCGCTTCTACGCCGGCTGCGACAACGTCGACGCCATCGAGAGCCGGGCCGTGGAGCTGGCCAAGGGCCTGTTCGGCAGCGACCACGCCTACGTCCAGCCCCACAGCGGCATCGACGCCAACCTGGTGGCGTTCTGGTCGATCCTGACCAAGCGGGTCGAGGCTCCGGCGCTGGAGCGGGCGGGGGCCAAGGACCTCAACGCCCTGTCGGACGCCGACTGGGAGTCGCTCCGGCGCGACCTGGGCAGCCAGCGGATGCTCGGCATGGCCCTGGACGCCGGCGGCCACCTCACCCACGGCTTCCGGCCCAACGTGTCCGGCAAGCTGTTCGAGATCGCCCGCTACAGCGTCGACCCGACCACCGGGCTGCTCGACTACGACCAGGTCCGCAAGCAGGCCGAGAGCTTCCGGCCGCTGGTGCTGCTGGCCGGCTACAGCTCCTACCCGCGCAGGATCAACTTCCGGATCTTCCGCGAGATCGCCGACGAGGTCGGGGCCGTGCTCATGGTCGACATGGCCCACTTCGCGGGCCTGGTCGCCGGCAAGGTGTTCAGCGGCGACTTCGACCCGGTGGCCCATGCCCAGGTGGTCACCACCACCACCCACAAGACGCTGCGCGGGCCGCGGGGCGGGATGGTGCTGTGCGACCAGGAGTTCGCGGCCACCGTGGACCGGGGCTGCCCGCTCGTCCTCGGCGGGCCGCTGGGCCACGTCATGGCCGCCAAGGCGGTCGCCCTGACCGAGGCCTCCCGGCCGGAGTTCGCCGACTACGCCCAGCGGATCGTCGACAACGCCGCCACCCTGGCCGACGCCCTCCAGCAGCAGGGGGCGACCGTGGTCACCGGCGGCACCGACAACCACCTGCTGCTGGTCGACGCCCGCCCCTACGGCCTCACCGGCCGCCAGGCCGAGACCGCCCTGCGCGAGGCCGGCATCACCCTCAACCGCAACGTGATCCCCTTCGACCCCAACGGCAGCTGGTACACGAGCGGCCTGCGCCTCGGCACCCCGGCCGTCACCACCCTCGGCATGGGCGCCGACGAGATGCGCGAGATCGCCGCCATCGTCCACGCCGTCCTGGAGGCCACCCAGCCCGTCCCCGACTCCAAGGCCAAGTACAGCCTCGACGCCCCCGTCCGCGACCAGGCCCGCTCGCGAGCCGCCGACCTCCTGGACCGGTTCCCCCTGTACCCGGGCATCGTCGTGTAGTCGGCCATCGCCCGCTAGGGACGGCGGCGGCGAACCAGCGCCGCCGCGGCCAGCAGGGCCAGGGCGGCGGCGGTCACGGCCAGGAGGGCCGGGCTCCCCCGACCCGACCCGGCGCCCGCGACCGGGTGGGCGGCGGGGGCCGACGCCGACGCCGACGCCGACGGGGGGCTGGTGGTCGGGGTGACCCGGGCCAGGACCGAGGCCGGGATCGGCACCCGCCAGACCTCGCTGTTGTCGCCTTCGGAGCCGACCAGGACCGAGCGGCCGTCGGCCGACACGGTCAGCGACTCGCCCTGGTACTGGAGGGGCAGGTCGAGCTCACCGACCCGCCGGCCGGGGGCGGCGTAGACGTAGGCCTCCTGGTAGTCGCGGAGCACGAAGCCGCGGCCGTCCGGGAGGAACGCCCCGTCGGTGATCACCGGCGGCACCCGGGCCACCCGGCGCAGCAGGTTGACCTGGTCGGTGCGCAGCCGGGCCGGGGCCCGGTACAGGCCGCCGCCGTCGGGATCCTTGGTGGCCACGTACAGGCGGTTGGTGCGCGGGTCGACCAGCAGGGCCTCGGCGTTGCGGGGCCCGTCGGCATAGCGCAGCCGGTAGCGCACCGCCGGGACGGTGGCGTCGCGCAGCCGGGTCGGCTCGGCGACCCGGTACACCGCCACCTCGGGCCAGACGCCGTTGTTGTCGCCGATGTCGCCCGCGAACGCGGCCGGCCGGCCCCGGTCGTCGCGGCCGGCGGCCATCGCCTCCCAGTCGCGCGCCTGCACCCCGGCCAAGGTCAGGGTCGCCAGGGTCCGGCCGTCGGCGCCGACCGCGTACAGCCGGGGCCCGTCGCCGCTGTCGTTGTGGGTCCACAGCACCTCGGGGTGGCGGCGGCTCAGGGCCAGCCCGCTCGACTCCTGGATCCGCGGGTCTTCCAGCCGCGCCACCACCTCGGCCCCCTCGACCTCCTGGGCCGACGCCGGCAGGGCCAGCCCCGCCAGGGCGGCGGCGGCCAGCCCGGCGGCCAGACGGCGGACGCGAAGGGAGCGACGGGAGCGCATGCCGGCCAGCCTACCGCCGGCCCGGTCCGCGGCCGCTCCGGCGGGCGGCCGGCCGGTGCTGCCCCGGGTGATCAGCCGGGGCGTGGCGTCCTCGAAGTCGCCGACGCTGTCGCCGTCCAGCAGGGCCAGCAGCCGTATGCGCTGCTTCATGGCACCCGACAGCTCGATCGGGTAGCGGTCCAGCACCTCGGGGTCCAGGCCGACCAGCTCCCGTCGCCCACGGAGAAGCTGACCCCGTCCAGGGCCCGGACCTCGCCGCGCAGGTCCGGTGCCAGACCTTGAGGTTGTCGACCTGAGCGTCACCGGGCGCTCAGAGCTCCCGCAGCTTGGGGTTGAAGACCTCGTCGAGGACGACGTTGATGATGTGGAGCGAGCCGACGATGGAAGTAACCTAGCTCTCGTCGGCCCAGAACCCGCCGGGGGCGAACAGCTCGTCGACCAGCTCGTCGAAGGTGCCCGTCTCGGCGGCCAGGTCGAGGACGGTGTAGCGCCGCCGGATCATCCGGGCGCGGTGGTAGCTGCCGCGGAACGCCGACGCGGTCAGGCCGAGCTCCGACGGCCGGGTCGGGCACCCGGCCGCGGCCAGCAACTCCCGCACCCGCTCGGCCGGGAGCAGCTGGGCCCGGAGCCGGTCGCGCAGCCCCGCCCAGCGGTCGGCGAGCCGGGCCAGCCGCCGCGCCAGCGTGTCGGCGTCGACGTACTTGGCCATGGTCTCGGCGACGAAGGCCTCGTCCAGGCCCGGCGTGGTGTGCGCGGCCCGGACCGCCGCCTCGGCCTTCTCCGGACCGGGCCAGGCGCGTCGCAGCGCCTCGACGTCCAGGGCGGCCAGCTCACGCTCCAGGAGCCGTTCGTAGAGGGCGGCGATGGCGATCGTGCCCACGCCGACCTTGAAGCCGTGCGACAGCGGCGGCCGCCGGTCGTGGCCCAGGCCCTCCATCTCCCACAGGTGGCTGAACTGGTGCTCGGCACCGGAGGCGGGCCGGGATGAGGCGTGGGCCTGCATGGCCAGCCCGGACATGACCAGGCCCTCGACCAGGCGCTCGAGTGCCTGCCGGTCTCCCCCGGCCAGGTCGCCGGGGCGGCCGACGGCCGCGCGCAGCGGGCCCTGGACGAGCTCCCAGACCCGGGAGTCGACCGGCTCGACCCCGAGCGCGTCGGCGACCAGCCAGTCGGCCCCGGCCGTGACCTTGCCCAGCAGGTCGCCGTAGCCGGACGCGGTCATCTCGGGCGGGGCGCCGGCCAGGACCTCGAGGTCGGCCACGACGGCCGCCGGCGCCGGGCAGGTCATGGTCTGCTTGTAGCCGTCTCTGGTGATGGCCGCGCCGAAGGCGGTGTAGCCGTCCATCGAGGCCGCCGTGGCCACGACCAGGTACGGTCGCCCGGCCTCGTGGGCGGCCCGCTTGACGATGTCGTTGAGGCTGCCGGAGCCGACCGCCAGCGGGACGGCGTCGTGGCCGGTGAGGGCCTGGCCGAGCCGCTCGACGTTTTCATAGGTGGCCAGGACGAAGCTGTCCGGCGGGAACAGGTAGGGTGGCCCGGTGGCCCGCCCGGCCGCCTCCAGCCGCCGCGCGACCTGCTCGCCCGCGACCCGCCAGGTGGTCGCGTCGGCGACCACCACCACCGGCCGGTCGGCGACGCTCCGCCCGACGACCTCGGCGACCGAGGCGAGTGCCCCCGGGCCGATGACGACCTGGGCGGTGTCGGTCGCCTCGGCCAGCGCCGCCCTGATCCGCCCGTCATCCACCGTGGTCTCTCCCTTCCGCCGGGCTTGCTGGCGACCCATGCCAGTCCCATACCCACGCCGCGGGAGCGACGGGCCCCCATGGTAGGTTCGCGGCATGCCGTTCTACGCGGATCTCCACATCCACTCCAAGTACTCGAGAGCCTGCAGTCGGGACTGCGACCTGGAGCACCTGGCCCTGGTGGGGCGGCGCAAGGGCATCAGCGTGATCGGCACCGGGGACTTCACCCACCCGAAGTGGTTCGAGGAGCTGTCCTCCACCCTGGTGCCGGCCGAGCCGGGGCTGTTCCGGCTGCGGGAGGACCTGGAGCGGGCGGTGGAGGCGCGGCTGCCGGCGAGCTGCCGGGGGCCGGTGCGGTTCATGCTGTCGGTGGAGATCTCGACCATCTACAAGCGGGCCGAGCGGACCCGCAAGGTCCACCACCTGCTGTACATGCCCGATCTGGCGTCGGCGGCGCGGTGCACGGCGGCGCTGCGCCGGATCGGGAACCTGGCCTCGGACGGGCGGCCGATCCTGGGGCTGGACTCGCGCGACCTGCTGGAGATCACCCTGGAGAGCGGCGAGGGCGCCTACCTGGTGCCGGCGCACGCCTGGACGCCGTGGTTCTCGCCGCTGGGGTCCAAGTCGGGCTTCGACCGGGTCGAGGACTGCTACGCCGACCTGGCCGGGCACATCTTCGCCCTGGAGACGGGGCTGTCGGCCGACCCGGAGATGTGCTGGCGGGTGTCGGGGCTGGACCGCTACCGGCTGGTCAGCAACTCCGACGCCCACTCGCCGCCGGCGCTGGGCCGCGAGGCCACGGTGCTCGACACCGACCTCGACTACTGGGCCATCCGGCGGGCCCTGGAGACCGGCCAGGGGTTCGAGGGGACGGTCGAGTTCTTCCCCGAGGAGGGCAAGTACCACCTGGACGGCCACCGCAGATGCGGTGTCCGTATGGAGCCGACCGAGACCCGGCGCCACGGCGGGCTGTGCCCGGCCTGCGGCAAGCCGCCCACCGTCGGGGTGCTGCACCGGGTCGAGGAGCTGGCCGACCGCCCGCCGGGCGCCCGCCCGCCGGGGGCGGCCGGGTTCCGCAACGTCATCCAGCTCCCCGAGCTGGCCGGCGAGGTCCTCGGGGTCGGGCCGAGGAGCAAGGCGGTCACCGCCGTGGTCGCCGGCCTGGTCGACCGCCTGGGCCCCGAGCTGGACATCCTGGAGCGGGTCCCCACCGACGACATCGCCAGGGCCGGCCCACCCCTCCTCGCCGAGGCCATCGCCCGCGTCCGCCGCGGCGCCGTCATCCGCGACGCCGGCTACGACGGCGAGTACGGCGTCATCCGGGCCTTCACCCCCGACGAGCTCCGCTCCTCCCCCGCCACGGCCACCCTGTTCGAACCCGACCCCCCGCTCCTGGAGCCCACCCCCACCCCCGGACGCGCCGCCCCCCCGCCCCCGGTTCCCGGGGCCCCCGGACGGGAGGGTAGCTCACCGTTCGAAGCGGTGGGCGCCGCTGTCCCCACCCCCTCCCTCGTCCGGGCCACCACCGGCCTCGACCCCGCAGACCAAGGCGCCGACCTCGATCCCACCGACCCCGACCCCGGGATCCTCGGGGGGCTCGACCCTGAGCAGCGGGTGGCGGCCGGGGCCGAGGCGGGGCCGTTGCTGGTGGTGGCCGGGCCGGGGACGGGCAAGACGCGGACGTTGACCCACCGGCTGGCGTATCTGGTGGCGGAGCGGGCGCTGGCGGCCGAGCGGTGCCTGGCCATCACGTTCACCCGGCGGGCGTGTGCCGAGCTGCGGGAGCGGCTGGACGCCCTGGTGCCGGGGGAGGCGCGGCGGATGGTGGTGACGACCTTCCATGGGCTGGGGCTGCGGATCCTGCGCGAGCAGCATGAGGCGGCGGGGCTCGGGCCCGGGTTCCGGGTGGCCGACGAGGCCGAACGGCTGGAGCTGCTCTCCGAGCTGCTCGGCTGCCCGGAGCGGGAGGCGCGACGGCTGCTGCCCGAGCTGGTGCGGCGCAAGCGGGCCAGGGCCGCCCGCTGGCCCGACCTGGACGCCGAGCCGTCCGAGGCCGCGGGGCCCCTGGCCCGCTACGAGGCGGCCATGCGCAAGCTCGACCTGGTCGACCTGGACGACCTCCTGGTCCTGCCGGTGATGCTGCTGGCCGGCGACGCCGCCCTGGCCGCCCGGTACCGGGAGCGGTTCGGGTTCGTGGCCGTCGACGAGTACCAGGACGTCGACGAGCTCCAGTACCGGCTGCTGCGCCTGCTGACCACGCCCGACGCCAACCTGTGCGTGATCGGCGACCCCGACCAGGCGATCTACGGCTTCCGGGGGGCGGATGTCGGCTTCTTCCTGCGCTTCGCCGAGGACTTCCCGGCCGCCACCATCGTCCGGCTGACCCGCAACTACCGCTCCAGCCGGGCCATCGTCGCCGGGGCGCTGCAGGCCATCGCCCCATCGACCCTGGTCGCGGGGCGGGAGCTGGCCGCCATGGCCGGCTTCGAGGCCCCGGCCCAGATCACCCTCCACCAGGCGGCCAGCGACCTGGCCGAGGCCGAGTTCGTGGTCCAGACGATCGACCGGCTGCTGGGCGGCGCCTCGTTCCTGTCGCTGGACTCTGGCCGCGCCGACGGCGCGGCCGAGCACGGCCTGTCGTTCGCCGACGTGGCCGTGCTCTATCGCACCGACGCCCAGGCGGGACCGCTGGCCGAGGCCCTGGGCCGGGCGGGCATGCCGTTCCAGAAGCGCTCGCACGACCGCCTGGGAGACCGCCCGGCCGTCCGCGCCCTGGTCCGCACCCTCCGGGCCCCGGCGGTCCCGGCCGGCGACCGCTCCCTGACCGCGCGCCTGGCCGGCGCGGCCGGGCCCGAACCCGCCGAGGGCACGGCCGAGGCCCTGGAGCTGCTGGCCCCCCTGGCCGAGCGCTGCGGCGACGACCTGGACCGGTTCCTGGCCGAGCTGGCCCTGGGCGACGAGGTCGACACCTGGGACCGGCGGGCGGACCGGGTGTCGCTGCTCACCCTGCACGCCGCCAAGGGCCTGGAGTTCCCGGTGGTGTTCCTGGTCGGCTGCGAGGACGGGCTGCTGCCGCTGCGCTTCGGAGCCCGCCCCTCGCCCGAGGAGACGGCCGAGGAGCGGCGGCTGTTCTTCGTGGGCATGACCAGGGCCCGGTCGCACCTGTTCCTCAGCCACGCCCGCCGCCGGGCCTGGCGCGGCTCGGTCCGCGAGGCCGAGCCGTCACCGTTCCTGGCCGACCTGGAGGCGGCGCTGCTCGACCACGCCCGCTCCCCTGCCCGCCGCCGCCCCCAGGCCGCCGCCGACGATCAGCTCTCCCTCCTCTAGGGACGCTGGGTGACCGGGGCGGCCGGGCGGGGCAGGTGCGACTCGACCAGCTTGAACTTGCCGGCGGTGTCGCGCTCGTCCTGGAGGTTGTCGCGCGGCTCGACCCGGACCGCCGGGCGGGCCACGCCCTGGGCGGCCAGCTTCTCGACCAGGCGGTCGGTCACCAGCCGGACCGTCTGGGTGGGGTCGGCGTCGGGGCGCAGGGCGGCCCGGACGTGCAGGCCGTCGCGGTCGTGGACCACCTTGTACTGGGCCAGCCCGGGGATGCCGGCCAGGGCGGTGCGCAGGGCCAGCGGGTGGACCGCGGCCGTGCCGCCGGCGGCCGCCGGCAGGTAGAGGATGTCGTCGTTGCGGCCCTCGATGGCGGCCAGCAGCCGGAACGGGCGGCCGCAGGGGCAGCGCTCGCCGGCCACGGCGACCATGTCCGAGACCTCGTAGCGGATCAGCGGCTGGGTCCTGAGGACCAGGTTGGTGACCAGCAGCTTGTGGCCGACCTGGCCGTCCGGGACGGGACGGCCCCGCTCGTCGACGACCTCGACGATCGCCTGGTCCTCGAACAGGTGGATGCCGCTGTGGCGGTCGCAGTGGGAGCCGAGGATGCCGGCCTCGGTCATGGCGTACAGCTCGAACGAGCTGGTTCCCCAGGCGGCCCGGATGGCGTCGCGCAGCTCGTCGGTGTGGGTCTCGCCCGAGCTGGCGATGGCCGTGGGGCCGATCCGCAGCCGGCCGTCGAGCTGCTCGGCCGCCAGCAGCCCGAGCACCGACCCGTAGGCGTAGAGGAACTCCGGCTGGTACCGGTTCAGGGCCTCGACCATCTCCGCGAGCGGGGTGGCCGCCTCCAGCCGCAGGACCCGGTAGAGACCGACGTCGATGCTGGCCGCCATCCGGAAGGTCATGTGGAGGGGCCGGGCGGCGGCGATGGAGGCGATCCGGCGCCGCCGCGGCAGCCGCGGGACCAGCCCGACGTAGTGGTTCCAGCGGAAGAAGCCGGCCAGGTACTGGCGCCACTCGGCCCGGTCGGCCACGAACACCCCCTTGCGGCCGGTGCTGCCGCCGGTGGCCATGGCCCGGTAGCGGCCGTCCAGCAGCTCGTCGCGGGTCAGGCCGTCCAGGTGGGCCTCGACCGCGGCCATGGTGAACCGCCGGTCACAGACCAGGTCGTCGAAGCGCTCCATCACCGTCGCCTTGTCGACCGCCGGCAGCCGCCGCAGCTCGACCGGGTCGCCGGGGTCCAGGCCGGCGTAGCGCTCCCGGTAGAACGGGGAGTCCGCCGTCGCGTGCCGGACCAGCTCGCCGAGCCGGCGGCGCTGGAAGGCCTCCAGCTGCTCGACGGTCCAGCGGTCGTGGCCGATGAGCTCGCGGCCCAGGCGCATCGCCGCGGCCACGTCGGCGAGCCGCTTGATCTGGTCGGTAGCTGCCATGTCAGGACCTCCGTTCGGCCGCCGAGCCATCGGCGGCGACGCCTCGCAGGAAGGAGACGGCCATGGTGGACAGCAGGCCCTCCGGCACCCGGGCGGGGTCGGTGAGCCGCTCCAGGGCCACGCCGTTGCCCATCGCCACCACCGCCCTGGCCAGGACCTCCGGGGCCAGCGGGAGGGGCAGGCCGAGCCGGGCGTAGTCGGCCTCGATGAGGTCGGCGTAGGCCACGACCAGGCGCTCGTGGCGGGCGCCGAACTCGCGCCGCAGGCGCTCGTCTCGCGCCGCGTGCGACCAGAACTCGAGCACCAGCGGGAACCAGTCCCGCTCCCGCTCCAGCAGGGCCATGCGCCGGCCGGCCAGCAGCTCGGCGTGGTCCCCCAACGGCTGGTCGAGGCCGGCCACCTGACCCACCTCGGCGACGATCTGGTCGATGTGCTCATCGAGGAGGGCCAGGAACAGGTCGGCCTTGCTGCCGAAGCGCGAGTAGACGGCGCCGATGGTGAAGCCGGCCTCCTGGGCCACCAGCTCCAGCGAGGACGCGTGGAACCCGCGGCGCAGGAACAGCTGCCGGGCCGAGGCCATCAGCTCGGCCCGGGTCTGGGCGCTGCGCTCGGCCCGTGTGAGCCGCCGCTTCGTCATAGTGACGCTACTTTAATAGCGTCACTATGAAAGTCAAGGTCGGGCCGGCTGCTCCTGCTGTTGGTCCTCGCGGCCCCACTCCCAGGGGAAGACGCGCGTGTTCTTGGTGCCGCCCTGGTTGTTGAGGATGGTCCCGAGCAGCACGAACAGCATGATGATGACGGCGAAGACCACGATGGCCAACTGGAGGCGCAGCGACTTCCAGATCTCGGCCTTGTCGGCCCGCTCACGCGACCCGGCCCGGTGGCCGGTCGCCTTCCAGAGCTCGCGCGGGGTCACGGCCGCGTAGACCCGACCGCGGCGGCGCTTGAGCTCCTCCTCGTCCATCTCGCCGGCCGCGTACGCCTGCTGCAACAGCCGGTCGGCGTCGTGCTTGTCCGGCAGGGAGATCAGCCTGGGGCCGTCATCATCCAGGCTGGAAGAGTCCTGCCGCTTCCTCATGGCATCCTCCGGCGGTCGTGCGAGGCCACGATGATGCCCGGCCCCGACCGCCCAGACAATCAGGTTGCTGACACTCAGCCTTCGAGCGGGAAGCTGACCAGGTCCTCGAACCGCACCCCTCGGGGCGAGGAGCGGTCGGCCACCAGGGACACCGACCGGGCCGTCCACGACCCGGTCACGGGCCGGCCGGCCAGCTCCCTCGGGACCCGGCCCCTGGCCAGGACCACGTCGGCCTGGAACGGCTGGGGATGGGTGACCGGCACCAGCTCCTCGGTGGCCTCGAACACCACCGCGGCCAGGTCGTCGAGCCCGTGGACGGGCGCGCCCAGCCAGTGCCCGCCGAGCCGGCGGGTCTCCGGCCCGAGCCGGCAGGCCACCGCCGGGGCGCCGTCCAGCTCGGCCGCCAGCGCCTCGCCGAGCGGTGGGACGACCCGGTCGGCCACCGGCCCGAGGGGGCGCAGCTTGACCAGCCACTGCTCGGGCGCCGACCAGCGGACGCCCGGCAGCGCCGGCCGCTCGAGGGCCGACAGCAGGGCGACCACCTCGGGCGTCGGCCACACGGCCACGGACAGGCGGGCCATGGGCCAAGTCTCCCAGCATCGCCCCCGGCCCGCCGGCTCGCGTGCGCCCGCCAGGCCGAGGTGCGACGATGCCGGCCTTCGGCCCCCGCTCGAAAGGCATCGCATGGCCAAGAACTCCAAGCCGGCCGCCCGGGTCTCGGACCTGCTGCGGGTTCCGGCCGGTCCGGTCGACCTGAGCGCGCTCGACACCCGCGCCACCCCCGGCTTCGACGGCGGCAAGGCGGCCGGCAAGTCAGCGCTGGCCGCCCTCGGCCCGCGCCTGTCCGACCTCCAGGAGCGGCTGCACGCCGAGGGGGTCAGCGGCGGGACGCGCAGCCTGCTGCTGATCCTCCAGGGCATGGACACCTCGGGCAAGGGCGGGGTGGTCCGCCACGTCATCGGCCAGGTCGACCCCCAGGGCTGCGAGATCGCCTCGTTCAAGGACCCGACCAGGGAGGAGCTGGCCCACGACTTCCTGTGGCGGATCCGCCGGCGGCTGCCCGGGCCGGGCAGGCTGGGGGTGTTCGACCGCTCCCACTACGAGGACGTGCTGGTTGTGCGCGTCCACGACCTGGTGCCGAAGTCGACCTGGAGCCGACGCTACGCCAGCATCAACCGCTTCGAGGCCCAGTTGGTCGAGCGCGACATCCGCGTGGTCAAGGTGTTCCTGCACATCTCCAAGGAGGAGCAGCGCCAGCGGCTGCTGGCCCGGCTCGACGACCCGACCAAGCACTGGAAGTTCAACCCCCGTGACGTCGACGAGCGGGCCTACTGGACCGACTACCAGGAGGCGTACGCGGCCGCCCTGGAGCGCTGCAACGGCGACCTGGCGCCCTGGTACCGGGTCCCGGCCGACCGCAAGTGGTATCGCAACTGGGCGATCGCCGGCCTGCTGGTCGAGCAGCTCGAGGACATGAAGCTGACCTGGCCCGGGGGCGACTTCGACGTGGAGGAGCAGCGGGCCCGCCTGCTGGCCGACGCCTGAGCGGCCGACCGCCTGACGAGGCTACGCGTCGGAGGGGGCCGCCCGCCCCGGGCGCCCCCACAGCCGCAGGGTGCACCAGACGACCTTGCCGCCGTCCGGCCGCCGGTAGACGCCGCAGGAGGTGGCCAGCCGCTCGACCAGCCGCAGGCCGCCCTCGTCGTCGGGGTCGTCCGGGGAGTCGTCCGGGACCAGGCGCAGCAGCCGCGGGCTGGCGTCGTGCACCGCGATGTGGAGGACGTCGCCATACAGCTCCAGCCGCAGCCGCAGGGGGGTCCGGGCGTGCACGACGGCGTTGGTGACCAGCTCGTCGGCGAGCAGCTCGGCCCGGTCGATGACGTCCGGGTCGGGCAGGGCGAGCTGCCAGTACTGGAGCACGTCGCGCACGTACAGACGGGCCGCCGCCGGCGCGGTCGCCGTCGGGGCCAGAGGAAGCTCGTCCCGCAGGTAGGGCGGCCGGGCGGCCACCCGGTCGAGCGCCTCCTCGAGCGTGTCGCACAACGGCAGGAAGTGCGGCACGGCCAGCCGCTCCAGCACCTCGGCCACGGCCGGCCGGGCGCCGCAGAGCAGGAAGCTGGTCGCCGGCCAGTCGCTCGCGGGATGGTGGGCCACGGTCGAGAACACCGTCGCGCACACCGGGTCGAGGAGGTCCACGCCGTGCAGGTCGCAGACGATCCCGAAGGGGCGCTCGGCCAGGTCCTTCAGCAGCGCCCGCTGGATCCGTGGCGCCGTGAACAGGTTGATCTGGCCGTCGAGGGTGACCACGATGCACCCGTCACGCATGGAATGGTGGAGCTCCACTCCGACCTCCCGGTGCTCGCGCAACCTCGGCCACACCGTACTCCTGCCAGTTGGAGGATGCCCGAGTTCGGGGACGCAGCCCGATCTGGATGCGCCTCGGGGTGGCGCGCCGTAGGCTTGCCGCTCATCGTAGGCGTCGACGGGAGGAGGCCGTCGAGAGCGTGTCCACTTCTTCGAGAACGTCGGCGTGTTCGGCGGGGCGCTGCTGGTGCTCAGCGAGCGCCGGCGTCGCTGACCCGTCGCGCTGAGGTGATCGTGGTGACCGAGCCGCACGACTGGCCGTTGGAGCAGCCCGCCGAGGGCACCCTGCGTCCCTGGTACCTCACGGCCACCGGCTACCTGGTGGTCCTGTTCCGGGACCCTGCCGAGGCCCAGCGGGCCCACCGGGGCCTGATCGAGCACAAGGTGGCCCCGGAGGAGCTCCGCCTGTACCAGGCCGAGGAGATCCTGCGCAACCTGGCCCGGTTGCAGGAGGAACGCTCCATCCTGGCCAGGGCCGTGGCCGCCCTGGTCGCCGACCCGGAGGCCAGGCGGCGGTTCCTGGACAACGCCCGCACCGGCGGCGCCGCCCTGTGGCTGGTCGCCCCCACCAAGGACCGGGCCGACCATCTGGTCGTGCTGCTGGCCGACTACAGCTACTCGTCGCTGCGCTACTACGGCCAGGAGGGCGTGTCCGACCTCGAGCGCGACGCCGACTGATCCCACCACTCGTCGGCGCCGCTCCCGTAGGTGTAGGCGGGGCCCGGCGGTGGGGGCGGGGGCTGGGCCTGGCGGTTGGCCCGGTCCTCACGCAGCCGCTGCATGCGGTGCTGGTAGCGCCGGTCGATGCGGACACTGGTGTAGCACAGCAGCGGGATCAGCACCGCCAGTACCGCGAACCCGATGGCGTGCCTGGCGTCGAGCGGCTCGTCCAGCAGCGGGATGGTGAGGCCGAACAGGCCCTCGCCGTGATGGTGATCCTCCGGCTCGAGGTGGGACGTCACCGCGGCGGGGACGCCGTGCTGGTGGGGGGTCGTGGTGCTGGGGGCGCTGGCCGGCCCGGCGGCCGCCCCGTGGTGGTCGTGGCCGGTCTGGGCGGCCTGGCCGCCGGGGACGGGGACGGGGGCCAGCGGCGGGGCGCCGGGCTGGTCCAGCTTGACCGCGGCGGCGACCCGGCCGGACCCAGAGCGCTGGTCGCCGTTGACCTCGAGGCGGTTGCCGCCGCCCGACACGTCGTAGGAGCCGACGTTGGAGTTGGCGAAGTCGATCGCGTACGGCACCTCGGTCGGGCTCATGCTGACCTCGGCGCCGGTCGAGCCACGAAGCTCGGTGCGGCTGAAGGTGGTCGCGCCGCTCTCCGGCGGCAGCGTGTGGTCGTCGGCCACGATGCCGTGCTCAGCGATGCCGGCGCCGTCGACGAGCAGGTCGTCGAAGCGGAGCCCGCGGTCGGCGGGCGAGCCGTCGCGTGAGCCGGCGCGCAGGTTGAGGCCGGCCTGGCCGTTGCCGTAGAGGGTGACGCCGCTGAAGTGGTAGAGGTTGAGGTAGGCGCCGTGGTCGAAGCCGTACTCGCCGTTCCGATAGAAGACCGAGTTCACGATGTCGTGGTGCAGCGAGTCGTTCTGCCACACGAACGCACCGTTGAGCAGGTTGTTGTGACTGACGTTCCCCTCGAACGTCCAGTCCCCGCGGCTGTTGACCTCCTCAGGCCAGTGGAAGCCCGCCGAGGAGAGCTCGCCCTGCACCCCCACCGCGACGGAGTTCCGGACCGCGTCGCCGCGTCCCTGCATCAGCCGGAAGCCTGTCAGCCGGAACCGCGTCGCCGCATCGGCGTCCTCGGGCGTCGTCACCCTGGCGGCCACCGCCCAGTCATAACGGACATCGTTCGAGTCCGGGCCCGGGTCCCACCAGTAGGCGTCGCCTACGGTGTTGTAGCTGATGGTCTGGCGGAACTGGACGCCGTGGCTGGCGTGGGCGACGAAGGCGTGGTTGCCGGCGTCGCGGACGACCGTGCCGACCACCTGGGAGCCCCGGCTGCCGTCGCCCACCTCGTGGAAGTGGACGCCGTAGCGTCCCAGCTTGCCGGGCACGCCGACGTAGCGGAGCTCGGCGTAGTCGATGGTCTGCTTGTGCTCGGCCATGCTCATGAGGTGGGCGTGGCCGTCGGGGGTGCCGCCGATGCGCACGTTGCGGGTCAGGTTGAGCACCTCGGGGTTGATGTCGCCGGCGCTGGGGTGGTCGTACTCGAGCGCCCGGTCGAGGGTGACGGTGGCGCCCGACACCGATCGCAGCTCGGCCTGATCGAAGGCGTCGGCGAAGTGCTCGCTGGTCGGGGGCAGGGAGGGCACGACCACCAGGTCGTCGCCGGCCTGCCAGCCGACCGGGGGCGCCTCCAGGGTGAGCCGGCGGTCGCCCGCCTTGGCGCCGCGGGTGCGGGTCCAGGCCGTCTTGGCCGCTCCCTGGATGTCGAGCTGGCCGTGGTGGTGGGCCCAGAGGCCGACGTCGGAGTCGAGCACCTCGTGGCCGCCACCCCGCACGGCCCCCTCGTCGATCCCGACGAAGCGGACCACCTGCTGGACCTTGGGGTTGGGGGCCACCATCCGGAGGGTGCCCTCGACCATCAGGTTGCCGCCCAGCTCCAGGGTGGCCGACCTGTCCTCGGCGAAGGCCAGCGTCGCGCCCTCGGCCACGTCAACGCTGCGGGCGCGGGCGGCGGTGTCGACGGTGACCGTCCGCCCGTCGGGGATGGTGACCGCGTCGCCCGGGCCGGGGACGCCGCCACCCCAGGTGCCCGGGTCGGACCAGGCGCCGGAGGCGGCCGCCCTGGCCTCGGCCTGGGCCGGCGACGCGACCGCGAGCAGCATGGCGAGCGCCACCAGCGCGCAGAGCAGTGCCCTTCTCATCTCACCGGCTCACCCTCCCCACCGGGTCCCACCGGGTCTCACTCGAACATATGTTCAGCCAGGTAACCCTACACCCGCGCCCTAACGGAATGTCAATGTCCTGCCGCGCCGTGCCTCAGCACAGCCCACGGTACCTGAGGTGGGTCGCGAGGTGGGTCGGGTCGGGGGCCTCGACGAGCCTGGGGGGTGGTGGGGCGCCCCGATTTGGCCATGGCGTCGGTCAGCGCTCCTCGACGCCCAGGATGACCTCGGTGGCCTTGATGAACACGGTGACGGGCTGGCCCTCGGCCAGGCCGAGACGCTCGGCCGAGGCGCGGGTGATGGCCGACACGATCTGCTGGCCGGCGACGTCGACGGTGACCTCGGCCATGACCGCGCCGAGCTCGACGCTGCGGACGGTGCCGCTGAGCTGGTTGCGGGCGCTGAGCTGCATGCTGACCTCCTGGGTCGATCACGGGCACGGTGGGCGAGTCTACCCGCCCTCGCCGGGCGGGCCGGACGGCGGCGGCGGGTCGAGGCCGGCACCCCGGAGGCCGCGGCGGCCGGGGCGGAGCAGGGGGTTGGCGGCGGCGTTGGTCCGCTGGTACCAGCCGCCACGGACGTGGTCGAGCCAGCCACTGCCGGGGGCGTAGCCGGGGACGTCGAGGTGGGGCTCGAAGGGCTTGAGGTCCAGCACCGGGGTGCCGTCGAGCAGGTCGACGCCGGTGAAGTCGACGGTGGTGCCGTGGACGGCGACCACGCGGACCAGGCTGAGGGCGAGGTAGTTGGGACGCACCGGGGAACGGGTGGCGAAGACACCCACGCGCTCCCCGGTGTCCTGGAGCAGGAACGGGACCGGCCGGAGGCGGTCGCCGGTGAACGGCCTGGTCCCCATGCCATCGGCCTGCCAGGCCTGGTCGAGGAAGCAGATGAGGTGGGCGTAGTCGAAGCCCTCCAGCCCGTCAAGGCCGGCCGCGTACTGGTCGAGGACGACCAGGCGGCCCGGCTCGGTGGGGTTGCGGGCGGTCTGGATCGGGGTGTCGGCCATGGACCGGTAGGGGGTCCGGACGTGGCCGATCGGCCGCAGCTCGACCGGGTCGAGTGGGCCGCGCGCAGGTTCGGGTGGCGGGCTGGTCGCCGCTGGCATGGCCGGCCTCCTGTTCGCGGTCAGGCGGGGTAGACAACGACCTCGGTGGCCTTGACGGTGGCCCAGACCGGGCCGCCGTCGGCCAGGCGGAGCTCGCTGGCGGCGGCGGGGGTGACCTCGGCCACGAGCGGCACGGTACCCGACATGCGCACCCGGACACGGTCGCCGATGACCTCCAGGGTGTCGGCCGTCCCGGGCCAGACGTTCCTGGGGGTGCCCTCGGGAGGGTGGCGGTGCAGGGCGACGGCGTGGGGGTGGACGGCGGCGAACACCTCGCCGTGGTGGTCGTCGGCGACGACCAGGACGCCGCCGGGCAGCTTGACGGTATGGCCGTCGGCGTGGCCCTGGAACAGGTTGACCCCGACCAGCTCGGCGACGTAGCGGGAGCGTGGCTGCCCGCTGACCTCGGCCGGGTTGCCGGTCTGGGTGATGCGGCCGTCTTCCAGGACGACCAGCCGGTCGGCCAGGGCCAGGGCCTCCAGGGGGTCGTGGGTGACCAGCAGCCGGGTGCCGTCGAAGGAGGCCAGGTGGCGGCGCAGGTCGCGGCGGACCTCGGTGCGGGTGGCGGCGTCCAGGGCGGCCAGCGGCTCGTCCAGCAGCAGCAGCCGCGGCTCGCCGACCATGGCCCTGGCCAGGGCGACCCGCTGGGCCTGGCCGCCGGACAGGGCCTTCGGCCGCGACCCGGCGTGGGCGGCCAGGCCGACCCGGTCCAGCCAGGCGGCGGCCCGGCGGCGGGCCTCGGCCTTGGGTATGCCGCGGGAGCGCAGCCCGAAGGCGACGTTCTCCAGGGCCGAGAGGTGCGGGAACAGCAGGTAGTCCTGGAACACGAACCCGACCGGCCGCTGCTCGGTCGGCACCCAGGTGCCGTCCGCGGTATCCTCCAGCACCTGCCCGTCGAGCACCACCCGGCCGTGGTACAGGGCGAGCAGTCCGGCCAGGGCGCGCAGCAGGGTGGTCTTGCCGGCGCCGTTGGGGCCGAGCAGCACCACCAGCTCCCCGGTGGCCACCGCCACCTCGGCCTCGAGCCGGAGTTGCCCCAGGGTGAGGGCCAGGTGGGCCTCCAGGCTCACCGGCACACCCCTCGAGGTCGCTGTGAGCCCCGGTGGCTCATGCGCTCGCGCTGGGGAACCAGCGGTCGCGCAGGGCGATCAGGACCGCCAGGGACACCGCCAGCAGGACCAGGCTGAGGGCGATGGCCGCCTCCAGGTCGGTCTCCAGGGCGATGTAGACGGCCAGGGGCATGGTCTGGGTGACCCCGGGCAGGTTGCCGGCGAAGGTGATGGTGGCCCCGAACTCCCCCAGCGCCCGGGCCCAGCACAATGCGACCCCGGCGCCCAGCGAGGGGGCGATGAGGGGCAGGGTGACCCGCCGGAAGGTCGTCCAGCGGCCGGCGCCCAGGGTGGCGGCGGCGTCCTCATAGCGCCGGTCCATGGCCCGCAGCCCGGCCTCGACGGTGATGACCAGGAACGGCATGGCCACGAAGGCCTCGGCCAGGATGGCCCCGGCGGTGGTGAACGGCAGGGTGATCCCGAAGGCCCGGTCCAGCCACTGGCCGACCAGCCCGCGGCGGCCGAAGGCCAGCAGCAGGGCCACCCCGCCGACCACCGGGGGGAACACCATCGGGAGGGTGGTCAGGGCCCGGACCAGGTTGCGGCCGGGGAAGGCGACCCTGGCCAGCAGAAAGGCCAGCGGCACGCCCAGCAGGACCGACACCGCGACCGCGCCCACCGAGCAGACCAGCGACAGCCGTAGTGCCTGCAGCACTAACGGGCTGGCCAGCTCTTCAGGCAGGTCCCGCCACGAGGTTTCCTCCAGCAGCCCCAGCAGCGGAACCGCCAGGAACCCTACCGCCAGCCCAGCCGGGACGAGCAACAGCAACGGCACCCCGGCCCGAGGCCTGGCCGCCCGGCGCTCGCGGCGCCGGGCGGCGACGGCGGTCATGTGGTCGGCGGCGGCAGGAACCCGTACTGCTCGAGCACCTGCTGGCCCTGGGCGGACAGCACCAGGTCCATGAACGCCTGCGCCTGGTCCTGGGCCTTGCTCGCCTTCACCGTCGCGATCGGGTAGGTCGCGACCACGTTCAGCTCCTCGGGGATGTCGACCCCCTCGACCTTGTCCCCACCGGCGGTCACGTCGGTGACATAGACGATCCCGGCGTCGGCCTCGCCCAGGGACACCTTGGTCACCACCGCCTTGACGTTGTCCTCCTCCGACACCGGCTTGACGGTGACCCCGGCCTTCTCGAGCGCCTGCTGGGCGTACTTGCCGGCCGGCACGTCGGGGGCGGCCAGGACCACCTTCAGGTCGGGGTTGGCCAGGTCCTCCAGGCCCTTGACGCCCTTGGGGTTGCCCTTCTCGACCACGACCTGGAGCAGGTTGCTGGCGAAGTTCTGCGGGGTGCCGACCAGGTCCTTGACCTTGTCCATGTTCGGGATGTCGGCCGAGGCGAACACGTCGGCCGGGGCGCCCTGCTGGATCTGGGTGGCCAGGGCCTGGCTGCCGGCGAAGTTGAGGGTCACCTTGGTGCCGCCGTTGGCCGAGCCGTACTGCTGGCCCAGCTCGGTGAAGGCCGCGGTCAGCGACGCGGCCGCGAACACCTTGATCTCGGTCGGCGACTGGCCGCCCGAGCCCCCACCCGAGTCGTCGCCGCCGCAGGCGGCCAGCGCGAGTGCCGCCACCGCGAGCACGGCGGCCAGGCGGATCCGGGACCGAAGCATGGTGCCTCCTCTATCTGGAATGGGGTCAGGCACGGGCCGGCGAGGGCAGCTCGACGACCACGTTGGTCGCCTTGACGGCCGCGACCGCCAGGACCCCGGGGGCGAGCCGGAGCTCGTCGGCCGCCTCCCGGGTCATCAGCGACACCACCCGGTACGGGCCCGCCTGGAGCTCCACCTTGGCCACGATCTCGTCCTTGACGACCCGGGTGACGATCCCCTGGAAGCGGTTGCGGGCCGACCGGGCGATCACCTCGTCGTGCTCGGGCAGGTGCCAGTGGCCGCTCATGAACTCGGCCAGGGCGGCGCCGTCGACCACCCGCTGGCCGCCCTCGGTCCGCCTGGCCCCCAGGCGGCCGGCATCCGCCCAGCGGCGCACCGTGTCCACGCTGACCCCGAGCAGCTCGGCGGCCTGGCCGATTCGGTAGATTGGCATTTGCTAGGAATCCTAGCATGTCGTCCGGCTTCCGCACGCTATACTCGACCTTCCAGCCGTAACTGCGATCCACGCCACACCGCGGGGGGACGGTCCGTATGCACCCTCCGGTCCAGGCCGACCAGGCGACCCGGCGCGCCCAGGTCGTGGAGGCGCTCGCCGATGCCGTGGCCACCGTGGACCATGCCCCGCCGGTCCATGTGGCCGTCGACGGCCTGGCCGACCCCGCGACCCGGGCCCTGGCCGGCGACCTGCGCCTGGCGCTGGTGGGCCGTGGCCGCCGCTGCCGCCCGGTGACCCTGGATGCGCTCAGCCTCCTGCACCCGGCCGGCCCAGGGATGGAACGACCCGCGCACCGCGCCGGGCCCGGCGACGACCTGGTGCTGGTGGACGGCTGCTTCCTCCAGCACCCGGAGTTCCTGGGCGCCTGGGACCTGGTCGTGTTCCTGCGCTCGGACCCTCCGGGGCCCCCCGGCCCGGACGACGACCCCGACCGGGCCCCGGCCGCGGCCCACTACCTCACCCAGGTCGACCCCGAGGACGCCGCCGACGTCGTGGTCGACCTGCACGACCCCGGCTGGCCGGTGATCCGCCGCATGAGCCCGGCGCTGGCCGGCCGCCTCGGCCCCGAGGTGTTCCTGGCCGAGACCCGGGCCTTCTTCGCCCCGCGGGCGGCGACCTGGGAGGCGCGCTTCCCCGACGACGACCCGGCCTATGCGGCCGCGGTGGCCGAGGTCGGCCTGCATGCCGGGCAGATCGCCCTGGACGCCGGCCGCGGCCACGGCCGCCACGCCCACGCCCTGCTCGCCCTCGCCGACGCCCGCCGCCTGCCGCTCGCCACCGCCACGGTCGACGGCGCCTTCGCCGCCGGCCTCCTGCCCCACCTTCCCGACCCCGCCCATGGCCTGGCCGAGCTGGCCCGGGTGGTCGGTCCCGGCGGCCGCCTGGTCCTGTTCCACCCAGCGGCCGGGCCGCCCTGGCCGCCCGCCACGGTCGGCGCCCGCGCGACGCCGACCTGCTGGCCCCCGGCCCCCTCCGCCACCAGCTCCAGCGCGCCGGCTGGCGGCCGGCCCGCTACGACGACGGGCCCGACCGGTTCCTGGCCGTCGCCGAGCGGATCTCCCCGCCGGTCAGCGGGCGGCGGCCAGGGCGAAGCTGAGCATGCCGGTGGAGGTGAAGTCGATCGCCGGCTCGACGCTGGGCCAGGCGCGCACGTCGTCGAGGAAGCGGGCGTCGGGGCGGTCGAAGGCGGCGTAGGGGTTCCGGCCGTCGACCGGGCAGGCCCGTGCGCCGTCGGGGATGCCGATGTCCTCGAAGTTCTCGGCCCCGTTGGGGCCGTTGACCACCGCGCCCACGACCACCTGGCGGCCGCCGGTGAGGCTGCCGGCCAGGTTGGCGACCTGGTGCTGCGGACAGTGCGGGAACACGGTGCCCTCGCCGATCACGAAGGTCGTGCCCCAGGCGTTGGCCCCCAGGGCCCAGTTGCGCTGGGCGGTCCCGAAGGCGTCGTAGGCGCGGTCCCCGGTGAGGCGGCGGTACAGCCGGGCGGTGGCTGCGTACCCAAAGGTGCGGGTGGCCGCATCGAACTGGGTCACGTCCACCGCCGAGCCGAAGGGCTCGTCGCGGGCCGGGACGGCGCCGGAGTCCAGCTGCCGCCGCAGGTCGGCGAGGAGATCGCGGGGGCCGACCTCGAACACGGACGCCCCTCGGGTGTGCCGCAGCGCCCGCACCAGGTCGGCGTGGGCCAGGGCGCTGGTGTCGTACAGGTTGAGGGCGTCGCGGTGCTCGCTGCCCAGGTAGCGCCCGGCCCAGTGGGTGGCGGCCCGCAGCCAGCCGGCGGCCCGCCGGTCGTGCAACCGCCTGGCCGCCAGGGCCAGCTCGACGGCCCCGAACTCCATGTCGTCCTCCCAGGAGTCCTCGGGGTAGTAGGCGTGCGGGAAGGCCGTCACCAGCTCGCCCACGCGGGTGGTCCTGGCCATGGCGAACACCGAGGCGGCGGCCCGCAGCAGGGCCCGCGCCCGCGTACGGTCGCCGCGGGCCTCCACCTGGGCGCCGAGGGCGAAGGCGGCGGCCACCCGGCCGGCCAGGTTGGGGCTGATGCGCGCGCCCGGCGGGGCGGCCCGGAACACCGGGCGGTACTTGATGAAGTACTCGGCGTCGCCCGGCCGCACCGCCAGCGCGTCGTCGGCCTCAGGCAGCCGCCACACGTCGTGGTCGCCCACGAACCCGAAGCGCTCGCTGCCGGTGCCGAGCCCGACCTGGGCGTAGAGGACCCGGTGGCGCTCGTCCCAGACCTTGTCCAGCCAGCGCAGGCCGTGGCGGGTCTCGGCGGCCAAGGCGCGGTCGCGGCGGTGCAGGCCGCGCCGGACGAGCAGCAGCTCCGCCGTCGAGTAGGCGGTCGCGTGGGTGAACTTGACGAAGTCGCCGGCGTCGAACCAGCCGCCCTCGACGTCCACCGGGCCGCCGATCCGCGTCAGCGGGGCCGCCGGCACGTCGCCGCCGTCGCCCTCGAACACCGGGGTGGCGTACACGGTGGCGTGGCGGTCGGTCAGGTGGGAGGGCCTGCGGTGGAGCCGGCGCGGGACGTGGGCGCCGTCGCGCTGGACCTGGAAGAAGTGGACGGTGTCGTCGACCAGCGTGCCGAACAGGGCCCGGCCGGTGGCGACCCGGAACGGCGGCGAGGCCGCGGCCAGCCCGTCGACCACGATCTGGTAGCGACCGGTCCGGCGCAGGGCGCTGAGGTCGAGCGGGTGCACCGCCCGGTAGCGCCCGTTCCAGCCGCCGGCCGACCGGCCGACCCGGCCCGAGAGCACGGTCCGCCCGCCGGCGTCCACGACGTCGAACCGGGCGCCGCCGGCGGGCGCCTCGGCCAGCAGGAACGCCCGCTTGGCCTCGCCGGGCGCGTAGCCGACCTGGTCGACGCGGACGACGCCGCGGATGGTCGCCGGGGCGGCCCCGGCGGCCGGTGGCCCGGCGACCGGGCCGGCGACGAGCGCGACGCCGAGCACCGCGACGAGGGAGCGGCACCCGAAGCGGAATCGGCGGCGTCCCATGGCCCTCTCCGATCATTAGGAAAGTTTCCTAATGGGTCTTGGGACGCTACTCCCGGCGCCGGGACACGTCAACCGCCGGCGACCGGGTAGAGTCGGCCGCTGAACTCCGTGCGCAGCCAGGGAGGTCCCGGTGAGGGCTCGTTCCGGTCTGGTCCTGCTCGTCGTCCTGCTGGCCGTCCTGCTGGCCGTGGCCCTGGCCGGGGTGCCGGTGGCCCATGCCCAGGCGGCGGTGACGACCTCCACCGGCACCCTGGCCGACGGGGCGACCTGGCAGATCCGCGTCCCGGCGGACTGGAACGGCACCCTGCTGCTCTACAGCCACGGCTACCGCGCGCCGGGCAGCCCCAACCCGGCCCAGGACGTCGGCGACCCGGTGACCGGCGGCTGGCTGCTGGACCACGGCTTCGCCCTGGCCGGGTCGTCGTACGCCTCGACCGGCTGGGCGATCAAGGACGCCCTGGCCGACCAGGCGGCGGCGCTGGACGCCTTCGAGGCCACGGTCGGCCACCCCCGCCAGACGATCGCCTGGGGCGACTCGCTGGGCGGCATGGTCGCCGCCGGGCTGGTCCAGCGCATCCCCGAGCGGCTGGACGGCGCCCTGGCCGCCTGCGGCGTGGTCGCCGGCGCGGTCGCAACCTGGAACCAGGCCCTGGACGCCGCCTTCGCGTTCAAGGTCCTGCTCGCCCCCGACTCGGCCCTGCAGCTGGTCCACATCACCAACCCGGCCGGCAACCTGGCCCTGGCCACCCAGGCCCTGGCCGCCGCCCAGACCACCGCGGCCGGGCGGGCCCGCATCGCCCTGGTCGCGGCCCTGAACGACACCCCGGGCTGGGCCAACCCGACCGGGCCGGAACCGGCCCCCGACGACTACGCCAGCCAGCAGCTGAGCCAGTACGCCAACCTGAACGGCACCTTCGCGTTCCCGTTCGCGTTCCGGGCCGAGCTGGAGGCCAGGGCGGGCGGCAACCCGTCCTGGAACCTGGGCGTCGACTACGCCCGCCAGCTCGAGCGCTCGGTCGACCGGGACGAGGTCGAGGCGCTCTACGGGCAGGCCGGGCTCAGCCTGGCCGAGGACCTGCGCGCCCTCAACCGGACCCCGCGCATCGCCCCCGACCTGGACGCGGTCGGCTACGCGATCCGCAACATCGTCTTCAACGGCCGGCTGGGCGGCGTGCCCGTGCTGAGCATGCACACCACCGGCGACCCCCTGGTCGTGGCCCAGCAGGAGCGGGCCTACGCCCAGGCGGTCCGGGCCGCCGGTAACACCGGCCTGCTCCGCCAGGCCTTTGTCCACCGCGCCGGCCACTGCAGCTTCACCCCGGCCGAGCGGATCGGCGCCCTCCAGGCCCTGCTGCAGCGGGTGGACACCGGCAGCTGGGGCGAGGCGACCACCCCGGAGCAGCTCAACGCCGCCGCCGAGGCGCTCAGGCCCACGCTGCAGGTGCCGACCCCGTCGGCCTTCCTGGCCTACACCCCGGGCCCGTACCTGCGGCCGTTCAACCTGCCCCCGTTCGTGGCCAACGCGGCCGACCCCATGCGCCTGGACACCGCCGCCTAGGAGGTCCTGCGCCGGGCCGGCGTGGAGCCGGGCATGCGGGTGCTCGACGGACACCCGGCCGACGTCAGCGGCGGCTGTCGGCCACGACGGCGGCGAGCAGGGCCACCGCCTCCTCGACCTGGCCGTCGGCCAGGTTGCCGTAGCCGAGCACCAGGCCGGGGCCGATCGCGTCGTCGCGGCAGCGGTAGGTGTCCAGGTTCGCGACCCGCATGCCGCCGGTCGTGGCCCGGCTGACCACCTCGGCGCAGTCCACCCCGCCGTCGAGCTGGACCAGCAGGTGCAGGCCGGCGGCCACGCCGAGGAGGCGGGCGTCGGGCAGCCGCTCGGTCAGCGCCCGGACCAGCCGGTCACGGCGCTGGCGGTAGCGCTTGCGGGCCGCGCGCAGGTGCCGGTCGTGGTCGCCGGCCTGGAGGAAGGCGGCGAAGGCGAGCTGGTCGAGGGTTGACGGCCCGACCAGGCGCCCGGTGGCGGCGCGGAACGGCTCGACCCAGGCCGGCGGGGTCACCATCCAGCCGATGCCCAGCGCCGGCGAGAGCGTCTTGGAGAGCGACCCGAGCAGCACCACCCGGGAGGGGTCGGTGCCCTGCATGGTCCCGACCGGCCGGCGGTCGTAGCGGAACTCGGCGTCGTAGTCGTCCTCAAGGATCAGGCCGTCGACGCGGCGGGCCCACGCCAGCAGGGCGCCGCGTCGTTCGGCCGAGAGCACCACCCCGGTCGGGAACTGGTGGGTCGGGCTCACGATGACCGCGCGCACCTCGGGGTCGTCGTCGAGGTCGCCGACCCGTAGGCCGTGCCCGTCGACGCGGGTCGGCACCACCCGCAGCCCGGCGCTGCCGGCGGCCTGGCGCAGCTGGTGCCAGCCGGGGTCCTCGACGGCCACGGCGCCGACGCCGGCGGCCCGCAGCGCCTGGCAGACGCGGCCGGTGCCGTCGGTGACGCCGCGGCACAGCGTCACCTGGGCCGGGTCGACCAGGGCGCCGCGCACCCGCGTCAGGTACTCGGCCAGGACCTGTCGCAGCCGGGGGTGGCCGCTGGGGTCAGGGTAGCCCAGCTCGGCATAGGGCAGGGTGCTGGCGACCGAGCGGAGCGCCGACACCCAGCGTCCCAGCGGGAAGGCGCGCAGGTCGGGCAGGCCGGGGGCCAGGTCGATCCGTGGCCCGCGGACCGGTTGGGTCTCGGACCGACGCTGGCCGGCGGCCGCCCGGCCGAGAGGCCGCACGCGGGTGCCGGAGCCGACCCGGGCGTCCACGTACCCCTCGGCCGCGAGCTGGGCGTACGCCTCGGTGACGACCCAGCGCGAGCAGCCGAGATCGGCGGCCAGCTGGCGGCTGGGCGGCAGGGCGCCGCCGGCGGGGAGGCGACCGCCGCGGATCGCCTCGCGCAGGGCGGTCGACAGCCGGGCGTGCAGTGGTCCGGCGCGCCCCTCGCCCAGCTCGAGGAGCGTGTCCCACGCGAGATTGGTCTGGAATTCTGGCATCTGATCGGACCGTACATCCGCACCAATGGTCGGGCTAGCCTGGGGCCGTCAGCGCCCGCGCATCGCGGAGAGGAGCAAACCACCGTGCAGCAGCGCCAGCTCAGCGACGGCAGGGTCGACCTCCAGGTCAGCCGGCTCTGCCTGGGCACCATGAATTTCGGCTACCGGACCGACGAGCCCACCTCCTTCGCCATCCTCGACCGCTTCGCCGAGGCGGGCGGCAACTTCCTCGATACGGCCAACAACTACGGCCAGTGGCACGGCGACGCCGGCGAGAGTGAGCGGGTCATCGGGCGCTGGCGACGCTCCCGGGGCGTGACCGACGAGCTGGTCGTGGCCACCAAGGTGGGCGCCAGGACCCTCCTCCCGGGCGACCCGAGCCCGGCGCACTGGCAGGGCCTGGGCGCCAAGACCATCCGGGAGGACGCCGAGACCAGCCTGCGCCAGCTGGGAGTCGACCGCCTCGACCTCTACTACGCCCACATCGACGACCGCTCCACGCCGCTGGAGGAGACCGTCGACGCCTTCGCCGAGCTCGCCGAGGACGGCACGGTCGGGCTGCTGGGGGCCAGCAACCACGCCACCTGGCGGATCGAGCGGGCCCGGGCCATCGCCCGTGCCGGCGGCCGACCCGCCTATTCCTGCGTGCAGCAGGAGCACAGCTACCTGCGGGCCCAGCCCGACCCGGGGCAGCTCAACCTGGTCACCGAGGAGCTGATCGACTATGCCGCCGCCGAGGGCCTGACCCTGCTGGCCTACTCGCCGCTGCTCAAGGGCGTCTACGCCCGACCCGGCCAGGCGCCGCCTGCCGCCTACGACCATCCCGGCAACCGGGCGCGGATGGCGGTCCTGCGCGAGGTGGCGGCCGAGCTGGGCGCGACCCCGACCCAGGTGGTGCTCGCCTGGCTCAAGGATGGCCGGCCGTCGATCATCCCGGTCGTCGGTGCCAGCACCGTGGCCCAGCTCGACGAGCAGCTCGGCGCCGTCGACCTGCGCCTGGACGACGACCTCCGCAAGCGCCTGGACCAGGCCGGCCGCCGCTCCGACGGCTAGGCCGTGTGACCTCAGGCCGTCGGGGAGGATCCCGTAGGGGGTCGCCGGGTCGCCTCGCCGGTCGCGAGGGCGTCGACGAGCTGGCGCTGCACGGCCACCGGGCATGGGCATTAGCTCTGTAACAGAGCTAATATGGAGCGCATGACGGCCGCGGTGCGCACCACCCAGGGGGGCCCGGGGACGGGCCAGGGCGAGGACCTCATGCGGGTCGTCGGGCAGCTTCGCCGCAGCGTCCGGCGGCGGGTCCGCCAGGACTGGCCCCACGCCCCCCTGCCCGAGACCCACCTTGAGCTGCTCCGGCTGGTCAGCGAGCGGCCCGGGCTGCGGGTGCAGGAGGCGGCCGGCGCCCTGCGCCTGGCCCCCAACACGGTCAGCACGCTGGTCAACAAGCTGGTGTCGGCCGGGCTGCTGGAGCGCCGCCGCGACCGGCGCGACGGGCGGGCGGCCCGGCTGCACCCGACCAGGGCCGCGATGCAGCGGATCGCCGCCTGGCGGGACCGCCGCCAGGCCCTGGTCGCCCAGGCCATGGGCACGCTGGCCGCCGCCGACCGGGAGGCGATCGCCGGCGCCCTGCCCGCCCTGCGCCGGCTTGCCGACGCGCTGGAGCGGCCCTCATGAGCCCGAGGGGTCTTGGGAATCCCGAGGGGGTGCACCAGTGAGCCGGGACGGCGCCGCCCGGGGCCGGCTCGCCGCGGCCGGGGAGGCGGTCCAGCCGGCGGTCGACTGCCGCGGCCTCGGCTACCGGTTCGGCCAGGTCGTCGCCCTGGACGACGTCACCTTCACCATCACCCCCGGCGAGGTGTTCGGCCTGCTCGGCCCCAACGGCGCCGGCAAGACGACCACCATCCGCATCCTGACCACGCTGCTCAAGCCGGCGACCGGCAGCGCCGGGGTGTTCGGGCTCGACACCGTCCGCGCCCGCATGCGGGTCCGGCAGGCCATCGGCCATGTCCCCCAGCAACTCTCGGTCGACGCCAGCCTGACCGGCTGGGAGAACGTCTGGCTGTTCGCGCGGCTGTTCGACGTACCCCGGCGGGAGCGCAAGGCGCGGATCGAGCAGGCGCTCGCGACCATGGAGCTGACCGAGGTCGCCGGACGGCTCGCCTCCACCTACTCGGGTGGGATGGTGCGGCGCCTGGAGATGGCCCAGGCCCTGGTCAACCGGCCGCGCCTGCTGATCCTGGACGAGCCCACGATCGGGCTGGACCCGATGGCCCGGGCCAGCGTGTGGGCCCGGGTCCGCGAGCTCCGGGACGACTCGGGTATGACGGTGCTGCTCACCACCCACTACATGGAAGAGGCGGACGCGCTGTGTGACCGCGTCGGGCTCATGCAGCGGGGCCGGCTTCGCGCCCTCGGCTCCCCGGCGGCGCTCAAGGCCGCCCTCGGCCCGGGCGCCACCCTCGAGGACGTGTTCCGCCACCACGCCGCCGGCGAGCTGGCCGACGGCGACAAGGAGGACTTCCGTGATGTCCGCGCGACCCGCCGCACCGCCCGCCGTCTGGGCTGAGGCCCCGCCCGGCCCGCCGGCCTGGCGCCGGTTCGGGAGCCGGATCGCCACGCTCTGCCTGGTCGAGCTGCGCAAGGTCCGCCACGACCGCACCGAGCTCTACACCCGGGCCATCCAGCCGGCGCTGTGGCTGCTCATCTTCGGCGAGACCTTCACCCGCCTGCACGCCATCCCCACCGGCGAGGTCCCCTACCTGGACTACCTGGCCCCCGGGATCATGGCCCAGTCGGCGCTGTTCATCGCCATCTTCTACGGCATCCAGATCATCTGGGAGCGGGACGCCGGCATCCTGGCCAAGCTGCTTACCACCCCGACCCCACGGGCCGCCCTAGTCTCGGGCAAGGCGTTCGCGGCCGGCGTGCGGGCCCTCAGCCAGGTCGTGGTGGTCCTGGCCCTGTCGGCCCTGCTCGGCGTGGACTTCCGCTGGAACCCCCTGTCCCTGCTCGGCACGGCGCTGGTGATCGTGCTCGGCTCGGCCTTCTTCGCCACCCTGTCGGTGTCGATCGCCGGCCTGGCCCTGTCCCGCGAACGCCTCATGGGCATCGGCCAGGCGATCACCATGCCGCTGTTCTTCGGCTCCAACGCCCTCTACCCGATCGACCTCATGCCCGGATGGCTCCGAGCCATCAGCGTCGTCAACCCCCTGACCTACGAGGTCAACGCCCTCCGGACGCTGCTGCTGGGCCTCGCCGGCAACCTCGCCCTCGACCTCGGCGTCCTGGTGGTCGCCGTGGTCGCCGGGGTGAGCGTGGCCGCCGCCCTGCTCGACCGCCTGGCCCGCTGACCGGAGCCGCCCGCCCCTGGCCAGCGCGGCCAGTGACAGCGCCGCGCCGGTGGCGGCGACGACGATCTCCACGAACCGCCAGGCGGCCCTCAGGACGCCAGCGGCACCCCGATCAGGGTCTCGGCGGTGACGTGGTCCACGACGGCGCGCATGTCGCCGTCGCTGGCCTCGTGGACGGCCAGCTGCCGGTCGGCGCTGGTGCCTTCGCGCAGGATGGTGTCCACGTACTCGACGTCCTTGCGCGAGCCGAGCTCGTCGACCACGTCGTCGACGAACTCCACCAGCTCGACGGCCAGGTCGCGCATGGGGACCTCGCGCTGCTTGCCGAAGTCGATCAGCCTGCCATCCAGGCCGTGGCGGAAGGCCCGGAACTTGTTCTCGTGGATCAGCTGCGGCGGGTACTTGCGGAACCCGAGGTTCTGCCCCCGCAGCTTGAGCAGCTTGGCGCAGATGGCCTGGACCAGAGCGGCCAGGCAGATCACCTCGTCGACCTTGGTCACGGCGTCGCAGATGCGGAACTCGATCGTGGGGTACTGCCAGTGCGGGCGCAGGTCCCACCAGATGCTCTTGCCGGTGTCGATCGTGTTGGTCTTGACCAGCAGGGCCACGTAGTTGTCAAAGTCGGCCTGGGAGCCGAACTCGGGCGGGATGCCGCTGCGCGGGAACCGCGACCAGATCACGCTGCGATACGACTTGAGCCCGGTCCGCCGGTTCAGCCAGAACGGGCTGGAGGTCGACAGGGCGAGCAGGTGGGGCAGGAAGTAGCGGGCCTCGTTCATGACCTCGATGCGGGCCTCGGGGTCGGCGATGCCCACGTGGACGTGCATGCCGAAGATCAGCAGCTCCCGGACCAGGTCCTGCATCTGGTCCTCGAACAGCTTGTAGCGCTCCATCTCGGTGATCCGCTGGTCCTGCCAGTGGGAGAACGGGTGGGTGCCGGCCGAGGCGATCCGCAGCCCCTCCGGCTCCAGCAGCCCCGCCAGGCCGCCGCGCAGCCGCAGCACCTCGGCCCGCGCCTCGCCGACGTTGGCGCAGATCCTGGTGCCGACCTCGACCACCGACTGCAGCATCTCGGCCCGCACGTCGTCCACCAGCGAGCTGGTCTGGGCCGCGGCCAGCAGAGTGTCGATGTGGGCCTTCAGCTCTCCGCCGCCGTCGACGATCTGGAACTCTTCCTCGATGCCGATCGTGAGCGGCTGTTCGCCCATCGGAACCTCCCCGCGCTGGCTGCTGGCCAACAGCATGCCCGCAGACCGCCCCTCGGAACCAGGGCCAGGGTCCGCTCGACCGGGTAGCCGCGCCACCCTCCCGGTCGTCGATCGGCGGGTGCGATGGCACCTCGGCTCGTCTCCGCGGCGGGTGACCACCTATCCTCTGGGGCATGCGCTGGCGTCGGTTCACCCATCGACTGCCGCTGACCGGCGTGGCCGTGGCCGGGGCGGTGGTCGGCCACATGGTGGCCTACGTGCTGGCCGTGCCCTCCCCGACGGTCCGGATGGTCCTGCTGGGGGCCACCGGCCACGCCTACTGGACCCAGGCCATCGCCGCCGCCAGCGTCCTCGGCCTGGCCTCGCTGGCCGCCACCCTGCGGCGCCGTTTCCGGGCCGGCCGGTTGTCCGGCCCGCCGCTGCCCGGCGAGCACCTGGGTCGTCTAGCCACCCAGCTGGCCGGGTTCCAGGTCGCCATCTACCTGGTCCAGGAGGCGCTGGAGCGGCTGGAGGCCGGCATCCCCGCCCATGCCCTGCTGGACGGCCGGCTGCTGGTCATCGGCGTGGCCGTCCAGAGCGCGATCGCGCTGGTCCTGGCCGTGCTGCTGGCCGCGGCCGGCCGGGTCGCCGAGGCCGCGGGCCGGGCGCTGCGTCCGCGGCCACGCCGGGAGGAGCCGGCCGGCCGGCCCGTGGCCGGCCCGGCGGTCGCCTGGCCGAGCCGGCTGCTGGCCGCCGGCCGGGGCAGCCGCGCCCCGCCCCGCTCCTTGGTCACCCCATAGGCGAGACACCTCATCTCTCCACCGAGGAGCAGTCATGCGACGTCGTCTGTCCGCCGCCCTGGTCGCCGCGACCATGGCCGCCCTGCTGATCCCACTGCTCGCCGGCCCGGCCTCGGCCCACGAGGCCAAGACGGTCGGCAGGTACCACTTCGTGGTCGGCTTCGGCGACGAGCCGGCCTACGCCGGCGAGAAGAACAGCGTCCAGCTCATCCTGGCCGACGCCAACGACAAGCCGGTCACCGACCTCACCGACACCCTCAAGGTCGCGGTCACCACCGGCAGTTCTGAGCCTCTCCAGCTGTCGCTGGAGCCGTTCTTCGAGGTCGGCGAGTTCGGCACCCCGGGCGACTACCGGGCCTTCTTCATCCCCACCGCCCCCGGCAGCTACAGCTTCCACTTCACCGGCACCATCAAGGGCCAGAGGGTCGACCAGACCTTCAAGTCCGGACCGCAGACCTTCTCCGACATCGAGGATCCGGCCCAGGTCCAGTACCCGGTCAAGCAGCCGACCGGGGGCCAGCTGGCCACCCGGGCCGACCGCGAGACCGCCCGGGTCGACGCCGCCCTCACCGAGGAGCGAAACCAGGCCAAGGACGACGCCGCCTCGACTCGTACCCTGGCCATCGTCGGCCTGGTCGTGGGCGCCCTGGGCCTGGTCGTCGGCGTCGTCGCCCTGGCCAGGGGCCGCCGGTCCCCGGCCTCGCCGGCGACGGCCGCCGAGGGCGAGTCGGCGGCCGTCCGGAACAACTAGCGCCGGCGACCGCTCAGCCGCCGGGCGGTCCGGGCAGCGTCGCCAGCTCGGCCGGGGTGGGCAGCGACGCCTGCGCGCCCTGGCGCAGGCAGGCCGCGGCCGCCACCCGGACCGCCCGGCGGGCCGCCTCCCTGAGGTCGGCCCCGCCGGCGAGGGCGTCGGCCAGCCCGCCGCAGAAGGCGTCGCCGGCGGCGGTGGTGTCCACCGGCCGGACGGGGACG
>Ga0209382_10000132_pt1 | contig 112255 bp, 105 predicted proteins | sample SoiMetdeltSBSDD5_FD_187599 | JGI IMG/M metagenome (GOLD analysis project Ga0209382, IMG submission 187599) | Bulk soil microbial communities from a Populus tree surrounding site in Tennessee, USA - Soil MetaG P. deltoides SBSDD5 (SPAdes) (version 2) | ecosystem: Environmental > Terrestrial >... | reverse complement strand
TCCACCTGCGGCAGCTCTTCGCGGGGGATCGCGCGCGCGGGGAGAGGCTGGCAGTGGAGGCTGTCGGGATCTACCTCGACTACTCCAAGCACCGGATCACCGACGAAACCCTGAGGCTCTTGCTGGAGCTCGCCGCCGAGTCGGGGCTGCGGGAGCGCATCGACGCCATGTTCCGCGGCGAGCGGATCAATGTCTCGGAAGACCGCGCGGTACTTCACGTCGCCCTGCGCGCGCCGCGGGGCGCTCGCATCATGCACGACGGCCGGAACGTGGTGCCCGACGTCCACGCCGTGCTGGACCAGATGGCGGAGTTCACCCAACGGCTGCGCAGTGGCGCCTGGACGGGCCACACGGGCCGGCGCATCCGCAACGTGATCAACATCGGCATCGGTGGGTCGGATCTCGGGCCGGTCATGGCCTACGAAGCGCTGAAGCACTACAGCGACCGGACGATGACCTTCCGCTTCGTCTCCAACGTCGACGGCACCGACTTCGCCGAGGCGGTGCGCGATCTCGATCCCGCGGAGACGTTGTTCATCATCTGCTCCAAGACCTTCACCACGCTGGAGACGATGACCAATGCGCACACCGCGCGCGACTGGCTGCTGGGCGGCCTGAAGGGCGAAGGATCGGCCATCGCCAAGCACTTCGTCGCCGTCTCGACCAATGCCCGCGAGGTGGCCACGTTCGGCATCGACCCGGCCAACATGTTCGTCTTCTGGGACTGGGTCGGCGGGCGCTACTCCATGGATTCGGCCATCGGTCTGTCGACCATGCTGGCCATCGGCCCGGACGAGTTCCGCGCCATGCTCGAGGGCTTCCACGAGATGGACGAGCACTTCCGCTCGGCGCCGTTCGAGCGGAACCTGCCGGTGCTGATGGGCCTGCTCGCCGTCTGGTACGCCGACTTCTTCGGCGCCCAGACCGTCGCCGTGCTGCCGTACGAGCAGTACCTGAAGCGCTTTCCGGCCTATCTCCAGCAGCTCACCATGGAGAGCAACGGCAAGCACGTGACCGTCGACGGCGTCGCCGTCGACTACGACACCGGGCCGATCTACTGGGGCGAGCCGGGGACCAACGGCCAGCACTCCTTCTACCAGCTGATCCACCAGGGGACCCGGCTCATCCCCTGTGATTTCATCGCGTTCGCCCGGTCCCTGAACCCCCTCGGCCGGCATCACGACATGCTGCTGGCCAATGTCTTCGCCCAGACCGAGGCGCTGGCCTTCGGCAAGACCGCCGAGGAGGTCAAGGCCGAGGGCACGCCGGACTGGCTCGTGCCGCACCGGCTGTTCGCGGGCAACCGCCCGTCCACCACCATGCTGCTCGACCGGCTGACGCCGGGAGCATTGGGCAAGCTGGTCGCGCTCTACGAGCACAGCGTCTTCACCCAGGGCACGATCTGGCAGATCGACTCCTTCGACCAGTGGGGCGTGGAGCTGGGCAAGGCCCTCGCCCAGCGGATCATTCCCCAGCTCGAGAGCAGGGCGGAGCCCACGCTCGAGCACGACAGCTCCACCAACACGCTGATCCGGCGCTATCGAGTGCGCAAGGATGCAGCCGATGAGGCGCGAGATGCGTGACTTCAAGGACCAGCTGGAGAAGATGAGGGGACAATCCGGGTTCATTGCGGCGCTGGATCAAAGCGGCGGGAGCACGCCCAAGGCGCTGCGCGCGTACGGCATCCCGGAGGATGCCTGGTCCAACGAGGAGCAGATGTTCGCGATCGTGCATCAGATGCGTACGCGGATCATCACCAGCCCGGCGTTCACCGGAGATCGGATTCTCGGCGCCATCCTGTTCGAAAACACCATCGACAGGGAGGTCGAGGGCAAGCCCACCGCGGAGTACCTGTGGAGCGTGAAGCGGGTCGTGCCCTTTCTGAAAGTCGACAAGGGGCTCGTCGCGGAGAGTCGTGGTGTCCAGTTGATGAAGCCGATGCCGGGACTGCCCGCGCTCCTCGACAAGGCCAACGCCAAGGGCATCTTCGGAACCAAGATGCGCTCGTTCATCGAGCAGGCCAACGGCGCGGGCATCGAGGACATCGTGACCCAGCAGTTCGAGGCAGCTCGGCCGATCATCGCCGCGGGCCTGGTGCCGATCCTCGAGCCGGAAGTGGATATTCACTGCCCGGAGAAGGCCACGGCCGAAGCGTTGCTCAAGGCGGCCATCCGAGAGGGGCTCAACGCATTGCCGGCGGGTCAGCTGATCATGCTCAAGCTCACCTTGCCGGAGAAGGACGACCTCTACGCCGAGTTCGTCGGCGATCCCAAGGTCGTGAGGGTGGTGGCGCTCTCGGGCGGCTATACGCGGGAAGAAGCCGACCGGCGCTTGCGGAGGAACCACGGCGTCGTGGCGAGCTTCTCGCGGGCGCTGGTCGAGGGGCTGTCGGCCCAGCAATCCGACGCCGAGTTCAATGCCAAGCTGGATGCGTCGATCCAGAGCATCTTCGAGGCGTCCAACACGTGAGCCCGGCGCTTCCAGGGAGCCTGCCATGCAAATCGGGATGATCGGACTTGGCCGTATGGGCGCCAACATGACCCGTCGGCTGCTTGCCGGGCATCACCAGTGTGTGGTCTTCAATCGGTCGCCGGACCCCGTCAGAGCATTGACCCAGGCCGGGGCCATCGGGGCCACCTCGGTCGCCGATCTCGTGAAGAAGCTGGCGACGCCCCGGGCCATCTGGCTCATGGTCCCGGCGGCAGCGGTGGACACGACCATCAACGACCTCTTGCCCCACCTCACACCCGGGGACATCGTCATCGACGGCGGCAACTCCTTCTACGTCGACGACATCCGCCGCGCCAGGGAGCTGACGGCCAAGGGCATCCACTACGTCGACGTCGGCACCAGCGGCGGCGTCTGGGGCCTCGAGCGCGGCTACTGCATGATGATCGGTGGCGAGGCGGACGTGGTGCGGCGTCTCGACCCGATCTTCGCGACCCTCGCGCCCGGCCGCGGGGACATCCCGCGCACGCCGGGCCGCGAACGGGCCGGCGGCACGTCCGAACAGGGCTTCCTGCACTGCGGGCCGAGTGGCGCCGGCCACTTCGTGAAGATGGTGCACAACGGGATCGAATACGGCGTGATGGCGGCCTATGCCGAGGGACTGGCGGTTCTCGAGGCGGCCAACATCGGCAAGACGTCCGGCGCGGTCGATGCGGAGACTACGCCTCTGCGCGATCCCGAGCACTACCAATACGATCTCAACCTGGCGGACATCGCCGAGGTATGGCGCCGCGGCAGCGTGATCGCGTCCTGGCTCCTCGACCTCTCGGCCGCCGCCCTGATCGAGGACCCCGCACTGTCGAAATTCGCGGGGCGGGTGTCCGACTCCGGCGAAGGCCGCTGGACGATCAAGGCCGCCATCGACGAGGCGGTGCCGGTCCACGTGCTGTCGGCGGCCCTCTACGAGCGGTTCAGCTCCCGCGGGGAGGGCGACTTTGCCGCCAAGCTGCTCTCGGCCATGCGGTACCAGTTCGGCGGCCATCTCGAGAAGCGAGCCGCGTGATCGAAGCGCGGATGCAGGATCCGACAGGAGCCATCCAGATGCGTGCCATCGTGATCGATCACTTCGGTGGTCTGGATAGCCTCGTCATCGAGGACGTGCCCGGGCCCGAACCGAAGCCGGGCTACGTCGTCATCCAGGAAAAGGCGTTCGGGATCAATCACGCCGAAATGCACATGCGCCGAGGCGAATGGGCGGAGGCGGCCAAGATCAGTGGGATCGAGTGCGTCGGCCTGGTGAAGTCCTGTCCGGGCGGGGAGTTCGCGGTCGGCAGCAAAGTGGCGGCGTTGATGGGCGGCTTGGGAAGAACCATCGACGGCAGCTACGCCGAGTTTACTCGCCCACCCGTCACGGCGGTGGCGCCGATCGAGTCCGATCTCCCGTGGGAAGAACTGGCCGCGATTCCCGAGTCCTACGCGACCGCGTGGACCTGCCTCTTCCGCAACCTGGAGCTCTCGAAAGGTCAGACGCTCGTCGTCCGAGGTGCCACGTCGGCCTTTGGGCAGGCCGCGCTGAACCTGGCCGTCGAAGCGGGCGCCAACGTCATCGCAACGACGCGCAATCTGGACCGCTCCGGAAAGCTCGAGGAGCTCGGCGCCCACCGGGTGGAGGTCGAGGGCCCCGATCTCTCCAAGCGCATCCCCGAAGCGAAGACGATCGATGCGGTGCTCGATCTCGTCGGCAACAGCACGATCCTCGATTCCCTCCGGATGCTCCGCCGGGGTGGTCGCGCCTGCTTGGCCGGCTGGTTGGGGGGTCTCGATCCGATCGCCAACTTCAACCCGCTCCTGCAAATGCCGAGCGGAGTCTCCTTCACCTTCTTCGGCAGCTTCGTGTTCGGCACACCGGGGTTTCCCCTCTCGGACGTCCCGCTTCAGGCCATCGCCGACAAGGTGGCGGCGGGCCGCTACAAGGCGAAGCCGTCCAGAGTGTTCCGCTTCGAGGACATCCGGGAGGCGCACCGAGTGATGGAAGCGAATGAGGCGAAGGGGAAACTTGTCGTACGTCTCTGAACGCGCGGTGCGGGAGCAGGAATGGGAGTCGAGGGGTATGAGCACGGAAGCGCTCGATCAGCTGGCGATCAACACGATCCGGACGCTCTCCATCGACGCCGTGCAGCAGGCGAAGTCGGGCCACCCCGGCACGCCGATGGCGCTGGCCCCACTGGTCTACACGCTGTGGAACCGAATCGTGAAGTTCGATCCGAAGGATCCGATCTGGCCCAATCGGGACCGGTTCGTGCTGTCGAACGGCCACGCCTCGATGCTGCTGTGGTCCGTGCTGTACCTCACGGGGACCCGCGCGGTGAATGCGGAGTACGAGCGCCTGGGCGAGCCGGCGGTCACGCTCGACGCCATCCGCCACTTCCGCCAGCTCGGCAGCAAGGCACCGGGGCACCCGGAGTATCACTGGGTGTCCGGGGTCGAGACGACGACGGGGCCGCTGGGGCAGGGAATTGCCACGAGCGTCGGCATGGCGATCGCCCGCACGTGGCTGGCCAGCCGCTACAACCGGCCCGGCTTCGACCTCTTCGACTACGACGTCTACGCGGTGTGCGGGGACGGCTGCTTGATGGAGGGCGTCGGCGCGGAGGCGGCCTCGCTGGCCGGCCACCTCGAGCTCGACGGCCTGTGCTGGATCTACGACAACAACCACATCACCATCGAGGGCTCGACCCGCATCACCTTCACCGAGGACGTCGCGGCGCGCTTCCTCGCGTACCGCTGGAACGTCCTCCGGGTCGGCGATGCCAACGATCTGCCGCAGATCGAGGACGCGCTGACGGTGTTCCGAGGCACCCGCGGGCGGCCGACGCTGATCGTCCTCGACAGCCATATCGGCTATGGCGCCCCCCACAAGGTCGACACCGCCGCGGCCCACGGCGAGCCCCTGGGCGAGGAGGAGGTCCGGCTCGCCAAGCGCGTCTACGGCTGGCCCGAGGAGGCTCGATTCTTCGTGCCCGACGGCGTCATCGAGCACTTCGAGGCCGGCATCGGTGCGCGCGGTGACAAGGCGCGGCGCCACTGGGAATCGATGTTCGCCGCCTACCGCGAGCAGTTCCCGGCGCTCGCCACCGAGATCGACCAGATGCAGCGACGCGAGCTGCCGCAGGGGTGGGACCGCGACCTGCCGAGCTTCCCGCCCGATCCCAAGGGCATCGCCGGCCGCGACGCCTCGGGCCAGGTACTGAACGTACTCGCCCAGAACATTCCCTGGTTCCTCGGCGGGTCGGCCGACCTCGCGCCGTCGAACAAGACGGTCCTGAAATTCCCCGGCGCCGGGGACTTCGAGCCCGAGAGCCCGGGCGGGCGGAACCTGCACTTCGGCATCCGCGAGCACGCGATGGCGGCGGTGGTCAACGGGCTGTCGCTCTCCAAGCTGCGGGCGTTCGGGGCGACGTTCTTCATCTTCAGCGATTACGCCCGACCCGCGATCCGGCTCTCCGCCCTCATGGAGCTGCCCACGATCTTCGTCTTCACCCACGACGCGATGGGCGACGGCGAGGACGGCCCGACGCATCAGCCGGTCGAGCAGCTGATCTCGCTGCGCGCCATGCCCGGCCTCGTCGTCCTCCGGCCCGCGGATGCCAACGAGGTCGTCGAGGCCTATCGCTACGTCATGCAGCTGCGCCACCAGCCGGCGGTGATCGCGCTCTCGCGCCAACCCCTGCCGACCTTCGATCGCCACACGTACGCGTCGGCGGCCGGGGTCGCGCGGGGCGCCTACGTCATGGCCGACCCGGCCGACGGCGCGCCCCAGATCATCCTCATCGCCTCGGGCAGCGAGGTGGCGCTCGTCGTCGAGGCGCACGAGACGCTGACGGCGCAGGGGATCCGGTCTCGCGTCGTCTCCATGCCGTCCTGGGACATCTTCGAGCACCAGCCGCGGTCCTATCGCGACAGCGTCCTGCCGCCCACGGTGACGGCGCGCCTCGCCGTCGAGCAGGGGTCGGTGCTCGGATGGGACCGCTACGTCGGGGCCGCCGGCCAGGTCATCGGCATGAAGACCTTCGGTGCGTCGGCGCCGCTCAAGGAGCTGCAGCGCAAGTTCGGCTTCGAGCCCGAGCGGGTGGTCGCGGCTGCCAAGGAGCTCCTCGGATGGCAGTGACCACACGCGCCGAGGTCGAGGCGCCCGTCGACGACGCGGCGATCGCGCCCCCGTGCGCCATGGTGATCTTCGGCGCCGCCGGCGACCTGACGAAGCGCCTGGTCGTGCCGGCGCTCTACAACCTGGTCAGCGCCAGGCGGCTGCCCAGCGCGTTCCAGCTCGTCGGGGTCGACCTGGCCGCCAAGACCACGGAGGCATGGCGCCAGGGGCTGACCGAGACGATGAGCGAGTTCGTCGGCGAGAGCGGCGAGTTCCACCCCGACCACGTCGACCCGACCGCGTGGGGATGGCTCGCCGAGCGCATGAGCTACGTGCAGGGCGACCTCAACGATCCCGCGACCTACCGCCGGCTCGGCGACCACCTGGCGACGCTCGACCAGACGGCCGGCACGGCCGGCAACTATCTCTTCTACCTCGCCGTCGCGGACCGCTTCTTCGCCGCGGCGGTCGCTGGGCTCGGGGCCGGGGGTCTCGTGACCGAGCGCGACGGCCACTGGCGCCGGGTCGTGATCGAGAAGCCTTTCGGCCACGACCTGCCGTCGGCCAAGGCGCTCAACGCCGAGATCTTGAAGACGCTGCGAGAGGCGCAGATCTACTGCATCGACCACTTCCTCGGCAAGGAAACCGTCCAGAACATCCTGGCGCTGCGCTTCGCCAACGGCCTGTTCGAGCCGCTGTGGAACCGGAACCACATCGACCACGTGCAGATCACGGTGGCGGAGACGGTCGGCGTCGAGCGCCGGGGCAAGTTCTACGAGCGGACCGGGGCGCTGCGCGACATGGTACCCAACCACGTCTTTCAGCTGCTCGCGATGACGGCCATGGAGCCGCCGACGTGCTTCGACGCCGACGCGGTCCGGAGCAAGAAGGCGGACGTCATCGCGGCGATCGCGCCGTTCAAGCCCGGGCAGGCCCTGAGGGACGCCGTGCGCGGCCAGTACGGCGCCGGCACCGTCCTGGGCAAGGCGGTGCGGGCGTATCGCCAGGAGCCCGACGTGGCCCCGGACTCGACGACCGAGACGTTCGTCGCCTGCCGGCTGACGATCGACAACTGGCGCTGGGCCGGCGTGCCCTTCTATCTGCGCACCGGCAAGTACCTGACGCGCCGGTGGACCGAGATCGCCATCCGCTTCCACCAGGCACCATACGCGCTGTTCCGCGGCACCAACGTGGAGCGCCTGCATCCCAACTGGATGACACTGCGCATCCAGCCCGATGAGGGGATCGCGCTCGAGTTCGCGGCCAAGCGGCCCGGCCCGGCGATGCGGCTGAGCACCGTCTGCATGGACTTCGCCTACGAGAGCTACTTCAAGATGGCGCCGAACACCGGCTACGAAACACTCATCTACGACTGCATGATCGGCGACGCGACGCTGTTCCAGCGCGCGGACAACGTCGAGGCGGGGTGGCAGGTCGTGCAGCCGATCCTCGACGCCTGGGCCGAGATGCCGCCGCGGGATTTTCCGAACTACGTTGCGGGCAGCGGTGGGCCCGCCGCGGCGGACGAGTTGCTGGGGCGCGATGGTCGCGCCTGGCGGCCGCTGGACTGAGCGGCGGCACCGGAGGAGCACATGGCCAACACGCGCAAGATCTCTCTCGTGCTGGCGGACGTGGACGGGACGCTGGTCACCGAGACGAAGGTCCTCACCCAGCGCGCGCAGAACGCCGTGCGGGCGCTGCGCAAGGCCGGCATCCGGTTCGCCATCACCAGCGGCCGGCCGCCGCTCGGCATGGCCATGCTCTTCGACCCGCTCGAGCTCGACACCCCGATCGCCGGCTTCAACGGCGGGCTCTTCGTCGAACGGGACCTCACGATCCTGGCGCAGCGGACGGTCCCTCCCGACGTCGCGCGCCAGGCCGTCGACCTCATCCGCCAGCACGGGCTCGACGTCTGGGTCTACGACGGCAACGACTGGCTGATCACCAAACCCGGCGCTCCCCACGTCGCGCGGGAGGCGTGGACGGTCAAGTTCGAGCCGAAGGTGGTGGCGACCTTCGACGATCGTCTGGGGCAGGTGGCCAAGATCGTCGGCGTCAGCGACGATCACGAGCGGGTCCGGCGCTGCGAGGCCGACGCCCAGGCGGCCTTCGGCCAGCGGGCGACGGCGAATCGCTCGCAGCCTTACTACCTCGACGTCACCAACAAGGACGCGAACAAGGGGGCGGTGGTGGAGTACCTCTCGCAGCACCTGGCCGTGCCTACCGCCGAGTTCGCGACCATCGGGGATCAGCCCAACGACGTGCTGATGTTCAAGCGGTCGGGCCTCAGCATCGCCATGGGCAATGCCTCGGACGAGGTGAAGCGACAGGCCACCGTCGTCACGGATTCCTACAACGACGAGGGCTTCGCCAAGGCGATGGAGCGCTTCGTCCTCGGGGCGGCGGGGTAGGGCGACCGATGTCCCAGGCAGTCGGGCGCCTCGAGATCCTGCCGAGCCCGCTTGCGCTGGCGCGGTACGCGGCCGAGTGGTTGACGACGGCGGCGCTGGCGGCGGACGGCCCGTTCCGCGTCTCGTTGTCGGGCGGATCGACGCCGAGGGCGCTGTACGCGCTCCTCGCCTCCGACGAGTTCCGGGGCCGTGTCCCGTGGGGGCGTGTCTCGTGGTACTGGGGCGACGAGCGCTTCGTGCCTCCCGACGACCCCGACAGCAACTACCGGATGGTCCGCGACGCCATGCTCGCCAAGGTGCCGGTCCCGCCGGACAACGTGCATCCCATCCCGACCGACGGCACGCCCGACGACGCCGCCCGGCGCTACGAGCGGACCCTGCAGGAGGCCTACGGCGCGACGAGCCTCGATCCGGCCCGTCCGCTCTTCGACGTCATGCTGCTCGGCCTCGGGGCCGACGGCCACACGGCCTCCCTGTTGCCGGGAGAACCCGTGCTGGAGGAGCGCCGGCGCTGGGTCGCGGCGGTTGCGCACGGACGCCCCGAGGCCCGGATCACGCTGACCTATCCCGCGATCGAGAGCAGCCGGCGCGTCGCCTTCCTGGTGACGGGCCCCGAGAAGGCCCCAATCCTGCGAGCGATCCGCGCCGGCGACAGCCGGGTGCCGGCGGCCCGCGTGCGCCCGGTCGGTGAGCTCGTGTGGCTCGTCGACCGCGCGGCGGCCGGCGACGGACCGCCGGCGCACGACTGATTCAGCAGCGAGATGCCCGTGAGATCGGCACACGGAGGACGAGATGGCTCGACCGGAACGGTATGACGCGGTCGTCCTGGGCAGCGGCTTCGGCGGGAAGCTGCTCGCCTGGGACATGGCGCGTGCGGGGCGACGGACCGCCGTCGTGGAGCGCCGCTACATCGGGGGCTCCTGCCTCAACATCAACTGCCTGCCCAGCAAGAACGAGATCTGGAGCGCCCGGGTCGCGCACCTGGTGCACCACGCGGCACGGTTCGGGACGATCACCGGACCCGTCGCGGTCGACGTGGCGGTGGTTCGCCAGCGCAAGCGCCAGATGGTCGAGGACCAGATCGCCGCGCACCTGCGGCTCTACGAGGAGAGCGGGGCCGAGCTCATCATGGGCTCCGGGCGCTTCGTGGCCCCGAAGACCCTCGAGGTGCGCCTGAACGAGGGCGGGACGCGGCTGCTGGCCGGCGAGCGGGTGTTCCTCAACGTCGGCACGCACCCAGCGATCCCGAGCATCGCAGGACTGCAGGAGGCCCGACCGCTCACGAACATCGAGGCCCTCGAGCTCGACTACCAGCCGCGACACCTGATCGTCCTCGGGGGTGGCTACGTCGGCCTCGAGCTCGGCCAGGCGTACCGTCGCTTCGGGAGCCGCGTCACCGTGCTCGAGCATGGGCCTCAGCTGTTGGCCCGCGAGGACCCCGACGTCTCGGACGAGGTCCAGCGCATCCTCAGCGACGAGGGCATGCGGTGTGTCGTGGGCGCCGAGGTCCGCCGTGTGCACGGCCGCTCCGGCGAGGGGGTCACCGTCATGGTGCGGACGATGGCGGGTGAGCAGGAGATCGAGGGCAGCGACATCCTGGTCGCGACGGGACGCACGCCGAATACCGCCGGGATCGGGCTCGAGGAGGCCGGTGTCGAGCTGGACCCTCGCGGTTACGTCCGCGTCAACGAGCGGCTGGAGACGAGCGCGCCCGGCGTCTGGGCGATCGGGGAGTGCGCCGGGAGCCCCCAGTTCACCCACGTCTCCATCGACGACTTCCGGATCGTCAGGGACAACCTGGCGGGCGGGCGCCGCAGCACGCGGGACCGGCTGGTTCCCTACTGCATGTTCACGGACCCGCCGCTCGCGCACGTCGGCCTGAGCGAGAGCGACGCGCGGCGGCACGGCATCACCCCGCGCGTCGCGCGGCTGCCGATGAGCGCGGTGCTGCGCACGGAGACGACCGGCGAGAAGCAGGGCTTCATGAAGGCCCTCGTCGGGCCGGACGACGATCGCATTCTCGGGTTCACGATGATCGGGGCCGAGGCCGGCGAGGTCATGGCCGCGGTGCAGACCGCGATGCTGGCCGAGTTGCCCTACACGAGGCTCGGCGACGCCATCCTCGCGCATCCGACCATGACCGAGGGACTCGGGCCGCTCTTCGCCCGGATGCCCTCCCGGGCAGCGACCACGGGCGTGAGGGACCGAGCGTACAGTCGAAGCTGAAGTCGAAGTTGAAGGTGATCCGCAATGCCACAGCCCACCTACGCCGACGTCGATCGCGACGTGCTCCGCACGCTGGATGCTCCCGGGCCGCTCTACTTCGCCTGGCTGACGATCGCCGGTGGTCTCTTGCTGTGCATGGTGCTCGCCCTCACGTGGCAGCTCGCGTTCGGGCTGGGGTCGACCGGGTTACGCACGCCGCAGTACTGGGCGCTTTACATCACCGACTTCGTCTTCTGGATCGGCATCGGGCACGCCGGCACGCTGATCTCGGCCATCCTCTTCCTGTTCCGGGCGCGCTGGCGGACGTCGATCTTCCGCGCCGCGGAGGCCATGACGATCTTCGCGGTCATGACCGCGGCACTCTTTCCGCTCCTGCACACCGGCCGCATGTGGTTCGTCTACTTCATGTTCCCCTATCCGAACCAGCGCGGACTGTGGCCGAACTTCAAGTCGCCGCTCCTGTGGGACGTCTTCGCCGTGTCGACGTACCTGTCGATCAGCGCGGTATTCTTCATCGTCGGCTTGATCCCCGACCTGGCGGCGGTCCGCGATGCGACCCACGGCTGGCGCCGACGGATCTACGGCTGGCTCGCGCTCGGCTGGACCGGCTCCGATCGTCAGTGGCGACACTATCGGCGCGGGTACGGGCTGCTGGCGGCGCTCGCGACCCCGCTCGTGCTCTCGGTGCACAGCGTCGTGTCGTGGGACTTCGCCATGGCGCTCGTTCCGGGCTGGCACTCGACGCTGTTCGCGCCGTTCTTCGTCGACGGCGCCATCCTGTCCGGCTTCGCGATGGTGCTCGTGCTGCTGTTGCCGATGCGCCACTACTTCCGGTTGTACGCCTACGTCACGGACCGCCACCTCGACGCCCTGGCCCAGCTGCTGCTCGTGACCAGTCTCATCCTGACGTACTTCTACGTGTGCGACGCGTTCACGGCGTGGTACAGCGGCGACACGTTCGAGAAGTCCTCGCTGGTCTGGCGGCTGACGGGCACCTATTCTCCGCTCGTCGTCACCCAGTACCTCTTCAACTCGGTCGTGCCGCTGGTGCTGTTCTGGGGCGCCGTGCGGCGTCGCCCGGGGTGGCTCTTCGGGGTCTCGGTGGCGGTGCTGGTGGGCATGTGGCTGGAGCGATTCAACATCATCGTGCCCTCGCTGGCCCACGACTTCTATCCGTACACGTGGGGCGTCTACCTCCCGGCCATCGTCGACAGCACGATCACGATCGGGAGCTTCGGGTTCTTCTTCCTGCTGTTTCTCGGATTCATCCGTCTCATGCCATCGGTCTCGATCGTCGAAGTGAAGGAGACGCTTCCGACGCCGATCAGGCCGTCATCGGAGAAAGTCGCGTGATGAGAGCCTGGCACAGACTGTTCGGCTCGAGACCAGCGTCGCCGGCGATCGAGCGGTTCATCGGGTGGCTCGGCGAGACTCCGTACCAGTGGTGCGTGAGCCCGAGCGGAAAGCTGCGCGCGCGTGGGCGCGGAGGTGAGATGTGCGCCATTACTGGGGTGGTGCTCCACCAGACGGGCCTGTACCACGGCCTCGGGGACTGGGTGAGGGCCGCCGACCGAGTCGGGCTCTCCTACGCGGAAGCGGGCCGGATCCTCGACGCGGCCGACCTTCGATCGTCGAGCGAGCGCACGAGGCGGCTTCGCGAGAGGTTGCTGAGCGCCGCCAGGGTCGGGTCGACACGGTCGCCTCGGCCCACCGCCGATGCCATGGATCTCGCGCTCGCCGAGCTGGTCGCCGAGGGCATCCCGACCGTTACGAGGCGCGCCTCCGGAGTCCCTGTCGCCGTCGGACAGCGCGAGTAGAGGCGTCGAGCGCCGTCAGCGACGCGGGAGGTGCGCGAAGAAGTGGGCGAGGTCCTGCAGATCCTCGTCGCTGAGCCCGTGGAGCTCCTCGGCCATGGCGCCGCCGTAGCCGATGCGGGCGCCGCTCTTGTACTCGCGCATGGTGCGGAGCAGATACTCCTCGCGCTGGTTGGCCAGGCGCGGCATCTGTTCGCGACCGGAAAAGTCGGGGTTGTGGCAGGTGCCGCATGGCCGCTGCGTGGTGAGCGCGCGCCCGCGCGCCATGCGCTGCGCGTCGCCGGCGGCCGGCGGCGGCGCCGGGGCCGGCAGCGTGGCGACCCAGGTGCCGAACGCGCGGAGGTCATCGTCGGTGAGCGGCTTGGCGATCTCCGTCATCTGCGGGTTGGTGCGAGCGCCGCGACGGAAGAGGAAGAGCTGGGCGACGACGAAGAAGAAGGGCTGGCCGCCGATCGACGGGGTCTCCGGGATCTGCGACTGGCCGTTCGGCCCGTGACAGGCGAGACACGTCGCCGCCCGCTCCTCGAACGAGGCCGCGAGGGCCGCCCCGGCGGGCGCCAGCAGCAGAAGGGCTGCCAGCGCCGCGCCGAGGGCCCGGACGTTACTTCGAATAGGTGATGCGGTAGACAGCGCCGTTGTGGTCGTCGGAGACCAGCAGCGAGCCGTCCTTCAGCACGAGCACGTCCACCGGCCGCCCCAGATAAGCGTTGTTCTCGACGAGGCCGGTCAGGAAGGGCTCGATCTTGGTGACCTTGCCGCCCCGGTCCAGGTGCGCGACGACCACGTCGCCCGCGAACTTCTTGGTGCGGTTCCACGGCCCGTGGCGCGCGATGAAGATGGCGCCCTGGTACTGGGCGGGGAACATCTTCCCCGTGTAGAAGCGCATGCCGAGCGGGGCCGAGTGAGGGCCGAGGAGCGCCGCCGGCTTGGTGAAGTCGGAGCACGCCTTGCCCCAGCCGAGCTCGGGATCGGTGAAGTCGCCCTGGTGGCAGTACGGGTAGCCGAAGTGCTCCTGGCCGGGCTTGGTCAGCCGATTCAGCTCGTCCTGCGGCAGGTCCTCGGACAGCCAGTCGCGCTGGTTGTCGGTGAACCACAGCTCGCCGGTCTTGGGATGGAAGTCGAAGCCGACGGTGTTCCGCACGCCGCGCGCGACGATCTCCATGCCGCTGCCGTCGAGGTTGATCCGCCGGATGTGCGCGTACTTGTCGGAGGGCGGATCACAGATGTTGCACGGCGCGCCAACCGGCACGTACAGCTTGCCGTCGGGTCCGATCTTGATGAACTTCCAGCCGTGGGGCACGTCGCCCGGGAGCTGGTCGTACACCATCACGGGGTCGCCCGGGCTGTCGAGCTTGTTCTCGATGTCGTCGTAGCGGGTGATCGCCTTGGGCGTGGCCAGGTACAGCGCGCCCTTGTGGAACTCGATCCCGTTGGCCAGCTGGAGCTTCTCGAGGACCGTCTTCACCTCGCGGGTGCCGCCCTTGTCCACGATCGCGTAGAGCTTGCCCGCGACGAAGTTGGTGCTCACGAACACCGTGCCCTTGTCGCCCTGCCGCAGCCCGCGCGCGTCGAGTACGTTCGCCGCGTACACCTCGACCTTGAAGCCCGGCGGCACCTTGATCTTCGCGATCGGCAGCTTGTCGGCCGGCGTCGCGATCGGGAACGGCGGGACCGGCGCCATCGCGGCGCCGGGCCCCGCCTTGGGCTTGCCGACCGCCCAGAACGGGACCTCCTCCTCCTTGGCCGGCGGAGGCGGCGCCGGGGTGCTCTGCTGCTGGGCCGTGGCGGGCAACGCCACCGACACCAGGGTGAAGAGCGCGAAGGCCAACATGAGTCTCCGCCACGTCGTCGAGGCAGTCATGACTTCCCCCTGAGTCCAGCGGGTTGCGCTCCGCGACCGGCGCAGCGGCCGGTCCGGCCGCACTGTAACTCCGCGCGAGGCGTCGTGCAAAGTGCGGCCGGCGATGGGAAGGGCCTGGCGGCGTGGCGGCACCATGCGCCGGCTGTGGGGGGACCGGCCCGGGACCCATCATGTGGCGTAGCCCTTCCCCGTGGAATTCCGCTGGGCGCGGCGCGTCGATCACCCATAATCGGAATCGGGCCAACAACAGCCCGGCATGACAGGCGGTTTGTGGAGGCGTGCACGTGGCGCTACGGCTGGCCGGCTGGTTTCTGTCGATCGTTGGGGTCCTGTGGGCCATCTATGGAGGCTCCCAGGTCGTCCTCGGCGCGATTCTCGCGATCCAGGGCCCGGAGCGGGCGCCGCATCTGGTGGGAGCCGTGGGTGGGGCGCTCTTGGTGGGCGTGGCCGCGCTCGTCACCCACGGAGGGCGACGGCTCCGCAGGTCAGCGGCGGGCAGAGTCGGGCGGTAACTCCCCCGAGTTTCCCTCCGATTTCCCGCATCACCCTTCGCCGCTGGCTCCTCCTCGTTGCCCTGTGCGCCGTCCCGCCGTCGGCGGTCGACGCCGGACACGAGGGGAGCGCGCTCGCGCTGTCGATCCGGGCCGAGGACGTCAGGCAGCTGATCGCGACGCGACGGTCGCCCGTGCTGATCGACGTCCGTCCCGTTCCCTCGTACCAGGATGGGCACCTGCCGGGCGCCCGTTCGATCCCGGACTCCGAGCTCCCCGGACGTCTGACCGAGGTGCCGCGTGAGGGACCGGTGGTCGTCTACGGCGCCACGACCCTAGAGGCGGTCGGCGCGTACGAGCGGCTCCGGCAGGAAGGCTACTCGGACGTCCGCGTGTTGATCGGCGGCTTCCTCCACTGGGTCGTGCTCAAGTACCCCGTCGAGCGCTGACTGAGCCCGTCCATCGTGGCCTCGCCCTCCTCGTCGGCGATGAGGAGGACCCGGTAGAGGCGCTCGCCGATGATCTGCGCGTCCTCGAGCCTCACGACGGTCGGCGTGAACGCGATGGCATGACTCAGGACATCGCGAATGGCCGACTCGACGGCGTCCTCCACCGATGAGGCGTTCTCGTCGTCCAGCGAGGCCGCCACCGGGGCCGTCGTGACGACTTGCATCACGTAGGCGCTCGCCGGCTGGGACCAGAGGGCCATCGTCAACCCCACCGCGAGCGCGCTGAGTGTCTTCATGGCGTCGTCTCCCACTCTTTGGAGGGCTCGCCGGGCTCCGGAGTGGCGGCCCGGCTGAAAAAATGGCCCTCGATGCAACCGCCTGCCATCCGTCGACCCTCTCAAAACCGAGCGAAAAGGTCGCGAAGGTGGGATGTCAATGCCTGAACCCGCTGCCCTCCCAGTTCGTCCCGTGCCTCTCCCTGCGCCAACCCCTCCTCCCGACCACGGGGACACCCAGGCCCCGATCGGGGGCCTTCCGGGGGCGGCGCTGCGGCGAGTCCTCGAGTACATCGAGGCGAACCTGCATCGCAATCCGCCCCTGTCGGAGCTGTGCGCGCTCGCCCACATGAGCGCCTTCCACTTCGCGCGGCTGTTCAAGCAGAGCACCGGGGTGCCGCCGCATCGCTTCGTCGTCCGGCGGCGCATCGAGCACGCCAAGGCGCTGCTCGTGTCCGACGGTGCGCCGATTGCACTGGTTGCGCGTAGCGTCGGGTTTCGGACGCCCGGCCACTTCACGACGGTCTTCCGGCGCACCACGGGGATGACGCCGGGCGCCTATCGCGTCGTGGCCCACGAACCCCGGCCGAGATCGCCCGATCCTGACAGGAGGAGCGCGTGATGCGTCGACCGTGGGTGGCCATCGTGGTGGCAGCGGGACTGGTGGTCGTCGGGGCGGGGGCCGGGGCCCGCGCCATGCAAGCCCGCGGGGCGGCGGAGCCACCACCATCGAGCTACCTGCCGGTGAAGGAGGAGCCGTTTCCGACGGTCCTCAACCGCATGCGCGCCGCGAAGGCAGGCGTCGAGAAGCGGCACCAGGAGCTGCTGGCCGCGCGCTACGACCTCGGCGATCGGCCGGTCGCGGGCGTCACGATGAGCCGCGGCAAGGCCGTCCAGGGCGGGGTGCGCGTGAAGCTGCCGGCGGGCGTCGCGTGGGACACGCTGGCCACGATGACGCCCGAGGACGTCCTCGCGAAGGGCGCGTTTCCCGCGGGCTTCCTGCCGCTGCCGCATCCGAATCAGCCGGAGGGCGGCATGGTGTTCCCGAAGTTCCTCATCGAGGAGACCCGGAAGCAGACGGGGCGCGACCTCACGCGGTTCGATCTCGACTTCGACCTCCCCGACCGGTTCCTGCCCGAATTCCCGGCCCCCGTCTTCCTGACGACCCGCCCCGACCTGGGCGACGTGTCGAAGGGGCAGCTGCTGACGACGAGCAACTTCTATGACCTGTTCAACGGGATCTTGAACCCCAAGCAGCTCGAGGGGCTCCGGCTACTCCTCACGCCGTTCCCCCAGCAGCAGTTCAACGCCACCGCCGACCGGCGCAGCGAGCAGCCGAGCCTCGGCGTCGCCTGCTTCGACTGCCACCAGAACGGCAGCACGAACGGCGCGACCCACCTGGTGGGCGACATCCGGCCTCAGGAGTTCCGCCATCGGATCGACACGCCGACGCTGCGCGGGGTCAACGTGCAGCGGCTCTTCGGCTCCCAGCGGGCGCTGAAGACCGTCGAGGACTTCACCGAGTTCGAGCAGCGCGGCGCCTACTTCGACGGCGACCCAGTGATCGCGACGAAGAAGGGCGTGAACCCCCTCGAGCGTGGCAGCCAGGTCCACTTCATGGCGGAGTTCCAGGAGATCCTGGACTTCCCGCCGGCGCCGAAGCTCGACGTCCTCGGCAAGCTCGATCCCAAGAAGGCCACCCCGGCCGAGATGCGCGGGCAGGGCCTGTTCTTCGGCAAGGCCCAGTGCGCGGTCTGCCACGTGCCGCCGTACTACACCGACAACCTCATGCACAACCTCCGCACGGAGCGCTTCTTCAAGCCGCAGATGATCAACGGACGAATGGCGACGGCCGACGGTCCCATCAAGACCTTCCCGCTCCGCGGCATCAAGGACACGCCGCCGTACCTGCACGACGGGCGCCTGCTGACGCTCGACGACACCGTGGAGTTCTTCAACCTCGTACTCGGCACCCAGCTCACCGCCACCGAGAAGCAGGACCTCGTCGCGTTCCTGCGCGCGCTGTAGCCATGGCGCCGCGCGAGACCGGATCGAGCGCGGAGGCGTGCGCGACCATGACGTGCGCCGTGGAGGACCTGACCCGTCGCGGATTCACCGCCGACCTCCGGGCGGCCGGCGGCGTCCTGCGCGCGGCGAGCGGGGAAGTGCTGCAGCCCGGCGACGTGGTGATCCGCGAGGTCCACCGGTTCGAGGGCGTCTCCGACCCCGACGACATGGAAGTCGTCTACGCGATCGAGAGCGCCAGCGGCCTGCGCGGGACTCTCGTCGACGCCTTCGGCGTCTACGCCGACCCCGCCACCGGCAACGCCCTCCGCAACGTCCCGATCCGCGAGCGCGAGACGCCCTAGCGCTTGGGCGGGTCGGTGATGGGGAGCTGGCTCGTGTCCCAGCCGCCGCCGAGCGCCTTCACGAGCAGCACGCTGGCGGCCATCCGCCGTCCCAGGATGTCGATCTCGGTGCGCTGGTTCGCCAGGGTCGCCGTCTGGGCGGTGATCACCTGCAAGTACGTGTCGACCCCGCCGCGGTAGCGGTTGGTGAAGAGCTGGAGCGACAGCTGGGCGGACTCGACGGCCCGTCGCTGCTGCCCGGACTCCTGCTCGAGGATCCGCAGGGCGGCGAGGTTGTCCTCCACCTGCTGGAAGGCCGTGAGCGTCGTCTGGCGGTAGGCGGCCACCGTCGCGTCGTAGCTGGCGCGGGCCGCCTCCGAGACCGCCCGCCGCCGGCCGGCGTCGAAGATGGTCTGCGTGATCGCCGCGCCCACCGACCACAGCAGGCTCGACGCGTTCAGGAGGTTGCCGAACGAGCTCCCCTCGAACCCGACCGACGCGTTCAGCATCAGGGTCGGATAGTAGGCGGCCTTGGCGATGCCGATCTGCTCGTTGGCCTCGGCGACCCGGCGCTCGGCGGCCGCGATGTCCGGGCGCCGCTCCAGGAGCTGGGACGGCAGGCCGAAGGGGATGTCGGGCGGCCGCGCGTCGAGCGGGCGGGGCGGCAGGCTGAACTCCGCGGGCGGCCGCCCCAGCAGGATCGCGATCGCGTGCTCGAGCTGGGCGCGCTGCACGGTCACATCGGTGGCCTGGGCGCGCGTGGTGTCGAGCTGCGTCTGCGCCTGGGCGACGTCCGACCTCGGGGCCGCCCCGCCCTCGTAGCGATTCGTCGTGAGGCGCAGGGCGGCCTCGAAGGCCTTCACGGTCTCGTCCAGGAGCTGCTTCTGGGCGTCGGCCGCCCGCAGGGCGAAGTAGTCGAACGCCAGCTCGGCGTGCAGGCTGAGGCTGGCGGTCTCGAGATCGGCGGCGGTGGCCTCGGCCTCCCGGCGCGCGGCGGCGACCGTCCGCCGCACGCGGCCCCAGAGATCGATCTCGTACGAGAGATCGATCGACGCCAGGAGGTCTCCGCTGCTGGAGCCGCTCCTCCCCCCCGGGAGGAACGGCTGGTTGGCCGACTCGCGAACCGAGCTGAGACCCAAGCCGGCCGAGATCGTCGGGAACAGGGCCGCGCGGTTGAACCGGACGGCGGCCCGCGCCTCGCGCAGCCGCGCCTCGGCGATCCGGAGGTTCTGGTTCGCCGGCGCGAGCTCTTCCTGTAGGCCGTTCAGGTCGGGGTCCCCGTAGATCTCCCACCAGCGGCCCCGCGGGAGCTGGTCACTCGGCTGGGCGACCTTCCAGCCGTCGGCCTCCTTGAAGGCCGGCGTCGTCGGCGCGGAGGGCCGGATGTACTTCGGGCCGACCATGCAGCCTCCGAGCAGGAGCGCAACGAGCGCGGCTGCGCGCCACCTCATCGGGCCGGCTCCGCCGGCGCGCGCGCGATGCGCACGCGCGTACCGCTGATGAGCGAGTCCGAGGGCGAGACGATGACCTGGTCGGTCGGCTGGAGCCCCGCCGTGATCTCCACGGTGGCGCCGTCGTCGCGCCCGATGGTGATGGGCACGAGCTGCGCCCGACCGTCGCGCACGACGCCGACGCGCAGCCCTTCGGCCCGGAAGAGCAGGGTGTTGGCCGGTATCGTGAGCGATCGCACCTGTCGGGACAGATCGAGGTTGACGAACGCATACGCGCCGGGCAGGAGCTGGCCATCGGCGTTGTCGACGTCGACCTCGACGAGCAGCGTGCGGGAGGTGAGGTCGATCGCGTTGGCGTTGCGCACGAGCGTGCCGTGGAACGACCGCCCCGGGTACTCGTCCAGCGTGAGCGAGGCCGTCGCTCCCGTGCGCGCGGCCCGCGAGTAGACCTCGGGGATCTGTACGAAGACGCGCAGCTTGTGGATGTCCGCCACGCGGAACAGCTCGCGCCCGACGCCGCTGGCGCCGGCGTCGATCAGCGCGCCGACGTCGGTGTTGCGGGCGGTGACGATCCCGTCGAAGGGCGCGTAGACCTTCTGGAAGCCCTGGAGCTGCTCGAGCCGCCGCACGTTGGCCGCGTTCGATGCCGCGGTCGCCTTCGTGGCGGCCAGCGTGCTCATCGCCTGGTCGGTCTCCTGCTTGGAGACCGAGTCGGTCTTCCACAGTGCCTCCCAGCGGTCGGCGGTGATCTGCGCCTGGCTGAGATTGGCCTGGGCCGTGTCGAGGTCGGCCCGGGCCTGCTGCAGCTGCTGGTCGACCTCCGGCGTCTCGATCTCCGCGATGAGGTCCCCGGCCTTCACGCGGGCTCCGATGTCGAAGTACCAGCGCCGGAGGTAGCCGCTCGTGCGGGCGAAGAGCGGCGCCTCCGTGTAGGCCTGGGTGGTGCCCGGCAGCCGGAGCTGCTGGGTCGCTCCCCCCGCCTTCGGCGACACCACCGTGACGAAGGGGACGGCGGCGTCCTCGGTCGCGCGGCGCAGCGTGGAGTCGGCGGTGGTCCGCGCGCGGAGCCCCGAATGGACGGCGAGCCCGAAGGCCGCGACGACGACCACCACGCTCAGCAGGCGCACCTTCATGACCGTGACTCCGTCCGCCGCCGCCACCCGTGCACGAGGCTGAACACGACCGGCACGAACACAAGGGTCGCGACGGTGGCGCAGAGCAGCCCGCCGATGACGGCTCGCCCCAGCGGCGCGTTCTGCTCGCCGCCCTCGCCGAGCCCGAGCGCCATCGGCACCATGCCGATGATCATGGCCAGCGCCGTCATGAGGACGGGGCGGAAGCGGGTGAAGCCGGCCTCGACGGCGGCCGCCGCCGGGTCGCCGTGCTCGCCGAGCTGCTCCCGGGCGAACGACACGACCAGAATGCTGTTGGCCGTGGCCACGCCCACGGCCATGATGGCGCCCATCAGCGCGGGGACGCTCAGCGTGGTGTGCGTGAAGAAGAGGAAGACGACGATCCCGGCCAGCGCGGCCGGCAGCGCCGTGATGATGATGAACGGGTCGAGCCACGACTGGAAGTTCACGACGATCAGCAGGTAGACGAGCACGATGGCGAAGCCGAGGCCGGTCAGCAGCCCGACGTAGGACGTCCGCATGGTGGCCAGCTGCCCACGGACGTTGAGGAAGCTGCCGCGGGGCAGGTGGGCCCGATGGGCGTCGACGATGCGAGCGATGTCGCGGCCGACGGCGCCGAGATCGCGGTCCTGCACGGCGCCGTAGATGTCGACGACCCGACGGATGTTGTAGTGCGACAGCACGGCCATCTCGTTGCCCCGGGCGATCGACGCGACGTTGGCCAGGATGCCGGGCCGGGCCGGCGCGGGCGCGGTGACCGGAATGTTCTCGAGGTCGTGCAGGGACTGGATCCGGTACTGCGGCGTCTGGGTGGCCAGCTGGTAGTCGACGCCGTTCTGCCAGTTCAGGAAGAAGGTGGGCGTCGTCTGCGCGCTGCCGCTGAGCGACACCAGGACGCTGTTGGCGAGGTCGCGGGCGGTGAAGCCGGCCTGGCCCGCGCGTGTGCGGTCGATCGCGACGTCGAACTTCGGATAGTCGAAGCGCTGCTGGATGCGCAGGTCCACGAGCCCGGGCACCCGCCGCAGCTCGTCGAGGATACGATTGGCCGCCTCCCGGTTGCCGGCGACGTCGGCGCCCTCGATCTGCACGTCGATCGGGGCCGGGAGCCCGAAGTTGAGGATCTGCGTCACGATGTCCGCCGGGAGGAAGTAGAAGGTCAGCTCGGGGAACCGCTCCGGCAGCACCTGCCGCAGGGTGCGGACGTAGTCGGCGGTGGGTCGATGGTTGGGCTTCAGCGAGACCAGGATGTCGGCGTCGGAGGCGCCGATCACGCCCGACGTGCTGTGCATCCAGTTGATCGAGCTGTACGGCAGGCCGATGTTGTCGAGGATGCCCTCCACCTCCTCGGCCGGGATCGTCTCCCGGATGGTGGCCTCCACGAGGTCGGTGAGCCGGGCCGTCTCCTCGATGCGGGTGCCCGTCTTGGCGCGCACGTGCAGCATGAATTGCCCGCTATCCGTATCCGGGAAGAAGTTCTCGCCGAGCCGTGGTGCCAGCAGGAAGGCCAGCAGGCAGAGGGCCAGGAACACCGGCACGAAGACGACGCGCCAATCGACCAGCGTGGTGAGCCCGCGGCGGTAGGCGAGTCGCACCCGCTCGAACCGCCGGTCGAACGCCGCCTGGAGGCGGGCCAGCGGGTTGCGCGACGGGGCGGCGCCGTGCTCGACCGGCTTCAGGAGGTAGCGCGCCAGCGTGGGCACCAGGGTCCGGGAGAGGAGGTACGAGGCGAGCATCGCGAACACGACCGCCTCGGCGAGGGGGACGAACAGGTAGCGGGCCACCCCGCCGAGGAGAAACATCGGCAGGAACACGATGCAGATGCAGAGCGTGGACACGAGGGCCGGCACCGCGATCTGCTGGGCGCCGTCGAGGATGGCCTGGAGGATCGGCTTGCCCATCTCGAGGTTGCGGTTGACGTTCTCGATCTCGACGGTGGCATCGTCGACGAGGATGCCGACGGCGAGCGCGAGGCCGCCGAGCGTCATGATGTTGATGGTCTCGCCGAGCAGGCTGAAGGTGATGACCGAGCTCAGGATCGAGAGGGGGATCGAGATCGCGATGATGAGGGTGCTCCGCCAGCTCCCCAGGAAGAGCAGGATCATCACCGCCGTGAGACACGCGGCGATGATCGCCTCCCGGATCACGCCGCTCACCGCCGCTCGCACGAAGAGGGACTGGTCGGCGACCGGTCGGATCTGGAGCTGCTGCGGGAGGGTCGAGGCGACCCGGGGCAGCAGGTCGCGGACGCCACCCACCACGTCGAGCGTCGAGGCGGACCCGGCCTTCAAGATCGTGACCAGCACACCGCGCTGACCGTCCTGGCGCACGACGTTCGTCTGCGGCGCGAAGCCGTCCCGCACGTGAGCCACGTCGCGAATGTAGATGGGCGAGCCGTTGACCACCTTGATCGGCAGGTCGTTCAGCTCGGGCACGGTGCGAGGCGCGGCGTTCAGCGTCACGTCGTACTCGAACTGACCGATCTTCGCCGTGCCCGATGGCAGGATCAGGTGCTGCTGGGCGAGCGCGTTCACGACGTCGATCGGCGCCAGGCCCTTCGACTGCAACAGCCGCTGGTCCAGGTCGACCATCACCTGGCGCTGCTTGCCGCCGTACGGGTACGGGATCGAGGCGCCGGGGATCGTCACGAGCTGCGTGCGCAGGAAGTTGAGCCCGACGTCGTTGAGCTCGGACTCCGACATGCCGGAGAGGGCCAGCTGCAGAATGGGCACCGTCGACGCGCTGTAGTTGATGATCAGGGGCGGCTGGATGCCCGCGGGGAGCTGACGGAGGATCGTCTGCGACACCGCCGTCACCTGGGCGTTCGCCGTGTCCAGGCTCGCGTGCGGCTGCAGGAAGAGCTTCACGATGGCCTGGCCGTTCACGGTGGTCGACTCGATGTGCTCGATGTTCTCCACGGTCGTCGTGAGGACCCGCTCGTACTGGGTCGTGATCCGTCCCTCCATCTCCTCGGCGTTCAGACCGGTGAACTGCCACGCCACGGCGATGACGGGGATGTCGATGTTCGGGAAGATGTCGGTCGGCGTGCGGAGGATGACGACCGGGCTGACCAACAGGATCAGCAGGGCCAGCACGATGAAGGTGTAGGGGCGGCTGAGCGCGACCCTGACGATCCACATGCTCTGTCGATGCGGTGGCGGCGGACGAGGTTTCAGGCCCGGGCGTGCATCCGATCCGGGGTCACTCGCGTCCTAAGCGCCGAGGAGGGTCGATCATGAGTCGACAGTCGCTTCCGGCCGAGGTCAGGCTTCCGAATCACGAAGAGCCCATCGCGGCGGTCACGATCCGCGACGCCCAGGGCGTGGTCATCCGGGTCGTGCCGGCGTCTGAGTTCCGCCGGCCCGGGGCCGCCTCGCCCCTGGCGGGGGCGGGACGACCGGGACGGCGCCGGGAGGGCCGGCGCTTTCATACGGCGACAGGGTAGGGGGGCGTCGCGTCCCCCCCATCCAGCCGTTCCCGTAGCAGCGCCCGCGCCCGATGGATGCGGGTCTTCACGTTCGAGGCGCTGAGCCGCAGCGCCCGTCCGATCTCGACCGTCGAGAGTCCCTGCAGATCGCGCAGCACGAAGACCGTCCGGTAGTGCTGCGGGAGCTCGTCGATCGCCTCCGTCAGCGCAGCACGGACCTCGGTCTGCCGGGCCGGGTCGTCGGCCGCCAGCGTCCAGTCCGCCACGGCACCGCCGTGGCGCCCCCCTTCGAGCGTCAGGCCGGGCACGGCGTCCGCCGAGACCTCGTCCTGACGCCGTCGCCGGGCGCGGATCTTCTGATAGGCCGCGTTAGCCACGATCCGGTAGACCCACGAGCCGAAGGCGGCATCGCCCCGAAAGCTGCCGATCTTACGAACGACGGTCAGGAGCGCGTCCTGCACGACCTCCTCGGCGTCCGGTCGCGCCCGTGTGATGCGGACGGCGAGGCGGAACGCACGGCCTCCGTAGGTGTGCAGGAGCCGTTCGGCGGCGTCGGGTTCTTCGCGCCGCAGCGCCGTCACGAGATCGTAGTCGCGGTCCTTCCGCGCTCGCGTGTCCGCGTAGCCGTGCGCGCCGTTCGCGGCGAATCCATCGTCGATCCACATGCCCAGGTCCTCCTCCTGTCGACCTCGAATTCGTCTCCGATGCAGACAGGTGTACCGGGCGGCCGTGACCACGACGTGTCGAGGCGCGTGAAAAGTGCGGCCCCGGTGACCGTGTCGGGGCCGTCACGCGCGGACGCGTCGGGAGCAGGCCACCGACAGGTGGGTGGCGCACCCCACCAAGGTAGGGGTAGACGCCTGCTCGCGGCCTCTCTACGCTGCCAACGAGAGTCGAGCGTGGGTGAGGGACGAGGCGCACAATGAGGGTCGTGGCTGACGAGCAGCCGAGCAGCTCGGTCGGGGGCGCAGAGACGCCAATCGTGTTCGTCGTCGACGACGACCAGCACGTGCGCGACTCCCTCCGGCGCCTCCTCACCTCGGTCGGCCTGGCCGCCGAGGTCTTCGCGAGCGCCCAGGCGTTTCTCGCCGCGCGCCGACCCGACGCGCCCGGCTGTCTCGTGCTCGACGTCCGCCTGCCGGGCCTGAGCGGGCTCGACCTGCAGCGCGAGCTGGGCGAGGCCGACGCGTCGCTGCCGATCATCTTCCTCACGGGCTACGGCGACATCCCGATGTCGGTCCGGGCCATGAAGGCCGGCGCGGTCGAGTTCCTGACGAAGCCGTTCCGCGAGCAGGATCTCCTCGACGCCGTCCGCCACGCGATCGAGCGTGACCGGGTGGCCCGGGTCGACCGGCGCGAAGTCGATGGGCTCCGGCGACGGTACGGCTCGCTCACGCCGCGCGAGCGCGACGTGATGGCGGGCGTCGTGGCCGGCCTGCTCAACAAGCAGATCGCCGCCGAGCTGGGCACCAGCGAGGTCACCGTCAAGGAGCAGCGCGGTCACGTGATGCACAAGATGCAGGCCGGCTCGGTCGCCGAGCTGGTCCGGGCCGCCGCGCGGCTCGGCGTCGCGCCGGTCGCGCGTCGCGGCGGGGACGACTGACCGCCACGCGATCACGATGACTCTCCGCAACGCGGGCCTCCACACCAAGCTGATGCTGGCGCTCGCGCTGCTGGTGACGGTGCTCGCGGGCGGGTCGGCGCACTTCGTGATCGAGCACGAGCGCGATCGTCGGCTCGCCGAGCTCGACACGCGTGCCGCGCGGATCGCCGACGTCTTCAGCCGCGCCCTCGCCGAGCCGGTCCGGGCCGGGGACCGCGCCGCCATCGACGGGCAGATCTCCGCGAGACTCCCGGACTCCGAGGTGGTGGAGATCCGCGTCACCGGGGTCGATCCCGGGCCGCCGCTGTCGGTTGTCGCCGGTGCGCGCGGCGACGACCCGAGCCACGAGGTCGTCCAGGAACGGCCGATTCGCTCCGCGGCATCCACGGGCGCGCCGCCGGTCACGATCGGCACCGTCCGCGTCGTGCTGAGCCGCGCGGTCGCCGAGCGCACCATCGCCACCGCCCGCCACGTCATCACGGCGATCACGCTCGGCATCGTCGCGACCGTCTGCGCCGTCATGTTCTTCCTGCTCGAGCGCCTCGTCCGCCGCCCGATCCAGCGGCTGGAGACGATGGTCGACCGGATCGCCGGCGGGGACCTGGACGCGCGCTGTCCGGTGACCAGCGGCGACGAGCTCGGGCGGCTGGCCGCCCGGGTCAACGCCATGGCCGACCGCCTGCGCGAATCGACGGCGCGTCTGAGCGAGAGCGAGCGGCGGTACCGCGGCATCTTCGAGAACGCGCTCGAGGGCGTGTTCCAGCTGGACCGGTCGGGCGGCCTCCGAGAGGCCAACCCCGCCATGGCCCGGCTGGTCGGGGCCGCCACGCCCGCCGAGCTGACCGCGGGGGACGGCGCGCCGCGAGCCCCGCGCCTGTTCACGCGCGCGCAGACGGACACGCTGTTCGAGACGCTGGCGCGGCAGGGCGAGATCGCCAGTCTGGAGCTCAGCTTCACGCGCCTCGACGGCAGTCCCATCTGGGTCCAGCTCAACGGCCGCGGCGTGAACGGCCCCAACGGCGAGACCTGGCTGGAGGGCCTGCTCACCGACATCACCGCCCGCAAGCAGGCGGAGACGGCGCTGCACCGGACCCAGGCCGAGCTCGCCCACGTGACCCGCGTGACCACGCTGGGCGAGCTCGCGGCCTCGATCGCCCACGAGATCAACCAGCCGCTGGCGGCGATCGTGGCCGACACCAACGCCTCGCTGAACTGGCTCGCCCGCGACCCGCCCGACCTCGACAGCGTCCGGGAGACGCTCGCCGCCGTCGTGAAGGACGGTCACCGGGCGGCCGAGGTGATCCAGCGGATCCGTGAGCTGGCGCGGAAGACCGATCCGCAGCGGGCGCCGGTGGACGTCAACGACGTCGTGCGCGACGTGATCCCGCTCGTGCGAACCGAGTTGCTCACGCAGGGCGCCACCGTACGGACGGAGCTGGCCGACGAGCCCCTGCGCGTCGCCGGCGACCGCGTCCAGCTCCAGCAGGTCGTCCTCAACCTGATCATGAACGGCATCGAGGCGATGTCCGCCGTCGACGATCGGCCGCGGGAGCTGCTCGTGCGCGCGTGCCGCGAGGGGGCGGGTCAGGTGCTGGTGACCGTGCGCGACTCCGGCGTCGGCCTCGACCCGCGCAGCGTCGACCGCCTCTTCGATGCGTTCTTCACGACCAAGGCCGGCGGGATGGGGATGGGCCTGTCGATCGCCCGCTCGATCGTCGAGGCGCACTCCGGGCGGCTGTGGGCCACCGCCAACGCCGACCATGGTGCGACGTTTCACGTCGCCCTGCGCCGGCTGGCAGGGTCCGACCCGACCAACGTAGGGTAGACGTCGCCTCGCCGCCGCGCCTAGCCTGATGTCATGGGCGAGCGGCCGCGCGGCATGGTGTCGATCGTGGACGACGACGCGTCCTTGCGCCGGTCGGTCCGCAATCTGCTCGCCTCGGCGGGCTTCTCGGTCCAGGCGTTCGCCTCGGCGGAGGAGTTCCTGAATTCGCCACGACGGGCCGGCACGGGCTGTCTCGTGCTCGACCTCCGCATGACCGGCATGAGCGGGCTCGACCTGCTCGAGCACCTGCGAGCCACGGGCGCCTCGACACCCGTCGTCATCCTGACCGCGCACGGCGACGCCGAGGCGTGCCGGCGCGCCATGGAGGCGGGCGCCGTCGCGTTCCTCGGGAAGCCGTTCCGCAGCGACGCGCTGCTCGACGCCGTCACGATGGCCCTCGACCGATGACCCACGCGCGGGGCCGCGACCCGAGGTAGTCGGGACTCGGCATGGAGCGCGAGACGCGCCTCGTCCTGACGCTGCTCGGAGGGTTCGACGCCCGCGCAGAGTCCGGTGCGCCGCTCGCGCTGCCCACGCGGAAGGCGCGGGCCCTGCTGGCGTTCCTGGCCCTGCCGGTCGGTCGCGCGCATCCCCGCGAGCGACTGGCGACGCTCTTGTGGGGCGACATGCCCGACGCGCAGGCGCGCGGCAACCTGCGCCAGGCCCTGTCCCGGATCCAGCGGGCGTGGGCCGGTGTGGCCGCCTCCGGGCTGCGGTTCCAGGGCGATGCGGTCGCGCTCGACCCCGCCGTCGTCGAGGTCGACGTCGCCGCCTTCGAGGCACTGCTCGCCGACGGGCGTCCGGATACGCTCGCGCGCGCCGTCGAGCGGTACGGGGGCGACCTGCTCGACGGCTTCGCCCTGTCGGAGCCGGGCTTCGAGGAGTGGCGGACCACCGAGCGCGAGCGCCTGCGCGAGCTGGCGGCCACCGCGCTCGGGCGGCTCTTGGACCATCAGCGCACGACCGGCCCCGATCATCGGGTACTGCGGACGGCGCGCAGACTCCTCGAGCTCGATCCGCTCCACGAGAGCGCGCATCGCCTCGTCGTGCAGGCGCTCTGGCAGCGCGGCGACCGCGCGGCCGCGCTGCGACAGTACCAGCTCTGCGTCGACGCCCTGCGGCGCGAGCTCCGTGCGGAGCCCGCGGCCGAGACGCGGCGCCTGTACGAGGAGATCCTGCGGCCCCGACGCGCCATGGTGCGGGCGCGCGTGGCGCGGGCGACGGAGCCGGCGCCGCCGCTGGTGGGCCGGGAGGGAGAGCTCGCCACCCTGCGCGCGGTGCTCGACCAGGTCGGCGCCGGGGACGGTCGCGCGGTCGCGCTCGTGGGCGAGGCCGGCATCGGCAAGAGCCGGCTCCTCGACGAGCTGACGACGCTGGCGGTCCGGCGGGGCATGCGCGTGCTCTCGGCCCGCTCGCACGAGGCCGAGCAGGTGCTGCCCTTTGCGCCCTGGGTGGATGCCCTGCGCGCCGACGGCGTCGTGGACGACCCGGCGGTGCTCCGCGAGCTGACGCCGGCCCTCCGGGGCGACCTGGCCCGGGTGATTCCCGAGCTCGGCGACGGATCGCGGCGCGGCGCGTCCCGGACCAACCTGCTGCGCGTCTTCACCGCGCTCGCGCGACTCGTCGCCGTGACGGGCGCCGGGCGACCCGTGGTCATCGTCCTCGACGACGTCCACTGGGCCGACGACACGAGCGTTCGCCTGCTGGCGTTCCTGGCGCGGCGGCTCGAAGGGGCGTCGACGCTGCTCGCGGTGGCCGCACGGGCCGAGGCGCTGCCCGACACGCCGCTGCTCCGGCGAACCCTCGATGAGCTGTCGAACGAGTCGCTGCTGATCCGGGCCGAGCTGGGACCGCTCTCGGACGACGAGATCCTGCGCCTCGCGCGCGAGGCCGTCGACCCCGCGGCCGACGCCCAGGCGCGGGACCGGGTCGCGGCGCACGCCGGCCGCCTGGCCGAGGGCAATCCCTTCGTCGCCCTCGAGGCCGTTCGAGCGTGGCGTGCCGAGGAGGCGCCGACGCCCGATGCGCCGCAGCGGGTGCGGCGCTCGATCCTCGACCAGCTCGAGCGTCTCGACGAGCGCGCCCGAGTCGTGGCCGGAGTGGCGGCCGTCGCGGGCCCGAACGCCGACGTCGGCGTCGTGCTCCGGGCGAGCGGGCTGGACGAGGACGACGCTGTGGCCGGGCTCGAGTCGCTGCTGCGCCACGACGTCTTGCGCCGTGACGGCGCCGGCCTGGAGTTCGGACACGCACGGGTCCGCGCCGTCGCCGCCGAGGTCTTGTCGGCGCCGCGCCGGGCCATCGTTCACCGACGGATCGCCGAGAGTCTCGAGACGCTGGCCGCGCACGAGCGGCCAGCACCGCTGGTGCTCGGCCGTCACTATCGGGGTGGCGAGGTCTGGGACAAGGCGATCGGTCACTTGCGCGCCGCCGGCCGCCAGGCGGCCGAGCGCGCCGAGTACACGGAGGCGGTCGCCGCGTACGCCGAGGCCGCGGACGTCTGTGGACGGCTCGGCGCCGGACGCGAGGCCGCTCTCGTCGCCGCGGACGTACGGCTCGAGCTGGGGTCGGCGCTCCACAACCTGGGCGACGTGGTGGGCGCGCTCGAGCACTATGCGCGCGTCGAGACGATGGCGTCGGCCCTCGACGACCGGGGCCGGATCGCCACGAGCCTCGCCGCCATGAGCTACGCCCACACGTCGGCGGGACGACACCGGACGGCCGTCGAGCTCGCCCACCGCGCGCTGGCCGGCTCCGCGGACCCGGCGCTCCGGCGCTGGGTGTGGCACAGCCTCGTCCGCACGGCGTACGCCGCCGGTGACTATCGCGCGGCGAGCACGATGGCCGACACGGTGCTCGGCGACTCCGAGGGGCAGCGAGCCGACGAGTCGTTCGCGCTCACGCTGCTCAACCCGGTCGCTCCCACCGTCGGCGTGCGCGGGTTCGTCGCGCTGGCGCTGAGTACACTCGGCGACTTCGACGACGCCGTGGCCGAAGCGACCGAGACGGCCCGGCTCGCGGATCACGTGAATCGATCTCCGGAGCTGGCCTGGGCGAGCTTCTGTCTCGGGCACACGTTGCTCGAGCGTGGCGAGCCCGGTGTCGCGCTCGAGTATCTGGAGCGGGCCTTTGCGCTGACGCGCGAGTGGGAGCCCGCGACGCGCCGGCCCTCCGGCGGACCCCGCGCCCTCGCCGCGGTGGCGGCGGCTACGCTCGCGATCGCCCGCGCGGCCACCGGACAGGTCGCCTCGGCGGTCGGGCTCGCCGCGGTCGGCGCCACCACCGTGAGCGCGAGACCGTTCGGCGTGGCGCCGCTGCTCGAGCTCCAGGGGCGCGTGCTGTTGCTCGCCGGACGACTCGACGAGGCGGCCTCCGTGGCGAGCGCCGCCGTCGAGGCGGCGCTCGCTCAGGCCGAGCGCGGGCACGAGGCGCGCGCGCTCCGGCTGGTGGCCGAGGTGGCCGCCAGGCGGCAACCCGATTCGATCGAGTCGGCGCTCGGCCCGTTGACGCGAGCGATGGCCCTGGCCGACGAGCTCCACATGCGGCCGCTTGCCGCGTGGTGCCGCCGGGCCCTGGCCGGCGAGCGTTCCGTGTCCTTGCGGGAAACGTCGCGCGACCGCTCATCGTCCCGCCTCTGATCGTCTGAAAGATTGGCCGGGTCACCAGGCCCGGACCAGACGACAGAGGAGGAGACCATGACAGTGCGTTCCCTAGCGATGGCATTCGCGCTCACGCTCACCCTGGCGACGGCCGCGGCGGCTCAGTCCGACGTACCCGGCCCGGGCATGGAGGACGGCGTCGTCGCGCAGATCGACCCGGGGGCGGGTGTGGTCCAGCTGGAGGATGGCCGGATGTACCGCGTGCAGCCGGGCACGGAGCTCGTCTACAAGGGCTACCCGACTCCGCTCAATTCCCTCCACGCCGGCTACTACATCACCATCACGGGCGCCCAGCGGGTTGCCTACCGCGAAGGGCAGTACGTGCTGATCCCCGCGAACTGATCGTGACCCACGCGCTCGGCGAGAGCGGCGCTCAGGGCAACCTGAGCGCCGCCTCGTCGATGCGGTCGTAGGAGAAGACGCGTACCTGATAGCGGGCCGCGGACGGAACCGGGACGTCGAAGTAGAGTCGGCTGTCGCCGCCCAGCTCACCCAGGACCCAGCTGACTCGCTGACCGACGATCCGTCCCGTGTCATCCAGGGCGTCCACCAGCACTCGGAGATTTCCGACGCGATACGGGGACCGATTGGCGACGTAGCCCTCCACCGTCGGTCGACCGCGGCGCTGCGTCGCATCCCAGGTGACCGAGAAGTGCCGTTCCCAGCCGGCCATCAAGGGCTGGAGCTCATGTCCCGCTGTGGTGGTCGTGGTGACCCCTTGCATCGTGGCGCAGCCGGCCGCGGCGGCGGCGACCAGCACGACGAACAGGAACTGTCGCATGTCACTGGACCTCCGTCGTTGGGATGCGGCCCCCGGTGGACCCGTTGCTGCCGCGCAACGGCCCCGCACGCCGGCACATCTCAAGGTCGAGGAGGCGGACATGAGCAGGCGTGGCCGAGGCGATCGATGAACCGGTGCATGCTCTGCGGCGAGCCGACGCTCGGCGCGGAGGGGCTCTGCACGTATCACACACGCTTCCAGCGGGACGACTGGGCGATGGGGAACCGGATCATCTGTGACTTCCTGCATCGAGGGATCCTGCTCGGCGGGGACCCTTTCACCAGTCTACAACCCACAGGTGTCCCGGGCGACGAGTCGGTCTAGCGCACTCTCGGCAGGACCGTCAGGGGGTCAGGACGACCTTCTCGCACTCGTCGTGCTTGTTGAGGAACATGTCGTACCCGCGAGGGGCATCCTGCAGGCGCATCCGGTGAGAGATGACGAGGCTCGGGTCGAGCTCGCCCTTCTGGATTCGCTCGAGGAGGGGCTTCATGTAGCGGTGCACGTGACACTGTCCGGTCTTGAGGGTCAGCGACCGGTTCATCAGCGACCCCATCGGAAACTTGTCGATGAAGCCGCCGTAGACGCCGATGACCGACACGGTGCCGCCGCTGCGACACGCCATGATGGCCTGGCGCAGGGCGAAGGCACGGTCCGTCTCGAGGCCCAGTGCCTGCTTCGTGCGGTCGTACGCGTACAGCGGGCCGGGGATGTGGGCCTCCAGGCCGACGGCGTCGATGCACGCGTCGGGGCCCCGGCCGCCCGTCATGTCCTTGAGCGCCTCGTACACGTCGACCTCCTCGTAGTTGACGACCTCCGCCCCGCTCGTGTCCTGGGCCAGCCTCAGGCGGTAGGGGAACCGGTCGATCGCGATCACCCGCTCGGCGCCGAGGAGGAAGGCGCTCTTGATGGCGAACTGACCGACCGGCCCCGCGCCCCACACGGCGATGACGTCGCCCTTCTGGATGTTGCAGAGCTCGGCGCCCATGTAGCCCGTCGGCAGGATGTCGGACAGGAAGAGGACCTTCTCGTCCGGAAGGTCCGGCGGGATCTTGAGGGGGCCGACGTCGGCGAAGGGCACCCGCGCGTACTCGGCCTGTCCCCCGGGGAAGCCGCCGAGGATGTGCGTGTAGCCGAAGGCGGCGGCGGGCGAGTATCCCCAGAGCTTCTCCGCCATCCAGGCGTTGGGGTTGGAGTTCTCGCACACCGAGAACAGGCCCTTTCGGCACAGCTCGCACGCGCCGCACGAGATGGGAAACGGGACGACGACGCGATCGCCCACCTTCAGAGTGTTCACGCCGCGACCGACCTCCACCACCTCGCCCATGAACTCGTGCCCCAGGACGTCGCCGCGCTGCATGCCCGGCACGAATCCGTTGAAGAGATGCAGGTCGGATCCGCAGATGGCGGTCAGCGTGATCCTCACGATCGCGTCGCGGTCGTTGAGGATCTTGGGATCGGGCACGTCCCGCACCGCGACCGAGCGCTTGTCCATCCAGCAGTTGGCCTTCATCGCGCGCCTCCTCGTGCCCCGGACCGCCGGTCGCGGGCGGCCCGCTGGGCGGGCTGCGCCGCGACGACCTCGCCCGTCTCCATGAGCTGTTTGAAGCGACGCAGGTCCTCCTGCACGCGCTGCTCGGGCGCCTGTCCGAGCAGCGTGGCGAGCTGCGCCGTCACGGCGCCCCCGGGCAGCGCATACTCCATCTCGACCGTCACCTCCGTGCCGCGACCACCCGGCGCGGGCTCGAAGTACACCACACCCGACGTGGCCAGCCTCGCTCCCGGAAGGGACCGCCACGCGATGCGCTCGTTCGGTCGGTCCTCCGTGACCTCCGAGTCCCACTCCAGGCGCATCCCGGCCACCCTCGCGACCCAGTGCCACCGGCCCTCCCCGGTCTGACGGACCGATTCGACGACCTCCATCACGCGGGGGAGGTTCGAGAAGTCCCGCCAGAACTGGTAGAGCTCCGAGGCCGGGCGGCTCACCGTGATGCTGCGCGTGACGCGAGTCGTGCGGCCCGTTCCGCCCCTGAGCTGCTCGGCGCAGGTGGCGTCGAGCACCGTCGCGGCGGCGACCGACGTTGTGGCGACCAGCATCCGCGGCCGGCGGACGTGCCGTGAGGCGGAGGCCATCGCCAGCAGGGCGAGGTCCATGACGTCTCCGGCGACCCGGGCCGTCATCCAGCGCGCCGGACGCGGCGTCGTCAGGATGCCGATCCCCGAGGCCATCTCCCGGAGCCCGCACAGCCGCGTGATGGTCCGCGACGTCCGCGTCCCCCCGGCGCCGATCGCTCGGGTGACGGTGCGTGGGGCGAACGTCTCCGCCAGGCCGAGTGCGAGGCTGAACCACCCCAGCCCTTTCGCCAGGCGCTGGGCGTTACCGCCGCGCACGCCGGTGGCCCGAGCCTGTAAACCTCGTCGAGCCGGACGCCTGGATCCACGTTGTTGTCGTGCGACGTCGGTTGCCATGACCCCCCTCCAGACTCCTGCAGACTCACTCGACCCTAGGCTCGCCTCTTCCGCCGATTTGTTGGTGGCCGCTTGCCGCCGCCGGTTCGCATGCTCCAGCCGTTTCGTTCACCGTTGGTCCGTCCCCTTCTGTGCGCCCCGCGGGACTGAGCCTCAACTGGAACTTGGCGCGCAAGATCGGGACCGTCGAGGGAGGAGTGGTCGTCGGGCGCTGGGCCCACCCTATTGCGAGCGGCGGCTGGCATCCCGATTGCCCTCTGCGGTACGGCAGTGACGGGCGGCAACGACAGGTTGCTGATCCCCCGTGGAGCGCCCTCTGACCTCTCGGCGTCGCCGGCGCCGGCCGGGCCAGGGGAGCCGGTTCCTGGTGAGGCGTCCCCGGACACACACGGAGGCTGCGATGAACGAAGCGAAGATGCAGGAGTTGCTGTACCAGGCGCTTCAGACGGAGATGGGCGGGGTGGAGGTGTACCAGACCGCCCTTCGGTGCGTGCAGAACGAGGAACTGAAGGAAGAGTGGGAGAAGTACCTCGACCACACCGAACGGCACGTCGAGATCGTTCGGGACGTCTTCACGACGCTCGGCCTCGACCCCGAGAAGGAGACGCCGGGCCGGGCTGTCGTCCGCCACATCGGCGACTCGCTCGTGAAGGCGATGGAGATGGCCCTGCAGGCCGGTGACCCCGAGGCGGCCCAGCTGGTCGCGGCCGAGTGCGTGGTGCACGCGGAGACCAAGGACCACCTCGACTGGGAGCTGATCGGCATGCTGGCCGGCAAGGCCAAGGGCGAGGTGGGGCAGGCGCTGAAGGAAGCATACAAGCAGGTCGAGGAGCAGGAGGACGAGCACCTGTACCACACGGCGGGCTGGAGCCGTGAGCTTTGGATCCAGACGCTCGGCATGCCGGCCGTCATTCCCCCGCCCGAGGAAGAGAAGGACGTGAAGACCGCCATCGGGGCCGCCCGGGCCAAGCAGGAGCGGAACCGGATGAAGAAGGCGAGCTAGAGTACTCGGTGCTGACTCAGCGTCTGGTGTCCGACTTCATCGGCAGGAACGTCGGACAGGTCGCCCGGATGGAAGCCGACCAGATCCGCGCCCGCTCCTTGACCGAACGGGTCGCGGGAGCGGTGACGCGGGCCGCCGGTACCGCGACCTTCGCGGTGATCCACCTCGTGTGGTTCGCGGGGTGGATCACCGTCAACGGGGGATTCATCGGCCGCGTGGAGCCCTTCGATCCGTTTCCGTTCAGTCTGCTCACGATGATCGTGTCCCTGGAGGCCATCTTCCTGTCCATCTGGATCCTGATCAGCCAGAACCAGATGAGCCGGCAGGCGGAACGGCGCGAGCATCTCGACCTGCAGATCAACCTCTTGGCCGAGCAGGAGTCCACGGCGACATTGCGCGTCGTCAATCGCATCGCCCAGCATCTCGGCATCGACATGTCCGACTGTGCCACCGACGCCGAGCTCACCCGCGAGACGGACATCGAGCACATCGCCACGACGGTGGACGAGGCCCTCCCAGAGCCTCCCGGGAAGTCCTCCGCCTTGCCTCCTTCGCCTCTCAGTTCGTAGGGCGACGTTGACCCTGCCATCCCCCAGGGCGATAGTGGCCTCATAGGCCTGAGCCCTCGGCCGCCGCTGGAGGGAGAGATGATCCCGACCCGGCTGAGATTTCTCTGCCTCGCCATCGCCGCATTCGCGCCCCTCTTCATGAGTCTTCGGCCGGGCTGGTGGATGGCCTACTACTACGCGGCGCTGTTGGCCTGGTGGATCGTGCTGTCGGTCGCGGCCGTGCGTCGAGAGGCGGCCGGCCGGACGACCGACCGCCCACTCCTCGAGATTCTCAGTCGATACTGGGATATCCGGAATGCCCAGACTGCCGCGACGGTGGAGCCGCCTGTCCCTGCCGTCGGGCACCCGCACGCGACGAGACGGCTCATCATCGTCGAGCGTGACCAGATCGATCTCTACGGCCGCGTCAGAAGCCGGAGCCTCAGACGTCGGCTCGAGGACGGTGGCGTCACGGTCGTCGCCGACCGCCGCGGCATCGACCGCATCGACCGCCGCAGAGTCGTCGAGACGCACAGTCCCGAACGCCGGCGTGGGGAGCGACGGCGCTACAACGTTCAACCTCTGCTCCTGACGCGAGGGTGGGCCGAGATCCGGCGATCAGAGCATTGACGATGGCATCGACCTTGAATCCACCCGTTCGGAAGCAGAGGCCGTGGACCATGGGACGACAGGACTCGGCTCGTCATCGCGCAGCTGCGCTCCTCGGCCTCGCCGTGGGACTCGGGCTTGGCGCCTACCGGCGGCCCCGGCGCCGTTCGTTCGGCGGGCTCGTCGTCCTGGTCACCGGCGGATCACGCGGGCTCGGCCTGGAGCTCGCGCGGGAGTTCGGACGACGGGGCGCCCGCGTCGCGATCTGCGCGCGCGACGCCGACACGCTGGCGACGGCCCAGGCGGACCTCGAGCGGCGCGGGATCGCGGCCTTGGCCGTCACCGCCGATGTGCGCGATGCCGGTCACGCGGCGGCGGCCGTTCGGGCGGTCGTCGATCGCTGGGGCGCGGTCGACGTGCTCGTGAACAACGCGGGGACGATCACCGTCGGTCCGCTGGAGACCATGACCGTCGCCGACTTCGACGAGTCCGTGCAGACCAGTCTCGGAGGCGCCGTGCACGTCACCCTGCCGGCGCTGCCCCTCATGCGGGCGCGCGGCATGGGCCACATCGTGAACATCGTGTCGATCGGGGGCAAGATCGCCGTCCCTCATCTGGTTCCCTACAGCGCCGGCAAGTTCGCACTGGCGGGTTTCTCCGAGGGCCTCGCCGCCGAGGTCCGGCGGTGGGGCATCGCCGTGACGACCGTCTATCCGGGTCTCATGCGGACCGGCAGTCCGCGCAACGCCCGGTTCAAGGGGCGACATCGCGCCGAGTATGCGTGGTTCAGCATCGCCGACGCGATCCCAGGGCTGGCGATGCACGTCCGGCGCGCGGCCCGTCGCATCGTGGACGCGTGTGCCGACGGTGAGCTCGTGGTCGTGCTCACGCTGCCGGCCCGCATTGCGATTGCGCTCCATGCGGCCTTCCCGCGAACGACGCTGCGGCTGCTCGGTGTCGCGGCCCGTCTCTTGCCTCCGGCCGGCGGCGTCGGCTCTCGAGCCGTGCGAGGGCGAGACAGCGAGTCCGCCTGGTCACGGTCCATTCTGACGCGGGCGTCGCAGCGCGCCGAGCGCATCCAGAACCAGGTCTGAGGTCATCGCGTCGGCGCCGCAGCCTGCGGGTACATACCTTGCAGGTCATGGAGGTAACCCGTTCGAAAAGAGGTCCACACGATGAGTGACACACCGACGCGCGAGCAGTCGAAGAACGAAGGCGAGGGCAACCGCACCGCGGACCGGAAGTATCGCGAGGACGTCCGGCGCCACGTGGAGTCCGGCGCCCCCGAAGCCGCCGCCGAGGAAGCGCAGCAGGCGCTCGAGGGGGCCGAGGGTGACGAGCTCCGCAAGGCCGAAGAGGCAGCAAAGGCGCGGCGGGGCGCGTGATGGCGCCAGCCTCGTAGTCCACGGGGGGACAGGCCCGCACGCGACGGACGAGCGGCGGGCGTCCCCTCGGCATCACCACACTCCCGCAACGTCCCCTCCTCGCGATTCACCTTTTCCGCTGGCAATGCTCTTGCTCTGCGACGAATCATGGCGGTCATCCAGGCCGTTCTCGCACTGATCAGCCGGTCGCTGGGCCGCATCACGTCCGCGATCTTCGGCTGGGCGGTGGTGGCCTTGTTCGGTCAGACGAGCGCCTCGGAGAAGACGATGCTGTCGGCGCTGGTCGCCGCGGCGGCGGCCTGGCCGGTGCTGTTGCTCGGGATTGCGATGCCGAAGGTCACGACCTTCGTCCTCGGGTTCATCCCGCTGCCCGACTGGATCCCGACCTGGACGGTGCGTGCCGTCTGGATCGGCCTGGCCGTGGCCGTCCCGTTCGCGGTGGGGCTGACGATGGCGCTGCGGCAGCAGACCGGCACCGCGCTCTCGCCGACTCGTCCGGTTGACCGGTCATCTCGCCTGAAGCAGATGCTTCGCGGGGTGCCCACGACCATCGGCATCGCCGCGGCGTTTCTGGTGGTCTTCGTTACGGTGCCGGCGCTCCGGGTGATCTCGTTCGTCCGTCGGCGCATCGACGTGCAGGTGCCCCTGGTCACCGACGCGGATCACTACCCGGAGGTGGCGGCCCGGGTGGCTCAGGTCCTGACGGACCACGACTTCCCGGTTCGCGAGGCGAAGCCGGGCTGGTGGATGACCGTCCCATCGTGGATCCTCCTGCGGGTCGGCGGGCCGGCCTTCCGCGATCACATTCCCGAGCGCCTGGCGTACTTCCGTGGGCCCCGCCTGGAGGTCGCGCTGTACCCCACGGGATTGCTGTTGCGCGGCAGCGAGCAGGACACGGCGTGGGCCCACGGGCTCGTGGTGGAAGCGCTCACCGACGCCCCGGCGCTGCAGACCTTCGACCCCCGGGCTCAGGACCTCGAGCGGCAGATCCGTCGCGTGTGGTCCATCTATCGCGAGAATCCGCCCGCGCACGAGGGGGCGCCGGTGCTCGCCGGTCGAGTGGCCGAGATCGCCTCGGAGCTGAGCCGACTGCCGATCGACTACGACGAGTGGCAGATCGTCTATCGCCAGACGCTGCAGCTCGGCCGCGCGCTCACCGGGGAACCCCAACTGCTGGGCGTGACGCCGTCAGAGCCGCCCGAGCGCGCGGAACGCCAGGTGATGGAGGAGGACCGTATGGAAACGAGACGAGCAGCCTACTCGCCCCGGCACCTGTCCAACCGGGCGCTGATCGGCGAGATCACGGGCAAGGCGACGCTCCTGGCCAGGAAGGAGATCGAGCTGGCCAAGGCCGAGATACGGGCGGACCTGAAATCGCAGCTCGCGACGGTCAAGGCGATGGGTTTCGCCGCCCTCGCCGGGCTGCTGGGCGTCAACATCTTGCTGGTCGCCGTGGTGCTGGCGTTGGCAACCACGATCCCGGGCTGGCTGGCCGCGCTGATCGTCGGCGGCGCCATTCTCCTCATCGGCGCCGTGGTCGGGTACGTCGGTTGGCGCCGCATGGTGACGAATCCGTTGGCATTGACCAGGCAGTCCCTGAAAGAGGACGTGCGATGGGTGAAGGAACGCCTCGCCTGAACGCCGGTTCGAACGCGCAACCCGACACCGAGGCGCCCCGGGCGGCTGCGGTACAACTCGGCGGGGAGATCGCCGTGGTGCGCGGGGAGCTCGATACTCTTCTCGGCGAGCTGGATCGACGACGACACGAGGCCCTCGACGTGCCCCTCCAGCTCCGTCGTCACGCCACCGGGGCCACGGTGACGGTGCTCGCCTTCCTCCTCACGGCCGCCGGCGGCGTCTGGCTCACCGTCTGGAACCGTCGGCGGCGGGCCCGATACACCGCCAGGGCCGGGCGCTTTCGCCACGCCCTCGCGCGGATGACCGAGCATCCCGAGCGTGTCGCCGCCGAGCCCACGATCCCCGGGAAGATCCTGACGGCCGCCGCGAGTGCCGCGGTGGCCGCGCTCGTGAAGCGGGTGCTCGAACGCGGGGTCGAGCAGCTCATGGCCGCTGCGCCCGAGAATCCCCGCCGTCCTGACGCGGGCTCTTCAGACGGCGCACGCGCGAGGTTGGCACCCGGGCGGACGCCCGATGCCGCGACCGAGAAAACTTGAGTCTCGGCTTTGGAGTCTGGTTCTATGAAGGCGTATGCCGAAGCCGAAGCCGAGCTCCGCCACCGTCGCGCCCGCCGTGCCGCCCAAACAGACGGTCACCGCCGTCGAGATGGGAGCGCGCCAGCGCGAGATCTCCGTCTCCGAGTTCTTCACCAAGAACCGCCATCTGCTCGGGTTCGACAACCCGCGCAAGGCGCTGCTCACCTGCGTGAAGGAGGCCGTCGACAACGCCCTCGACGCGTGTGAGGAGGCCGGCATCCTGCCGGACATCGTGATCAAGGTCGAGGCCCTGGGCAACGGCGAGGCGCCGCCGCCGCCGAGCCAGGCGACCCGCTTCCGGATCACCGTCACCGACAACGGCCCCGGGATCGTCCGCCAGCAGATCCCGCGAATCTTCGCCAAGCTGCTGTACGGGTCGAAGTTCCATCGCCTGCGCATGAGCCGCGGCCAGCAGGGGATCGGCATCTCGGCCGCGGGCATGTACGGCCAGCTCACGACCGGCAAGCCGGTCCAGATCATCTCCCGCACCGGCGCCCGGAGCCAGGCCCACTTCTTCGAGGTCCAGATCGACACCAAGAAGAACGAGCCGCGGATCCTCGAGACGAAGCAGATGGCGTGGGACGCGCCGCGCGGCACGCAGGTGACCCTCGAGATCGAGGGCCGGTACCAGAAGGGACGCGCCTCGGTCGACGAGTACATCGAGCAGACGATCATCGCCAATCCGCACGTCAAGCTCACGTACCTCACGCCGGACGGCGAGACGAAGACGTACCCGCGGACCTACGAGCAGCTGCCGCCGTCGCCCCGCGAGATCAAGCCGCACCCCTACGGCATCGAGCTGGGCATGCTGCTCAAGATGCTGCACGACACCGGGAGCCACTCCGTCGCCGGGTTCCTGGCGAGCGACTTCAGCCGGGTGTCGCCCGCCCTCGCCGACGAGATCTGCAAGGCGGCGCGGGTGTCGGCCCGGACCCGTCCCCACGACGTCCACGGCGAGACCGCGGAGACGCTCTACAAGGCGATCCAGTCGACCAAGATCATGGCACCGCCGACCAACTGTCTCTCGCCGATCGGCGAGCGGGCGATCCTGTCGGGCCTGTACCAGCAGATCAAGGGCGATTTCTACACGGCGGTGAGCCGCCCACCCGCGGTTTACCGCGGCAACCCCTTCGTCATCGAGGCGGGCCTGGCCTACGGGCGGGGGCCGGAGCAGAACGGCGGCCCCGAGAAGAAGGCGGTGCCGCTCGCGGAGGGCGAGGGGGAGCAGAACGAGAACGAGCTCGCGCGCCTCATCCGTTACGCCAACCGGGTGCCGCTGCTCTATCAACCGTCCGCCTGCGCGATCCACAAGTCGGTGCTCGACACCACGTGGCGCAACTACGGCATCCCCCAGTCGCGGGGGGCGCTGCCGGCCGGCCCCATGGTGATCTTCGTCCACATGGCCTCGGTCTGGGTGCCGTTCACGAGCGAGTCCAAGGAAGCCATCGCCGAGTACGACGAGGTCCGCAAGGAGATCACGCTGGCGCTGCGCGAGTGCGGGCGGCGCCTGGGCGCCTTCCTGCGGCGGCGCGAGCGGGCCCAGAGCGAGGACCGCCGGCGGAACATCTTCGAGCTCTACATCGAGGAGGTCGTCGAGTCGTGCAACCGCCTCAAGGGCGGGACCTTGCCTACGACGAAGCTCAAGGAGCAGCTCCAGAAGATGGCCATGAAGCGGACCGGTGGCCAGAAGACCGACGAGCTGCTGGGGAGGAACGGCGGCGGGCCCGAGGGGCTCCCGCACTCGATCATCGTCACGCCCGAGGGCGTCGAGGGCGAGGTCCCGGCCCCGGTCGCCGACGCGGCGGTGGCGACGTCCTCGAACGGCCACCACGCGACCGAGGAGCCGGCGCCAAAGCCCGCCGCGCCGAAGCCCCGGCGCGGCACCGCCAAGGCGGTGAAACGCAGCGGACGCGCCCGGCGCAGGAAAGGGTAGGCCGTCCCGATGGCCCGGAAGTCCCGCAGCACGACCGCGGTCGAACGAAAGCTCATCGGCGTGGCCGACGTGGTGGTCGCCGCCGCCCAGCGCGGCAAGGACCCCACGCTCGCGATCCCGGTGCGCGCGCTGTCCAACGTCAGCTTCAACGAGCGCCGGGGCCTGCTCGAGATGGGCAAGCGCAAGCAGGCCCGCTCGTTCTTCAACGTCGGCATGGCCAAGAAGTTCATGCAGACGGTGCTGGTGGCCGACGCGCTCTGCGAGCTGCAGCGCGCCAACCTCACCACTTCGCTCCGCGAGATCTACTACCGCACCAAGCACACGATCAAGAACTCGCACGAGAACACGCTGGACACCCAGGACGAGTCCGACCCGCTCATCGAGGACCTGGAGGTCACGCTGGAGGCGCTCCGGGAGGAGCTGCACGTCCGGGCCGAGAACGCCGGCTCCGTCGTCGGGCCGCTCGTGCTGGTGGACGACGGGGACCAGGTCGACTGCGCGCGGCTGGGGAAGGGCGGCTACTCGGTGCCCTCCATCGTCGAGCCGGAGTATCTGCAGATCCGGCGGTGCACCGCGGACTTCGTCCTGCTGGTCGAGAAGGGCACGCAGTGGAACCGGCTCTCCGAGGACAAGTTCTGGCGGCGCTACAACTGCGTGCTCCTCACGGGCAACGGGCAGCCGCCCCGCGGCGTCCGGCGTCTGGCCCGGCGGCTGCACGAGGAGAAGGGGCTGCCCGTCTACGTCCTCGTGGACAACGACCCCTGGGGCTACTACATCTACTCGGTCATCAAGCAGGGCTCGATCAACCTCGCCTTCGAGAGCCAGCGCATGGCCATCCCGAAGGCCAAGTTCATCGGGCTGTCGAGCGCGGATCCCGAGGCGTACGGGCTCCCGCGCAACGTCGGTATCAAGCTCAACGAGAAGGACACCGCCCGCGCCCGCGAGCTCCTCGGCTACACCTGGTTCCAGAAGAAGGGCTGGCAGGAGGAGATCAAGCGGATGCTGTCGAGCGGGCTCAAGTACGAGCTCGACGCCCTGGCCAACAAGGACTTCCAGTACCTCACCAAGCGCTACCTCCCCCGGAAGCTCAAGGAGAAGGACTGGCTCGATTAGACGTCGGGCACTGCGCCCGAATCGTCGAAATCGTCGAAACCGCCGAAAACCGCCGAACTGACCCTCCGCGACGCTCGCGTCGCAACTCGTTGAAATCTCACGACGCGACGTCGGCATCGCGCTTGCCCACGGTCTTCGCCCATGAACTACCTCGGTCAGTGGCGACTCGGGGAGGTCGTGGACGGGCGGCGCTTCGACGTCGGCCGCCGCTGGCTGCCGACGCGGCTGTCCGCCGCGCGTGACCTCGCGTGCCTCTCGGCGGCGGAGACGCTGAAGCTCACGCACCTCGAGATGGGCGCCTACGCCCACCTCTTCGGCAGTCTCGAGGCGTGCATCGGGGCCGAACACGCGGGGTTCTTCCGCGACGTCCAGGGCCGCGTGGAGGCGGCGCTCGGATTCGCGCCGGACCTGCTGCCGGCGACGCCGCACGTCGCGTCGGTCCTGGGCGGCAGGCATCCGGCCGCGCGGCTGCTGCTCACGACGGCCGTCGAGGCGCTCGCCCAGCAGCACTACCTGGCGTGCTTCGAGGAGGACGCCTCGCTCGACCCGTTCGCGTGGGACATCCTCCGCTCCCACTGGCTGGAAGAGTCGCGGCGACCACGGCTCGCCCACCTCGACGCCGTCGACGCCTTCCAGCGCCTGGCCCCCACGCCCACGGATGTGGCGATCGACGACTTCATCGAGATCCTGGCCGGACTGGACGGCGTGCTCCACATCCAGGCCCACCTCGACCTCGAGACGCTGCTGCGCCACGTCCGCCGCCATCCGAGCCGGGCCGAGCAGACGGAGATCCTGGGCGCGCTCCTCGCGGCCAAGCGCCGCGCCTTCCTCGAGTGCGGTCTCGACCACGCGCGTGTCCGCGATCTGCTGGGCCTGGTGGCGACGGCCACGCAGCTGGAGCGCGTGTCCGAGGCGGTCCGCGGCCTCCTGGCGTTGCCGGCCTAGCTCACGCTGGGACCAAGGTCCCATTGCTGGTGTTCCGACCGTCCCCTGAGATACGACGGGTACCCTGAGTGGAGCCGCCAGCCTTCGGACGTCCGTCGCATCCCCCGTGAGCACATGCCGATGATCGCCAATCCGGACCGATCGACTCGCTGCCAGCAATGGGGAGGGAGGGGACGATGCTGCGAATCGGCGGGGTGGTACTCGGCGTCGCGGCCTCGGCCCTGGCGTTCCGGTGGGCGCGCCGCCAGGGCCGGTTGCGAGATCGGGAGGCGCAGCTTCGTCTGCTCCTCGAGGTGAACCAGCGTCTGACGCTGGGCATCGACCTGGGGACCGTGCTCGGCGCCATCGCGGACGCCTCCGCGAGCATCTTCAAGGCCGAGGTCGGGGTTCGGCTCGTGGACGGCACCGATCTGGTGCTGGTCGCCGCCTCGCCGGCCGCTCGCACGAGGATCACGAGGCAACGACTCCGCATCGGAGAGTCGCTCGCCGGGTACGTGGCCGCCACCGGCCAGCCGCTCAACCTCGCCGATGCGACCACCGATCCCAGGCTGCTTCCCGAGCACCGGGCGCTCGTCCCGCCGGAGGGGTTGGCCACCATGTGCGTCCCGGTCCGGCTGGGCCCGATCGTGCTCGCGACCATGGCCTTCTCCCGGGAGGTCGGCCATCCCTTCGGGGAGGACGAGCTCGCGCTGGCGATGAGCCTCGGCGATCAAGCGGCCGTCGCCATCCGGAACGCCCGGCTCCACGAGGAGGCGGCCGAGGCGCTCAGGGAGCAGCAGCAGTTTCTCAGGCGGGTCATCGACGTCGACGCGAACTGCATCTTCGCCAAGGATCGGCTCGGGCGATTCACCCTGGTCAACCAGGCCGTGGCGGAGATCTACGGCACCACGGTCGAGAACCTCGTGGGCAAGACCGACGCCGATTTCAATTCCGACGCCGACCAGGTCGCATGGTTCCGACGGATGGACCTGGAGGTGATGGACACGCTACAGGAGCGCGTCATCCGCGAGGAGCCCATCACCGACGCGCAGGGAAGGGTGCGCTGGCTGCAGACGGTGAAGCGCCCGCTCATCGGCAAGGACGGCCGGGCGAACCAGGTACTCGGCTCGGCCACCGACGTCACCGAGCGCAAGCGTGTGGAGGACGCGCTCCATGCCCGTGAGCGGACCCTGCACCAGCTCCTCGACCTCCTGCCGATCGCGGTCTACGTCTGTGACGCAGCCGGCATCATCGAGCGATACAACCGGCGCGCCGCCGCGATCTGGGGCCGCGAGCCCGGGGGCAGCGAGGAGGACCGCTTCGGCGGCGCGTGCCGGATCTACACGATCGGCGGCGTTCACCTGCCTCACGGCACCGGTCCGATGGCCCAGGTCCTGCGCACGGGCGTCCCGCTCTCGAATCAGGAGTTCGTGATCGAGCGGCCTGATGGGTCGCGCCGTACCGCGATGGTGAACATGATCCCCCTGCTCGACGAGCAGGCGACGGTGATCGGGGCCATCGGCTGTCTCACCGACATCACCGAGCGCAAGCTGGTGGACGCGGAGCTTCAACAGCAGCGACAGGTGCTGGCGCACTTGACCAGGGTGGCGACCCTGGGCGAGCTGTCCGGGGCACTGGCGCACGAGCTGAACCAGCCGCTGACCTCCATCCTGGTCAACGCGCAGGCCGCGCAGCGCTTTCTCGACGGAGATCCCGTCGACCTGGCCGAGGTTCGGGACATCCTGGGCGATATCGTGACCGAGGATCGACGCGCCGGTGAGGTGATTCGTCGGCTCCGGGCGCTCCTGCGAAAGGGCGAGATACAGCCGCAGCCGCTCGACATCAATCACGTGATGAACGAGGTCCTGCGACTCGCGCACGGCGAGCTGCTCGCGCACGGCGTGACGGTCACCGCCACGCTGACGCCACGCCTGCCGCCGGTGCGAGCCGACCGCGTGGGGCTCCAGCAGGTGCTCCTGAACCTGATCATGAACGCCTGTGACGCCATGCGGGCGAACGAGACCGTCCACCGCCGGCTGACCGTCGTCACCGCGGCCGAGAGCGACGTCGCCGTGCGGGTGGAGATCACGGACCGTGGCGCCGGCATTCCTGGCGACGGACTCGAGCGCGTGTTCGACCCGTTCTTCACGACCAAGGAGCAAGGGCTAGGGCTCGGGCTCGGTATTTGTCGGTCGATCATCGAGGCGCACGGCGGCCGCCTGTGGGCCACCAACAATACGGAGCGCGGCGCGACCTTCTCGTTCGTCCTTCCGGCTCACCCCGAGGGGGCGGCGCGCGGCGGCCGCTGAGCGACGACGGGCGCGATCTCGAAGTCGGTCGTCCAGCGCTCGAGGAAGCCCGCGATCATCTTCGTCCGCTCCAGCAAGGTGGCCAGCTCGATGAACTCCTCCTCGCTGTGGGCGCGGCTGCCGCGGGGGCCGAGGCCGTCGAGCGTGGGCGCGAGCTGCGAGGCGTGGTTGCCGTCGGAGCCGCCGCCGGTGGCGATCGCCTTGACCTCCACGCCCAGCTCGCGCCCGGTGGCCTCCATGAGCTCGAGCAGACGCGCGGTGCCGGAGTCGCCGGGCGGCCACGGCGGGAACTGCAGCCCGCCCGTGAAGCGCGCCGTGGTGCCGGGCACGCGGGCGCGCTCGCAGATGTCGCGCATGCGTGCGATGGCCCGCGCGGCCTCGTCGGGTGTCCACGCGCGCAGGTCGACGTCGGCCACCGCGTGGTCCGCGACGACGTTGGGTCGGGTGCCGCCCCGGATCACGCCCACGTTGACGGTCGTGCCGGTCTGGAAGTCGGTCAGCGCGTGCAGCTCCGCGACCTTCTGGGCGAGGTCCCAGATCGCGCTGGCGCCGAGCTCGGGCTGCAGCCCCGCGTGCGAGGCCTTGCCGGAGACCTCCAGCTGGAAGACGCCGGCGCCCTTGCGCGCCATCACGTACTCGCCGCCCGGGCGTGCCGGCTCGAGCACGCCGACGCTGTGCGCGCGCCGCGCCTGGGCCTCGATCACCGTGCGCGAGGTGGGGGACAGGCGCTCCTCGTCGGAGTTGAAGACGACGGCGATGGAGACCTCGTCCCACGCGCGCGAGCGCGCCTCGCGGTGGGCGCGTAGCGCGTAGAGCAGCGCGGTGAGGCCGCCCTTCATGTCGTAGACGCCGGGCCCGTAGGCGCGCACGCCGTCGACGTGGAAGGGCCGACTCTTGACGGTGCCGGCCGGAAACACCGTGTCGAAGTGACCGACGAAGAGGAATCGCTTGGGCCCGCGCCCGGGCTTCTCGGCCACGAGGTGATCGCCGTAGCGCTCCTGGGCCACCCGCGACACGGCGAAGCCCAGCGACTCCAGCCGCTCGGCGAGGATGGCGCCCACTCGGTTCACGTCGAGGACGTCGTCGGTGCCGCTGTCGTGATTGACGAGGCGCGCGAGGAACTCGACCTGCTCGTCCCGCCAGCCGTCGAGCCGCGCGAAGAGCTCGCGCATGTGAGGACTCCTTGTGGAAGCGAAGGTGCGGGGATGCTACGCTGCGGCTCCGGGCCGCGTCAACGACCGCTCCGCATCGGCGCGCCTCGAGAGAGGGGTGCCGCATGCTGACACGTCGCGAAGCGCTGAAGCGCGCAGGGGTGCTCGGAGCCGGGGCCGTCGTCGCCCTGGAGGCGGGCGCGGCCCGCGCGCAGGGGGCGCGCAAGCCCGCGCTCACCATCGCGCTGCCCTCCAATCCGGAGACCATCGACCCTCACCAGTTCCGCTCCGTGCTCACGGGCTCGATCCTGACCAACGTCTGCGAGACGCTGCTCATCCGCGATCCGCGGACGATGGAGCTCAAGCCGCTGCTGGCCACCTCGTGGCGGAACGTCAACCCGACCACGTGGGAGTTCAAGCTGCGCAAGGGCGTCAAGTTCCACAACGGCGAGCCGTTCGACGCCGAATCGGTGAAGTTCAGCATCGACCGCACCATCGGCTCGAGGCTCAACACGCTCGGCAAGGTGTTGTGGCCGCCGTCCATCGGCCAGGAGGTGCAGATCGTCGACCCCGGCACGGTGCGGATCTCGACGAAGGTTCCGGACCCGATCCTGCCCAACCGGGTGGCCGCGGAGTCCGTCAACATGGTGCCGCCCAAGGCGATGGCGGACTATCGCGAGAAGTTCGTGAGCGACCGGCCGATCGGCACGGGCCCCTACCGCTTCGTCGAGTACGTCGTCGGCGACCGGCTCGTGGTGGAGGCCAGCCCCGACTACTGGGGGCCGAAGCCGGCCACCCAGCGCCTCGTCTGGCAGATCGTGCCCGACGCGGCCACCCGCGTGGCCGCGCTATCGCGCGGCACCGTCGACGTGGTGGTGAACCTGCCGGTCCCATTGATCTCGACCGTGGAGGGCGACGCCAAGCTCGCCGTCTACTCGGAGCTCGGCTCGTCCGTCCACCTGCTGCTGCTCAGCGCGCTGCAGTCGGCGCCGCTGAAGGACCGCCGGGTCCGGCAGGCGCTGGCCCACGCGATCGACCGGGCCACGATCCTCAAGAGCCTCTACGGGGGGCGGGGCCAGCTCACGAACTCCGTCGTCGCCCGCCAGGTGACGAACGCGATCGACCCCGGCGCGCACGCCTACAACCCCGACCGCGCCAAGAAGCTGCTGGCCGAGGCCGGGCAGGGGAGCGGCTTCGACCTGACGCTGTGGCAGGCGACGGGCCGCTGGTCGCAGGCCGAGGAGGCCGCGCAGCTCATCGCCGGCTACTGGGAGAAGATCGGCGTGCGCGTCTCGCTGCAGACGCTGGAGTGGGGCGAGTACAACCGGCGGGCCGGCCGCGGACTGCTGAAGGACGCCGGCTACTACGCCTTCGTGAACGGGACCTGGGATCCGTCGTACCTCACCCAGCGGTTCCTGCCGAGCTACGGCTCCTTCCGGTACTTCGACGCGGCCGGCGAGCTGAAGCAGATCATCGAGGAGCACGAGCAGACGTTCGAGCCGAAGAAGCGTCGCGAGCTCGCTACGCAGGTACAGAAGGGGCTGCAGGAGGAGGTGGGCTGGCTCTACCTCTGGCAGCTCGACGAGATCTTCGGCGTCAGCCGCAAGGTCAAGGGCTTCCGCATGCGCCCCGACCACATCCTGTGGACGCGCGACGCGTTCGTGGAGGCCTGAGGTGGACCGGCGCGAGGCGATCGTCCGACGGGGGGAGCGGCGGCGCGGGTTCGTGCCGTACTGGCTGCGGTTCATGGCCGACGTCGACGTCGACTTCCTGGAGGCGTACGAGCGCATCTACGAGCTCACCGCGATCCGACGGGGGAAGCTGCCGCCGAAGTACCGGGAGATGATCGTGGTCGCCGCCGTCTCGATCGGCGGCTACCTGCCGGGCATCAAGGACCACATCCGACGGGCGCTCCGGCTGGGCGCCACCAAGGAGGAGATCGTCGAGGTGCTGCAGAGCGCCTACTTCCACACGGGCGCGCTGACCCTGGTGCACGGCATGATCGGCCTCATCGACGTACTCAAGGAGCTGGAGGCCGAGAAGGCGGCGCGCCGGAGCCGGCCGCGCGCCCGGCGCCGGAAGGCGTGATGCAATCCTTCACGACCAGCGACGGGATCCGTCTCGCCTACGTCGTCGACGACTTCACCGACCCCTGGACGCCGGCCCCGACACTCGTGCTCCTGCACGCGGCCATGGGGAGCTCGAAGCGCCTCTACGCCTGGGTGCCCCGCCTGGCTCGCGACTTCCGGGTCGTGCGACTCGACCTGCGTGGTCACGGCGCCTCCCAGGTCCCCGACGACGCGCTACCGTTCACGCTCGACCGCCTCGCCCGCGACGTGATCGACCTGCTCGATCACCTCGGCGTCGAGCGCGTCCACCTCGCAGGGTCGTCCGCGGGGGCGATCATCGCGATGAAGGTCGCGATCGACCACCCCGACCGCCTCCTCACGCTCGCCGACTTCGCGTCGACCCCCGGGCTGGGGCCGTCGAACGTGGACGCCGAGCGGTGGGTCGCGCACATCCAGCGGAAGGGGGTGCGGGGATTCCTGGCCGAGACGATCGCCGATCGCTTCGACCTCGCCCGGGTCGATCCGCGCTTCGTCGAGTGGTTCCTCGACGAGTCCGCCAAGACCAGCGCGGCGTGGCTGGCGCGCTTCGTGCCGCTGATGCGCTCGGTCGATCTCACCGCCGACCTGGGCAAGATCCGCTGTCCGATGCTCGCGGTCGTGCCCGACCACGACCCGATCAGCTCGATGGCGCAGTACGAGGTCATCCGCGACCGGGTCCCGAACGTGAAGTTCGTCGTCTACCACGGGCTGCCGCACAACATCACCGACGCGGTGCCGGACCGCTGCGCGGAGAAGCTGCACCGCTTCCTGCTCGAGTCGCGCTAGTCCGATGCTCGGCCACGTCGTGCGGCGATTGTGGAGCACGCTCACCGTCGCCGTGGGCGTGGCCGCCGTCATCTTCGTCCTGCTCCACCTCTCCGGCGACCCCGTCGCGCTCCTGGTCCCCGCCGACGCGCCGCCCGAGGTGATGCAGGACACGCGACGGGCGCTCGGCCTCGACCGGCCGCTGCCCGAGCAGTTCGTGCGCTACCTGGGCCGGGCGGCGACCGGCGACCTCGGCACGTCGCTGCGGCACAACCGGCCCGTGGCCGCGCTCATCGCCGAGCGGCTGCCGCGCACGATGTTGCTGGCGGCGGCCGCGCTGGCGCTCGCCGTCGTGCTCGCGATCCCGGCCGGAATCGTCTCGGCCGTGCGGCGCGGCACACTCGTGGACCGCGTCGCCATGGTGCTGGCGGTGGCGGGGCAGGCCGTGCCCATCTTCTGGCTCGCCCTCATGCTGATCTGGCTCTTCGCGGTCCGGCTCGAGTGGCTGCCCGTCTTCGGCTCGGGGACCGCGCTGCACCTCGTCCTGCCGGCGGTGAGTCTGTCGACGATCGTCCTCGGCCGCCTGGCCCGGCTCGTGCGCTCGAGCATGCTCGAGGTGCTGGAGCAGGACTACGTCCGTACCGCGCGCGCCAAGGGGCTCGGCGAGACGCCGGTCGTGTGGCGTCACGCGCTCAAGAACGCCGCCATCCCGATCGTCACGGTGGTCGGGCTCCAGCTGGCCCAGCTTCTGGGCGGCGCCGTCGTCACCGAGACGATCTTCGCCTGGCCCGGCGTCGGCGTGCTGGCGGCGGAGGCGGTCTTCAACCGCGACTTCCCGGTCGTGCAGGGCGTGACGCTCGTCATCTCGCTGATCTTCGTGGGCGCCAACCTCGCCGTGGACCTCGCCTACGTGGCGCTCAATCCACGGATCCGGCTCGGATGAGCCGCTGGCGCGCACGGCTGCCGGTGCTCACGGCCGGCGCCGTCGTCATCGTCCTCGTGGTGCTCACCGTTTTCGCCGACTGGGTGGCCCCGGCCGGCCCCAACGAGCAGGACATCACGGCCCGGCTGAGGCCGCCCGCGCTGGCCGGCGGCAGCTGGAGCCGCCCCCTCGGCACCGACGAGCTGGGCCGCGATGTGCTCAGCCGGCTGCTGCACGGCGGCCGCGTCTCGCTGACCGTCGGCCTGCTGGCCGTCGCGGTCTCGTGCCCGCTCGGCGTCGTCGTCGGTCTGGCCGCCGGCTTCTTCGGCGGCTGGATCGACCGCACGCTGATGCGCTTCACCGACATCCAGCTCGCGATCCCGACCATCCTGCTCGCCATGGCGCTGGTGACGGTCCTCGGACCCGGCGTGCTGAACCTCGTCATCACGCTCAGCGTGACCGGCTGGACGATCTACGCGCGCCTCGTCCGCGGCGAGACGCTGGCCCTGCGCGGTCGCGAGTTCGTGGAGGCGACGCGGGCGGCCGGGGCGGGGGAGGCGCGCATCATGTTCCGGCACGTGCTGCCCAACGTCGTGTCGCCGGCGATCGTCGTGGCTACCTTCGCCGTCGGCAGCATGGTGGTGCTCGAGGCCACGCTGAGCTTCCTCGGCATCGGCGTGCCGGTCCGCGTCGCGACCTGGGGCAGCATGCTCAACGGCGGGCGGACGTATCTGAAGTCGGCGTGGTGGCTCACCGCGTTCCCAGGCCTCGCCATCTTCGTCACCGTGCTCGCCGTCAACGCGCTCGGCGACGCCATGCGCGACGCCCTCGACCCGCGGCTGCGCAGCCGCGTGTAGCGTCACCTCGCGTCGCGGTGGCCGAGCGCCCACACGTACGCGGCGACGGCGGCGACGTCCTCGGACGAGAGCTGGGCGCCGCCTCGCGGTGGCATCGCGCTCCGGTACGCCTTCGGGCTCGAGACGCCCTTGTCGATCGTGTCGGTGATCGCCGGAAGGCTGCCGTCACCCCAGAGCCAGCGCCCGGTGGTGAGGTTCGGCCCGAGCGGCGTGCCCTTGGCGTCCGAGCCATGGCACCCGACGCACGTGCTGCGATGGTAGACGCGATCTCCCTGCGCCACCATCTCGTGGGTGGCTCCCGCGGGCGTCGGAAGACTTTGGCTGTCGTTCCCGGCGTCGGGATGGGTGCCCTCGGGCGGTCCCACCGGCCGGCCGGGAGCAGCCGCACTGCCCTCGTGGGGGGCGGCCGCGGGCTCGACCCGCGTCACGGCTGTCCCTCCCTGGTACGTGATGCGCCAGATGCGCCCGCCCACGTCGTCCGACACGTAGAGCGCGCCGTCGGGCCCCGTCGCGAGCCCCGCCGGTCGATGGGCCGCCCGGCCGGGCTCCTTGTCGGCGCCCGCGAAGCCATCGGCGAAGGCGACGTACGGGCCGGAGGGCTTGCCACTCGCCGACGGCTGGAACACCACGTTGTAGCCCCCCTGGGGAAACGGGGCCCGGTTCCACGATCCGTGAAACGCGATGAAGGCGCCGGCCCGGTATGGCGCCGGGAACTGCTGCCCGTCGTAGATCAGCAGATCGTTGGGAGCCCAGTGCGCGGGGAAGGCCGCGACCGGCGCCTTCTTGCCGCCACAGATCCCGACGGCCTTCCCACCGTCACCGCCGTACTCCGGAGCCAGGACGAGCTTCTGCTGCGTGGCGTCGTAGTAGCACTCCGGCCAGCCGTAGTCCGCGCCGCGCTCCAGCCTGACGAGCTCCTCCGCCGGGAGGTTGGCGCCCTGCTCGGGACGATAGAGATGCGGCCAGTTCTCCGCGAGCTGATCGCGCCCGTGCTGGGTCGCGTAGATCCCGACGCCGGTGGGATCGACCGCGATGCCTCCCGCATTGCGGAGCCCCGTGACGAAGCGCTCGTTTGGTGAGAAGCGCTGGTCCCTCCGTTCCGCCTCGTAGCGCCAGATCCCCGCCCGCGTCAGCAGCTCCGTGCACGGCTGGTACCCGAGGGAGTCGGGCGTGCGGTTCTCGACCTGGCAGGCGTTGGTCGCCGAGCCGAGGTTCCGTAGAGCGAGCCGCGCGCATCGATCGCGAACGGATGCATCGGGTGATCGCCGGTGAGAGGCAGGCCGGACAGGATGGTCTCCGGCTTGCCGCCCGGGACCACCGTCCCCGACGGCCGCGCGTACCGGACGATACGATCGTCGACCTCCGCGAAGAGCCCGTCGCGATAGAGTCCGATGCCGGTCCCTCCGGCACTGCCGGTCTGGATACTCCCGCCGAAGCGCGCGACGACGTCGGCCCGCCCAGTTCCATTCGTGTCCTTCAGCGCCACGAGGAACCCGCCGGCCGGAGTCGTGTCGTTGCCGTAGTATCGGCCGCTCCACGTGTTCACGTAGACGACGCCGTCCGGCGCCACGACCAGGTGCCGGGCGTGACCCAGGCCGTCGGCGAACACGGTGGCGCAGAAGCCCGGTGGCAGCGTGACACCGCTGTCGCCCGGACACGTGACGGTCGCCGCCGCACGCTGCTGATCTCGCGCGACGAAGAACCAGCCGATCGCGAGCACCGCGCCCGCGGCGAGCGCCACGGTCACACTTCGTCCGATATCGAGAGCCGCTCGCGCCGTCGGAATCCCCTTCATCGCTCCCGTCCCTCCCCATTGGGAGGGTGCGCGATCCAGCGCGGTACATCGAGGCCGTTCTACGAGGTGTTCACGGCGCCCCTCCCGCTCTTCCTGCCGTGCGCTGAGCGATGTCCCTCTCCACCCTGCGACGCTCGTACTCGGAATACTCCTTGCGGCCGCCGACATAGACACAGTGGCAGTTGTCGGGATCGGCGTACAGGTACACGGTGTTGCCGTCCTTGGGTCGACTCACCATCCGATGCGGCGGTAGCGACCGAAGATCCTCCTGCGGCTCAGGCGTGTCCGCGTGACGCACGTGGAACCCCGCCGCCACCAGCATCCGCTCCGTATCCCGTTCCTCGAATCGTTGGATCGCGGCGCATGCCGCACCAAGGAGCAGCGGTACGGCGAGGAGCAGGGTTCGTCTCGTCATCCCAATCGTCGTCACGACGGGTTCTCAGGGCCCCATGGATCCGTGATAGTGAGGCCCCGGCGACGGATAGAACACGTTGCCGGGCGGCGGCGCTGGCGACGTGGTCGGGGACGCGGCGCTCTTGTTCGAGGGCGTGTTGGTATTCGTTTCGAGCGACGTCGCACAGCCGCCCAGCGCGGCGGCCACGAGCGCCATGGCGATCACCAGCGTGCGCTTCATCGTGACGTACCTCCTCATCAGCACCTGCCTATTGGGATGCGTAAGAGCCGCCGCGGAGTGCAAGGATTACCGGCCGCGCGGTCCGTCGCCCGTTGCTGGCACGTCGTATGCCGTCCCTGCGGAGAGAGGAGATTCACGATGCTGCAGCTCGGATGGAAGGCCGGGACCGAGCAACACCGGCCCAGCGATCTGCTCGAGTACGCCATCGCCGCCGAGGACGCCGGGTTCGATAGTCTCGACGCGAGCGACCACTTCCACCCCTGGAGCGAGGCGGGGCAGGCGGGATTCGTGTGGACCTGGCTCGGCGCGGTGGCCGCCCGGACCCGGCGCCTCCGCCTCGGCACCGGACTCACGTGCCCGATCCTGCGTTATCACCCCGCCGTCGTCGCGCAGGCGGCGGCGACCGTGTCGCAGCTCGCCCCGGGTCGCGCCTATCTGGCTGTGGGCACGGGCGAGGCGCTGAACGAATACGCGGCGACCGGGATGTGGCCGGGCTACCGCGAGCGGCAAGCGCGGCTGGCGGAGGCCATCGAGCTCATACGCCTGCTGTGGTCGGGTGAAGAGGTGACGTTTCGCGGGATCTTCTACCAGACTCGCCGCGCACGCCTCTACACGGGTCCGGCGGCGGCGATCCCCCTCATGGTCTCGAGTCTCGTCCCCGAGAGCGGCGCCTTCGCCGGCCGGCACGGCGATGGGCTCCTGACCGTCGGCGGCAAGCGGCCCGAGCTCTACCGCGAGATGCTCGGTCGCTTCGAGGCCGGCGCCCGGGAAGTCGGCAGGGACCCGGCCACGCTTCCGCGGCAGATCGAGCTCGCCGTCGAGTACACCCCCGACGTGGCGGCGGCGGTCAAACACCGGACGACCTACTGGGCAGGGACGTACGTGCCCGCGCTATTCACCGAGCGCATCTACACGCCGCGCATGTCGGCGCAGAACGGGGAGGCCATCGGCGCCGACACGATCCGCCAGACCGGATGTCTCTCCCCCGATCCCGACGAGCACGTGCGGTTCGCGCTACGGTACGTGGAGCTCGGCTTCACCGAGATCTTCTTCCACTCCGCCGCCCCCGACCAGCGTGGCTTCATCACCGCCTACGGGCGTGACGTCCTGCCCCGCATCCGACGTCACGCCGGCGTGCGCGAACGCGCGGCGTGATCGGCCGCGGCCAACGCTCCCGCCCGCCCGGTCCGGGAGACGCGCTCAGAAGCCAAAGCTGCTCAGGCCGGGCTGGTCGTCGGGCCGCCGGCCCAGTGGCCAGCGGTACCGACGGTCGTGCTCGCCGATGGGCAGATCGTTGATCGACGCGTGCCGCACCGTCATCAGCCCCTGGGCGTCGAACTCCCAATTCTCGTTCCCGAAGGACCGGAACCAGCTCCCGGCGTCGTCGTGCCACTCGTACGCGAAGCGGACCGCGATACGGTTGTCCTGGAAGGCCCACAGCTCCTTGATCAGACGGTAGTCGAGCTCCCGGTTCCACTTGCGCCGGAGGAATGCGACGATCTCGCTCCGGCCGACGATGAATTCCGCGCGGTTGCGCCATCGGCTCTGCACGCTGTAGGCGAGGGCGACCCGTTCGGGGTCGCGCGAGTTCCAGGCGTCTTCGGCGGCCCGCACCTTCTGGATGGCGCTCTCGAGCGTGAACGGCGGGAGGGCCGCCGGATCCCGGACGGGGCCGCACCGACGTGCGTGGTCGACATGGAACATCCTCCTTCGACGACGTACGGCCGCGGTGGACGGCGGGGATGACCCCGCGGCGGGGCCGGCCTACGCGCCGGCCTTGCAGAAGCCGGCGGCCGAGTCCCAGTAGCCGCCGTTGCGCTCGCACTCCCGCCGCTCCGACTCGGTCGGGATCCTAACCTGCGCCTGCGCAACCATCGACGCCGCACCCACGGCCACGAAGAACACCACTGCTACCAGCGCCGCGCCTCGCTTGCCCATCACGCGTACCTCCCGGCCATGCCGCATCGCTCGTTGGACGACCAGCCCGATCACTCCGCTGATCGAGTCTATACCCGCGGCCGGCGGGTCTCACGGTGTCCTCACCCTTTTGAGACGCGGACGCCGGACGCTCCGTTACGCTCGCGGCGCCGCAACCTTCCGGAGTTCGTCCACGTCGCAACCAGCACGGAGGACGACGAGCGGCATCGTGGTCCCCATGGTTCTGATCGGGGTGCCCTGTGCTCAGACTTCGAAAGGAGTCGAGATGAAATCCAACGACCGGCGTCTGATGTGGCATGGCATGTTCTTGTTCCTGCTCGGGCTGGTTACCGGCCTGCTCGAACAACGCTTCACGAACGTGCGCATGGGGCTCTCGGCCTACCTGGAGGGCCTGATGAACGGCACGTTTCTGGTCGCTCTCGGCGCCATCTGCAGCGCGGTCAGACTGCCGCAGCCGGCAAACGCCATTGCATACTGAGGCATGCTCTACGCCACCTATGGGAACTGGCTGTTCACCACGCTTGCGGCGGTGTTCGGTACGGCGGCCTCGACGCCGATCGCGGCTGCCGGTCACCATGGGGAACCCTGGCAAGAGAGTCTGATCGGCGCCGGCTTCTTGAGTGTCGCGATCGTGATCATCGCGGCCGCGGTGCTTGTTCTTTGGGGTCTTCGGGCCAGGGGCAGCAGCCGGATGCCGGTTACTCCTCGTGACGGCGAACGGACGTGACGATGAGCGCGACCAGCTCCGGCTTGGTCAACGCCTCGAGCTCCCCGTCGGCTCCGGTGAGCTCATAGTCTCGCAGGATGGCGCGCAGGTGCAGCGGGCTCAGGGCGCCGAGCTTCGCGCGGAGCACATCCTCGCCCTGCGCGTACGTCGAGAACGGGTCGAGGACGGCCTGCACCGTCGGCGTCAGGCCTCCGACGACGGGCGTTCGCGCCGTCGGCACGCTGACGACCTCGTGCGACCGGGCGCGGGCGAAGGCCCCCTCCAGGTACACGGGGGTCAGGCCCGTCGCCCAGTATTCGAGATCGACGTAGTTCGGCTGGGTCGTCTCGCGCTCCGAGCTCAGGATCTCGGAGCCATCGTCGGGCACGAACTCGAGCCAGCCCTCCCAGGTTCCGTCGTCCCGCTCTCTGCCACGAGCCTGCGCGATATAGGTGCGACCATTGCGCGTCGAGAGTGGTGCCCGCCCGTACGTCATGACGAGGTGAACCATGCCCGAGGAGGGCAGCAAACCGGCTGCCAGGCAGTCGCGCTTACAGATCGGCGCCGGAATACGAGAGGTTGAAGCTCTTGTTGCAGAGCGGGAAGTCCGGAACGATGTTCTTGAGTACCGCATACTCGAGCGCCGGCCAGTTGCGGAACGACGGGTCGACGACCTTGATCCGTGCGAGCGAGGCCGGGCCGTCGGCGAGCACCCAGTACCAGATCGGGCCGCGCCACGCCTCGACGACGACCGTGGCGTGCGTCCCCGCGCGAAGATCGCCGAGCGGCGCGACGACGTCCCCGGCCGGCAGGCTGTCGAGGATCGCGGCGATCAGCCGGGCGGACTCGCGGGCCTCGTCGATCCGCACCATGGTGCGCGCCCAGACGTCGCCCGTCTCGTAGACGGGCACGCGCACGGCCAGCGCGTCGTATGGGGCGAAGGGCGCGTCGCGTCGCGCGTCGACGGCGAGGCCGCTGGCGCGGGCCGCCATGCCGACCACCTGCATCTCCCGGGCGGTCCGCGTCGTGAGCCGGCCGGTTCCCTGCAGGCGCTCGAGGACCATCGTGTTGTCCAGCGCCAGCTGCGCCACCTCGTCGAACGCCTGGGCGAGGCGCGTCACGTGGCTCGTCAGCGACGGCGAGGGCGTGGCGACGGCCTCCGCGATCCCGCCCGGCACGACGGCGCCGCGGAGGAGCCGATGGCCGGTGAGACGCTCGTTGAGCCGCAGCAGCTCCTCGCGCAGACGGAAGCAGTGCGCGTGGCCGAAGGCAAAGCCGGTGTCGTTGACGATCATGCCGACGTCGCCGACGTGGTTGTAGAGGCGCTCCAGCTCCAGCAGCACGGCGCGGAGCGCCGCCGCCCGGGGCGGGACGACGCAGCCCGCGAGTGCCTCGAGGGCGCGGCAGTACGCCAGCGCGTGACCGACGCTGGTGTCGCCGGAGATGCGCTCGGCGAGCTCCGCGGTGCGCGCGAGCGGCAGCGTCTCGAAGAGCTTCTCGGTGCCCTTGTGCACGAAGCCGAGGCGCGTCTCTAGATTCACGATGGTCTCGCCCTCGACGCTGAAGCGGAAGTGGCCGGGCTCGATGATCCCCGCGTGCACCGGCCCGACCGGGATCTCCACGATGCCCGCCCCCTCGACGACACGGAACGGGAAGGGCTGGCCCTCGTCGCGGAACGCGGGCGCGGCTGCGTCCCGGCGGAGCGGGTGGTAGCCGTCGGGCCAGAACTGGTGCAGCGCCAGGCGTCGTGGGTCGGGATGGCCCTGGGGGACGATACCGAAGAGGTCGTGCACCTCGCGCTCGAAGCGGCTCGCCGCGAACGAGCGGGTGGCTAGCGACGGCGCGCGGGGGTCGTCGGCCGGGAGTGAGGCCAGCAGGGTGACGACCGGCCGGTGGCTCGATGGCGCGAACACGTAGACGAGCGTGAAGTCGCCGCTCGCGCCCCGCGTGTCGGCGGCGGTGAACAGCTGCAGCTCGAGGCCGAGCGCCGCGAGGCCGTCGGCGAGCGCCGGCACCCGCTCGGGGCCGACGCGGCCGCGCAGCGTGTCACCGTCGCGCGCGACGGCGGTGGCGCCCTGGGCGACGAGCGCGAGCTCGACCGCGCTCATCGGATGATCACCGCGGTGATGCTGGCGAGCGCCGCGGCCAGGCCGGGTGGCCACGCGAGCCCGGTGAGGACGAGCAGCAGGAGGGCGGCGACCATCGGCACCGTCGCCCACGTCCGGGCCTCGACGCCACGCTCGGCGGGCTCGCCGTGCAGCATGCGCTGCAGCACGCGCAGGAGGCCGGCGAACGCGATGACGAGCAGGACGAGCGCGGCCACGGTGGCGCCCACGTGACCGCCCGCGAAACCGGCGCCGAGGATCATCACCTCGCTGACGAAGAGACCGAACGGCGGCAGCCCCAGCAGGGCCAGCATCGCCGCGAAGAACAGGGGCCCGGTCACCGGCAGTCGCGCCAGCAGGCCGCGGACGTCGTCGATCTCCATCGAGGCGTAGGCCGCGCGGATGCGCCCCGAGAGGAGGAAGAGGACCGACTTGGCGAGGGCGTGGTTGGCGATGTGCAGCACCGCCCCCGCGACCCCCCACGGCCCGCCGAAGCCGATGCCCAGGCTCACGAGCCCGAGGTGCTCCACGCTGGAGTAGGCGAGCATGCGCTTGTAGTTCCGCGGATTCCAGAGGAACGCGGCCGCCACCGCCATCGAGACGAGGCCGAGCCCCACGAGCATGCGGCGGGCGACGGCGGGCCCGGCCGCGGCGTCGACGATCGGCTTGAAGCGCAGGATCGCGTAGACGCCGATGGCGAGGAGGATGCCGGACATCATCGCGCTGGCCGGCGCCGGCGCCTCGCTGTGGGCGTCGGGGAGCCACGTGTGCATCGGCGCGAGCCCCGCCTTGGTGCCATAGCCGACCAGCAGGAAGACGAACGCGAGCTCCACGAGCGTCGGCGGCAGCGCCGGGGCGACCTCGGTCAGCGTGGTCCAGCGCAGGGCGTGGTCGGCGCCGCCGACGCGCACGACGTCGGCGAAGTACACGAGCACGGTGCCGAGGAACGCCATCGCGATCCCGACCGAGCAGATCAGGACGTACTTGTACGACGCCTCGAGGGAGGCGCGCGTGCGCTCGAAGTTGACGAGGAAGACGGACGCCAGCGTCGTCCCCTCGACGGCGACCCACATGACGCCGAGGTCATCGGTGGTCACCGCCAGCAGCATCGTGAAGACGAAGACGTGGAAGGCGGGGTAGAAGCGGCGCCCGGCGCCGTGGGCGTAGCGGGGCGCCTCCAGGGCCGCTAGCCCGGCCACGACGCCCACCAGTGCGACCATCCACGCCGAGAGCGCGTCGGCTCGCAGGAGACCGTCGAGCGCCTCCACGGGAGTCCCCGGCACGACGACGACGGCGAGCGCCACCGCGAGCGCGGCCGTCGCCGCGGCGACGACGACGTGCAGCACCGCCGCCGCGCGCCCGTCGAGGCGAAGGAGGATCAGCGCTCCAGCCAGCGGGACCGCGAGGAGGACCGGGAGGAGCATCAGCCGCGTAGCTCCCGCAGCAGGTCCACGTCGAGCGTCGCGTGCGCGTCGCGGATCTGCATCACGAGCCCCTCGGCGACCAGGACGACGACGAGGACGTCGAGGAACACGCCGGCCTCCACGAGCCCCGGCAGGCCGTAGGCGGCCAGCAGGCCGAGGGCGAAGATCCCGTTCTCGAGCATGAGGAACCCGAGGATCTGGCCCACGACGTCGCGGCCGATCACACAGGCGTAGAGGCCGACGAGGGCCATGGCGAAGGCGAGCGGGATCGCGCTCCGCGTGGGCAAGGCGCTGCCGGCGGTGACCGGGAGCATCAGCGCGTAGGCGACCACGACGAGCACGCCTGCGATCAGCAGGCGGACCCCGGCCGAGCGGCCCGGCTCCACCGGCCGCGGCGGCGCGCCCCGACCCATGCGCGCCACGGCGCGCGGGATCCACCACGCCTTCACGACCACGAGCGCGGCGGCGACGAGAAGCAGGCCCCAGCGCGCCGTGAAGGCCGCGATCACGACCGCCTGGGCGGCGAGGAGCAGTGACTGCAGGGCGAGCAGACGCACGCGGGCGGGCCGGCTCTGGCGCCACACCATGAGCAGCGTGGTGACGAGCCCCAGGAACGACAGGAAGTTGGAGAGACTGGTCATCGCAGGAGGAGCACCGAGAGGACCGAGAGGAGGGCCAGCGCGAAGGAGCCGGCCAGCAGCTCCGGCACGCGGAAGAGGCGCAGCTTGGCGACGCCGGTCTCGATCAGCGCCAGCGCCACCGTGAGGACGCCCAGCTTCACCACCAGCACGACGAGGCCGACGAGGAGCGCGCCCGGCGCCGCCGATGCCGGCATGCCCCAGGGCAGGAAGAGATTGGCGAGGAGCGTCATGAAGAGGAAGAGCTTCATGGACGCCGCCCACTCGACGAGGGCCAGGTAGTGCCCCGAGTACTCCAGCACCATCGCCTCGTGGATCATCGTGAGCTCGAGGTGCGTGGCGGGATTGTCGACCGGCAGCCGCCCCGTCTCGGCCAGCATCACGATGAAGAGCGCGCTGAACGCCAGCAGGTGACCGGGATTCGCGGCGAGCAGCGGCTCGCGCGCGACGCGCTCGACGATCCCGCCGAGGTTGGTGGTCTCGGCGCGGAGCGCGAGTGCCAGGATCGCCACCATGATCGTCGGCTCGGCCAGGGCCGCCACCGCGACCTCGCGGCTCGAGCCCATGCCCCCGAAGGCGCTGCCGGCGTCGAGGCCGGCCAGGGCCAGGAAGAACGTGCCGAGGACGAAGAGGTAGACGAGGAGGACGAGGCCCGCGAAATCCAGCACGGGCCGGGCCAGGAGGACCGGGACGATCAGGGCCGCCACCACCATCGTGGCGACGAGCACGTAGGGCGTGACGCGGAAGATCCACGAGGTCGTCGTGGATACCACCGCCTCCTTGCGGAGGAGCTTGGCGAGGTCCGCGTAGGGCTGGAGCACGCGCGGGCCGCGCCGGCCCACGAGCCGCGCCTTCAGCGTGCGGAGCGCGCCGACCAGCAAGGGAGCGCCGGCCCCCACGATCACGACCTGGAGCAGTGCCAGGACGACGTCCACGATCACCGCAACACCAGGAGCGCCACCAGGGCGATCAGGATGTAGGTCAGGTACGCGGTCGAGCTGCCCGACTGCAGGCGCTGCACCCGCGCGACGACGGCCCACAGGGCCGTGAGGACCGGACGGTAGAGCCAGTCCTCGAAGATCGAGCGGGCGGGATTGGCGTAGGTGATGCGCTGCACGAAGAAGCGCGACTCGGGGTGCAGGTCGAGCTCGAGCCGTCGCTCGGGCCGGTAGAAGAACCGGAAGACGCGCTTGAAGGGGTCGGCGAAGGCGGTCGCCGTGTACTCCATCCGCGCCGTCTGCCGCATCCGCCCGCAGCCCCACGTCTCATCGAACCGGCGGCGGCGCGAGATCCCGGCCAGGGCCAGCCCGGCAGCCGGCAGCGCGGCGCCGATCACCAGCGCCACCGCGATGGTCACGGTGGACAGACGCGCGAAGCTCTCCGCGACGCTCAGCGTCGTCACCGCCACCCACACGCCCGGCCCCGTGGCGCCGATCACGGGACGGGCCACCGCGTCGAGCGCGGGGACGACGGCGGTGGCGCCCAGCCCGAGCAGGACGCAGGCGAGGCCCAGGCCCAGCATGGCGAGCCGCTCGACCGTCGTCGCCTCGGAGGCGCGCGCGGCCGCCTCGCTGCGGGGCAGGGCCAGGAACGTGATGCCGAAGGCCTTGACGAAGCAGGCGGCGCCGAGCCCGGCCGTGAGCGCCAGCGCGGCCGTGGCCAGGACGAAGACGAGGTTGAGCGAGGGCTCGGCGAGGCGGACGTTCTGGAGCAGCGCCTGGAACGTCAGCCATTCGCTGACGAAGCCGTTGAGCGGCGGCAGCCCTGCGATGGCCATCGAGCCGAGGAGGAAGCCGCCGGCGCTCCACGGCATCCGTTTGACGAGGCCGCCCATCGCCTCCATGTCGCGGGTGCCCACGCCGTGCACCACGACCCCGGCCGCGAGAAAGAGGAGAGCCTTGAACATCGCATGATTGCCGACGTGATAGAGGGCGGCGACGAGGGCGAGGAGGCCGAGCGTCTCGAGGCCGGCCTGACGAAACAGCATGGCGGCGCCGAGGCCGATGAGCACGATGCCGACGTTCTCGATGCTGCTGAAGGCGAGTAGTCGCTTGAGGTCGTGGTCGACGAGCGCGTAGAGGATGCCGACCACCGCGGAGACGGCCCCCAGCAGGAGGACGACCACGCCCCACGCCGGGGGCGCCGTCCCCAGCCACTCGAAGCCGATCCGCACGAGGCCGTAGACGCCGAGCTTGATCATCACGCCGGACATCAGCGCAGAGACGTGGCTCGGAGCCGCGGGGTGCGCGAGGGGCAGCCAGACGTGCAGCGGGATGACCCCCGCCTTGCCCGCGAAGCCGAGGGCGAGGAGCAGCGCCGCCGCGTCGCGGACGCCGGGGGCGAGCGCGGGTGCGGCGGCGCTCCAGTCGGCGAACCGCAGGCTGCCGGTGTGGGCACCCAAAAGCAGCATCCCGGCCACCAGGCACGCGAGGCCCGCGTGGGTCATCACCGCGTACACCCACGCCGCGCGACGCGCCGCTTCGTCGTCGCGTCCACCGAGGACGAGGATCCAGGACGCGACGGACATCAGCTCCCACGCGACGAGGAACGTCATGGCGTTGGCCGCGAGCGGGACGACGCCGAGCGCGCCGACGAACACGAGATAGGCGCCGGCCTCACCGCCGTGCCGGCCCGCGCCGCCGACGGCGTAGAGGGACGTCGCCACGGTGGTGACGCCGACGAGCGCGAGGAAGAATCCGGCGAGGGGATCCATCGCGAGCTCGAGACCGCCGATCGGCACCAGACCCTCGACCCGCACGCTCCACGCACGGCCCAGGAGCCCGGCCACGCCGACGCCGGCGCCGCCGACACCGGCGAGCGCCGCCAGCCCGTAGAGGAGACGCGCCATCACGGGCCCGCCGCGCGACGGCCGATCGCCGCCAGCAGGCCGGCGAGCAGGGCCTTCGGCGACGGTGGGCAGCCGGGGATGATCGCGTCGACGGGGACGATCGCGCCGACCCCGCCCACGACCGCGTACGAGCCCGCGAAGAGGCCGCCGTCCCGCGCGCAGTCGCCGGCGGCCACGACGAGCTTGGGATCGGGCGTCGCGGCCCAGGTGCGCCGCAGCGGCTCGGCCATGTTGCGGGTGACGGGTCCGGTCACGAGCAGGCAGTCGGCGTGGCGGGGCGACGCGACGAAGTGCAGGCCGAAGCGCTCGAGGTCGTAGTGGGGCCCGGTGAGCCCGGAGATCTCGAGCTCGCAGCCGTTGCACGAGCCGGCGTCGACCTGCCGGATGTGCAGGGAGCGGCCGAAGATGCGGTGGATCTCGGCCTCGAGCTGGCGGCCGACGCGCTCCAGCTCGGCGTCGGCCGAGACGGGCTCGGTGACGATGCCGGCCCGGAGCGCGAGGCGGAGCTGGCGGATCACGCGGGCGAGGTCGAGCGGCGGCGGGGCGGGCGACGACCCTCGCGCTGGAGCGCGCGGAGCATGGTCTGGCTGCCGGTGAGCTGGGCGTTGAAGATCGCGCGGGCGACGTCGAGCAGCGTGCCGACGCGGGCGTCGCGCACCGCGTAGCGCACCGTCGTGCCCTCCTTGCGCGCGGTCACGACCTGCCGGGTCCGCAAGATCGCGAGCTGTTGGGAGACGGTCGATTGGTCGAGCTTGAGGGCGGCCTGCAGCTCCTGCACCGAGTGCTCGCCGTGCCGGAGCACCTCGAGGAGCCGGATGCGGACGGGATGCGCAAGGGCCTTGAAGAACTCCGCCTTGAACGCCTGGAGATCGGACGGCATCTCCGAGGAGTATATGTCGATATTCAGATATATCGAAGCTTCTTGACCGGGCGCCGGTCTCCGGGTATGGAGGACGGGTGCGTTTCGGCTGGCTCACGCTCGCTCACTCGCCGTCGCCGGAGGAGGACCACGCCGCGATCGAGCACCAGCTCGACCAGGCGACCTTCGCCGAGGCGGTCGGCTTCCACGGCGTGTGGCTCACCGAGCACAACTTCACCGGCGAGGCTGTCTACTGCGATCCGATCCCGTTCGCCAGCGCGCTGGCGGTGCGGACCTCCCGCGTGCGCATCGGCTTCGCCGTCATCCAGATGGCGCTGCGGCACCCGGTCCGACTGGCCGTGCAGCTCGCCCTGCTCGACAACCTGAGCCGCGGGCGCCTCGACGTCGGGGTCGGGCGGGGCTCGCTCTACAACGAGTACGAGTACGTGGGCTACGGCCTTCGCAGCGACGACAGCCACGCGCGGAGCACCGAGGCCATCGAGGTCATGACCCGCGCGTGGACCGAGGCGCCCTTCGTCTTCGAGGGAAAGTACTACCAGGCGCGATTGCCCGCGCTGCGACCCCGGCCCTACCAGCGCCCGCACCCGCCGATCTGGCGGAGCGTGATCACGCCGGGCTCGTTTGCCGAGTGCGGGCGGCTGGGCCTCCCCATCCTCACGGCCCGCGTGCCTCTCGATCGGATCCCGGAGCGGCTCGCGCTCTACGAGGAGGGACTGGCCGCCGGCGGTCACGCGGCCGATGTGCGCCGGCGACTGCGGCGCGACGTGGCGGTGTGGCGGCACGTCTACGTCGGCGACAGCCAGGCGCAGGCGGAGGACGAGCTGGCCGCCGCGGTCCTCCACACCCGGCACCACATGCTGCAGGCGCGCGCCGCCTACAACCCCGAGGACTTCCGGATCGACCCGTCCCTCCTCAACCCGTTCAACGACCCGGCCACGTCGGACGAGGACGCCGTGCGGTGGTCGCTGACGACGGGCGCGCTGTGCGGCACCGCCGACCGGGTGGCCGAGCAGATGGCGGCGCTGCGGGACGCGGGCGTCAGCCACGTGCTGTGTCAGATGAGCTTCGGCTACCTCGACCACGGCCGGATCATGGCCTCGATGCGCCGCTTCGGCGAGAAGGTGATCCCGGCGTTCCCCGAGATGTCGTGACGCCCGCTCGCCTGGTCCTCACCAACGCCAACCTGATCGACGCAGTCTCGCCGGGTGTCAGGGCCGGCGCGAGCGTGACCGTCGAGAAGGAACGAATCGTCGAGGTCCTGGACGGCCGGCGCTCGCCGGCCACGCACGACGCGCGCGTGATCGACCTGCGCGGCGCGTACCTGATGCCCGGCCTGTGGGACGCCCACGTGCACCTGGAATGGCCGCGGATCGCGCACGCGGGGGTGCCGGAGCTGACCGCCCAGTACCTCGCCAACGCCCAGCGCGCGCTCCTCGAGGCCGGCGTGACGGGGCTGCGCATGGCGGGGACGCCGCACTTCATCGACGTCGCGCTCAAGCGGGCCTTCGACGCCGGGCAGCACGTCGGCCCGCGGCTCGTCACGTGCGGCTGGTTCCTCACGACCACGGGCGGGCACGCGCTCGGCACCGGCTTCGCGCTGCCGTGCGACGGCGCCGAGGGGTTCGTGCGGACCATCCGCGAGCACATCCAGGCCGGCGTCGACCACATCAAGCTGAACCTGACCGGCGGCATCATGGGCCCGGCCTGGGACCGTCACTGGCACTCGTTCTTCACGCCGGCCGAGCTGCAGGCGGCCTTCGCGATCTGCCACCAGCGCGGCGTGAAGGTCATGGCGCACGCCGCGAGCCCCGACGCGGTGAAGGCCGCGCTACGCCTGGGCGCGCACTCCGTCGAGCACGGCTACATCATGGACGACGAATGCCTCGCGCTGTTCCGCGAGCGCGACGCCTGGTACGTGCCGACGCTGGGGATCACGCACCTTACACCGTCCCAGGCGACCACGCCGTGGGAGAAGCAGTGGGTGGAACAGCGTGCGCTGACACCCGACCTCGTCAAGCGCGCCGAGGACGCCGTGGACGAGCACCGCACGTGGTTCCGCCGTGCGCTCGCGGCCGGCCTGAAGATGGCCGTGGGCTCCGACGTCCGCCCCGTCCGCGAGGGCGCCCTGCTCGAGCTGGGCCTCTGGGTGAAGTCCGGCGCGACGCCGTGGCAGACCTTGCAGGGCGCGACGAAGCACGCGGCGGAGGTGTCGGGGCTGGGCGCCGACCTCGGCACCGTCGAGACCGGCAAGCTCGCCGACCTGATCGTCGTGCGCGAGAACCCGCTCGACGACATCGACAACGTCCGCACCCTCCAGATGGTCTTCAAGGGCGGCCACCTGGTCGCCGACCACCGGACAGCCGCGTAGCGCGGCCGCGGGCTACGCGCGTGCCAGGACCGACCAGATCATCGGGAGGTCGCGGTGCAGCAGCGTCCACTTCGCCTCGGGCGTGACCTGCCACAGCTCGCCGGTGTCCGTTCCGACCAGCACGCAGCCCGGGCCATCGGGGGCGACGGCGACGGACAGGATGTTGGCGGCAGACGGCGAGTGATCGGCGTCGCCCAGCGAGCGCCAGGTCGTGCCGCCGTCGAGGCTCTGGTAGAGCATCGAGTGGGCGCCGCCCGGATCGGTATGGCTGGAGAAAGCGCTGGGCGCGCAGCCGACCGTCAGCGCGTGCGGCGGGCGCGGGTCGACGCACATCGGTCGCGTGTAGCGTGGCTCGAGCCCCGTCCACAGATACCGCCAGGTCCCGCCGCCGTCCGATGAGCCGAAGAGCCCGGCGGTGCGCTCCTTCATCGGCTGCGGGTCGTTCTCGAAGCGGCCGAGCCCGGTCGTCGCGTAGACGGCCGCCGGGCGGGCGGGATCGGCGACGAGCACGTGGATGTCGGGATCGTCCCCCGGCGCGACGCAGCGCCAGCTCTCCCCGCCGTCGGGCGTGGTGAGGACGCCGCCGACCTCGATGCCGACCCACCAGCGGCCTGGATCGCGCGGGTCGATCGCGAGCCCGCGGGCCCGCGCGCCGGCCGTGCTCCGGGGCAGGCACCAGTGCTCCGAGCCGGCGACGCGGCCGAGCAGCTCGATCCGCGTCCAGGAGTCGCCGCCGTCGCGGCTGCGGTAGAGCGCGGGAGGCTGGGTGCCGGCGTGGATCGTGCGGGCGTCCCCGGGATCGGCCGCCAGCTCCCAGACGATCTGCCCGGCGGCGCCACTGAGGTGCCAGGAGCGACCACCATCGGTCGACCGGTGGACGCCGTCGTCGGCGCCCGCGAAGACGGCGCCGTCCGTCGCCAGCAACGCGCGGACCATGCGGTCCGGCAGCACCGGCGTCGGCACGCCGGCCTCGCCCACCACGAAGAGCCCCTCGCTCGTCCCGATGAGAAGTGCCATGGCGTGTCCCTCCCGCGTGCCCGGATTATACGTCCGGCGGCCCAGCCTTCCGCCCCGACTCCTGGACGTTGCCGCGCTCGTCGGCATTCCTGGGCGGCGCCAACTTGGGTTGTCGCCCATGGTTGGCGCCCACCGGGCCCGGCGGTAGTCAGGGACGCCGGGCCTACTCGATCGCCGAGACCAGAGTCTTCCACGGTGCTCGTGACCGCTATAGCCGACTGCGGTCAGCCAATGGCACCCCGAATGCACTTCGTTCATCAGGGACGGCCGTCGGCAACCCCTGATACGAGGAGGTCGGTTCATGACGCGACGCCTGGCTTCCTTCATCCTCTGCGGTGGTATGGCTATGCTCGGCGTGGCATGCGCGACCAAGGACTTCGTCCAGGAGCGTGTCAGCAAGTCGGAGAGCAAGTTCGCCCACCAGATGACCGCGACACAGGCCCACCTCACCTACCTCGAGGAGACGAAGCTTCGCGTAGCCGACCAGCGGCTCAAAGGCCTCGACACGCAGGTGAGCAAGGTGGGTACCCTTGCCGCGGATGCGAAGGCACGAGCTGACTCGGCCGCGGCGTCCACGCAGGACAGCGAAGCCCGGCTCGCGCAGCGGATCGCGAGCCGCAACAAGTACAGGCTGCTGGACACGAAGTCCGTGTACTTCGGCTCCGGTCAGACCGAGCTCCCGAGCCAGGACATCAGCGAACTCGACGAGGTGGCCCAGGTGCTCGCGACCAATCCCGACGCGATCCTCGAGCTTCACGGGTTTGCCGATTCGCAGGGGAGCAACCGATACAATCGTGACCTCGGCCGCGAGCGTGCGGAAGCCGTGATGCGCTACCTCATGCAGCGGCACGGCATCGAGCTGCGCCAGTTGCACGGGATCACCATGGGCAAGATGGCGCTGGCCGCCGGGGAGACGCCGAGCGCGGAGGCTTCGGCCAGCGCCCGCCGGGTAGACGTCCGGCTGTTCGCGCCGGAGTCTTCCTGGGAGGACGCGCAGGCCCAGGGCGAGCAAACGACACCCGAGCCGGCGGCGAGCACCATCCCGGCGGCGGCCGCCCCCGCGGCCGTGGTCGGGCTGCCTTATCAGGGGGGACGTTCGTTGCCGCGAGCGGCCCGGGAAGACCCGCCGGCTCGGGGACGCTTGCCCGAGCTGCTGAGGTCCATCACGCCGAAGGATCTCGGCGCCGAATAGAATCGTCGAAGACTCGACTTTGGTGGCCTGTTCGATGGGAAGATCCGCCGGCTTGGCGCCTCTGAGGATCTTGTCCACGTAGATCGCCTCTCTTCGAAGCTGCTCGGAGACGTTCGCGCTGTACGACGGCAGGGCACTCGTGGCCGGGGGGACGAGAGCCGCGCTTCTAGGTAAACAGGACGGAGCCGTCCTTGTACCCAAAGTGAGGGCGGACGAGACGGAGATCACGCCCGAGATCCCCCGGCGGCGCCCGTCGCAGTCTCCCGGGAACCACCGCTGCGCCGCATGGCGCTGGACCAGCCCGGCGTGGGCGTCTCGTCCGCCTACACGAAGTCTATCGCTCGTGTCATTGAGAAGGACACCCTCCGGTTAGGACGGCTTCAGCACCAGAACGGCGAGAGGGGGCAACGTGAGCGTGAGCGAGTGCGGCTGTCCCTGCCACGGCGTAGGTTCGGCCCACGCGCCGCCCGTGTTGCCGAGGTTGCTGCCGCCATACTCGCCCGCGTCACTGTTGATCAGCTCTCGGTAGTAGCCTGGCCACGGGACCCCGACCCGGTAGGCGTGACGTGGCACCGGCGTGAAGTTGCAAACGACGAGGACAAAGTCGCCGGCGTCTCGGGCGCGTCGCACGAACGACACCACGCTCTGCTCCCAGTCGGCACAGTCGATCCACGCGAACCCGGCAGGGTCGGCATCGAGTTCGTGGAGCGCGCGCTCGCGTCTGTAGAGCCGGTTGAGGTCGCGCACCAGCCGCTGCAGCCCGCGATGGTAGGGCCCCTCGCCGAGCAAATGCCAGTCGAGGCTCCGGTCGTGGTGCCATTCGCGCCGCTGCCCGATCTCGCCGCCCATGAAGAGGAGCTTCTTCCCAGGATGCGTCCACATGAACGCGTAGAGGGCGCGCAGGTTGGCAAACCGTTGCCAGTCGTCGCCCGGCATCCTGGCGAGGAGCGAACCCTTGCCATGCACGACCTCGTCGTGCGAGAGCGGCAGCACAAAGTTCTCCGTCCAGGCGTACACGAGGCCGAAGGTCAGCCGGTTGTGGTGGTGCTTCCGGTGCACGGGATCGAGGCTCATATAGTCGAGGACGTCGTGCATCCACCCCATGTTCCACTTGAACCCGAAGCCGAGCCCGCCGAGGTACGTTGGACGCGAGACCATCGGCCACGAGGTCGACTCCTCCGCGGCGACGACCACGCCGGGATGGGTGCCGTGCACGACCTCGTTCATGCGGCGGAAAAAGGCGACGGCGTCGAGGTTCTCTCGCCCGCCGAACTGGTTCGGTATCCACTCTCCCGGCTTGCGCGAGTAGTCGAGGTAGAGCGCGGAGGCGACGGCGTCGACCCGGAGACCGTCGGCGTGATAGCGGTCCAGCCAGAAGAGCGCGCTATCAAGCAGGAAGTTTGCGACCTCGTTGCGTCCGTAGTTGAAGATGAGCGTGCCCCAGTCGGGATGCTCGCGTTGCCGTGGGTCCGCGTGCTCGTAGAGGTGGGTGCCGTCGAAGTAGACGAGCCCGTGCGGGTCACGCGGGAAGTGCGCCGGCACCCAGTCGAGGATCACGCCGACGCCGCGACGGTGGAGATGGTCCACGAAGGCCATGAACTCCCGTGGGCTGCCGTAGCGACGCGAGGGGGCGAAGTAGCCGATGGTCTGATAGCCCCACGAGCCGTAGAACGGGTGTTCCATCACGGGCAGGAGCTCGACGTGCGTGAAGCCCATCTCGCCGACGTAGTCCGCGAGCTGGTCCGCCAGCTCGCGATAGTCGAGGAAGCGATCGCCCTGCTCGGGCACGCGCCGCCATGAGCCGAGATGCACTTCGTAGATCGACAGCGGCTCGCGAAGCAGCTGGCGTCGGGCCCGCTCGGCGAGCCAGGCCTCGTCGCGCCACCGGAAATCGTCCAGATCAGCTACGACAGACGCCGTGCGCGGCGTCTCCGCCTCAAAGGCGAGCGCATAGGGGTCTGATTTCAGTGCGAGCGGCTCCGCGGCGCGGCCGAGGATTTCGAACTTGTAACGCTCGTCCTCCCGCAACCCGGGCACGAAGATCTCCCAGATGCCGTTGGCTGGATGAAGACGCATCGGATGGCACCGGCCGTCCCAGTCATTGAAATCTCCTACAACGCTCACGCGCCGCGCGCTCGGCGCCCACACCGCGAAGGCAACGCCGGTCACGCCGTCGAGGGTGGACGGGTGCGCGCCGAGCTTCTCGTGGGCGTGGTGGTGTGTGCCCTCGGCCAGGAGATGCCGATCGAAGTCGCTCAGCAGCGACTGGAAACGGTAGGGGTCGTCGATCTCGGTGACGTGGCCATTCCGCGTCACCTCGAGCCGGTAGGCAAACAGGTCACGCCGGTCGGACAACACTGCTTCGAAGAACCCCACGGGATGGAGTCGCTCCATCGCGGTCGGTGGTGCGTCGGTGGGCACGATGCGGACGGCGGCCGCGCCGGGCACGATCGCGCGCACCGCCACGGCCGGGCCGTCCGGTGTCTGCACGCGGTGCGGTCCGAGAACGGCGAAGGGGTCATCATGCGTACCTTCGGCGACCGCGCGGACCGCGTCCGCGTCCAGCGTCATGCGTTACATGGAGCGGGCGGCCCAGTGTCCATACTGTGATTCTACGGGGCGGAGCAACGAGTGTGCCGACGGTGAGACCCTACCGGGCGTGCGTCGCCATCGAACCGAGCGACGACGTGGCCGCACTCGGCTTCCCGACCGGGAGATTCTCGGCGGCAAGTACAGTCGAGCCAAGATTCCGAACTGGGCGCAACACCTCTCGGAGAACCTCTCGGAGATCGGCAAGACCTTTCAGCGGATGAAGGAGGAGAACCGAACACGACGCGACTCGCCCGAGCATCGAGTTCTATCGCAGCCAGCGGGTCTGGAGCCAGCGTGGAGTCCGCGTCCCCACCATCAAGGACGCTACTTCACCGGGAGGGCCCCGGAGTCCCGGGGCCCTCGCCAGGTTCGAGACAAGCCTGAGGACGTCAGATCAGCGGGCCGAACTCGATGTCGACTGGGGTCGGAGTGAGGACGAGAGCGCTCCGCTGCAGCCTACCGTTGGATCGATGAATCCGGAACACGGCAATGGTGTCGGTGTTCTGGTTCCCAACATAGAGGAATGTGCCCGTCGGATCGATATTCATCCCGCGCGGCCATTCTCCGCGCGTCGATTCCCAGTCCACCACCTCGAGCGTGCCCGTGTTCGCGTCGATCTCGAAGATGGCAACGCTGTTATGACCGCGGTTCGTAGCGTAGAGGAAATTCCCGTCGGGGTGGATTCGGATCTCGGCGGTGGTGTTCAAGCCGGTGAAGCGGCGCGGCAGCGTGGAGATACTTTGCAGCCAGATGAAGGCGCCGCGGACCGGGTCGTACGCGAACGCGTCGATCGATGACACGAGCTCGTTCAGGATGTATGCGTGCTCACGGTCAGGGTGGAAGGCCATGTGCCGGGGGCCTGAGCCAGACGCGACCGATGCGAACGGCACGGTGTTCGGGCTCAACACGCCGGTGCCGAGATCGAGATCCCACACGTTGACCTTGTCGGCGCCCAGGTCGACGCCGAACACGTGCCTCGCGTCCAGGTCGGTTAGGATCTGGTGCGCATGCGGTCCTTCCTGGCGATCCGGATTAGGCCCGGTGCCGTTGCCCTCACCCTGAACGTCGTCCGTGTTTGCTCCGATCGAGCCGTTCGCCCCGATTCGATACACCGGATAATTGCCGGTGCTGTAGTTCGCCACGAGAATGTACTGACCGGACGGGTGCACGCTCAGGTGGGTAGGGTGCTGACCGTTCGTCGACGCGGTGTTGAGGAAGCCCAGAGCCCCGTTCGCCTGGTCAATGGCGTAGGCGCTCACATGGCCGGCAAGGTCCTCGTTCACCGAGTACAGGTGGGTCAGCGATGGATCGAGCGCGAGGAATGACGGGTTCGAGGCTGGAACGATGTGCAGAAGCGTGAGGCTTCCATCGCTTGGCTCCATCCGGAATACGTAGATGCCGACGGCGGTGCTCGGGTGGGTTCCGCCGGGTGGAACCCCCGGTGCGGTGTAGGTGCCGACGTAGACGAACCGAGCCTCGGCGCGCGACGGTCTACCCTGTGCCTTCGCCTTTGCGCTCGCGCGCGTGACCGGCGCAAGGCCAGCGACGGCCGTCGCGCCGAGAAACGGAAGAAATTGACGTCGGGTGAGCGCGGGGGAGGCGGGGCCCTGGTCGTGAGTGGGAGCGTTCGCCATAGCCATCGGGTTCTCCTTTTCCGCAGGGACGTCGTCCCGTCCTGTGACTATGAGGATTCGCGTAGTAGATCAAGATCACATCCCCTGGGACAAGCGCTTTTCTCGAAGGGAGCTCCATCTGGAGCGCGCGCTCGGCCTCATCGACCAGATCGCCGGAGCGGACTGTGACAGTCTGGAAGGCGTCTGCGTTTGACTGCATGGGCTGATTTGCGCTGAACGCACCACTCAGATGGGGCGATTTCAGGCCTCAGGCGCACCAAGAGCCCTTTGCAGCCGCCGAGGCGAGCGACGAGAACGTGATCGCTACGCGTGGTTACGCAGAACCATCCGAAAAGACTGAGGACCGGCTCGGTGCCGGCCCTCGTCTGTTGATCGGCACGAGAGCGCCAGGACCGCCGCAAGGACGGTGTCGAGGCGCCACGGTCCCGGGGGAGTCAGCCAGCTAGCGCGCTTTCTAGCGGTGCCCCGCCGCCCGAAACGTTCATGCGTCCGCGCCGCCGCGCCGGGCGCGGTGCCCCAGGTAGGCGTCGATGACGCGCGGATCGCGGAGCACGTCGGCCGGCGCGCCTTCGGCGAGGTGCTCGCCGAAGTTGAGCACGTAGAGACGGTCGGCGAGGTCGGCGACCATCTGCATGTCGTGCTCGACCCAGATCATCGCGAGCCCGCGCTCGTGCTTGATGCGTAAGATGTGGCGGGCGAGGTCCTCGCGCTCCTCGCGGTTGAGCCCGGCCGACGGCTCGTCGAGCAGCAGCACGCGGGGCTCGAGCGCCAGCGCGCGCGCGAAGCCGACGACCTTCTGGATGCCGAAGGGCAAGGCGGACACGGGCTGGTGGCGGTACCGCGTGAGCTCGACGAAGGCGAGGATCTCCTCCACGGCGTGCCGGTGCTCGACCTCGGCGGCGCGGGTGCGGCGCGACCACACGCCCTCGCCGAGCACGCTCGTCGCCACCCGGGCGTGCCGGGCCACGAGCAGGTTCTCGAGCACCGTCATGTGCGCGAAGAGCTCGCCGTGCTGGAAGGTGCGCGCCAGCCCCAGCCGCGCCATCGCGTGCGGGCGCAGGCCGGTGACGTCGCGGCCGCCGAAGACGACGCGGCCCGCGGTCGGCCGATAGATCCCGCCGATGCAGTTGAGGATGCTGGTCTTGCCGGCGCCGTTGGGGCCGATGAGGGCGAGCAGCTCCCCCGCGCGCACCTCGAACGAGACGCGCGCGAGGACGCGCAGGCCGCCGAAGGAGAGCGAGAGCCCCTCGACGCGCAGCGGGCTCTCAGCCATACCAGCGCCGGCTCCGCCGGTACTGCTTGACCTCGCGGTAGCTGCGCCGCGCGGTCCCGGCGGCGCCGAGGTAGAACTCGCGGATGTCCTGGTGGGCGAGCAGGCGCGCGGGCGGGCCGTCGAGCACGATCCGCCCGTTCTCCATCACGTAGGCGTGGTCGGCCACGTCGAGCGCCACCTGCGCGTTCTGCTCGACGAGCAGGATCGTCATGCCGAGCTCCCGGCGGATCGTCTCCAGGCAGGCCATGAGCTCGTCGACGACGACCGGGGCCAGGCCCAGCGACAGCTCGTCGACCAGTAGCAGCTCCGGCCCGCACATGAGCGCGGAGCCGATCGCCAGCATCTGCCGCTCGCCGCCGGAGAGCAGCCCCGCCTCGCGGCCGCGGACGCGGGCCAGGGCGGGGAAGTACTCGAAGACCGCCGCCGCCATCCGCCGCCGGTCGAACCCGGCGACGCGGCCGGGCACCGTCGCCTCGAGGTTCTCGTCCACCGAGAGGTTCTCGAAGACCTTGCTGCGCTCGGGGACGAGCACGATGCCGAGGCCGGTCACCTGGTGCGGTGGCCGGTTCTCGATGCGGCGACCCTTGTAGAGGATGCGGCCCTCGGTGACGCGCGCGTCGTCGATGCCGAGGAAGCCGGAGATCGCCCGCAGCGTGGTCGTCTTGCCGGCGCCGTTGGTGCCGAGGAGGGCCACGACCTGCCCGCGGGCGACGCGCAGGGACACGCCCTGCACGGCGGTGACCACGCGGTGGTAGGCCACCTCGAGCTGCTCGACGGCGAGCAGCGGCTCGGCTGCGCTCACGGGCTCACCGGGCCCGCGTGCGCTGGCGGAAGGGCCAGAGCAGGAAGTAGTCCTGGACGCGCCGCCAGATCCCCACCAGACCCTGCGGCTCGTAGAGGAGGAAGAGGATCATCACGAGACCGAAGGCCGCGTAGTTCACCGCGAAGACCGACGTCGTCCACGCCTCCGGCATCGGCAGCACGGCCATCAGCCACTCGATCGCGTACGGGAAGAGCGTCACGAAGACGGCGCCGAGCACGGCGCCGAGCATCGAGCCCATGCCACCGATGATGACCATGGCGACGTACTGAATGGTGAGGAAGAGCGAGAACGCCTCGGCCGACACGAAGCCGCGGTAGTACGAGAAGAGCGCGCCGGCCACCGCGGTCATCGTGGAGCTGACGGTGAAGGCCAGGACCTTGAAGGCCGCCACGTTGATGCCGAGCGCCTCCGCCACCGCCTCGCGCCCTTGGATCGCGCGCCAGGCCCGGCCGGTGCGGGCGCGCAGGAGATTGAGTCCGAGCAACAGCGAGGCGGCCGCGAAGACGAAGAGCACGTAGAACCAGGCGCGCGCCGAGATGAGCGTGACGCCGCCGAGGGCCGGTGGGTCGATCACGACACCGGTGGAGTATCCGCGCCGGGCCTCGTACTCGTTGCCCAGGTAGATCACGACGAAGTGCAGGGCCAGCGTCGAGACCGCCAGGTAGAGACCGCGCAGCCGCAGGCTCGGCAGGCCGAAGATCAGCCCGATGAGCGCGCCGACGAGGGCGGCGGCCGGCAGCGTCACCCAGAACGGAGCGTGGGCCTCCCGGTACAGGATGCCGGTGGTGAACGCGCCGGCGGCCAGGAGCCCCGCGTGGCCGAGGGAGATCTGGCCGGCGACGCCGTTGACGAGCATCAGCGCCACCGAGCCGATCACGGCGAGGAGCACCTGGTTGGCGAGGTCGAGCAGGAACGGCGCGTCCAGGACGGGCAAGGCGAGGGCCAGGAGCAGGAACACCGCGCACGCCACGCGCTGCGCGCGCGTGTCCAGCAGGACCAGGTCGCGCGCGTAGCTCGTGCGGAAGTAGCCGCTCGCGTGGGGCACGCTCACACCCGGTCGAGCTCCTCCCGGGTGCCGCGCAGCCCCCAGGGCCGCAGGATCAGCGTGGTGAGCAGGACCAGGAACGGGACCACGTCGGAGAGCAGGGGATTCACGTAGTGGATCAGGAGGACCTCGGCAGTCGCGACGATGAGCGCGCCGAGCAGCGTGCCGAGCAGGCTGTCGAGGCCGCCGACGAGCGCGGCCGGGAAGGCCTTGAGACCGATGACGACCATGCCCTGGTCGAGGGCCGAGTCGGCGGCGATGAGCATGCCGACCATGCCGCCGGTGAAGGTGGCCAGGCTCCAGGCGAGCGCGTAGATGCCGTGCAGCCCGATGCCGCGCTGGGCGGCCAGGAGCGGGTTCTGGCCGACCGCCCGCATCCGGATGCCCCAGCGCGTCCGGCGCAGGAACACCCACAGGCCCAGGTAGACGGCGGCGGTGGCGAGCACGAGCGTGAGGCCGACCGCCGAGACCCGGGCCGTGGAGCCGAGAGGGATGGCGACGTTCTGCCAGCCCAGCCGGTGCAGCGGATGCTGCTCCTGCGCGCCCCACACCAGCACCATGACCCCCCGTAGCAGGATGCCCAGCGCGATCGTGGTGAGCACCGCGGCGAGCACCATCTCGCCGGTCATGTGGCGCATCAGCAGGGCGTAGACGAGCCCGCCCAGCACGGCGGCCATCACCGCGGCGACGGCGATGGCGACGAGCGGGTGGCCCGCGAAGAGCGAGGCGGTGGCGTAGAGCCCGTAGGCGCCGAGCATCATCAGCTCGCCGTGGGCGAGCGAGACGACGCGCGACACCCGGTAGATCAGCACGTAGCCGCAGCAGATCAGGGCGTAGATCGACGCCAGCACCACGACGTTGACGACGAGCTGCATGCGCGCGTCAGCGCTTGACGGGGATCGCCTGCCAGTCCTGGATCTGGATGATCGCCTGCTTGCCCGGATCCCAGTGCCAGACGCGGTAGTGCTGGGTCGTCCGGAAGTGGTTGTCGGTCGTCCACTCGAGCGGGCCGCCCCGCAGGCCCTTGAGGTCGACCTTGACGTTGTTCATCGAGGCCAGCACCTTGGCCGGCGTCGGCGGCCACGCCGTGTTCTTCAGCACCGACTCCGCGACCAGCCCGGCGATGAAGCCCTCGGCGAGGTACGTGGCCGGGTACTTGAGGCCGGCCTTCTGGGTGGTGGCGCGGATCTCGGCGTGGATCGGCAGATTGTCCTGGAAGAAGGCGTTGGTGCCGAAGACGAACAGGTTGCCGTCCTTGAGCCGGGCCAGCTCCTCCTCCGCGTTGAGGTGGGCCCACGTGATGTAGCGACCGTCCCAGCCCAGCCGCCGCAGCGCCTCGAACGTGCGCACCTGCGACACCCACGGCGACCACGAGTACACCCAGTTCGGGTGGGCGTCCTTCAGCTTGGTGGCGAACGGCGTGTAGTCGGGCACCGGCGGCGGCGTGATCTGGGTGTCGACGGCGGTCATGCCGAGCGTCTTGGCCAACCCCTCGGCGTACTCGATCTCGGCCCGCGCGATCGGGATCGCCATCGTGGCGAAGCCGATGCGCACCGGCTCCTTGGACTGCGCCTTGACGAAGGCGAGCGCCGCCTGCGAGTCGAGCGTCGCCCCGTACGCCGTCGAGCAGAACTGCAGCGGATCGGCCGGGGGATAGGTCTCCTTCGGACACACGGCGCCGGCGTAGTAGAGCGGCACGCCCGCCCGCTTGGACTCGACGACCAGCGGCGCGTACGTGGACGACGGGCTGCTGCTGACGAGCATCAGAACGCGGTCCTGCGTGATGAGCTTCTTGGCGTTGGCGGCGGCCTTGGACGGCTCGCCGGAGTCGTCCGTGACGATCATCTGCACGGGCTTGCCGTTGACACCGCCCTTGGCGTTCAGCGTGTCCAGGTAGGCCTTCATCGCCTCCAGGACCGGCGCGAAGTTGGCGGCGGCCGGACCCGTCATCGCCCCGGTGGCGCCGATCACGTAGGCCTCCTGGGCGGAGGCGCCCCCGGCCGGTCCGAGCACCAGCGCCAGCATCGCGAACAGCAGTGTCCGCTTCATCGTTGCTCCTCTCTCGTCAGGGATTGAGCACGTCGCCGACCTCGCGGGCCAGCAGCCGCTCCTCGGCGTCGCCGTACATCGACTCCACGAGGTCACGGAACCGCTCGTACATCTGGGCGCGCTTGACCTTGCGCGTGGGGGTCACCGGCTCGCCCTCTTCCTCGGGATCGAGCGCCTTGGGCAGGATGCGGAACGCCTTGACCTGCTCGACGCGAGCCAGCAGCGTGTTGGCGCGATCCACCTCGGCGCCGATCAGCGCCCGCACGCGCGGATGCTCGGCGAGGCTGGTGAATCCCGTGTACGCGATGTCCTGGGCGCGCGCCCAGTCGGCGACGGTATCGTAGTCGATCTCGACCAGCGCCGTCAGGTACTTGCGCGCGTGTCCGAAGACGGCGACCTCGGCCACGTAGGGACTGGCGCGCAGGACGTTCTCGATCGACGCCGGCGCCAGCGTCTTGCCGCCGGCGGTGACGATGAAGTCGCGCGCGCGATCGACCAGGCGCAGCCGCCCGTCGGCCCAGGCACCGACGTCGCCGGTGCGCAGCCAGCCGTCGTCGCCCTTGACCTCGCGCGTGGCGGCCGGGTTGCCCCAGTACGTGTCGAACACGTGGTCGCCGCGGACGAGGATCTCGCCGGACTCGGCGAGCCGCAGGTCCCAGCCCGGCGCCACGGTGCCGACGTCGCCGGGGCGGGGGAACCGTTCGCGCTGGCCGGAGATGATGGCGCCGGCTTCCTCCGTCTGGCCGTAGATCTCGCAGACGTTCACGCCCCAGATCTGCCAGAGCGCCATCGTCTCGGGCGGCAGCGGGGCGCCGCCGCTGATGACGAGCACCAGCGCGTCGCAGCCGAGCTTGTTCAGCAGGGGACGGAAGGCGACCGCGCGGGCCAGCGCGTACGCCACGCCGCGAAGCCCGCCGCCCCGCCCCTCCCAGCGCGCGCGGGCCTGGCGCCGCCCCACGCAGACGGCCAGCGCGTAGACCCGGCGCTTGAGCGGGCTGGCGTTCTGCACGGCGACCAGCGCCTGCGAGGCGAACTTCTGTAGATACCGCGGCACCGTGAACAGCACCGTCGGCGCCACCTCGAAGATCGTCTGGGCCAGGTCCTCGCCGTCCTCGCCGAAGTGGGGCACCAGTCCGGACAGGAGCGGCAGCGTCACGGCGACGTCACGGCCGAGCACGTGGCAGAGCGGCAGATAGACCACCGTGCGGTGGGTGTCGGCCAGCGCCGGATAGTGCTGGACCATGTTGTGGGCGGCGGCCAGGTGCCGGCCGTGAGCCACGACGGCGCCCTTCGGGTGTCCCGTCGTCCCCGACGTGTACACGATGAAGGCGGGGTCGTGCGGGTCGATGGCGGCGGCGAGCCGCTCGAGCGCCTCGATCGGGTCCGCGCCGTCGGCGGCCTCGGCCACGACCGCGTCCCACCCGCGGATCTTGGGATGCGCGTAGGTGAACATCGCCGAGGTGTCGATCACCACGATCCAGCGCAGCGCCGGGAGCCGGTCGGCGAAGGGCAGGATCTTGTCGACGTATTCCTGATCCTGGGCGACGAAGACGGCGGCGCCGCCGTCGCGCAGCTGGTACTCGACCTCGCTCGTCGACGCCGTCGGATAGACGCCGTAGCTGATCGCGCCGAGGGCCTGGGTCGCCAGGTCGGCGACGAGCCATTCCTCACAGGGGTCGCCCATGATGGCCACGCGCTCGCCCTTCGCCACGCCCAGTGCGCGCAGGCCGAGCGCGGCCCGGCCGACGAGCGCGGCGTAGTCGCTCCACGTGCGCTCACGGTAGAGGCCGAGGTGCTTGGAGCGGAAGGCGACGACGTCGGGTCGCGCCCGCGCGTGGGCGGCGAGCAGCCGCAGCGCGTTCGACCGGGACAGCTCGGCGGGGTCCATGGGCGCCCGTAGTATGCCCCACGTCGCGCGGCGTTCGGGGCTTCTGCTACAGTCCAGCTCATGACGACCGGCGAAGCGACGCGCACGATGCTGACCCAGCCGATTCCGGAGCCCCAGGCGTGGCGGGGCCCGAGCCTCGCCCGCGCGCAGTACGTGCTGTCGTTCCCCGACGACTGTCTCGCCGAGCTCGACCGCACGCTGGCCGAGCTGCGCGCCGCGCCGGTGCCGACCTTGCTGCTCCTGCCCGAGCACTTCGCGCTCGACCGGTGCGCGCGTCTGATGGCGACGGCGCGAGCGATGCTGGACGACGGCCCCGGCGTCGTCGTCCTCGACCGGCTGCCACTCGAGCGGATGAGCCGGGCGGAGGCGATCGATCTCTACTGGCTCCTCGCGAGCATGCTGGAGCCGCCGGTGGCGCAGGAGTGGAAGGGCACGGTCATCTACGACGTCCGCCACGACGGCCAGGCCTACGGCGAGGACACGCGAGGGGCGCTGACGCCGGTTGGTCTGGAGATGCACACCGACAGCAGCATGGGCGAGGCGCCGCCCAACTATCTCGGTCTGCTCACGCTGGCCACCGCGCGCTCGGGCGGGATGAGCATCGTGTCGAGCGCGCGGGCCGCCCACAATCACTTCCTACGCGACCATCCGGCGCTGCTGGCGCGTCTGTACGAGCCGTTCTACCGTGACCACCAGCAGTACCAGGCGGCCGACGCGGCGGCGACCAACTTCCGTCCCGTCTTCGCCTGCGACGCACGCGGGCTGCGCACGCGCTTCAACGCCCGCCACATCGTGCGAGGCTACGAGAAGACGGGACGCGTGCTCGACACCGGCGGCGTCGAGGCGGTCCGGCGCATGGACGACTTCTTGACCGATCCCGGCAACCGTCTCGAGCTCTGGCTCGAGCCCGGCCAGATCCAGTTCCTCAACAACCGAGTCGTCGTCCACGGGCGCACCGCGTACGAGGACCACGACGAGCCCGAGCGCCGCCGCCACCTCGTGCGGCTCTGGCTCCGCGCCGGCGACCGCCGCCAGTTCCGCGGCTAGGCGTCCGCCCTGGCCGCGCCGGCGGCCTCGGCGCGCCAGCGATCGTTGGCCTCCTTGAACACCTGTCTCGCCCGGGCCACGTCGTAGGGGCGCTCCTCGAGCGTCGTAGGATCCCACTCGCTCCGCGAAATTCCGAAGAAGTCGCCGCCGTATACGTGGATGGCGCCCGTGAACTGACGAAGCGGGTTCGTCACCGCGTGGATGATCGACGGACCGAGCAGCGCGCTGTCGCGCGCCGCGATCGGCTTGCCTCCGGCTGCTTCCAGACCGCGCGCCGTGCGGCGGTAGAAGACGTTGTCCTCGCGCCCACCGTAGAGGCCGATGACGGCCCACATCCGGTGGTCGTGGGGGTAGATCGCCATGCCCGGCGCCCAGATCACGTTGAGGATCGTGAGTTCGGGCGAGTGGTGCAGGGTGGTGATCTGGGCCATGGTCGGCGTCCCGAGTGCGCGCTCGACGGCCGCGGGATCTCCCACCGCGCGCTCGACGACGGCCCTGATGGCGACCTCGGGCGACGACTCCCGCAGTCCGGCGCGACACTCCGCGGTGAACCGCTCGACGTCGAACATCGGAGACCTCCCCGGCCTGGGCCAGCCGTCAGCGCCCGGCCTGGAAGCACGGTACGGCGCCGCGTGCCGGGTGTCCACCGCCGAGGTCGCCGGCTGGACAGGCGTGCCGGGATCACCTACACTGGCGCGACGTGCCGCATACGGAACGTGATTCCAAATAGGGAACACGGCGGCGCCGCGAGGAGCGAGGCCATGGAGTTCGGCATCCTGTTCACGTCCCATCCCAACCACGCGACCGAGCCGTACCCGCACCGCGACGTCCACGCGCGGGTGACGGCCGAGATCCAGGCCGCCGACGCGCTGGGCTACGACACCGCCTGGGTGGCCGAGCACCACTTCTCGAACCAGTACGGCATCATGCCCGACGTCTTCACATACCTCGGCTACCTCGCCGCGCGGACGTCTCGCATCCGGCTGGGCACCGCCGTCGTCACGCTGCCGCTGTACGACCCCGTTCGCGTGGTGGAGAACATGGCCTTCGTCGACATCCTGTCGAACGGCCGCGTCGTCCTCGGCCTCGGCTCGGGCTACCGGCCCTACGAGTTCGACGGCTTCGGCCGCGACTTCGAGGCCCGGCGCGACGTGCAGGAGGAGGCGATCGGGCTGATCCTCGAGCTGCTGCACACGCGGCGGGTCACGCACAAGGGCGCGCACTTCCGCGCGACGATCGAGGGCGACTTCGAGATCTTCCCGGTGAGCCGGCAGGAGCCGCACCCGCCGCTCTACATGGCGGCGGGCACCGAGCGCTCGATGGCGTACGCCGCCCGCCACGGCTTCGGCCTCATGCTGTCGACGCTGCCCTCGTTCGAGACCCTGGCCCGGCAGATCGGCTTCTACCGCCGGCACTGCGCCGAGGCGCCCGAGCACCTGGCCCGGAACCCCGCCCACGGCAAGGTCGACGTCGCGCGATGGGTGTACGTGGCCGAGACGGACGCCGAGGCCAAGCACGAGAGTGCGGAGGGAATCGTCCGGCACCTCACGCACTTCATGGGCACCGCGACGGCCGGCTATCTCGGCAACGTCTCCGAGAAGGACCGCAGCGCGCGTCTGGACTACGACGAGCTGGCGGCCACCACGCTGATCCACGGCTCGCCGGAGACGGTGATCGCGCGGCTGCGCGCGCTGCGCGAGGCGACCGGGCTCACGTCGCTGTTGCTGCACTACCCGCCCTACTACGGGCACGACAAGGCGATGCGCAGCCTGCGCCTGTTCGCCGAGCGCGTGATGCCGGAGTTCCGACGGGCCTGAGCTGATGCCCGTCGAGGTCCCGGAGGCCGAGCGCCTCGGCGGGACGCGGCCGGCGCCGCCGCCGGTCGCACCGGCCGCCGCGGCGGCCCCCGCGCGGTCCGGCGGCCGCCGCGTGCTCGTCGCCACGTTCGTGACGCTCGGGCTCACGTACGGGTTCTGGTACTCGTACGCGGTGTTCCTCGTGGCCTTCCTGCGCGAGTTCGGCTGGAGCCGCTCGGTCGTCGCGGGCGCCTTCTCGCTGCTCGTGATGGTCCACGGCCTGTCGGGGCCGCTGCTCGGCTGGCTCGTCGAGCGCGTCGGGCCTCGCGCGGTGATCGCCGCCGGCGGCGCCGTCCTCGCCGGCGCGCTGCTGATCGCCGCGCACCTCTCGGCCGTCTGGCACCTCTACGTGACGATCGGCGTGCTCGCCGCGCTGGGGGTCAGCGCCGCCGGCTGGGTGCCCTCGGTCGTGCTCATCCGCGGCTGGTTCCCGGCCTCGGTCGGCACCGCGATCGGCGTGGCGTCGGCCGGGATCGGCGTGGGTATCTTCGCGCTCGTGCCCTTCGCCCAGCTCCTGATCGAGGGGCTCGGCTGGCGCTGGGCGTTGCGCGTGCTCGCCGTGCTGACCGTCGCCTGGATCGTCCCGGCCACGCTCCTGCTCGTCCGCCCCGCTGGGGCGCCGACGACGCGCGCCGCGGCGGCTCCCGCGCTGGGTGCCCCATCGTCGTCGCGGCCGCACTGGACCCTGCGCACGGTGGTGCGCACGTGGCGCTTCTGGGCGACGGGCGCGGTGTTCTTCGCGGGCAGCGCGGCGACGCAGATGCTGCTGGTGCACCAGGTCGCCTATCTCGTCGACCACGGCGTGCCCGCCCTCGTCGGCGCCACCGTCGTCGGCGTCGTCGGCGTCTGCAGCGTCGCCGGGAAGGCGGGGTGGGGGGCGTTGTCCGACCGGGCCGGCCGCGAGCCGACGTACACGCTGGCGTTCCTGTGCGTGGCCGCCAGCGTCGGCGTGCTGGCGCTGGCCGGGGCCCATCCGCGCACGCTCCTGCCGTACGCCTACGCGGTGCTGATCGGGGTGGGCTACGCGGTGACCGCGCCGCTGACGCCGGCCATCGCCAGCGACCTCTTCGGCGGTCCCCGCTTCGCCCGCATCTTCGGGACGCTGCATTTCGCGAACTCGGTCGGCGGCGCCCTCGGCGCCTGGATCGCCGGGCGCATCTTCGACACGACGGCGAGCTATGCGCTGGCGCTGCCGATCGCGGCCGCCATGGCCCTGCTCGCGCCCGCGCTCCTCTGGGTGGTTGCCCCGCGCCGGCCGAACCCGGCGCCGGCCTCGTAGCCGCCATGACGCTTGAGTGCGGTACTGTGATCGCCCCGATGGCCACCGAGCTCGCGTCCCTGGAGGCGCTGCGCGCCGGCGACGTCGACGTGTGGTACGTCGACCTCGCCGTCGACTCGGCGACGGTCGCGCGCCACGCCGCCGGCCTGACCGAGGAGGAGCGGGCGCGGGCCGGCCGCTTCAAGTTCGAGCCCGACACCCGGCGGTTCGTGCTGGCCCGCGCCGCGCTGCGGAGCGTGCTGGGCGGCTATCTCGGGGTGGCGCCGGCCGCGCTGGAGTTCGCGTTCGGCGACCACGGCAAGCCGGCCCTCGCCGGCGCCCACGCCGCGCTCGGCTTCAACCTCTCCCACTCGGGCGAGATGGCCCTGGTCGCGGCGGGCTGGGCGCGGTCGGTCGGGGTCGACGTGGAGCAGTGGCGCGAGCTCTCCGATCTCGACGCGCTCGCGCGGCGGGTCTTCGCCCCGGCGGAGCGGGCCGTGCTCGACGCGCTGGCCGCGGCCGAGCGGCCGCCGGCGTTCTTCCGGTGCTGGACGCGCAAGGAGGCCTTCATCAAGGCCACGGGGCGTGGCCTGGCCCAGCCGCTCGACCGCTTCGTCGTCTCGATCACTGCGACGGAGCGGGCGCGCTTCCTCGACATCGAGGGTGACCCGGCCGCGCTGACGCGGTGGACGCTCCACGATCTGCGCGTCCCGGCCGGCTACGCCGGCGCGCTCGTCGCCGAGGGCGGCGTGCGGGCCGTGCGGACGCGCGCGTGGCCGGCCGTGGAGGCGCGCGCGTGACGCCGGGCCGGCTGCTCGCCAACCGCCGTCGCGCGCTCGCGGTGGCCCTCCTCGGCGTGGTCGTGATCGTCGGCGCGGTCTGGGGCGTGCAGGCCTGGCGCCACTGGAGCCGCCACATCTCCACCGACGACGCGTTCGTCGAGGCGCACGTCTCGCCCGTGAGCGTGCGCGTCCGCGGCACCGTGGTCGAGGTGCTGGTGCGTGACAACCAGGAGGTCCCGGCCGGCGCCCCGCTCGTGCGTCTCGACGCGCGCGACCTCGAGGTGAAGGTCCAGCAGGCGCGGGCCGCGCTGGCCACCGCCGACGGTCGCCTGCGCATGGTGGCGGCCGGCGTACCCATGACCGACGAGTCCACCCGCAGCCAGGTCGCCCTCGCCGAGGCGACGACGGCCAAGGCGGGGCTCGGCATCGACAGCGCGCGCCGCGTGCTCGACGAACGACGGGGCCGGCTGCTTGCGCGCCGGGCGGCGGTCCAGGTGGCGGAGGCCGAGATCACCGCGCGCCAGGCCGATCTGGAGCGCGCGCGCCTCGATCGCGGGCGGGCGCAGGCGCTCCACGAGCGCACGCTCATCGCGCGCCAGGAGTTCGACTACGCCGACATCGCGCAGAAGACCGCGACCGCCGCGCTCGAGGCGTCTCGCCAACGGCTGGACGCGGCGCGTGCCGAGGTGACGCAGGCCGAGGCCGAGCTGGCCAGCCAGGAGGTGGCCGTCGCGCAGGCCGGGCGCCAGCGGGAGGAGGCCGAGGCGACGCTACGCGACGCCCGCAGCCGACGGGGCGAGGTGACGGTGCGCAGCGCCGAGGCGGCCAGCGCCGAGGCGCAGCGGGCGGAGGCCGCCGCCGCCCTGCGAGAAGCCGAGCTGAACCTGGAGTACACCACCGTCGTAGCACCGATCGCGGGGCGCGTGACCCGGCGTACGGTGGAGGTGGGGCAGGTGGTGCAGCCCGGCCAGCCTCTGCTCGCCGTGGTCGACGTCGGCACCGTGTGGGTGGTGGCCAACTACAAGGAGACGCAGCTCACCCACGTGCGGCCCGGGCAGCGGGCGACGATCGAGGTCGACACCCACCCCGGCCTCGTGCTCCGCGCGCGGGTCGACTCCATCCAGAGCGGCACCGGCTCGCGCTTCACGCTGCTGCCGCCCGAGAACGCGTCCGGCAACTTCGTGAAGGTCGTGCAGCGGATCCCGGTGAAGCTCGTGCTCGAGCCGGGCCAGAACGGGCACGCGCTGCTCGTGCCAGGCATGTCGGTCGTTCCCGTCATCGAGCTGCGATGAGCCCGGGGGTCCACCGCGCCGTCGTCGCCATCGTGACGATGATGGCGACCTTCCTGGTGATCCTCGACGTCACGATCGCCAACGTCGCCCTCGACCACATGCGCGGCACGCTCTCGGCCGGCGTGGACGAGATCACCTGGGTGTTGACCTCCTTCCTGGTCGCCAACGCCATCAGCCTGCCCATCACCGGCTGGCTCATCGACCTGCTGGGGCGCACACGCCTGTTCATCCTCGCGACGGTGGCGTTCACGCTGACCTCGGCGCTGGCCGGCGCCGCGCCCAGCCTCGCGGTGATGGTGGCCGCGCGCTTCCTGCAGGGGCTGGCCGGGGGGCCGCTGGTGCCGCTGTCGCAGGCCACCATGATGGAGACGTTCCCGGCCCGCCAGCGTGGGATGGCCATGGCCATCTGGGGCATCGGCATCATGTTCGCGCCGATCATCGGCCCCACGCTGGGTGGCTGGATCACCGACAACTGGAGCTGGCGCTGGGTGTTCTACATCAACGTGCCGGTCGGCGCCGCCGCGGTCGTGCTGGCGTGGCTGTTCATGCCGGAGTCGACCGCGGAGCGGCCGGCGGTGCGGCGGATCGACGTGCCCGGTCTCGTCCTGCTCGTGGTCGGCGTCGCCGCCCTGCAGTTCGTGCTGGACCGCGGCGAGCGTGAGGACTGGTTCGCCTCCGCGCTCATCGCGTGGCTCAGCGTCGTGGCGGTGGTCGCCCTGGTGGCGCTCGTCGTGTGGGAGCTGCGCGCGGAGGAGCCGGTCGTCGACCTGCGCGTGCTCCGCCACCCGACCTTCGCGGTGGCGACGGCGGCGATGTTCGTCATCAGCATCGCCTTCTACGGGATCATGGTGCTCTCGCCGCTCTTCACGCAGATCCTCATGGGCTACACGGCGATGCTGGCGGGGCTCGTCCTGGCCCCGGGCGGCGTGGCCACGCTGGTCACAATGCCGATCGCCGGCGCGCTCCTGAACCGGGTCGACCCCCGCTGGATCATCGTGATCGGCTGCGCCGTCAACGCCTACGCCATGTACCTGATGGCCACCCTCACCCTGGAGGCGAGCTACTGGCACATCATGCTGCCGCGCTTCATCCAGGGGCTCGGCATCGGCTTCACGTTCGTGCCGATGTCCACGGTGGCCCTGAGCGCGGTGCCGATGCGCGAGATGGGCCACGCCTCGGGGCTCTTCAACTTCATCCGGACGATCGGGGGCGGCATCGGGATCGCCACGGTCGCGACCTTGCTGCAGCGCGGTGCGCAGTCCCACCAGGCCCGGCTCGTGACCCACGTGAGCCCCTACGACCCGGACGTCTGGGACCGCCACCAGACGCTGGCCGCGACCTTCGTCGCGCGGGGCGCCGACCCCGCGACGGCCGAGCAGCAGGCGTGGGCCCACCTCTACGAGATGGTGCAGCGGCAGGCGCTCGCGCTGTCGTTCATCGACAACTTCTGGCTGCTGGTGGCGATCTTCATCGCCGTCATCCCGTTCGTGCTGTTCCTCGGCCGCCGCCCGCGCCTGGCCGAGCCGCCCGCCGACGTCGAGCGCCCCGTGGTCGTGGAGAGCTGAGGCGTGACGGACGGGCTTCCCCTCGCGGCCCGGACCGTCTAGGATCGTCGGCGTGTCCGGACCGCTGACCGGTGTTCGGGTCGTCGACTGCACGACCGTCGTTCTGGGACCGTGGGCCGCCCAGCAGCTCGGCGACCTCGGCGCCGATGTCGTCAAGATCGAGCCGCCCGAGGGCGACACGACCCGCCAGCTCGGCCCCATGCGCAACCCGGACATGGGCGCCTTCTACCTCGCGGTCAACCGCAACAAGCGCTCGATCGTCCTCGACCTGAAGCAGGAATCGGCCCGCGGGGTCCTGCGTCGGCTCGCCGCGGACGCCGACGTGCTCCTGCACAACTACCGCCCGCAGGCCGCGCAGCGCCTGGGCATGTCCTACGAGACGTTCCGCGCCATCAACCCGGGCATCGTCTACGTCGGGACCTACGGCTTCCGCGCTGCCGGGCCCTACGGCAACAAGCCGGCCTACGACGACATCATCCAGGCCGCCTCCGGCCTGACGTCGTTGCAGGCCTCACTGATCGGCGAGCCCAAGTACGTGCCGACGATCGTCGCCGACAAGACGAGCTCGATGACCGTGCTGGTGGCGGTGCTGGCGGCGCTCTACCACAAGGCGCGCACCGGCGAGGGGCAGGAGGTCGAGGTGCCGATGCTCGAGAGCATGGCCGCGTGGGTCATGGTCGAGCACCTCTACGGCGAGACGTTCGTGCCGCCCGTCGAGAGCGTCGGCTACAAGCGCGTGCTCAACCGCTATCGGCGTCCGTTCAAGACCAAGGACGGGTACCTGGCGATTCTGCCGTACACCGACCAGAACTGGCGCGACTTCTTCGTCATCGCCGGCCGCCAGGACCTGCTCGACGACCCGCGCTTCAAGACGCTAGGGACGCGCCTGAGGCACATCGAGATCCTCTACGAGGAGCTCGGCAAGATCGCGACGACGCGCACCAACGCGGAGTGGCTCACCGAGCTGGACCGTCGCAACATCCCCGGCATGATCGTCAACTCGCTGGAGTCGTTGCTGCGCGACCCGCACCTGGAGGCGACCGGGTTCTGGCAGGTGATGGAGCATCCGACCGAAGGCACGCTACGCCTGCCCGGGATCCCGGCCACGTATGGCAAGACGCCGGCGTCGATCCGCCGGCTGCCCCCGCGGCTCGGCGAGCACAGCGTCGAGATCCTGCGCGAGGCTGGTCTGGACGCGGCCGAGATCGACGCGCTGTTGGCCTCGGGCGCCACGCGCACCGGACGCTGAAGGACGCTCAGCCCAGGCAGCGGCACACGGCGTCGGCCAGGGCCGCGGCCGCACCGGGCGCCAGGTCGAAGAACAGCCCAGGCTCGTTCACCTCGAGCTCCATGACGAGGAAGCCCTCACGCGTCTCGATCCCATCCACACGGGCGTAGAGAGGCGGGAGCGGGAGCGCCGACAGCGCGAGACGGGCAGCGGCGAGCACCGCCGGAGGGGCGGGCCGCGCCTCCGCGGACCCCCCGTGGTAGGTCTGGACCCGGAACTCGCCGGGACCGGGCCTCTTGAGCACCGTGTGGGTCACCGCGCCGTCGACGAACACCACCGACCACTCGCCGCGCGTGCGGATCTCCTCGACGAACGGCTGGACGAGCACGGGCCGCCGGATCGCGCCGGTCGCGAGCGCCTCCACGACGCGGTCGGCGTCGCCGTCCCGCACGAGCGTCGTGTCGTGGGCCGAGGCGGAGACGAGCGGCTTGACGACCGCGTTCGTCCACCGCCGCTCGGCGAGAACCTCACGCAGACGCGCGGCGGCGTCGCCGTCGAGCACGACGCTGGGCACGGTCGGCACCCCGGCCTCGGCCAGCTCGAGCAGGTAGGACTTGCTCAGGTTCCAGCGGACGAGCGCCGGCGGGTTCCAGACGCGCACGCCCGCGCGGTCGAGGCCATCGAGCCAGCCCGCGAACGCCTCGATCGCGTGGTGGTAGTCCCAGTTCGACCGCAGCAGCACGAGGTCGAACCCGTCGAAGTCCTGGGCCGGTCCGTTCCAGGCTCGCGCCTCGACGGCCACGCCGCGCCCGGCGAGGGCATCGCGCACCAGCGCGTCACTGGCAGAGATCTCCGGCCACGTCGTACACGTGACGAAACAGACGCGGGCCACCGTGGTCGTCAGCGAGGGCGGGCTTCGGCGATGTCGCGGGCGTGGCCGAGGACGTGGGCGACGGCGACTGCGTAGAAGACGGTTGCCAGCGGCCCGACCACGCCGCCGGCGGAGCGGATGCGACGGGAGAAGAGCGACTCGTCCGCGGCCTCGACGGCCCGGATGGTCGCGGCCCGGTTCTCCTCGAACTCGGCGAGCAGCTCGGCGACGGAGTGGTGCGCGCGCTTGGCGACCTGGCGCTCGTTGTAGGCGTCGTTGCCGCCGCGCATCGACCGGGTCGGCGGCTGGGCCGGGTCGGGCTCTCCCTGGCCGGCGTCGCGGGCGATGTCGAGGAGCCGCGGATACGTCCACTCGATCGACGCCACGTGCGCGAGGATCTGCCGGCCGTTCCAGCCGGCCTCGTAGCGTCCTTCCTCCATGCGGTCGGGCGGGATCGCGCGGACGATCTGGAGCACCTCGTCCCGGCTGGCCCGCAGCGCCTCGAGCAGCTCGGACTTCGTCAGCACGTGCCCGACGCTCATCGCGCGCTCGCCGGCGCGAGGCGCCGGATGACGTCGAGATATCCGCTCGCCGATTCCATGGCGGCGCCGTGGCCCTTGGCGAGGAGCAGCGCGTGGGCGTCGCGCAGCCGCCAGCACGGCACGAAGACGAGCACGTGGTGCTCCAGGTGGTGGTTCACCCAGTAGGGCGCCAGCAGCGCGCGCGCGAGGATGCCGGCGGCGGTCGTGCGCGCGTTGCGCAGCGGATCGTCGTCGTCCGGCACCATCGCGTGCTCGGCCAGATCCCGCAGACGGCTGGCGAGCTGATACCAGGTCGCCAGCGGTAGGAGCCAGAGCAAAAGGTACAGATGCCACTGCCCGGCGATGGTCAGCAGCCCCAGGAGGACGGCATTGGCGGCGAGAGGGCGAGCGAGCCGACGGGCGCTCGCCGCGCGACACCCGCGCCACAGCCGAGCCAGGGCCGTCCATCCAGACAGGTCGCGTGCGACGGCGTACCAGAACGAACGGCGAGGCATCGGCGCTGCCGCGGTCAGGGAGAGGTCAGGGTCGTCCGGCTGTCGGGTGTGACGGTGGTGCAGGTGATGGCGGCGCCGATAGCTCGGCAGGTCACTCCAGATCGGGGCGGCACAGAGCCAGGTGCCGACCCGGTTATTCCCCGACTGGCCATGGAAGAGCAGCCAGTGCGAGGCCTCGTGCATGAGCACCGCGAGGCCGAGCTGACGGCCGCCGATCACGGCGATGGCGATGAGCAGCGTGGGCATCGACGGCCAGACGACGTAGACGAGGGCGGCGCCGGCGATGACGCCCCAGGCGTGCGCGACCATGGTCGCGCCCCTCCACGTCGACTTCGCGCGCAGGTCCCTCAGCTCGGGTAGTGTGAGCAGGTCACCGGCCGTCACGAGGCCCATGATAGCAGCAGTTCCTTTCTTCAATTTTCATCGCCGGTCGTCGCGTCCGGAAGGTTCGACCAGCGGAAGTGCTCAATGGCGCGGGCTCGGCGTCGCGCCGGACTCGTCTGCATGGTCCCCCGGTTGCAGCCCTACGCCGAGCCTCCAAGGGGCAGCGAACCACGCCGGAACTGACCGACCCTTCAGGAGACCTTCCGTTGAACACGAACCATCGTTTCCAGGAGTTCGACCAGCATGGTCGGATGACGTGGGGTCACGACGAGGGGGGATGGCTCGCGCATCCCCATGAGATCGTGGAGACCCTCTCGCGTCACGGGTACCAGGAGTACAAGCGCGAGGTCGCGCGAAGCCGCCGCGACCGTGAGCCGAGCGGCGGCGTGTGGCAAGGACTCAACATCGAGACCGGGTCGGTGGCATCGGTTATCTGGGTCAGACGCGGCATCGCGCATGACGCCACCGTGTTCATCGACATCGACGGAGAGCCCCTTGTCGGAGACTGAGCCCGACGGCCTCCTCGGCCCGTGGGCCGCATCCGACCCGTGGTGGGACGATCTCGACGGCGCCGCACTGGCGTGCCTGCAGGCGAAGGGCGCGATGGCGCCGCACGAGGTCGGTCAGCACCTGGGACTTTCGGAGTCAGCGGCCGCGTCGCTGCTCTGCCTTCTCGCGCTGGAGGGCCGGGTGCGGATCTGTCTCGTAGAGCCCACGACGCACCGAGCGGTGGAGACGCGCGCGGCCTGACGGCGCCTGGACGGCACTTCGGTTGCAGTCACGGCCGCGCGACGTCGCCGCCGATGCGTCTCTCCAGTATGTCCTCGGAGGTTGAGGTATCCCCATGACGCCACGGTCCACCGCCGCTCTCGAAGCGCCGAAGCGTGACTCCCGGTCGAAGCGTGACACTGTTCTCGTGGACCTGGCCCTTCAGGGCGGGGGATCACACGGCGCCTACACCTGGGGCGTGCTGGATCGTCTGCTCGAGCAACCCTGGCTGAAGATCGAGGGGATCTCCGGCACCTCGGCCGGCGCGATGAACGCCACCGTGCTGGTCGCTGCCCACGCCGAGGGAGGGCCGGAGGCCGCGCGCGTGGCCCTCGAAGACTTCTGGCGCCGGGTGGCCCGCGCGGGTGAGCTCAGTCCACTGCGGCGAGGACCGGTCGACGTCATGCTGGGTCGCTGGACCCTGGACAGCAATCCTCTCTACCTGGCCCTCGACCTCGTCTCGCGGATGTTCTCGCCCTACGACCTGAATCCGGGCGGCCTGAACCCGTTGCGGGAGCTCCTCGCGCAGAGCGTGGACTTCGACCGGCTCGCCACCGCGCCCATCAAGCTGTTCGTCACCGCGACCAACGTCCGCACGGGGCGGTTGCGGATCTTTCGCAACAAGGACGTCACGCCGGACGCGCTGCTCGCCTCGGCGTGCCTGCCGTCCATGTTCCAGGCGATCGAGCTCAACGGTGAGGCCTACTGGGACGGCGGCTACGCCGGCAATCCCCCGATCATGCCGCTCGTGCGCGAGACCGACTCGCAGGACACGATCCTGATTCCGATCAATCCCATCGAGCGCCCGGGCACCCCCCGCACCGCGCGCGAGATCATCAACCGGGTCAACGAGGTGTCCTTCAACGCAAGCCTGCTGAAGGAGGTGCGGATGATCGCGCTCCTACGGCGGGTGGCCAACCCCGGCGACCCGGAGGGGGCGCGGTGGGCGGCGATGCGCATCCACATGATCGCCAGCCCGATCATGAGCCAGCTCGGGGTCTCCTCCAAGCTCAACGCCGAGTGGGAGTTCTTCTGTTTCCTGCGCGACGAAGGACGCCGGCGAGCCGAAGAGTTTCTGGCCACGCGCGCGGACGACCTCGGCCGCCGCTCGACCCTCGACATCGAGCAACTGCTCAGCGACTGAGCGGGGCGCGCTGGGCGCTCTCCCTTCGCCCGAGGCCGACGGGGCGGATGAGCCCCGTCGGTCCATGTCTGTATCGATCCCGTCCATCAGCGAACCGCGATGACAACGTGACCGCTGCGAGAGCTGGAAGCAACCGCGACGAATCCGGCACAAAGCGCCAGCGGAAAGGAACACGAGATGATCGTCACGAAGGGCTTCGTAGTGAGCCGGGCGGGTCGCGTGGTCGTGCCGTCCAACTTCTTCCCGAGCCTGGACATGCGCTCGTTCGAGACGCTCGAGCAGGCCCAGGCGGCCATCAATCGGGATTTCGACGCCAAGGCACCCTCCGAGGAGACGCTGCTCAGCCGGATCGACGCTGCCGAGTACCGCGGGCGGTACGAATTGCTGCGCGACGTGGCCGCTAACCTTGCCTGGGCCAACCGGTACGCCTTCACGATGTACGAGCGGCGGCCCACCCGATGGCGTGACGTTCCCCGACGGCGTGACGACGTGTTCGTCTCGGTGCTGCCCCAGGAGCCCCGCCTGAAGGCAAGCCAGGCGATCGAGCGCGCCTACCAGTCTCTGCCGCCGAGTTGGGACGAGGGCGCCGAGCACGTCATCTTCGGGATCCTGCTCGACATCTTTCGCAGCACGTGGGGGACGGGGACGGACGTGGAGGCCGTCAATCCCACGGTCGCGGAGGCGCTCGTCGACGATCGCCTGATTCATCGCGTCGCGTACGATCCGGACTGGCCCGTCTACAGCCGGGAGGACATCATCGAGTACACGCACCCGACCCCTCCCCTGGAAGCGCTCATGCGGCAAGCGATGGTGCTGCACAACGCGTATCCGTGGGAGCGCGAGCATGCTCGGCCGTGGCCGGTGACCCGGCTCGACGACGATGACGTCATCGTCGTGCTGCACCCGCGCAGCGAGGACGTCCTGCAGTTCCTCCACCGCGTTCGCCGCCCGCGGCGGCGCATCCGCGCCACCGCCCACGGCGCCGGGGCGCCCGCACTCGGGGGCCCGTGCGGGCCGGTGGACGTGCAGCGCAGCTTCGCGGTCATGCCGCGTGTGGAGGCGATCGCGGCGCGGCGCGGCGAGATCGTGGTGACCAACGACGACGTCGTCCGAAACTCCGCCTACTGCTGGAGCCCCATGACGGCCGCCGAGATCGAGGAAAAGACCGGAATCGTGGAGCGTCGCTATACGGAGCTCGATCTCGACGACCTGGCGCTCGTGACCGCGGAGGCGGCGCTCGAAAAGGCCGGGCGGCGGCCACAGGAGATCTCGGCGGTGCTGGTCTGCTCGTGCACGAGCGCGCGCACGATGCCGTCGGTGGCCACCCGACTCTCGGCACGCCTCGGGATGCTCCAGACGGCGGCCTCGTACGACCTGGTGGCGGCGTGCGCGGGCCTGCCGTACGCGCTGGCCGGAGCGGTGCGGATGCTGCAAGAGACGCGACGGCCCATCCTCGTCGTCGGCGCCGAGAAGTTCTCGGACAAGATCGGGACGGTCCGGACGTCCCGCATGCTGTTTGGAGACGGGGCGGCCGCTGTCGTCGTCGGACCGGCTGGGCCCGGGGAACCGCCCGACATCGAGGTCTTTCAGACGTACGCGAGCGGCCCCATGCCCGAGGTGGAGTCGATCATCTGGCCGAACCCCGAGTTCGGCCACGGGGTGACCGTGTACGGCCCCGAGGTACGCGGCCTCGTCCGGCGCTACCTGACCCAGATGGTACGCGAGCTGAAGGCTCTGCCGGGTCCCGGCGGCGGTGCCGGCGCCTTGTTCGACGCGATCGATCTCGTGGTGCCGCACCAGGCCAACCGAGCCATGGTGACCGCGCTGGCCCAAGAGGCGGGGATCGCGCTCGGGCGGCTCTACTTCAATATCCAGCGCGTCGGCAACACGTCGGCGGCCAGCATCGGGCTTGCCCTCGAGGACGCGGTTCGCGACGGAGTCATCGATCGCCCGCTCCGGGTCTTCACGCCCGCCTTCGGCGCCGGCGCCGTGGGCGGCTACACGGTGATGCGTATCGACCCGAGCGTCGTGCGACAGGGCACGCCGTGGGAGGACGTCGTTGGCGACGGGAGCGCCGTAGAACGCGTGGCCGCCTGACCCCGTCTACGTGGCCCTGAACCTCGTCACGTGGCGCTCAGGGCGCCAGGTGGCCACTGAGGGCCTTGCGAACGGCCGCAGCGAGCACCGGGGGGCAGCGGCTGTCCTTGTCGATCCGGGGCCAGATCGACTTGGTGGCAAACAGCAACACGAAATTGAGGTGCACGATGTCATACGACATCCCTTTTCCCGGTCCATACATGCCCGACTCCGTGCGGACCACGCTGATGATTCCATCGGTATCGACAGACCCGCCGAACTTCTGGCGGCGGAAGGCTTGCCACGCGTTGATCGCCGCCAACGTGGCATCGTCCGATCGCGAGGTGACCGTCACCTTGGACCACGTCGGCAGAAGCGCAGGGTCCAGCGCATGTTGGCCCCGTGTGCCGACGACGAAGATGAACTGTACGAGCGCGACATCCTCGGGGGCCGCGTTGGGGTATCCCCGTCCGACTGGCGTCGTCACATTGAAATAGAACGGCATGCCCTGAAAGTCCCTTGCAATCGCAAACTGGACCATGACGTTCTCCCTTCCTCTCAACCGCCACACCGGCCGCGAGCCTTCCGACGGGGTGGATCTCGGCCCGGCCTGCGGATCATGCGTCGGGGCGGGCGGGCGGTCAAGCCAAGTGCCGGCGACCCATGGCGTCAGAACATCGTGACTGCATCCACCACACCGTCGGAGTCACGATCGACTTCGAGCTCCCCCTGTTCTGAGGCCGGGGGCGCGTCGACGAACGTCTGCTCGCCGACGGCGGTGATCGGTGGGTTCCTGGCGCTGATCCTCGGGCCGGAAGGCGTCGGCCGGCTCACCGGCGGGAGCGGCGTCTTCTCGACCCCGACCGTCACGGTCTGGAAGGCCCTGCCCGGGCTGCTGATCAACGTCAGGTGTGCTGCGCTCACCGCGGCGGCCGTCTTCCTGGGGGTCTCGATCGCCGTCGGCATCGCGCTGCTGGAGGTCTTCCGCCTGGCGTTCGGCCTGGGGGGCTCCGCCTTCTTCGAGAAGTTCCCGCTCTTTCCCTTCACGATCGTCGGCGGCGTCCTCGTCCAGCTCTGCGCGGTGCGGTTCGGGTTCGACCATGTCATCAATCGCCGGGCGGTCGAAGGCCTCGGCGGACTCGCGATCGACGGGATCGTCCTCTGCGCCATCGGCACCCTGTCGCTCAGCGCGCTCGGCAGCCATCTCGGTCCCCTGATCGTCCTGGCCGTCGCGTCCCTCGCCTGGAGCGTGTTCGTGACGATGGTGATCGGCCGGCGCGTCTTCCCGCAGAACTGGTTCGAGCACTCGATGGCCGAGTTCGGAGAGTCCCAGGGGAATGTGGCGACCGGGTTCGTGATGGTCGACATGGTCGATCCGGCGCGCCACACCGACGTCGTCAATGGCTACAGCTATCGGCAGCTGATCACGCGCCCGGTCCTCGGCGGCGGCTTCCTCACCGCCCTGTCCGTCCCCCTCATCGCGTCGTGGGGGCTCCCGGCCTTCACGATCGTGAGCGCCACGATCGCCGTGGCGCTCACGATCTGGGGCATGGGCCGGCGACGGAAGGCCGCCGCCGGCCTCGAGCGTGTCGTGCCCCTCACGCGGCCTTGAGCCGTGCGCGGCCGAAGGCGTCCATCTTCCCCCAGATGCCCGCGATGTCGAGCAGCTCGATACGGTCGATGGGCTCGGGGACCGCTGGGTCGATGATGAGGTGGTATCCATCCGAGTCGAGCCCGAGCATGGCCCGGATGAACAGCAGCGGTGCGCCGCTCGCCCAGGCCTGCGGGCTGCAGGCGGTGGGGTACTCGACCGGGAACCGGGTGGCCTCGCGCGAATAGCCGCCGAACGCCTCCGGGAGCCGGTGGTTGAAGAGCGCGGCCGCCTCGAACATCGCCCTGGTCAGGCGCGCGGCCTCCTGACGGTACCCGTATCGCCGCAGACCCCAGGCCGCGATCGACGTGTCGTGCGGCCACACCGTGCCCACGTGGTAGCCGATGGGATTGTACGACCCCTCCTTCGTCCCCATCGTGCGGATCCCCCAGCCCGAGAACAGCTCGTCGCTCATGAGGTGACGCACGCACGCCGCGGCCTTGTCGTCGTCGGCGATGCCGCTCCAGAGCAGGTGGCCGATGTTCGACGTCAACGAGTCGACCTTGCGCTTCTTGCCGTCCAGCGCCAACGCGAAGAACTCCCGCTCGGGAATCCAGAAGTCCTGGTTGAAGCGGCGCTTGAGGTCCGCCGCCTGCTGCTCGAGCTCGGCGGCCCAGGTGGGATCGTTCCAGACCGTCCGGGCCAGGTGCGCCGTGCGGATCTTGGCGTCGTAGGCGTAGCCCTGCAGCTCGCACGTGGCGCGCGGGAACGACGCGAGGGTCCCGTCCGCGAAGGCGATCGAGTCCCACGAGTCCTTCCAGCACTGGTTCTCGAGTCCGGTCTCGGTGTTGCGGCGCTCGTATTCGATGTAGCCGTCGCCGTCGCGGTCGCCCCACCGATCGATCCACTTGACGGCGGCGCGTGCCTGCGGCTGGAGCCGCCGCGCCAGATCGCGGTCCCCCGTCCAGCGCACGTACTCCTCGAGCAGGACCAGGAACAGTGGCGTCGCGTCGGAGGCCCCGTAGTACGGCGAGTGCGGACGGTCCTGGAAGGCGGTCATCTCGCCGAGGCGCAGCTCGTGGAGGATCCGGCCGGGCTCCTCGTCCCGGAAGTCGTCGCGCACCTGGCCTTGCAGGTAGGCCAGGGCCTGGAGCGTGGTGGCCGAGAGCTCGGGTGCGAAGGGCAGGGACTGAAAGCTCGTGATGAGGCTGTCGCGGCCGAAGATGGCCATGAACCATGGCAGCCCTGCCGCCGGCAGGGCGCCCTCGATGAACGGTGGCATCGAGAATCGCAACGCCGCCAGGTCGATCAGGCTCTGACGATAGCTGAGGGCCAGGGGCTCCCAGGAGCAGACGAGCCGCGGCGCCTGGTCGATCATGCGGTGCAGGCTGTCGGCCAGCTCCGGCCGCACTCCGTTGCCGTGACCACGTCTGGCGGTCGCGCTCGCGACGGTCAGACGGTTTCGCACCCCGACGTCGAAGCCCACCGTCCAGATCTCGTGCGGGGCCACGGTCGTCCGGAAGAGGAATCCCTTCTCCGTCACCTCGGCGGGCCGCGTACTGGAGATGCGCGTCTCGACCGTCATGCCCCCGCGGGTGTACCCGAGGACGAGGGTGCCGTCGTCGACGCGTCGGCGCAGCGTCCCCTTCTTGGCGAGCTTGTCCTTGACCTCGAAGAGGTCGGCGAAGTCGGAGTCGGCCTCGAACCGGATCTCGAGGTCGACGGGCTTCTTGTCGTGATTGATCAGGGTGAGGTCCTCGTGAAAGCCGCGCTCGATCGCGCGCCGGCGGACGACCGAGAGGTGCGAGTCCACGTAGACCGTGCCCGTGGCCAGCGCCATGAAGAACTGGACCGAGAAGTACTCCTGGGCGTCGACGGACAGCAGGGTGGGGCGCAGGCCGTTGATCGTCAGGACCCAGCGCGAGAGGAAGCGCGTGTCGTCGAGGAACAGGCCGTGGGTGTCGGTGGGCGACGCCTCGAGGTCGCCGCGCCGATCGCTGACCACGAACTCGTTGCCGTCCAGGATGCTGATCGTCTCGAGCGCCATGATCAGGACCTCCCCTCGGCGAACAGGGGCGCCGAGGCTCGCAATGCGAGCATCACGCTCAACCCGAAGCGTCGATCCCCCTCGGGGGCCGTGAACCGGCTCTGCAGTGCCGCCACGACGGGATGCAGGCGGCCCTCGACGATCTCGTCCAGCGTCTCCCGACTCTCGAAGCTCGCCGACACCCGGGCGGGACCCTCGGCCGCGTTGGTCAGAGTCGCCGTGCCGCTCTCGACGTCGATGGCATACACGGGTTTGTCATCGACCTTGAGGACGACCCGGCCGGTTTCCCCTTCGAGACCGGGCACGCGGAACGTCCGCAGCGCCCCGACGGTCTTCGCGGTTGTCTCCCTCGTTCTGCTCATGGTCTACCTCCTTGGCGCCCTCTCTGTGCGATACACCCCGGATACCGCCCTCGATAGGGCCGCTCGGCCCGCTCGTCCGTGGCCCGGGACCAAGGGGCAGGGTGGGGACCGGGAACGGTGCCGGCGCCGGATTAGGACGGCACCATCGCCGGCTGGGCACGGGCGAGTACCCGAGCCTCGTGGACTGGAAGATGGTCTGGTCGACGCCGTCGAGGATCAGCGCCGTCAGCACCGCCGGCAGTGGAAAGCGCGGGATCGCCAGCGGGACGAGCAGGCGGGCGGTCAGCACCGCCCCGAAGACGAGCAAGTCGGTGGTCGGGGAGCTCATCGGCCGCTGGCTGGGGCGTCACCGCCGTGGGTCGCGACCACCTTGCAGAGCTCAGCTCCGAAGAACAGCACCTGGCTGACGATGTTCATCCACAGCATGATCGCCAGCATGCCGCCGAGCGCCCCGTAGGTGCTGCGGCTGCCGCCGAGGAGGCCACCGAAGAGCGCCAGGAGCTCAGAGGCGACCACCCAGGCGACGGCGCACAGCAGGGCCGCGAGCCAGACGTGGCGCCAGCGCAGCCGCACCGGCGGCAGGAACCGGAACATCGAGGCGAACGTGAGGGCTGCCAGAAGCAGCGAGCTCACCGCCGCGAGCACCCACCCGGTGGTCTGGGCGAGCAGTGGGAGCGCGCCCAGCAGCCGGTCCAGCCACTGGGTCGCGGCGATGAGGCCGAGAGCCGCCAGCAGCAGCCCGCCGCCACTCAGCACCAACACGAACGCGATGACCCGCTCGAGGAGCGTCGCCCAGACCATGGCGCGCACCGACCCCGAGACCAGTGGTGGGTCGTACTTCCAGATCGCGCGAAAGCTCAGCCGCAGGTGACGAAACAGCACTGAGGCCGCGAGGAGGAGGCCGGCGAGACTGACGACGATCGCGACGGTCGACTCCTGCTTCAGCGCGTCCAGGAGTCGGGTGACCGTCGCCGCGAGCTCCCGCCCGAAGTTGGCCTCGATGCCGAGCTGCATCTGCTGCTGGGCGTCCGCGGCGGTCGCGGAGAACCGCAGCAGCAGCCCGAGCGCCGCCAGCAGCAGCAGGAGCAACGGGACCAGCGAGACGAGCGCGTAGTAGATCATGGCCACGGCGAGGTAGCGGGCGTGGTCGCGCTCGTATTCGATCCAGGCCGCCCGGAGCAGCTCGACGAAGACGCGGCCAGGATGCGGCGCCGGCTCCCAGGGCGCCGATGGCCGATGCGCCTCGAGTGGCCGACTCACAACGGGTAGCGCAGGATGGCCGCGAGGCTCCCGCCACCGGGGATGTCCCCGCGTCGCACGCCGAGCACGCGCGCGCCGGCCAGCAGGGAGCGCGCGGCGATCTCGTCGACGACGCCGTACGTCCGGGCCGAGCCGGCCTCGCCGAACTCGACGCGTCCTTCGTCGTCGACCAGCCCAGGGACGGTCTCGTCGATGTCCACGAGCAGCACCGCCACCGCCCCCCAGGCCGCGGCCCGTGCGGCGTGGGCGATGTCCGTCGTCGTCCGTCCCTGCACGGTGCGCGTCTCGAACAGGCGGTGGAGCGACTCGAGCTCGGCCCGGAAGAGGCCGTCCAGGATGCCGCGCGCCGCCTGGGCGAGGTCGGCATCGCTGCGGGCCTCCGGGTTGCCCGAGATGCCCTCGTCGACGAGATGCGGGTAGGTGTTCACCGCGCGGTAGATCGAGTCGAGCGGCGCCGTCGCGGCGAGGATCAGGGGCGTCTCACGCCCGCCCAGCAGATCACGCAGTGCGTGGTCGACCTGGCGCGCGTACTGGCGTAGTCGGACCTTCTGGCCCTCCGAACCCTGGATGCGGCGGCTGGGCGACCGATCGAGGATCGAGGCCTTGCCGACGGCGCTCGCCACGTCGCTCGGCAGGCCGTCGACCTTGACCGCGACCGCGGGCATGTCGGCGGACACCTCCACGACGCGCACGGAGCCCTGCGCCAGTGCCAGCACGAACGCGGACTGCGACACGGTGATGCTTCTCAGAAGTGGCTTGATGTGGAAGCGATCCGACACTTCCACGAGGGGCTCGAGCCGGTTCGGCAACCGGAACGTCCGCGCGGTCTCGGGTGTGAGGAGCACGGCCAGGCTATTCGCCTGGAACCGCCAGAACTCGTCGTCGTCCACCAGGTCGTCCACCGCCTCCTCGATGGACGCGACGGAGCGTCGGTCGGCGCCGTGCGCGCGCAGCTGATCGAGGGCATCGCGCCCGAGGTTCTTCAGCTCGATGCGGTCCCCCTGGGCCTGCTGCGTGAGGGGCGTCGTCTGGAGGTAGATCGAGACGCACGCGGGGGCGCGGACCGCGACCAGCCGTTCGATGTCCGACCGCGACGGAATGTCGACGTGAAGCATGCTTGCACCTCCTCGATCGCACGCTGCGATTCGCCGCTCGTGTGTCGGGACGCCGGCGAGCTCACCTGTCGCTCGCCACGACCGTGAGCTGCACGCTGCCCGCGGCCTCGGTGGGCCGCGAAGCGGCGTCGGGGCTCGGCGCGTCGATCGTCAGCCGCTCCGCGGGAATGCCCTCGACGGACACGAGCCATTCCCGGGTGGCGTCGATGCGCCGCCGTGCCAGGTCGTCGAGTCGCTCGGCGACGTCGGCAGGGCCCGGTGCTTCCTGCGACGCGTTGGGCCCCTCCGTCGAGGCCCGAGCCCGCAGCGCCTCGACGTCGGCGCGGCTCGCCGCCGGGCTCAGCGTGAGGTTCACGAACGGCGAGCGGCGCAGGACGTCGGCGACCCGGAGCAGATGCTCCTCCATGTCCGGCGCGAGCACCGCGCTGCCGGCGGCGAAGGTCACGGGGTCCACCTCCGGCACCTCCATCGCGTCGCCGCGCTGGAAGAGGCGGCCGATGGAGCGCAACGGCCTCCGCACGAGGTTGGTGACCGCCTGCCGGACCGACGCCCAGACGGCCTCCCGGAAGTTGAACCCCGGCTCCCTGAAGGAGCCAGTCACCGGGACGCTGACGTGGATCTCGCCCCGGCCGTCCTTGGCGAGCGCGACGACGAAGTCCAGGGGCAGGCCGATCCGCCGCGCGACCTCGTCGGTCGCGCTGACGGGGGCCACCCGGAGCTGCCCGAGCACCAGGTCGTTGCTCGCCTCCAGCGCGCCACCATCGAGCACGAAGTGGACCTTGTGCCGGAGGTCGCCCTGCGTGACCACCCACCCGGTGGCGGCCTGTGCGTACGGGTTCAGGCTGGCGAGCGCCATGCCGTCCAGCGTTCCGACGAGATCGACGAAGACCGGCGAGCCGATCGCGCTCACCTCGCCCCTGAGGTCGAGGGTCGAGTCGCCGCCGACGACGGAGTGCACGACGATCCGGGCCCGCTCGTCGGGGCGGTTGCCGAGATCGTCGACGGCGACGGTGAGCCGTGAGAGATCCTTCGAGAAGGCCGGCTGGGTCGTGCGGTCCAGGAAGCGGACGAATCCGTCCTCCACGCGGATCGCCTCGACGTCGATCCGCATCGTCTCGAGCAGACCCTTCCGTCGCGCGGTGCGGGGGAGCGCAGAGGGCTGCGGGCCGGCCGTGGCACGATCACCGGCGGCGCGTGGCGCGGTGAAGAGGGTGGCGACGTCGAACGAGCGGTCGGCCTCGCGGATGACCTGCAGGTACGGCCGGAGGAAGCTGGCCCGCGCGACGCTCGCCCGGGTCGGCCACTCGACGTCGATGCCGGCCAGCTCCATGCGCTCGACGCGGAGGGCCGGCTGGCTGGCGCCGGGGAGCCGGACCTCGGCACCCTCGGCCCAGCCGCGGCCCGTCGACGCGAACCATAGAGCGCCGTTTCTCTTCGCGACGTGATGGCGGCTATCGCCGCTGAAGCGTCCGCCAAGCCGCCCTGGGCCGGGAATGTACGCCTGGTACGGGTGGATCGGCGCGCCGCGCAGGCGGACGGTGAGGTCCGCGTCGAACGGCTGCGGCATGACCGACCCGTTGACCTCGACCGTGCCGCCGCCGGGAAGCCCGCCCGTGAACGCGAGCCCGGCGGGGCCCGTCGGGGGCCACGTGAAACCGGTCAGGGTCCCCTGCAGGCCGGCGAGCGCGAGCGTGGTCGTCGGCGTGACCGCCTCGTCCTTCCAGACGACGCTGCTAGGGGCGAGCGTGACGTGGTCCAGGCCCACGTGCAGCAAGCCATCCCCCAATCCCTGGAGCACGGGGAACAGCCGGCGCGGGACGGGCGGCGCGGGCGCGGCGGACGTCGCCGAGGGCACCGCGTCGGCCAGGAAGACGTCCACGAGGTCGACGACGCCACGCGCGTCGCGCCGCGCCCGGAGCGCGCCGCCCTCGATGGTCGCGCGCTCGATCGTGAGCGACCGGGTGATCGCGTTGGCTTCCTTCACGCGTGCGTCGATGCGCGCGACGTCCAGGAAGGGCTCGTCCCGCCCGGTCCAGCCGACGGCCTCGCCCTCGATGCGCACGCTTCCGGACGCCACGGCCTTCGTCAGCACCTCGCCCTCGTGGTCGATCGTCGCCGTGAGGGCCATCCCCAGGCGCCCACCCCGCAGACGGTAGGGCGCCTCGGTGCCGTAAGGGCCGAGACGACGGAGCTCGAAGCCATCGAGCGCGAGCGTGGCGACGGCGGTGAGCGGAACCAGGCGGAGCTGCTCCGCGGTGACGTCGAGGACGGCCTCGTCGATCCGGGCCCGCAGGGTGCCCCGGCCCGGCGGGACCGCGGGCCGCGTCGTCAGCGGTCCGGCCTCGGCCTGGAGGTCCCGGACCTCCCACTCGACCGGCGCCGCGAGCGCCTCGTCGCGACCGTGCACCGCCCCGTCGACGATGGTCAGGTGGTCCACCGTGATCGTCCACGCGTTCGCCGCCGAGTGGGACGAGTGCGGCCAAAGATCCGAGACGTTGAGCCGACCGGGCGCCGTGCGGACCACGCGCACCGACGGCGCGACGAGGGCGAGCTCGGTCAGGCGGAGATCCGTGCGGACGAGCGCCGTCAGCGCCACGCGTGCGTCGAGTCGCGACAGCGCCACGAAGCCCTCGGAGCCGTCACGCTCGGCCAGCCGCACGTTCTTGAAGGTGAGCCGGCGGGCGAGGACGCCGAGATCGACGTCCTCGATGGCGACCGCGCGGCCGGTGCGCCGGGAGATCTGATCGAGCGCCACGCGCCGGACGATCTCGGGCAGCGCCAGCCGCAGGAGGCCGCCGGCGATCACCAGCACGAGACCGACGACGACCGCGCGGCGCAGGGCCCGGCTCATGCGCGGGCCCGGATCACGCGGCGTCGGCGCGGCGGTCCCCGGCCCGGCCGCCGACGAGGCGGCTGATGTGCATCGTCAGGGAGACGATCAGCTCGAGGGCATCGGCGCGCACGCGCAGACGCGCCGTGTCGACACCCACCGCCGCGGCCTCGAGCGGCACCAGGGTGTCGGGGAGGGCGAAGTGCAGTCCGAGCGCCCGCCCGAAGTCCCAGGCCAGCCGCTCGCTGCGCGTCTCCAGGGCCCGGTTCACGAGGCCCACGACGCCGCGATCGAGCAGATCGGGAACGTTCTGCAGGTCGGCGTCCTCGATCACGGGCCGGAAGAGCAGCCGCGCCCCCGTCCCGGTGCCCAGCACCAGCGGCCGCAGCAGGAGTGCCAGGCTCTGCACGGTGAGCGTGACCGGGAACGGCCCCAGGCTCCAGCGCAGCGCCCCGCTGGTGACGATCCGGATGCCCTCGTCCACGCGGAACCGGAGCTCGCGGGCGGGGTCGATCCGGATCCAGCGGCCGTCGGGGCCCTGCGTCTCGTCGAGCAGGATCGTGATGGGCAGCAGCTCGTCGAGGAGCTGGCGCAGCGTCGCTTCCTCGAGCTCGACCGCGATGTGCATGCGAGCCTTCTCGCGTCGCGGCCTGCGGGTGAGGGCCCCCGAGGAGGCCCTCACCACCGCCGCGACGCTTCTCGACGAGTGTCAGGCCGCCATGGCGGCGCTGATCGCCTGCTGCAGCCTGGCCTCGTTCTCGTGCGACAGGTTGCTCTTGAGGATCTTCCCGCCCGTGCCCTTGAGCTCGTCGACCACCCGGTCCGGCGTGGCCGACCGGACCAGCGCGAACAGCACGGAGCTCCCCGGCTTCATGGTCTCGGCCAGATCCTTCATGAACCCATCGTTGATGCCCACGTCGGTGAGGGCGCCGGACACCGCGCCGGCCGACGCGCCGACCACCATGCCCAGGAGGGGGTTCAGGAACAGGAGGCCGATCAGCGCGCCCCAGAAGCCGCCAGTGACGGCGCCGGCGCCGGTCGTGCTGATCGACTGGTTCAGCCGGATCTTGCCCTTGTCGTCCTTCACCGCGACGACGGCGTCCTCGATGTCGATCAGGTAGTCCTTCTTCATCTTGCGCAGCATCAGCCGGACTTCCTCGGCCTTGTAGGGATCGTTGTAGCCGACCGCGACGAAGGTGCTCATCGGTTCCTCCACGCTGAGAGCCAGGTGCGTGATGCCATGCGAACGCAGAGGTACTTGTCCACCCGGAGCGGGGAGCGCCCAAGAGGCGATTGGGCCGGGCGTATCTCCTGAATGGCCCTGGCGAGCTCCGGGTGCGCGACCGAGGATGACACCGAACCGGATGGCGCACGTCGACGATGCCTCTGTCGAGTTCTCGCCGGTCCGGGGCGATGCCTTCTTCCGGCTGCAGCGCACGGTCGGACTGATTCCCGCCCACGGCCTGGGCGTCCCCCGTCGCGTGATCCTGGCCGTCCTCGTCACCTGGGTGCCGCTGGTGGTGGCGGCCGCCATCGCGAACCGGTTCTGGCCGGGCGCGATCGACGAGCCGCTGATGCATCACTTCGGCGTGCACGTCCGGTTCCTGGTGGCCGTGCCGCTGTTCATCATCGACGACGCGGTGGCCCACGGCGTGTTCGCCGAGATCATGCCGTACTTCCTCCGGAGCGGGATCGTCACCAGCCGCGATCGCGCACGCTTCATCGACATCGTCCGGTGGACGACTGCCTGGCGCGACGGATGGCGTCCGTGGGTGGTGATCGCGGGACTCGTCGTCGCCTGGTCGGTCGCCAGCCCGGCCGTCTGGGACGCCCACGAGCTCAACTGGGCCGTGAGCGATCCGCCGACGGCGGCGCTGCGGTTCGCCGTCTTCTGGTACCGCTACGTCGCCGTGCCGATCTACGAGATGCTTCTGCTCGTGTGGCTCTGGCGCTTGCTCCTGGCGAGCGTGCTGATGTGGCGGATCTCCCGCCTGCCGCTGGCCCTGGTGCCGACGCATCCCGACAAGGCCGGCGGGCTCGGGTTCCTCGAGTTCGTGCCGCTGGCCTTCGTGGCACCGGCCTTCGCCTCGTCCGCGGTGCTGAGCGGGCGGTGGGCGCACGACGCGGTCTACCACGCGGTCGCGCTGAAGTCGCTGGTCGTCCCGCTCATCGCCTTCGTCGTCTTCACGGCGCTCGCGCTGCTCGTGCCGCTGCTGGTGTTCATGAAGCCGCTGTGGGCGTGTCGGAGTCGGGCGCTGTTCGACTACAGCACGCTGGTCGGCGAGCACCACCGGCGGCTGCGCCGGCGCTGGATCCTGAACGAGGCGCTCCACGACGACCCGATGCTCGCCGCCAGTGAGCTGGGGTCGGCCGGGGACAGCATCCGCCTCTACGACGCGGTGTGCGGCATGTGGCCGCTGCCCGTCAGCAAGCGGATGCTGCTCCTGGTCGTGCTCTTGATCGCGCTGCCGATGGTCCCGTTCATCGCCGTCGAGGTGCACCTGGGCGACGCGCTCATGAAGGTCATCCAGACGCTGTTGTAACGATCGGCATCAGCGACCATTTCGGCCGCCGGCGGGGCTCGCCGGCCCTACCGGCTCACCCGGCTTCACCCGACGATGGCCTGCGCCGGAGGTGGCTGCCATGGCGGATCCGAAGAAGCCGAACATCCTGTTCATCATGGGCGACGACATCGGCTGGTACAACATCAGTGCCTACAACCTGGGTGTGATGGGCTATCGCACGCCCAACGTCGACCGCATCGCCCGGGAGGGCGCGCTGTTCACCGACTGGTACGGCCAGCAGAGCTGCACCGCCGGACGCTCGGCGTTCATCACCGGCCAGTCACCGATCCGGACGGGGCTCACCAAGGTCGGCCTGCCCGGGGCCGACATCGGGCTGCAGGCCGAGGATCCCACGGTCGGCGACGTCATGAAGTCGCTCGGCTACGCCACCGGTCAGTTCGGCAAGAACCACCTCGGCGATCGCAACGAGTTCCTGCCGACCGTGCACGGCTTCGATGAGTTCTTCGGCAACCTCTACCACCTCAACGCCGAGGAGGAGCCGGAGAACCCCGACTATCCCAAGAACCCCGACTTCCGCCGGCGCTTCGGGCCGCGCGGGGTCCTGCGTTGCACGGCCACCGACAAGGACGATCCCACCGAGGACATGCAGTACGGCCGGGTGGGTCGGCAGAAGATCGAGAACACCGGCCCGCTGGATCGCAAGCGGATGGAGACGATCGACGAGGAGTTCCTGGCCGCCGCCAAGGACTTCATCCAGCGCCAGCACAAGGCCGGCAAGCCGTGGCTCTGCTACTTCAACAGCACGCGCATGCACGTGTGGACCCATCTCAAGCCGGAGTCGCAGGGCAAGACGGGGCTGGGCCTCTACCCGGACGGGATGGTGGAGACCGACGGGCACGTGGGCGAGCTGCTGAAGCTGCTCGACGACCTGGGTATCGCCGACAACACGATCGTCGTCTACACGACCGACAATGGTGCGGAGGTGATGACCTGGCCCGACGGCGGCAACACGCCGTTCCGGGGCGAGAAGGCCACCAACTGGGAGGGCGGGTTCCGGGTGCCCTGCGTGATCCGCTGGCCCGGCGTCATCAAGCCCGGCACGGTCGTCAACGACATGGGCGCCCACGAGGACTTCATCCCGACCTTCGCGGCGGCCGCAGGAGAGCCGGACATCGTGGACAAGGTCCGCAAGGGTCACAAGATGGGCGCCCGCACCTTCAAGGTGTACCTCGACGGCAAGAACCTGCTCCCCTTCCTCAAGGGCGAAGTCAAGGAGTCACCCCGCAACGAATTCCTCTACTGGAGCGACGACGGCGACCTGCTGGCCATCCGCGTGCAGAACTGGAAGGTCGTGTTCAAGGAGCAGCTGCACACGGGCCTCGGTGTGTGGCAGCGGGACTTCACGGACCTGCGGTTCCCCAAGCCGTTCAACCTCCGCGCCGACCCCTTCGAGCGGGGCGACGAGAGCATCCTCTACGACCAGTGGCTGGCCGAGCGGATGTTCGTCTTTGTGCCGGCCCAGGCCATCGCGACCCAGTGGATCTCGAGCTTCAAGGAGTTCCCGCCGCGCCAGAAGCCGGCCAGCTTCAACCTCGACGCCGTGATGGACAAGATGTCGCGGGCCACGCCGCAGGCCGCGTGAGGTGGCGACCATGGCCGAGACCCCGAGCATCCTGCCGCGCGCCGACTTCCACTTCACGGGCGAGGTGGGACGGACGTACCTGGACTCCGATCCCGCACAGTTCCCGCAGCCCGTTCAGGCCCCGAAGGGAGCGCCGAACATCGTGCTGATCCTGCTCGACGATGCCGGCTTCGGGCAGTTCAGCACGTTCGGGGGCGGGGTCCCGTCGCCGACGATGGACCGCCTGGCCACGGAGGGGCTGCGCTACAACCGCTTCCACACCACGGCGTTGTGCAGCCCGACCCGAGCGGCGCTGATCACCGGACGGAACCATCACTCCACGTCGTTCGCCGGCATCACCGAGCTCGCCACCGGCTACGACGGCTACTGCTGCGTCCTGCCCAGGGACTGTGGCACCGTCGGGGAGGTCTTGCGCCAGAACGGCTACATGACGGCCTGGATCGGCAAGAACCACAACACGCCCACCTGGGAGACGAGCGCCGCCGGGCCCTTCGACCGCTGGCCGGGCGGCCTGGGCTTCGACTCCTTCTACGGCTTCAACGGCGGGGACATGCACCACTACTATCCGGTCCTCTACGAGGACCACACGCTCGTCCCCGCGTCGACCGACCCGAACTACCACCTGACGACCGACATCGCCGATCACGCCATCGCCTGGGTCCGCAAGGTCAAGAGCATCGCGCCGGATCGGCCGTACTTCCTCTACGTCGCGACGGGCGCGACGCACGCGCCACACCAGGTGCCCCGGGACTGGATCGAGAAGTTCAGGGGCCAGTTCGATCTCGGGTGGGACGCGTACCGGGAGCAGACGCTGGAGCGCCAGAAGAAGCTCGGCGTGGTCCCGAAAGACACCAAGCTCACCGTGCGCTCGAAGGGGCTGCCCGCCTGGGACTCCCTCAACGCCGACCAGAAGCGACTCTACGCCCGCATGATGGAGGTCTTCGCCGCGTTCGGCGCCCACGTCGACCACGAGATGGGCCGGGTGGTCGACGCCGTCAAGCAGCTACCCGACGCGGACAACACGCTGATCGTCTACATCGCCGGCGACAACGGCGCGAGCGCCGAGGGCGGGCTGGAGGGCTCGCTCAACGAGAACCTGTTCTTCAACGGGTTCCCCGAGCGGTGGCAGGACAACCTCAAGGCGATCGACGAGCTGGGCGGGCCCAAGCACTTCAACCACTTCCCGTCCTCCTGGGCGCACGCGATGAACACGCCGTTCCAGTGGACCAAGCAGGTGGCGAGTCACTTCGGTGGCACGCGCAACCCGATGATCGTCTCCTGGCCGGCGCGCATCAAGGATCGGGGTGCGCTGCGCGAGCAGTTCGTCCACACGATCGACCTGGCCCCGACGATCTATGAGCTCTGCGGCATCACGGCGCCGACCGACCTCAACGGTATTCGGCAGAAGCCCATCGAGGGGATCAGCTTCGCCTTCACGCTCGACGACGCGAGGGCGAAGAGCCGGCGGAAGACCCAGTACTTCGAGCTCGGCTGCAACCGGGGTCTGTACCACGAGGGCTGGATGGCATCGTCCCCATCATTCGTGCCCTGGGAGCCCAACCGCGGCGAGTGGAATCCCGACACGGCGCCCTGGGAGCTCTACAACATCGAGGAAGACTTCTCGCAGGCCAACGATCTGGCCGCGAGGCATCCACAGAAGCTGCGTGAGCTACAGGACATGTGGTGGGTCGAGGCGGCCAAGTACAACGTCCTGCCGCTCGACTGGCGCGCCGGCATCCGGATGAACGCGGAGTTGATGGGCCGCCCGAGCCTGATCCGCGGGCGTACCCGGATGGAGTACCGGGCCGGCATGACCGGGCTGCCCGACGCGGCCGCGCCGCCGATGCTCAACAAGTCGTGGACGATCACCGCGGAGGTCGACCTGCCGGACGACCGGACGAGCGGCATGATCGTCACCCACGGCGGGCTCGAGGGCGGCTACGGGCTCTACCTGCGCGAGGGCAAGCCGACCTTCGTCTACAACTACCTCGCCGTCGAACGCCCCACGTTCACCGGCAAGGATCCGCTCCCGAAGGGGAAGGCGACCATCGTGATCGACTTCGCCTACGACGGTG
>Ga0209382_10000130_pt1 | contig 112406 bp, 117 predicted proteins | sample SoiMetdeltSBSDD5_FD_187599 | JGI IMG/M metagenome (GOLD analysis project Ga0209382, IMG submission 187599) | Bulk soil microbial communities from a Populus tree surrounding site in Tennessee, USA - Soil MetaG P. deltoides SBSDD5 (SPAdes) (version 2) | ecosystem: Environmental > Terrestrial >... | reverse complement strand
ACTCATACACATCACCGTTGGCCAGGAAGCCTGCCGTCATCGTGCAACACGTAGTGACCGGCAACGGCAGCCTAGTAAAGTCGGTTTCGTTTTGGGACACATTACGCTGATAAACCCAATACCAGACGCGCGCCGTGTACTCGCCCAACTGCTGGCGGCCGTAGCGATCCGCCGCCGATGACCGCACGTCCTGGCGTCAGCGACGACTCGCGGTGAAACGCGCCGGTAACGGGGAGCACCCGGCGCCGCCGTCGGTCCGCTCCGTCGCCGCGGCGTTGCTCGCCGAGTGGCACCGCCTACCCTGATCTTGTCAACAAACGATCTCACCGGAAACCTCAGCCGAGTGACAGCAGCGACCCGTCTGCGGTCAGTGCGGGCATCTTTGCATCGATCTTCTAATGCCGAAGAGGTGCGCGGCACTCACACCTTGATATATCGGTGCAGCGACGTCTTGGGGGATGCCGGTCTTCTTCGCGATCGCGCCCAAGCTCTCGCCCTGCTAGATGGCATACACCTTCCGTAGCGCGTCGTCCAGTTTGGACAGTGTGACGCCACCGACCATGCCCACCTGCTCGATCATCGACAGGGTAGGCACGGGTGACAGGCTGTCCATGATCGCTAGGCCGCGCATGCTGTCAGCTTCCTCGTGCAGCAGGATCAGGTATGGGGGGATCTCGCGTTCGTTGTGCAGGCGCACGATCTCGACGCATTGCGGGGCGACGCCCTGGTTCCATTCGTCGCTGCTGACGATGACGACCCGATACGGGCGCGAGTCACCGTCGTCGGGCGCGACGTCGTAAATTTCGCCTTTGCGGTACCGGTTCACGCGGCCGCCTGGCGGCGGCGCTGTGCGCTGGAGTGGCGGGCGGCGGCGCCGCGGCTCAGCGCCCTTTGCCGGGCCTGGCCGATGAGCCCGGCTGCCTCGTGGTCCTCGGCGAGGTAGAGCTCGTATTGCCGCCGCGCCTCGGCCATGGCGGCGTGGGTGGCAGCGCGGGCCATGAAGGCGCTGACGGACAGGCCAGCGGATTGGGCGGCCTGCTCGACTTCCCGCAGATCGGAGTCGGCGATGGTGACGGAGACCTTTGCCATGCCTCTCACCATACAGCCTGAAGGGATGCTTGGGATGCATCCCGTCGTGCATCCTCGGCCGCATCGCGGGGTCTTCTGACCGAACGGGCCCGCCGGGACCAGCCGGCGGGCCTGTTCGTGTTGGGAGAGGGGCTAGTGGGTGAGCGCGATGGCCAGGTCGGCGACGCCGGTGGCGACCTGGTGGCCGGTGATAGTGGGCCTGGTCAGCTCAGCGATCTCGGCCGTCTGGGGGTTGCCGGTCAGAGGCGATGAGCACCTTGGTGCCGGTAAGGCTGCCGGCGGTGAAGTCGCCGCGAGGGTAGCCGGCGATCCAGATCGTGCGGTGTTCGCCGTTGCTGGGGTGCCACTGGTTCTTCCAGTGACCGCGGACCCAGTGCCCTCGGGGTGGCTGCCCCGCGCGGGCGGCGCGCGCGGCCTCGAGTTCGTGCTGGGCGTGTTCTGGGCGACGCAGATAAATGCGGCGGATGGGCGGGTCGGTGAGCCCGGCGCGGGCGGCCTCCTGCCGGGCCGCCTTGGAGGCTGGCGCGACTTCGTCGCGGACCAATGGGGTGCGGCACAGCGCGGCGAGGGTCTGCAGGATGCGGTGTGGCCCGGCCGCGCCCCGGTCGGGAAATGCCGCGCCGTACGGGCCGATGGCGTTGGTGGCCGGCCGTAGCCCGGTGTAGCGGACCGCGAGCTTGGGCTGGTCGAAGTGGTACAGCCCGGCGGCGCGCTGCCAGCCGGTGATGCCCAGCAACCGTTGCCCATCGCTCGTGGAGCTGGCTTCGGCCCAGGAGATGGCGCTCAGCCGTTGGTCGGTGGGATCGCCGGCGTCGTCGTGCCAGACAACCGGCATGGGTTTGGCGAAGATGACGATGCCGTCGGGGGCGAGCAGGTGGTGCGGCTGGATCGGCTCGATGGGATAGGTGTCGGCAGCGGCGGCGAGCAGCTCGACCATGGGCGGGTCGCACCAGACCGGGTCTGCCCGCTGGAACAACTCCGCACTGTCGTGAGCGGTCATCTCGGCGTGCTGCCAGCGGGCCGGCTCGTCGGGCAGACTGGCCGGCCATTGCCCCTGATAGAAGTCGTAGTAGAAGCGGTAGACGCCGCGGACACCATCACCGCTGCCGAACCAGCGGATCAGCTTCGCGTACTCGCGTAGCGCGTCGTCCACACTCCACGTGTGGTCGGCGTCCGGTCGCTGGCGCGGCGCCGGCGGCCGATGCTTGCGGGAGCGGCTCACCGGGCTACCGCCAGGAAGCCCGGTGATTCAGAGCCGGGAGGAATGGCGCTCTCATGCTTAGCCATGATTGACCCTTTCGGTAAGGTGTGTTGTGTGAGGACGGCGTTCAGGTGTCGGGCGTACCCGACCCCGGAGCAGGCCAGCGCGCTGAACCGCACGTTCGGCTGTGTCCGCGTCGTCTGGAACCGCACCCTGGCCGCCCGGCACGCCCGCTACCACACCCAGGGGAAATCCACCTCGTACGCCGAGACCGACCGGGCGTTGACGGAGATGAAGAAGCTGCCCGAGCTGGCCTTTCTCAATGAGGTGTCGTCGGTTCCGTTGCAGCAGACGCTGCGCCACCAGCACAACGCGATGACCGCGTTCTTCGCCAAGCGGGCCCGGTACCCGCGGTACAAGTCCCGCAACGCCAGACAGTCGGCGTCCTCGGTCTTCGCCCATGCGAAGTCAAGGCGTAGCTCGGCGACGGCTGCCGCGACCGCTGCGGTGTCGTCGACGGCGAGGACCTTTCCCAGATACTCCAGCGCGTCGGCCACCGGCACCGGGCCGACCTCGCCGTTGCTGGCGGTCACCCCCGCGACCGTCCACTCTCGCTCGCCGGCTTCGATTACAGCCAGGGCGCAGTGCTCGTGGGCACTCCACCAGTCCGGCAGCACCGTGCCTTGCGGAATGGTGCGTACCCACAGGGCGATCTCCCGCCATCGGGTCAGCAGCTCCACATGCTCAGCGCCGCTGGTGGCCGCAGTGAAGGGCTCATCGAGCCCTGGATGTCGGCGCGGTGCGGGCTGCCACCGGTCTATCAGCCATTCACGCAGCTTGAACACGAGTGATCAACCCTCCCCTGGTGGTGGTGCGGTGGGTACTAGTGAACGCCCGGCAGCGCGTGTACTTCTCGCCGGTCATTTGTACGCGGGCGAAAGTGCGGGGTGGTCATCTGCCACCCCGCTCGCGGACGCCGTTGCGGGGCAGCACGCTTGGGGACTCGGGGGTGATCTGCTCCGCCGAACCCAAGTTGTCCGAAAAGGACACCCGGGCAACCTGTGGCCGCCCCGCGGCGGTGGCTTCGGGTTCACCGTTGTAGATCCGGCGGGCCTGCGCCGCGATCTCCTCGGCGGCGGCCGGGCTGGCCTGCATGGCCAGTCGCGCGGGCACGCCCGCCACACGGGCGGTGGTGGCGATGAGTCCGTGGTGGGCGGCGAACCGCTCGTGGACCGGTGTCAGCGCCAGATCCAGCCACTGACGCGGCGGCAACCCGTCGATCATGGTGTTCCGGCGCACGCTGTCAAACAGGATGGTGGCGTGTAGTCCGCCGGCGGCGATGCCGGCCGCGTTGCCGTGGCGCCACGCCTGCGCTGCCACGGCCACGCCGGCGAGTGGATGCCCGTCGGGGCGAGACCAATGCAGCTGCATATCCAGGCCCACCGGCGGCTGAGCGGCTGCCAGGGCACGGGCGATCACCCCAGCGTCCTCAACAAGGTGGGTCGCGATCGCAGCCAGCTCCTGTGCGGCCGTGTTGCCGATCCGATCCCCGGCCATCTTCCGAATGAGCTGGCCGGTGGCTGCCGAGCCGCTGGCTGCACCGCTGCTGTGTCCCAGCCGCCACGCATCACGCACGATCGCGGGCGTGACATGTTCCTGGTTGTTCGGGAACTGGTTGTAGGCAGCGGCGATGATCGCGGTCAGGGCGGCACGGTCGGCGGTGGGGATGCCGCTGCCCAACGGCGTGCGCCAGGTGTCGCTGATCTGCTGCTCGTACATTGGCATGTTCCTTCCTCGCCGACCGGTCGGTTGGGATTAGAGCGGGCAGCCCACGGCCGGTTGGGCCATGAACCACTGCGGATCGACGGTCGTCGAATTCGGGGGCGGGTGGGGCGTTGAGGTGGACCTGAAAGTGCAGGTGGGGGCCGCTGCTGTGGCCGGTGGAGCCGACTCAGCCGAGCAGGGCTCCGACGGGCACGGTGCCGGAACCGCAGGGCCCTGGCGTCGTGGTTCGTCTCGCACCGGGTGGCTCCTCATCGCACGTCGACTGGTTGGGGGACCTCAGCTGCGGAAGCCCAGGAAGGTCGCCAGGGCTCGACCGCACCGGGACCACGTCTCCCCGGTGACCATTCCGGCGTAGCCAGCGAGCTCGTGCCGCGGGACCGGGGTGAGCAGGTTGCAGATGATCCGGCCGCCGATGGGATCGGGGTTGGCGAGCGCGACCACGTACAGCCCCTCGGGGGCGGTACGCACGATGGGCGCGCACAGCGGGTCGAAGACCTGGTTGTGATCGTCGGCAGACATCACGAGCATGTAGCGTCCGGCGCCGCCCCATTCATAGATCTCGCCCTGGTGGACCGCCTCCGTGGAGCGGGGCAGGCGGCTGACGCTCACGCCGCCGCCCGGTCGAGGTGGTCACGGGAGCGTGCGGCCGTCGACCGCAGGTCGGCGATCAGCTGAGTGCCCTCGTCGTTGGTGCGCGTCCAGTCGGCGAGCCGGCTGAGGCTGTCACGCGACAGCTTCTCCCGCAGCGCCGCCTCGACGTACGCAGAGATGTTCATATTCAGCCGGGCGGCTTCCTCGCGGGCCGCTTCAGCGATGCCCTCGTCGACGGACGCGTGAATCTTGTCAGCCATACCTGGACGCTACCAAAACAGTTCCCTTGATCGGTACACCATGAGTTACCCAAATTGGCACACAACTTGGGTAACGACATGTTCCACTGCGCGGGCTCTTCGCTTAGACTCCTCTATAAGTATCGTTATAGAGGTATCAGATCAAGTGAGAAGCATGGATGCCTCCAGGGCTCGGAAATCGGCGTTGGGAGATGTGATGACGGTCGAGTTGGCCACCGACGGTCACGTGCGACGGATGCGGCGCGCCGGTCGAGCGAGTCACCGACGACATGAAGCACCCGGTGCCCGCCGAGATCGCCCGGGCCCGTCTATGGCCGCACCGACCCGATCTACATCGTCTGCGCGCCGCTGCCCGATGGCACCCAGCCGTGCCTGACCCTCGCCCTGCTGGCCGACGAGCTGTACGAACCATGCGCTGCCGCAATCCCCGACTGCGACGGCACCCGCTGTACCACCCAGCCCTGACCCCAGACCTGACCTATTTAAGGGAGCTACCCCCATGGCCACCAGGCCGACCACCCGGCACACCACGACCCCTAGCAGGGCCCGCACCCTCCGGCTCACCGGCCAGACTGCCGAGGCTGTCAGCGAAGTCGCGCTGCCCCTCACCTTCGGGCTTCTTGGCGCCACGGTCCACGCACTCGGAACAGACCCAATCGAACAGCTACCGGGCAGCCTGGTCACGGCCACGTTCATCACGGCCATCGGCGGCGCCGCCGCGTTCTTCGGCAGCCTCGTACTGCAAAGCCGTGGGGCGGCGGCACAGCGCACCGCGACCATGGCCGCCTACTACCGGCGGGCTGCCCAGGACGACCCTTCGCCGAGCACCATCCCCGACGGCACGCCGACCTGCGACGGCTACAGCGTCGGCGCGATCATCACCGACCCGCAGGGGCGTTACCTGCTCATCACCCGCGTCAAGCCGCCAGCCGGGCGTGCGTTCGTCGCCGGGCACATCGATGAGCACGGCGACGAGATGGCTGCGGTCATCGCCGAGGTCGCCGAGGAATCCGGGCTCACCGTCACCGGCATGCGGTGCGTGCGGATGCAGTGGCTGCCCGGCCGGTGCCGCCGCCGACCGAACCGTTTCCACCGCGACCTCGGCTGGGGCCATCAGTGGTTCGTGTTCGAGGTCGACACCACCGGCACCGTCGCCGTCGACGAGTCCGAGGTGCACAGCCCGACCTGGGTCACCTCGGACGAGCTCGCTGCGCTCGCTGCCCGCACCGTCGCGTACGCCCACGGGCGCATCAGCGACGAGCAGTGGCGTGCCGAGCCCGGCCTGGAGCCTGCGTGGGTCCTCCTGCTCGCTGGCCCGGGGCTCAACGGCCGCCCGTACCTGACCGTTGGCCCGGCCGACCGGCACGCGGTGTCCATCCTCGCCCAGCGCGACCCCTACCCCCAGGCGGCCTGACCTATATATAAGGAGCGCCCTGCGATGACCGAGCCCACGCTGATCACCCAGCGAATCAACGCGACGTTCACCGACCGGCTGTCCGGTCTCGACCCCGACTACATCTCCCCCGCCGCGTGGGTCTCCGCCGCGGCTGATGCCCTGCTGCTGGTGGTGTTCACCCAGAACGTCACCCTGGCCGACGCCAACCAGCACGTCCAGGAGGCGCTGGCCGCCCACGGCTGCGTCGTGCCGATCCAGTTCGGCTACAGCGCGGGCGACATGACCTCGACCCACGACCACGAGCGTTTCCACGGCCCCTACGTGCAGGTACGTGGAGCGCACGACGAGGAGCACGTGCTGGCGATCGGCCTCACGCCGCAGGCCGTCGAGTGGGTGGATGGAGTGGCCTGACATGCGCGAGTACACCCACCCGGATGTGTTCACTCGCGGGGTGGCCGAGGGCTGGGCCGACCCGCAGACCGATCCACGCCTCATCGACTGGCCGGCACGGCAGGCGGCCGCCGCCATCCCCTTCGAGGTCGTCGACGGCCACCCGGTCCGACCGGGCGCGCCGACCGGCATCCGCCATGGCCGCAACGAGCTCGGGCACTGGGGTGAGCACCTCGCAGCCGACGCCCTCGTCATGGCGAGCGACCGCGACGGCCACCGGTGGATCGTGATGGTCGAGCGCGCGGACGGGCATGGCTGGGCGCTGCCGGGCGGCTACGTCGAGCCCGGCGAAGACCCGGCAGCGGCCGCCGTGCGGGAGTTGGCCGAGGAGACCGGGCTGACGGTCCCGTCCACGGGTTGGCGGTCCATGGGGGCGCAGCTGGTGGACGACCCGCGCGGCAGCGACGAGAGCTGGATGGTCACCGTGGTGTCCTGCATCGAGCTGGGCACCGGTATCGACGTGGCCCAGCTGCCCGTCGTGGTCGGCGCCGACGACGCCAGGCGAGCAGCGTGGATGCGCGCGGACTCCTACCCGGACCTGGCGACCTGGCTGGCCGACTGCTACGGCGGCGTGGTCTTCCAGGCGCACCGTGACGTGCTGGCGAACACCCTCGGCCTCGGCACCCGTCAGGCGAACGGGGAGGCGTGACGTGCGACCGACCGCTCAGACGATGACCATCAACGGCGGGCTCGCCCTGGAGCTGATCGGCCGCAACCTCTTCGCCCGCATCGAGGGTGCCCCGGCGCCAGAGGCGGGTGAGCCTGCCAGTGACTGGCTGCGCCGGGCGTTACCGGCCGTGGGCGCGCGTACGGTCCGGCACCAGGGCAACTACCGGTACATGTGGACGATCGGTGATCGCGCCGCGCGGCGGCGAACCCCGATCGCGCTGGCGGCGTTGCCGTATCCGACCACAGTGGACGGTACGCGATGACCTGGGACGCGCGGGCGAAGACGGACATCCGGTCAACCCTGTTCGATGAGCTGCCGCTCGGGGGCGGGCCGCTGAAACGGGCGAAAGGCAGCGGTCTGAGGCGGGTGCCGGAGTTCTGGAGGACCGAGCCGGGTCTGTGGGTTGTCTTCTACTACGGGATCTCACCGAAGCAGGGATGGTTTGAGAACTGGGAGTTTCCCGTGTTCTGGTGCGCCGATAGCTACTGGTGGGCCTGCGTCGACGGGTCCATCCCGCCTCACGTCCTGATCTGGGCGAGCCGCGGGGACGCGGAGCACGATCTCTGTCTCAACTACGACAGAGGTGAGCCGTTGCTTCCGGGCAGGGAGTGCTGGCCGTCGCCAGACGCGCGTAGGCGTGACTGCGGGCCGCACCCCGGGAACGGTGCGTGATGGCCTGGGATACCCGGTGGCAGCTGGACGTCACCCCGTGGACGGTCGAGCACGCGGACCCCGGGCCGGCGGATGTTGTTCTACGTGGGCACCGGCGACCCCCGCCAGCTGGAACACACCCCGGTGCCGCTGTTCCTGTCCGCGACCACCCCGCACGACGACGGCCCGGTCGTCACGACCGGCGCCGGGGCACAACGCGTGATTCGCCGCGTCTGGTTCGTTGGCGACCCGGAGCCGGCATGAGCGGCCTCGTCCCCATCCCGCAGCCGTTCTCGGAAGAGGCAAGCACCCGCGGTGCCCGCCGAGATCGCCCGGGCCCGCGGCCGGGTCGGCGAGAGCGCCGACGTTCATCTACGTCGTCAGCGCGCCGCTGCCCGATGGCACGCAGCCGTGCCTGACCCTCACCCTGCTGCCCGCCAAGCTGTACGAGGGAGGACCGAGATGACCATGAACCACCGAACCGGCCGCGCTTGGCGGCCGAATGCGACCGGGTCTGATACCCAGCCACCCCGCACCAAGCTCGCCGCCTGCGGCGATCTGACGGCGTTGTCGCAGCTCAGCGGTATCGCGGAAAGGATGGTTGCGGTGAGCACCAAGGCGGGCTGCCGGGTCCACTGGAAGCCGAACCTGCGCAGCAACCCGGGCGCCTGTGGCGACCTGGGCCCGAACTGGTTTGACCAGTACCCCGACGTGACCGAGGTGGGGGTGAACGGCCGTGGATAGCAACGTCATCGCGGAAATCGCTCACATGGTGGCGAACTACCGGTGGGGCGGCGACGACCGGCCACACACCGCCCACACCGCGCACACCCGCATCGCCGAGTGCCAGGTGTGTGACGGCAACATCGCCGCGATCATCCTGCTTGCCACTCCGCTGTTCGAGGAGGCGCTGCGGGTGCAGATCAAGGAAGAGGACCGGGACTGGAACGAGGCGGTCGACTGGCTGCTCAACAGCCGCCACACGGGCGACCCGGATATTCAGGCCGCGTTCTGGAACCTGGCCAATGGCCGCTGCAACAGGAAGGAAGCCGACGACGGGTTCACCGAGGACGGCCGGTCAATGATCGAGGTAGAGACAGACGCCGAGGAGCACGACGTCCACGGGCGGGTGAGGTCATGACGTTTCTTGTCGTTCCCGCCAGCCAGGTCCTGCTTGACGGGCTGGCGGATGTGGCCGCGCGCGGCAAGGCCGCCGCCGCGGTACTCGACGCGCCCGCCGCCGCCCACCTGACCACGATCGGAGCCGCCAATGTCGACTGACGCCAAACCCGGCACACGGGTGGTGTGCCTGTCCGCTGATGGACGCAGCAGCTACGGCTACGGCACCTACCTAGGTGACTTCGCCCGCCCCGGCTGGCTCCATCCGAGCATGCTCGCAATGTGCGAGAAGGCGATCACAACCACGTCTGGGAAGGACATACTTCCCCTGGCCTCGATGGAGGCGTTCTACGACCAGCAGGTCGCCGACGGGAAGATGACCCGCGCGCAGGCCGACGCGTCGCTGCTACGCGGACGGGAACGCGCCCGTATCGAGAACAAGTTGCCGCTGGCCGACCGGGCGTGGCGGTTGGCCGCCGGTGCCGGCCTCAACCCAAAGATCCAGCTGGATTCGGGTGCGATCGTGTGGGGCTGCGAGTGCTGGTGGGCAGAGGTGGACGGTGCGCCACCGGGGAAGATACGCGCGATCGAACAGCTTCCTCTGATATCGGCGCCGCGGCAGGTGCGTTCGTCGTTGTCCTACGGCCCCGACGACCTGTGGATGATGACTGGGCATCCGCAGCTGGAGCACCTGGACGTCCACGGCAACACCATCATGCGTACCGGCCCTTGGCACGATCGCGGCGCTGCTGAGCCCGTGTGGCACCTACCGGTACGCGTTGACCCGCACCTGGGGCGACGGCCGACACGTTATCTGGATCATGCTGAACCCCTCTACTGCAGACGGTGACGCCGACGACCCCACGATCCGCCGATGCGTCGACTTCGCTCAGCGGTGGGGGTTCGGCGGGATCGTAGTGGTGAACATGTTCGCGTTGCGGTCGACTGACCCGCAGCAACTGTTGACGCACCCCGACCCGGTCGGCCGCGACAACACCAAGGTGCTGCTGTCGGTACTGTGCGCCGACGAGGTTGGGCCCGTGGTCGCCGCGTGGGGCGCGAACCCGGCTGCCAGTGGTGATCAGGCGCTGGTCCTGCGGCGGCTGCTGGAAGCCGTCCAGGTCTTCCCACAGTGCCTGGGCGTCACCAAAGAAGGCCACCCCCGCCACCCGCTGTACGTGCCGGCCACCACCGCCCTGCAACCGTTCCAGGAGGCGCCATGAAAACGATCAAGCCGGGGGCGCGGGTGTGGCTGCCCCTGCTGGACCGCGTCGACGCCGCCGGCGGCGACCTCGCCGGCCTCAACGCGGTTGGAGCGGGCGCAGCTGCCCTTCGAGCGGTCGCCCGCTACCAGGATCCCACCCGGCCGGCACGGTCAGTTGCTCCGGCTGCCAACCAGCCCGCAACCTGAGCGAAGATGATCCCATATGAGCGCGCCGCCCACACCACGCCGCCTGCAGCGCCGCCGCACACGCGGCTGGGGCATGCCACCCGGCGCCGTCATCGTCGACCGGAGCAGCATCTCTACGGCAACCCCGCGAGCTGGGCAGCCCGTGCCACCGCGACGTCCTGATCGAGCGCGCCAACCCGCCCGTCAAGCCGCGGGATCTGTGGATCGGGGTGTACCTGTCCCTCACCGCTGTTTATGTGGTGCCCATCCCCACTGTGGTGGTGCGTGTGGCCACCCGCCCCGGCATCGTGTGCCTGTGCGGCTCCACCCGCTTCTACGACGCGTTTCAGCAGGCCAACTACGACGAGACGATGGCAGGCCGGATCGTCCTGTCCGTCGGCTTCTACCCGCACGCCAAGGCCCAGCAACGCAACGCCTGCCTGACCGCCAGCGTGCGAGCCAAGCCGCACCAACGGGTTTGGCACGTGCGCTGGTCGCCACGGTGGCGACCGAAAAGGAGGACAAACCGCTGTGAGTACTGTTCCGACGTGTCCCGAATGCGGCGCGCCTAACCCGTTCGGCACGCCGTGCCAAAAGCACAAGTGATCGATAAGGACTCGCGACCGCCAGCGTGCGAGCCAAGCCACAGCAACGGGTTTGGCTCGTGCGCTGGCCAGGAAAGGACAACCACTCTCGTGCTACCCATCACGATCACCATCCACTACACCTCGCCCAGAAAAGCAAGCTCGGGGTCGCGTTTCATCGCGGTCAGGTAGGTCTCTGATGAGCGACCTCGTCCCGATCCCGCAGCCGCTGTCGCAAGAGGCGCGCATTGCCGCGCTCGCCCACGGCTTCGTGCAGGCGCACACCTCGCCGAACACCAGGCTGGCCTACGAGCGCGACCTCACCCTCTACCTGGACTGGTGCGCGCAGCGGGGCCTCAACCCCCTCACGGACGTCCGCTACGGGCACGTCCAGCACTGGCTGCGGGAGCTGCAGGAGACCCCACGCGAGACCGGCCGCCCGGACTCGTCGACCACCGCCGAGCGCCGCCGCGCCACAGTGTCGTCCTGGTACACCTGGCTCATCCGGCATGAGCAGGCCGAACGCAACCCCGCCGACCTCGACCCACGCGACCGGCCAGCTCGTAACTCGCAGCCCACGCCCGCGCTGGAAGACAGCGTGGTCAAGGCGCTGCTCGCCGCCGCCGACGCGAGCGGGTCGGCGCGTACCGCAGCGCTGGTCTGGCTATTGGTCTACTCCGGCGGCCGGGTGGGTGCGGTGCTCAACGCCGACATCTCCCGTATCGGCCTCGACCGGGGACACCCGGTCATCTGGCTGCTGGAGAAGGGCGCCAAGCGAGGCAGGGTCACCCTCGTGCCGCCGTTGTGGGAGCGGATCGTGCACTACCTGCGCGAGCGGCCCGATATCGAGCAGCTGCCCGCCCTGCCAGGCGCGCCGGCCTCCCAGGTCGCCAAGCGCCTGTTCGTCACCAAGACCGGCGGCAAGCTCTTCACCGCCGACCTCACCGACCTACTGCGGCGCCTGGCGAAAACGGCCGGGCTCCCACCGGAGATCGCCGACCGGATCACACCCCACTGGCTGCGCGCCACCTACATCACCGGATCGCTCGAGCAGGGAGCCGACCTCCGCCAGGTGCAGTACGAGGTCGGGCACGCCTCCCCGCTGACCACGCTGCGATATGACCGCGGCAACCCCCACCCGGCCAAGAGTTCCGGATACACGCTCATGGAACGGTTCAGCCCCGACGCCGAGAAGGGCCCGGCACACGATGACCAGCAAGAAGACCGATAGCCCGGCCGCTGCGAACCGATCGGCGACGTGCTCGGGTACGCCGACGAGGAGGAATGCTTCGGCACTGACCAACTGCTGGTCGAGGTCGACCCGCAGTTCGGTGCCCACCGACTGGTCAAGGCGATCAAGGGGCGCACGTCGCGGGTGCTGCTTGAGGAGTTCCCGTCGCTGCGTTCCCGGTTTGCCTACACTGTGGACCAACTCGTACTTCGTTGCGACCACCGGCCTCACCGTCCGAGAAGCCCTACGTACCGCCGGTCGGCGGGCGCTCGATGCACTGCAGGTCGCACCAGACGTGATCATCCTTGACGGCGGCGACAACTACCTGACCGACCCGACAGATCAAACGGTAAATCCGCCAGCGCGCACCGAGGTCAAAGGTGACGCCAGGTGCGCGGTGGTGTCAGCGGCTTCCGTGCTGGCAAAATCCCATCGCGATCGGCTCATGGCACGTCTCGCCGACCAATACCCGGGGTGCGGCTGGGAACGCAATGCTGGCTACCCCGGCGCCCCCGAACACCTCGCCGGCTATATGGTGCACGGGTTGAGCGTTCACCATCGTCGGTCTTGGGGGGTGCCGCGGGATGCACCGTCCAGACTCGACGCCGGGCTTGCACGCGGACACGCAAATCGGTGATCGACAACTACACCGCGCCACGCCCGTGAAAGGCCACTCGGGGATCGGGTGACGTTTACGCAGATGACATCCACATCGGCCGTGACCGCTTCAGCGTAGATCGATACTCGTGCGCGAGCTTTCGATACGCGGAGTTATCCTGAGCGACGATCCAATAAGAAGGACCCCGGGCGCGTCGCGAACGGGCGACGGACGCCGGGGCCACTCCATGATGTGGTGTCAGGACGATACCCCGCGGACCACACCTGCACGGCAAATCGCCGCGAAGCTGTGATCTTCCCCGCCTCGACCGGTGATGCTCCGGGGCCCAGCCCCTAAGGAGGACCATTGAAGCTGGTCAAGGCGCACGTGCAGAACTATCGGTCGGTAAACGACTCGACCATATTCGATGTCGAGCCCGACAAGACGATCCTCGTCGGCGCCAACGAGGCTGGCAAGACGGCGCTGCTGCGGGCGCTGCAGACGGTCAACCCGCCCGATGGTGAGGACAACTCGCTCGACCCGCTGCGGGATTATCCCCGCTCCCGTTGGAGCGACGACATCGCCAGCGGCGCCCTCGATCCGTCCGACGTGCGGGTGGCCACGGCGGAGTTCGTCCTGGACGACGACGCCATTGCGGCGTTGCACGCCGTTGACGCCGAGGTGTTCGCGGCGGCTAAGACGTGGCGGATGTTTCGGTACCTGGACAACGGCTGGCGGTGGGGTCTGCCCGAGTGCCCGCAGAGCAAGACGCTGCGGTCGATCGAGAAGGACCTCGCCCGGCTCAAGGCACACCTGAAGAAGCGGGAGGAGGGGCCGCCGCTGGTCTCGGCCCTCGACGAGCTCCTGAAGAACGTGGCGCCCGACCGCGCCCTGGCGGGCAAGCTCGCGTCGAATCTCGACAGCTGGCTGGATGCGATCCTGCCGGTGCTGGATGAGGACGACGAGGCGGCGAACGCCCAGTTCGACCGCGTCCGCAGCGCCGCGCGCTGGGTGGCCACCCGCAACAAGGCGTGGGGCATCCTGCGGCCGCGCACCCCGGTGTTTGTCTACTTCTCCCAGTTCTTCTCGGTTCGGCCGCGGATCCACTTGGCCAACCTGGCCCAGCGGCAGGCCAGCGGCGAGCTGGACGACGACTACGACTTCGGCAACCTGTGCCTTCTCGACCTGCTTGGCTTTACCGCCAAGGAGCTGGCCGACTTGGCGTCGACGCCCGCGCCGACGCTGCCGCCGAACCAGCACGACCACAACGAAATGGCGGCATACGACCAGCAGGTTAAGCGTTGGCAGGCGCAGCTCGACGAGCGCCAGTACAAGCTCAACAGCGCCAGCGTGGCGCTGACGAAGATGGTGCGCCGTGTCTGGAACGACGACAACGTGACTCTGAAGTTCGTGGCCGATGGCCAGTACCTGAAGGTGGTCGTGCAGGACGACCTCGGCGTCGAGGTGGAGCTCGATCAGCGCAGCGACGGCTTCCGGTGGCTGGTCAGCTTCTTCGTGGTGTTCCGCGCGCAGGCCAAGGGCCGGCTCAACAACGCGATCCTGCTGCTGGATGAGCCGGGCCTGAGCCTGCACGCTCTCAAGCAGCAGGAATTCCGAAAAACGGTTTCGTTGCTGGCCCAGGACAACCAGATCATCTACACCACGCACTCACCGTTCATGGTGGGCTCCGACGAGCTGCATTTGGTCCGGGTGGTCGAGATGCCCGACCGGGAGACCGGCACCAAGGCGCACACCACCCTGGTCGTCGAGGACCCCCGGTCGGTCTACCCACTGCAGGCGGCTCTTGGGTACGAGCTGGCGCAGAGCCTGTTCGGGCAGAAGCGCAACCTCGTCTGCGAGGGCTTGACCGACATGTGGCTGCTGGAGGGCATCACGGCGGCGATGCGCGCTGCTGGCGTCGCCACCATGCGCCCCGACGTCGCAGTCACTCCAGCGCAGGCGGCCAGCAAGGTCGTCTACTACTGCGCGCTACTGCGGGGCCAGAAGCTCAAGGTCGCCGCGCTGCTCGACTCCGATGCCGCAGGCGACCAGGCCGCGACCCAGGATGAGATGGTGCGACTGTTGAAGAGCAAGGAGATCCTGCGTACCAAGGACCACTACGCCGGGCAGGTCGGTCGGCCCGAGGTCGAAGACCTGCTGCGCGACACGCTCGTCGTGATCGCCAAGGACGACCTCGGGTGGGATGTCACCGCAACTGCGGCCGCCCAGCCGCGTCGGCCGATCGTCGACATCTTCACCGCCGAAATCGCGGATTTCTCGAAGTACAAGCTCGCCAAGGCGTTCGTGCGATGGCTGGCCACGCACGAGTGGTCGGACCTGACCACCGCCGAGCAGACGGCCTGGATCTCGCTGACGGCCGCCGTGAACAAGGCGCTCGCCTGAACTGGCCGTTGGCGACCCAAACGGCATCGCAGAGGAGCGGTCGGCATTCCGCACCGTTTCTCTGCAGCTCCAGGCAGCCGCCAGCAGGTCCTCACGGGCCCACGACCCTCGAGCCCCGCGTCGGGCGGCCAACCCGAGCACCGGAATAGAAGGTGCGCTTGCGGGTGCTGGGTCAACTACACAAGCGTGGGGCCTAGAGACCGTAGGTTTACGCGAACTGAGCCTTTTCACCGGGAACCCGCGGCTGTTGGCGCTTGGCAGCATGACCCGCTATCCCCCAGGTTCGCGGGAACTGGCTGTGGCGTAGCCTCCGATCCGCCGCCGGTTATTCGCCGTCGCCTAGCGGCAGCGAAATGGTCAGCACGGCCGGATCGCTGTCGGTGTCGAGTTCGAGGTCCACTGCCAGCCCGGTATCAATGATCGAGGACACGTCAGCCTGGTCCTGGGAGGCAATGGTGGCCAGGCGAGTGCTTCCCGCGTACAAAGCCAGCTGCGCTGGTGTGGGCTCGCCGCGAAGAGCCTCCAGGGTCAGCTGACCTCGTCGGGTCGCCCCAGTGATGGTGGCCCCGGGTAGGTCGAGGTCGACGGAGCCGCTTTCCAACAGCGCCTTGAGTAGGCTGCGGCGGCGCAGACGCGTGAAGTCGAGAAGATCCAGGATCTCTGAGGCGCTGGCCTCGTACTGGTCGCGCCATTGCGCGATGCCCATCCCGGCTAGCCAGGATCGCAGATTTTCCCTGTTGGGCTCGAAGTCCTCTGGCAGGCCAGCGGCGACGGCGTGGGCCAGCCGCCTTGACCGGATGCCCGACGTCATGAGGATCAAGGCGTTGGGGTTGTTGACGCCGTACCGGATGTAGCCGCCGAGCTCAGGGCATAGCCGCTCGCCGCTGTCTGCGTCAGCGAGCTGGATGTTGACCAGTTCCACCAATGCGCCGACGGTCCAGGACAGGTAGTGCTCGAAGTGGTTGGTCACGGCGTCGACCATCTGCTCGATCCGCCAGGCGGCCGTACGCGCTGCGGTCAGGTGTCTGCGGGCCAGTTCTGCCAGTGACGACCCGCGCAGCCAGTCCCGCAGCAGAAGGGTCGGGCTGACGTCGATGTCGGCGCCTTGGACGCTGACCCGGAATCGCCACTCCGGTGCTTCAGCCAGGGCAAGCAGGGTGGCGACAAGCCGGGGAATCCGGATCGCGGCTTCGGGGTCGCCGATGTCCCCGAGGGTGCCGTCTTGCTCGGCGGTGATGATCGCATGGGCGATACGGCGGGCCAGGTTGTCGATGGTGCGGGCGGAGCCGATCGTGGTGCCGGTCCTCGGCCATCGCCGGCGGGCTACAGGATCGGCGGAGATGTAAGACGCCTGGACTGCCCGGGCGAGTCTGGTGCAGGCGGTGCGTGCTGGTGGCGATTGGTTGGCGGCCAGGGTGGAGTCCACTACTTCCTGGATGTCGACCAGGGTGGGTTCGGTCCCGCGGTCCTCCTCGATGGCCAGGACGAGCCAGACGAAGCTGATGAAGTCAGTGGCTGATGGCTGGGAAGCCGTGAAGATCGCGTCTTCGTCTTCGCGCAGGGCATGGTCGATCTCGCTGAAAGCTTCGAGGGCCTGATCGGTGATGAGCGAGGACGTGACGGACAAGGTGTCAGCATCCGGGTTGAGGTCCTGGAAGTCGGTCTCGGTCGGCGCGGCGGCCCGGGTGAGGACGATCCAGCCTTCGGTTTCCTTGCCCGCTCGGCCAGCGCGGCCCATCGCGTTGACGAGCCTGGCGCCGCGAAGCCGTACGTCATCGTGCTGACCTTCGTAGGTCTGGTCGTAGATGACAACGGTGCGTACCGGCAGGTTGATGCCGTCGGTCAGCGTCGAGGTGCAGGTCAGATAGGACAGCACATCATCGCGGACGGCTTCCTCAAGCGCCTCCTGGACCTCGGTAGGCAACCCGGCGTGATGGAAGCCGACTCCGTGGCGCAGGTTCGCCACGAGCGGGTGGTTGTCGCCGAGCTGGCCGCGTACGAAGTCAACCAGCGGTGCAGCATCGGGATCCTCTGGACTGGCCTCGGCCAGCGCGCCGGCGATCAGCTGAGCCTGCTTGCGCGTGCCAGCAACGACTAGCACCGAGCCGGCGTGACCCAGCAGCTCGATCATCTCACTGGCGATCTTGTAACGCTTGGTGGTCCGGCTTGCGTCAGTCTCCATGTCTCGGTGCAACGCAGGGTTGGTCTTCGCCTTACGTACCAGGCGCCAGCCGGTGTCTTCCTGGGTGGTCAGCCGTACTGTCTTGCCGTTGGCCAGACGCAGCCTGATCAGCCCCGACATCTCGATGATGTACCGGTATGGCCAGACCGTGTTCTTGGTCGCCTTGATGGCCTCTACTGTCGTACCGGTCTGGAACCGTGCCTCGGCGGTGAACACCGCGTGAAGCCGGCGGGGTCCTCGCCACGCTGATTCATGCCGAAGGGCGGAGCCGTCCGGGCTGAGCCAGTGGGCAATAGCGCCGGCGTTGCCCATCGCGGCGGAGATCAGCACGATGCGATGGTCGGTGTCCCAGGTGAGGTAGTCCAGCAGCGCAATCGTCGACTCGAGAGTGAATCCGCGGCCGGCCTCCTTGATGTGCTGGGCCTCATCGAAGATGAACATGCCGAACCGGTCGAGGACCCCTTGTGCGTCGTGACGCAGCATGTTGGCCAGCCGCTCCTGGGTCATCACCTCCACATCTGGCGGCGGCCCAGTGTCTAGCGGATCGAGCAGCGCAAACGGCGACGGGAAGTCCTGCTGATCAGCTCCGATCTCCTTCTGCAGGATACGAACCCTCTCGGCCATCGCCCGGCGTACCTCCCGGCACAAGCTGCGCGTTGGTGCCACGTAGCAAACTCCACGGTTGGTGCGTTCCAGTTGCTCCACCGCGAGCAGCTGCGCCAGCAGGGTCTTCCCGCCGCTCGTAGGCACGGCCAAGACCATGCGGCGCACCTGCGGGTGGAACGGCGAACGGGCACCGGTCAGCAGATCACGCTGCGGCTCCCACAGAGTCAGCACCGACGGTGTGCCGACAGTGAACGCCTGCCGTACCAGGGACGGCACACTCGGCGGAATGACCGTCGGATTCCACAACGAGCCGGCCTGCGCCTCACCAGACAGCGCAAGAAGATGCGCGGCCACCCATCGGGCGTTGATGTCTTCCGGGCCGGCCTGTCCCACCGCGACCTGACGCAGCCGGTCCTGGCCCCGTTCGAGGCGGCGCCGGTTGCCGGTGGTGAAGTACGCCAGCAGGTCGTCGGCGCCGAGCACCACCAGCTGCGCCGGCCCGAACGCAGTCGTGGTCAGGTAGCGCAGCTCAGATGCCCTGGCAAGCGCAGACAGCTGGCGCCGCCACCTCTCGAACCAGGTGAAAAGGGAGCGGGTCTGAAAGCCTAGGAAGGCCAGACCGGCCTCCAACGCGAGGGTGTCCGCATGGGCGGCCACCGGCGGATCGATGATGATGTGGTTCCGCAACCGGTTCATGATCGCTGTGGCGTTCGGGTCGCGGCCTCCTCGGCGGTAACCGATCGCCGCGGCGAACCCCAGCGACAACCGCTCCGCAGGCGGCCAGCCGTCCTCCTCGAGTGCCAGGTCGAAGATGTGCGCGCTAACGAGGAACGCCTGGCGCTGCCGTTCAGGGCTGTAGCGCTCCCGGGCTTCGTTCACCGAGGCGACGGCGTGCAAGTACCAGGCAGCGTCCAGGACCTCTTGCGACAGCTCCGGCTGACGCAAGAACAGCTGGACCTCCACTTGCGCCATCAGCTCTTGCAACTGCTCGGCGGTGGGGATTCTGGTACGCCCGGCGAGCGCGGCGGTGAGCGTCGCGAGGTCTAGAGCCCGCTCCACACGATCTCCCTGACTCGGGTGGCGAAGCTGGGAAAGTCCGGCACCGCGACGACGACGCTTTCGACCTGCCCGGTCCGGTTGAACTGCGGGAACTCGGTCAAGATGGAGTTGAACGCGGCAGGGCGTGCGGGTGCGTGCGCCGCCGACGTGCCGACGGACACCCCAACTCCGGCGCGATCGGAGCCGTCGAGCCACAGCTCCACGATGTTGGCGTAGAAATCCCCCAGCGGCCCGCCTTGCTCGATGGTCTCTGGGCCGGCGAGCTTGGCGAGGTATTCGTTGCCGCGGCTTGCCAGCTGCTTACTAGCCCGCCGGATCGTCGCAGACACCGGCTTGGACGCCGCATCATGCTTTTTGATCTCCCAGAGGCGGAACACGTACGTGTCCCCCACGACGTAGATCACCAGCCCGTCACCGCCGGGTTCTAGCGGATCGGGTTTGACCGAATGTGCCTTGACCAGCTGGCGGCCGCCGCTGCAGTCTTCACGTTCGTTGATCAGACGGTTCCACATCAGCTCCGCGACCAGCCCCTGCAGATGGTCGGTGGTTGCCGGGTCCCGGTCGGGCAGGCCGAAGCCGATGCCGGCGTACGTCGCCACGACGCCGTCTGTCGAGCTCCCACCCGGATCTTGATTGTCGCGGCGTGCCCGCCACCGATCCAGGATCGGCGACTTGCCGCACCGGATCCGCATCGCGTCCTCGGCCAGCATCTGGGCGGCGGTTTCTCTGCCGCGACTGGTCAGCCCCTGCCCGCCGATGACGTACTCAACGCCGAATCCGGCCGGGCCCGAGGTGAAGCCCAGCATGGACGTCAGGGTAATCACGACAGACACCTGCACAGACCTCCGTTTTGCCGTCGCACCCCCGTGTGGCGCAGTCATTGTCGCGCCTGGGCTACCGCACCGCCCTCCTCAAACGAGGCAGGCTCATGTATCCAGAACGACCTGGACAAGGCGGCGAGCGCCGGCTCCCGAAAATGAGTCTTAAAAACGATGCTGGTCGTCTACCGCAACAGCAAGCCCAAAGTCGACACCGACACCAACCGCCGCTACGGCGAGACCGGCGCCTCCGAAAGAGTCCAGCTCAACGCCGACCGTAAATGGTGGCCGATCGCCCCCGCCCGGATCCCCCGGATCAAGGGCTTCGTCTTCGTCGTCGACGGCAAGGTGACCCGCATCCGCGCGGTCAAGCCGGGCGGCAAATGGGACCACGACGACCGCAACTTCTACGACGCACCACTGACCGCACCGCTCACCGAGATCGAGATCGCCCGCCAGTTCCCGCACCTCGGGCTGGCTCTCGGCGATAACAGGCCGCACAAGCGCGGCAAGATCCGCGAATACCTGCCCGTCGATTCCCGGCCCGGTGCGCTTCGCCGACTCCGACCTGACCTTCCTCACCGCCGATGAGTTGGTCTGACCGGTGTCCTACCCGTACGTTCCACTACCTGTGCTCGCCGCGAGACCGCAAGGCCCGGTGAGACGGCGCGAGTCGCATCCCAGCCGCCCAGTCCCCCGTCTGGGCCCCGATGCGACCCGCGCCGACCTGGATCTACGCTTCGGCAGCGGAGTAGCCGCCGCCATTTGGTCGGAAGTTTCGTGGCAGCCTAGCCTTGCCCGGGCCTGGTGATATTGAATGGTCACCCTCGCTTCCGTCAGCGAACTGCCGGAGGAGCTCATGGGTAAGTTGGAGAGTTTTCCACGTAACGAGCTGCTTGCGCGGCTGGGCCTTCCTTCTGAATCGTCCGAGCCGCAGAGGCCGCGATCAAAGGGCACCACCAAGCCGGAGCAACCCCTTCCCGACCTGTCGTGGGTTCCACCGGCTCGCGGCCATCCGCTCCTGAATCAGCTCGGTAAGGCCGCGGCACGCAAAGCACACGAGGAGCGCCGAGCAGCCAAGGCCAACCGCGTCAGGGAGCCGAAAGAGACTCCCAGCCGCGCAGTCCCACGCAAAACAGGAGGCGTACTGAGGGCGATCCGCGAAACGCAGGATGCCGAGTAAGCGACACCTTTTTACAGCGAGGTCTCGTGGACGGCGCGGGGGGTCGTGGTCGACGACGTCGTCAGTACGGCATCCGCCTGCGCTCGTCGTACAACCGCCACCCATGTGCGGTCATCTCCACCGCGAAGAACGTCGTGTACATCAGGTTCTGGACGTTCGCCGTGATCCGGAACCGGCCGACGCCGGGCAGTTCCTCTCGCTCGGCGATGCTGATGGTGGTCCAGAAGTCCCCGTGAGTGACACCGTTGCACGTCCGCCAGACGAACGGCACCGCGGTGCTGCCGGGTGCGATCGCCTCGCTCGCGGCTGACACGATTCGCCCATAACCGATCACCCGCTGTGGGACCAGGACCTCACCGAACGCTATTGCGTGGAATGGTGGACCGACACGGCCCAGTGGGTACTTCACCTTCGCGAGACCGTGCCGATGCCAGTCCTGGAGCGGCAGATCACCGCCACGTTCGTGGGCGGGCCACGTGATGGCGACACCATCACGTTCCTCGGCTCGATCCGCGACCGGCTCTGGCTGGCCACCTCACACTGTCCCGGCTACGTCCTGGAGCATCACGGCGACGATCCGCTGCTGGGCTGGCAATTGGTCCCAACCACAGGAACTGACCGAGCTGCTCTACAAGGCCACCGACTGGTGAGCCCTCCACCCGAGAACGACCCCCCGCCTGACCAAGGAGATTCCGTTGGCTGAGCCGAACTACCGCCAGCTGCCCCGTATCGTCACCAACCCCCGAGACGGCAGCTGGATCGCTGTCCCGCCACTTCCCCCGAGCGAGGTGGAAGCCCTCGAGCAGATGGCTGGCGTCGTCGCCCGCATCGCGAACCCCAGGTCATGACCCGTCGAAGGCGCCACCGAAGCCTACGCCCAGCCGGCTATCGAACAGTTTCGTGGCCGACCTGCGCGAAGGTGGCCACAGCGTGTCCGCCTGCACCCAGACCTCCACTGTGGACGATGACGGCCGATGGGCGTTCGAGCTCGTTGTGAACGGCACCACCCACTTCGTGGAGATGCCCGGCCTGCCGCAGGTTCCCCCCGACACGTCCGACCGGCCCGCCAGAATCACACCGTGACAGATCACGAGCCCGGAACGCTGCTGTGGGATGCCGTCGCCCTGTCGAAAGGCTGGCTCGATGAGCACAATGGCTGCGGCGACCACGAAGTGACCCTCCGCATCCTCAAGGTGATGGAGGAGGCGGGCGAGGTGGCCGCCGCGCGCATCGGTTCCCTGGGGCAGAACCCGCGAAAGCGGGTCAGCCACACCGACGCCGACACCGCTTCGGAACTGGCCGACGTAATGATCACCGCCGCTGTGGCGATCGAATCCCTGGGACTGTCGGCGCGGCAGGTGCTCGATGCGACCTGCCGCAAGGTTCTGGCTCGCATCGGCCAGGCGACAGTGTCGCCGGACCGGCCCTAGCCCCTCGCTGGGTGCTCAGTGTCTGTCCTTGAACCGCTGATCAAGCAAGTGACCATTGAGGACGGTACCCGCTCGCGGGACCATAAATGACGGCCGGTTTCGGGAAAGAAGGTGTCTCGTGTTGCGCGACAGACAGCACGCGATCGTCGGGCAGGGCCTGGCGCTGGGCTGCGCTCATCTGGCGTGGGCGGGCGGCGTGCCGGTCCTGGCGATGGAGAGCCGGTTCGAGGTGGCGTGGAGCGGCTGGCCGCATCGAAGGTTGTTTCCTGGGATCTTCGTCCACTACACCAGCTGGGACTTCACGAACTGCATGATGGTGCCCAGCGAGTATCGGCCTGGGCGCCGGGCGTTTTGGACCGACAGGTCAGGGGCTTGGCTGCCGCAGCTGGAGGAGGGCTGGGCTCCGCAGGAGATCGCCGGTCTGCTCGCCTCGGAGAATCAGCTGCCAGTGACATTTGACGACTGGGTCGACCTGGCGACGTCGTTCGGCTACCGCGGCCCGCGGCGTGGTGGCTGGTGGGCGGTGCGAAGGATGGCGGCCAGGGCTATCCGATCGCGAGGATGATGCCCGCAGCAGTGTCTGATCTGGTCAGTGCGACGACCCGACCACTCCCAAGCGCACATCACCTGGTCAGCAATAACCGTTATGACTAAACGTCTCACCCGACTCGCAAAACCCTTGCTCGCAGTCGCGGCCTAACACACTCAGAACACCGTTCGAGTTCGCGTCACCGTGACGCCGAACCGAACGCCGCTTGCCCACGAAACGATCTCACCGGCACCGTCCTCAAAGGACAGACACTCAGGCAGCGGCTACCTCTCGCCCCGCCGCCTCCGGTGGACCGGTGGCGGTGACGACGAACTCCGCCACCGTGGTGTTGCAGGTGTGGCACTGGTACTCGTAGCGGTCCAGATGCTGGGCACTGCCGACCATGAACCGCGCGTGCCCCTCGTGCCCCTCGCGATCGGCCAGCCGGTTCAGGGCGTCCCAGAACCGGGTGGTGGCGAAGTCTTTGGCCTTGACCACGAGGTGGTGCGTCACCACGCCATGATCCCCCGGCCTTGCGCTCCCCTCCCCCGCCGCCATGGAAAGGCCCGGCTCGCTGTGCAGCGGCCGGGCTCGCTGGGCCTGTCAGGTTCGAGTCTTGGCCCACCGCGCGGCCTCGGCCACCAGGGGCTGGCAGCTTGGCCGGGGTGGGCAGCTCGATCACGGCGATGGGTAGGCACCGGGTGCGGCACGCACAACTGGTGAGCGAGGCCGGCGCTCGGCGCTCCCTCCGTAGCCGACTGGGCGCTGACTCAGGCGGTCGAAGGTGGCCGATCGTGCCGGATGGCCAGGGCGTCGAAGAACTCTTCGAGGAGACGCACGGCACCACTGTCATCCATCAGTTCGTACCCGCCGAAGCGGTAGACCTCGTAGCCACGCAACCGCAGCGCCCGGTCCTCCGCCACCATCTCGGCGTACCGGCGCGGGCTGGCGGGAGGACGTTCGTCGGGGGCGGTCGGCTCGTCGGCGTAGTGCTGCACGCCGTCGCACTCGATCACCACACGGACCCGGCCGGGAAACAGCAGGAGGAAGTCCATGCGCTGGCGAGCCAGCGGGGCAGCCCCCGGACCGTAGCGGGCCTGCGGGTACGGGTCGTAGTGCAGGTACACCTGCGGCAGCAAGGCCGGGATGTCCGGGCCCAACCGACGGGAGCGTTTGGCGTACGCGTCGAGGATCCGCCGTTCGGCATTGTTGTCCAGCGAGCGGTCGAGCCGCTGCAGCAGGCTGTGCCAGACGTCGAGTTCAGGGGTGTCAGTGAGCCCCTCACGGTCGGCCCACCAGCGGCACAGCTGACGCCAGGTGAGCCCGTCGGTGCCTAACGGCCGGTCATAGACGAGGCAGTATCGCTCATTCTTGATCGCCTTGATCTCGTTGTTGATCGCGTCGCTAAAGACGAACTCGGGCTTCGGCCCGTCAGCCGCAAAGATCACGTTCTTCATCTCGCCGGCAACACCACCGCCGCGGGCCTGGGCCACGAGACGGGCGAGTTCGTCCGCGGCCTCGCCGCCGTCGCACTCGTCCAGCACCTGCAGGGCAAGCCGCAGCAGCTCCGGCAAGTCCTTACCAGCCAGGCGCCGCACCACATACATGCGCTTGCTGCGGAAGGCGATGTCGTCCTCCGCCGGGTTGGGCGGGGCCAGCCCGATTCCGATGCAGAACTGCTCGACAGCCGAGGGCGACATCGCCTGGCGCAGGGCCTCGCCCATCGCGTCCCGCAGCTTGCGCAAGGTCACCGCCGCCACGCGTGAAGCCTACGAGTCGCGACGGCCCGGCTCCTCCGTGAGGAAGCCCGACCGCCGGCTAATTGGGCGATCTCACCAGACTCAAGGGCCTGCTCGGTGGCCGGGCGACCTCAGCTGTGGATCTCAACCCATTGCGACCCAGGGGTTGCCGCAGGCCGCGATGCAAGGCCGGCGATCAGTTCGGACGGATGCGTTAACGCGAACGCGCGGGTGGCGTAGAAGTCGGCGTACGCACGCACGGCACCGTCGTCATCCCATCGCCGCGGACCAACTGCGTCCCGGAACTCACGGGTCACGATGGCGTTGACTCCCACGAGATAGCGCCCGGCCAGCGTCGAATCGATCGAGTCCCACAGCGAGTTGAACGCCGGTCCGCGTGGCGGGCCAGGGTCGGCGACCTGTCCGCGCCGGGCCGCGACGCGACGTCGCAGCTCTTCCAGGATCGAGGGCGGTTCCCGGGGCGGGGGCAAGGGCTGCAACCGGTCCTCATCGAGGTCGCGCTGGAACGCGTCGAGCCGCTGGCTCAGCTCCGCATCGTGACCGGGTACCAGACCGTGTCCGTCGAGGTCGACCACCTGCACCGCGGCGATCGCGTCCGCGGTTACCGCCAGGGACAACGACCCAGGCGACTCGTAGACGTTGAGGTAGCGGACCGATTGCAGGCCCTCGTCGCGGAGCTCGGTGCTGGACAGATGGGCCGCACGCTGCTCGTTTTCGTCCCGGTAGCCGGCCTCGACCCGGGATGGGTCGAGGTTGAGCGCCACCCGGTACAGGAAGAACCGGGAGTTGCGGTCGTCCTGATACTTCATGCGACGCAACACGTTCTCGATGGCAGCCTCGTAGGTGCCCACGTGCAGCGCGAGACCCGAGAGCATGGCGATCTGGTTGTCGGTGACGAGGCGGACGTCGCGCAGCCGTTCCCGCTGCTGTTCCTCGTAGCTCGGCGACGGCCAGTCCGGCGACGTGCTCGTGTGGTACCACGCCAGCCGATTGAGCTGCTCGTTCTCCAGCGCGGGGTCGTTGAGGTCGCGCAACGCAGCGGCGCCCCGGCCGAAGTGGATGCTGCCCCCACAGTGCGAGCACGGCATGTGGGCTTCGTTGATCTCGGCCTCGTAGTCGGCCGCGCTCAAGTCCTCCACGCCGCCGCAGCCGCAACGCATGCGGTAGTTATAGGCGAAACTGACCGGCCGGTCGACCAGGTCCGGCACCGGCACCGTGATCACGAACTGAACACCTGCCCACACGCCCCTCTTCGCGCTCTGGTTTCCCTTGGTGATCGACAGCGCCACGTCGCGGTCGCGAACCCGTCCGTGGCCCGGCCGCAGCGCGGCACCCACGGTAGCTAACCGCGACGACATGGAACATCCGGTGCCCGCCGAGATCGCCCAGGCCGTCTACGGCCGCACCGACCTGGTCTACATCGTCTGCGCGCCGCTGCCCGATGGCACCCAACCCCCTGCCTGGCGCAGCTCGCTGACGAACTGAATGAAGCCACGCGCTGCCGCGTCTCCGGCTGCGACGGCACCCGCTGCGCCACCCAGCCCTGACTCCAAGACAGGAACCGACTTATGCCAAGGATCCGGTACGAGGATTGGAAGCCCAACTCGACCGCGCTTCACGCGATTCGCAAAGCTGGTAAATGGGTTCGGGACATCAACGGCACCAAAAACGCTGACCCGAACTACAAATGGCTTGGTGAGATCATCAACAAGGCCCGCTTGGCTGGCCTGCTCGACTGGGACTACATCGTGGACAGGACCCGCGCGCTGGCTGGAACGTCGCACTGGGGCACGCCCGGCTCGATCATCGACTCTGCAGCCGCGTCGTTCCGGCTAAGACAAATGGCGCGCCCAGCGGCGACGTGTCAAGGTCTGGGTTGAGAAGGAAGCCCTCGCTGGTGTGGTCGGCCGTGTCGCAGACGAACTCGACCTCGACTACTTCAGCTGCCGTGGCTACGTTTCGACCGGTAGGCAGGCTTCGGCGGGGTTTCCTCCTCGACATGCAGCACCCCGGACCAGTCCACCCAGGACTTAACTATGGTCAACGCTTTGTGCGTTCGGCGCCCCCGCTCGCAGATGAACAACCGCATCTCGCCACCCAGCTCATCGGCGGGCCGATAGAACCATTCGACCGGGAATCCGGTCAGCTCAGCCAACCGCTCAACCTGCTCTCTGGTCGGCACCGACTCCCCGGCCTCCCACTGGTCAACCATGGGCTCCTGCCCACCCAGCGCCTCGTCCACCCACGGACCCTCGGCGTCGATCGCGTCTAGCGCCAACGTGATCCGGGCCGGTACGGGCAGCGGCCCACCATGCGCGGTCATCAGCACATCCCTCCCTTCTGGCCAGTCGTGGTGCGCTAGGCGCTGCTGATGGCTCATATCCGCCTCCTGGCGGCTGGCGTGTCGGTGAGCTGGAGTTCCCAGTCCAGCGTGCCCGCTGGGCTGATCCATTCGGCGGTGTAGCCGTGGTCTCGCGCGATCTGGGCGACGGCGGCCCGGTAGCGCTCGCTGGGGCGCTGCGGCTGGTTCCACGGGATCGGGTTCGGCGAGCCGGCGGCGCGCAGTGCCCGGAAGGTGTCGCTCCAGCTGCGCGCTTCGAACGGGTTCATGATCTGCTCCAGCTGGGCAAGGCTCACCCGTGCGTCACCGTCTTGGCCGAAGTCCACTACGCCGGTGTCGGAGTCAAGGTCGTGCACGGCGACGAACTGGGCGGCCTGTTGCCGGTGGCGGTGCCAGACCATCGCGCCGGGCTCGGGTGTCTCGGTCATGGGTGTGTCCAATCAGGAGGCCGGGCCGCGGGGAAGCACCGATAAAGGGTGCGGGGCTCCCCAGGCGTGGGTTGAGGGTCAGGAGCGAACGCCGCGGCGCTTCTGCTCGCCGAGGGCGGGCGTAGTGGGCGCGCTCGGCTTCGTCGTCCACGTGCTGGTCGAATTCGCGCTCCGCTGCGGGCGGCTGGTTGCACCCGTGGCTTCGGCCCGCCCGGTGCCGTTGTAGTCGTCAGCCCCACTGCCACACTGCATCAGCCTCTTGCTCGGCGGTCGCGGGTGTGGCTCCTGCGCTCGTCATCGTGTCGCGCGTGCGGCCGCGGTGCCGGCGTCGTGCCCGGCCTCAGCTTTCTTGGCGACCACGGTCAGCTCGGCGCCTTTGAGCGAGCCGCCGTGGGCCTTGGCGTAGGCGACCATCTCCCCGGCGACCTGCCCGAAGTTGGGCAGCAGGTTGGTGGCCACTTGCTCGGCGGTGACGTCTACCCCGAGCTCTGCGGCGCGGGCGAGGAAGGCGTGCAGCATGCCCGTGGTGACTTCTAGAACCTCGCCGGCGTGGTCTTGTTTAGTGCCCATAGAAGATCCGTCCTGGACTCCGCGCTCGTATCTACTTCGTGCCATGTGATGGCTCCCCCTGGTTACCGGGCTGGCCCGCCGATGACCATCTCGACGGCTTCTTCGGCGGTGTCGGCCCACACGCCGCTCTGATCGCGGTCGACGGGACGGGCGTGCCAGCCGCCGCGCTGCTTGTCGGGGACGACCTCCCAGTCGGAGTAGGCCGGATCGTCGACGGGCAGCAGGTAGCCGGTGGCGGTCTTCTTGACGCGGGGGTCCCGCGAATAGTCCAATTTGGACGCCATAAACCCTCCTCGGATTGCTTCCCCAACAGGAAACCGAGACGGTGTGACCGGGACCGCAGGCTTCGTGTCCTGGTGCTCGGTCACGTCGCCGGGTCGGCAACGGCTCTTGCTGTGTTGGGCGTGTCACCCACCCCAACGGTCAGGGAATGGGAGACGACTCAGCGGGCTGCCTCGGCGAGTTCGTCCTGGGCGGGGTAACCCAGCTGCTGCTTGACGTCGCGGATACGCTGCTTGGCCCAGCCCTCCGATGGCCGCCATTCCTGGTTGAGCGTGGCGACCTGCTCGGCCACCCAGTCACACACGACGGTGCTGTTGATCCGCTCGCCGCCGCGCAGCGCGGCGGCGATCATTTCGCGGGCGGGCTGGTCCATCGCCGCCGACAGGGACCGCTGGGTCATGTTCAGCTCACCGGAGTCGACCATGGTGTCGCAGCGTGGTGCAGGGGCCACGGAAGGTGTGGGCTCGCGCCGGATGCCGTTGGCGTGATCCAGCGGGGTGAGTGTCACCGCCTGGATCGCGGCTCCGTTGGCTGGGTGCCCATTGGCCGCGGCGGCGTACCCGTTGACCGGTGCGGCGTGGGGCCGGAAGGTCTCCGGCTGGGTACGGGCGCGTTCCGCGTCGGCCTTGGCCAGGGCCTCCACGATCCTTGCCTGCTGCTCCTCGACGACGCGGGTGCTGCGGTGGGCGAGTTTGGTGGTGCGCTTGTTCTCGACCCAGGCCTCGCGGTGATCCAGCGCGTTGCGCACCGAGGGCAGGGTGCCGGTGACCGGCGGGTAGACGATCCAGGTCCGCCAGGCGAGAAAGGTTGACCAGGGCGCGAGAATCCACCGCAGCCCGAACCGCGGGTTCTTGGTCTTGAGCAGGATCTCCTCGGCCTCGCCCATGAACTGGTCGAGCAGCTCGTGGAACATCGCCATGCCGACCATGGAGAGGAAGGCCAGGTAGATACCGGCCCACAGGGACCATTCGTCACGGCCGTGTACGAAGTTGAGGGTGGCCGAGACTGTCGCCGCCGCGAGCACGATCTTGTAGGCGCGGCCGGGGTGGCGCTTGCGCTTGACCGCCACGAATGCCCAGGCACCGAAGCTGATGCTGATGCCGTCCAGGCTCAACGGCACGAGCATATTTGTCCAATGTGTCCACTGCATGATGTCGGCGGCGAAGCCGGTCAGGCCGATGAAGCTCACGCCCATTACGGCGAGCCACACCAGCAGCGACGGGATCATCGCCGCCAGAAACAGTGCCGTGTCCTTGATCCGCTCACGGCGGGTGAAGTCCTCCGGGTGGGCGTTGCGGCGGTGCCGTCGGGCACCGGCGGCCCGGGCCAGCGGGACGCCGATGATGAGGCAGATGGTGAGGACGGCGACGACGGCGACCATCACCCATGCCGGTACCCAGCCTGTAAGAATCTGGTCCACGATCGTCAGCCCTTCTTGGTTCGTGTCGCGCCTTCGTCTGCTCGTTTCCTGTCTTCCTTGAGTTGCTTGTCGAGTTCGCTGCGGTGCTTGATGGCGATCCGCCAGAAGGCGGCGACGATCTCGTGTTTCTTCACCGCGTCCAGGCCGGCCACGGGGTTGAGTCCGCGGGTGTGCAGCTCCACGTTGACGGCGGCGTCGAACTCGGCCGCGGCCTGCGTGCTGACGTAGAAGGTCTTGCGGCTGGCTCCGGGCTCGTCGGCGCCCGCCGCGAGCTCGGCTGGTCTGCTGGTCTTACGGACCACTGTCTGCGCTCCTCGCTTCAGGCCGCACGGCGGGCGGCTGCCATGCGACAACCGTACAACATGTCCAACACGTATGCAACGTCGGAGGTGTTGGACATGTTGTACCCGAGCTCTGCGTGGCCGTGCGGGTGGGGCGAGGGTGGGCATGCGGCCTCCGTTCCGCATCGTGTCGTACCGGAGCCGTGGGACATGCCCGATGGCTCCCTTACAGGTCTCGGCGTGTCGGAGCGCGCCACCTTGATCCGGTTAGGCGTCCTGCAGCGCGGTGTCCAATCCGAGTTCGAGGATGACGGCGTAGGTCGATTTGCTGAGGTCCACCAGGGCCTCGGCGCCGCGGGCGTGCAGCAGGTCGGCGACGATGGCCCGCAGTTCGGCGCCGCGGCCCTCGGCGGCCGCGATGCGCATGCGGTCCTGCCACGGGTGGTCGTCGGTGTGTTCGGGGTCGGCGATCCAGGCCCGGTCGACGGCCCAGCGTGCGCCGTCGTAGTCGCCCGCCTCCAAACACAGATCAACCAGGGTATGTGCGGTATCGACGATCGCGGCGGTGAGGTGGTAGGGCGGGATCTCGCTGTTGGGCAGCCACGGGTATGGGGTGCGTTTGTTACTGCCGTGCCGGTGGTCCGCACCATCGAGCGGCACCCCGCGCACCAGTTCCAGGGCTGCCCGCAGGTCGGCCACGCCGGCGTTGCCGCGTGCCTCGCCGCGGGCGCGTACCCGCCGGAACAGGTGCCAGTCCAACAAGTAGCCGTCCTTGAGCCGATAGGGAGCCTCGCCCGAGGAGTTGCCAGGCATCCAGGGCAGGCCGTCGGCGTCTTCACCGAGCCAGCGCCGGACTCGTGACAACGCGACCCGCAGGCTGTTGCGGCCGATCGGCTCGCCCATCCACAGATTGGCGATGATCTCTTCGGCGGTGGCGCCGCGGCGGCCGCGCTGAGCGAGGAAGACCACCAGCTCGGCGTAGAAACGCAGGCGCTCGTCGGGGATGAAACCCGGGGCCTCGACAGTGACCGGGCCGAGGATGCCGATGCACGGGCGGGTCTTCTCGGCATCGTTCCACGCGGCAAGGTCGGCGTCCAGAGCCGGATCGTCGGGCAGCGGCCGGCGGGCGGTCGCAGCCGCCGTGGCCAGGTGGCTGTGACCGTTGACGCCAGCGGCCGGCACGGGGGCCTGTGCCTGCTGGTGGTCACCGGCGGTGTCGTCCTGGTCCCCGCCGCCTGCAGCTGCCGGGGCCTCCTCGGCGTCGTGCTCGTCGGCGAACTCATCGGCGATGCTGCTGAGCAGGTGGCCGTGTGTATCGGTGCCTGTGGCCCACTCCTCGGCGGCGGCCGGGACCGGCTCGTCAAAGGGGTACTCGAAGTCGTCGTGCAGCCGGTCGAAAACCGTCGTGCGCTGTGGGTGTGGGCGTGCCTTGGTGATGGTGGCGGCCAAGTCGGCCAGCTGGGCGCCGGTCAGCTGGGAGGCGGTGGTGTGCTGAGTGGCCAGCCAGGGGACCGTGATGGCGCCGTCGGCGTCGACGTGGATGTTCCACCGGGTGGCCGTGGGCGTGAGCGCCACGATCGCGACGGCGCACCGGGGCAGCCCGGCCAGCTGCTGGTCCAGTTCGGCCAGCAGGTCGGCGTGGACACCTTCGGGGTCGGCGACGAACAGAAGTTGCGGAGCCCAGGTGGTGCCCTCGCTGTGGTGAATACGCCCGTCGATGGTATCGGCTGCGCCGGTGTCGGCCAGGGCCTGCGCGTTCGCGGCGGTTCGCCGGGAGATCCGGGCCAGTGCGTCGGCGACGGAGGCGTTGGCCTGCACACGTCCGTCGTTTAGGGCGATCAGGTTCGCGGTGTCGGCGGCGTCGAGCCCAGCCACCACGACCACGGCGTCGTCGCCCCACGTGCTGGTGGCGGCCTCGGCGGCGAGGTAACGCAGCAGGTCAGCACTTCGCGAACGATCGCCGCTGACGCTGAGTACGCCAGGACGTTCGGTGTCGATGAGCAGGTGGATGCGGGACTGTTTACCCACGTCGTGGTGGGAGGCGATGGTCATCAGGCCCGGGTACGGGCTGAGATGCTCGTCGGTGTCGACGTCGAGGACCGCCTCTGGATCCAACGTCCACGCCGTCGGCGCGGCCGCCGCGAACGGTGACGCCGGAACGCTCGGCTTGGCGAGGATGAAGGCGACGTTGCTGCCGTCGAGCCAGACGGCCGCCACGTCGGGCAGGTCGGAGGCGGGGCGGCCGTGCAGCCGCTCGCTCAGTGCACGCAACGCGGTGTCGAGCCGGGCGACGTCGGCGGGCACGGCGGCAACCCTGGCGGCGACCTCGGGGCGCGGATTGGGTGGCGTGGTCAGCCTGCGCCCGACACGGCGGTGTTGCTGCTGGCGCCGGCGGCGGCGGCGTAGCACCAGGAGGACAAGCGCGGCGAGCATCCCGGCGCTGGCCAGCCCGGACGCCACCGCGATGGTGCTGTCGTCGCCCTGCTCGGCAGCTGCGCCTGGGTCCTGCTGAGCGGCCGGCTGGCCAGTGGTCTGAACGGTAGGAGCGGCGGTGGGTGCCTGCGACGGCAGTGACGATGGCGTAGGCGTCTGTGCCGGGGTGATCGACGGTGCGGGCGAGGCGAGCGGCGGGTCGGCAGGGGTTCGGTTGCCGCCGGGGATCTGCGCCGGCGTTTCGACGGCTGACATGGGCGAGTTCAGGATGTTGCCGTTGGCGTGGCGGATTGGGCCGCGGTCGCGTGCGTCGTCGGGTAGCCGCAAGACCCACGTCTTCTCGATGTGGTCGGGGAAGCGGTGGTCCTGGCGTTCCAGCTGAGGGTTGAGGTCGGCGATCTCGGCGTATCGGTCACCGTCGCCGAGGAAGCGCTCGGCGATGTAGTACAGCCAGTCGCCGCGCTCGACCTCATACCGGAGCTGCTGCTGTGAAGTGGTGTAGGCCGTCAGCGTCAGCGTCGGCGCGGTCGAATTGTGCAGGGTCACCATTGCGGGCGGTGGCACTGCGGGACCTCCGGTGGGAGCGGCGTTCGCGCTGGCCAGGTTCGGGCTGACCACGAGCGCCAGGATCGCGGCCACCAGTGCTCCGGCCATGCGCTGCTGGGCGCCGAGGCCGGGGATGCGGTGTGCCTGCCATCCTGCGACCTGGGTGATCGTCTCCCAGATCAGCGGCAGGGCGAAGCTGGCCCAGCCGAGCCAGCCGACCCAGGTCAGTACGGCCAGGAACACGGTGCCGTCGTCGGGTGTGGTCAGCAGCTGCGACAGGTCCTGGAGGCTGGGTAGCCGCTGTGGCAGGGGGTTGCCACCGAAGTGGTAGAGCCCGGCGGGTACCGCCAGCAGCCCGGCGAGGGCGGCGACGAGTGCCGTGACGCCCTTGACGAACCGGGCGAGGAATCGGGGTTGGACGGGTCGGGCCACGGTTTCTCCTGCAGCTGCTATTGCACGATGACGTTGGCGGTCGCCGTGGCGCTCACGGTGGTGGCCGGGTAGCCGAAGGCGCCGAGGAAGGCCGGCTGGTAGACGATTTCGGCGGTGACCGTCAGGTGGAGCAGGTCCGGGTCGACGGTCACGGTGCCGGTGGCGCCGGCGTCGGCGAGGTAGTCCGTGGCTGCCGCCACCGCGGCGTCCGGATCGAGTTCCTTGTTGCCGCCTTGGATGGCTTTGAGGGTGTTGAGGGCCTGACCGCCAGCGCGGGCGGCTTCGGCGGCCACATTGTCGGCCCGCGCGACGGCGCGGATCTGGCCGGAGACGTCGACGGCGAGACCGATGAGCATGACGACGGCCGCGATCGCCACCGCGGTGAACGCGCTGATGCCGCCGTGGTCGTCGTCGAGCTTCCTGGTCATGTTCTCCCCCGGTATTGGTCAAGCGGCGAGACGAAGGTGGCCGTCAGCGTGCGCGACGGTGGCACGCCGGGGATGGCGTTGAGGTTGCCGTAGGAGATGGTGCAGGCCACGGTGGCGCGCACCGAGGCGGGTGTTCCGCCGGGCAGGCTGAAGCCGCTGGTGTCGACGGTGACGGTGACGCTGGTGCAGCCGAGCCCCTGCGCGGCCAGGCTGCTGGTGGCGGCGGCGGTTGCGCTGTCGCCGGCGGTGTCGGCGTCACGCGCCAGTGATGCAGTGCGGGCGGCGTCGTAGGCGGCGTGTTCGACGGCGGCCTGCCCGAGGAGGGCGCGGCCTTGCACGATTGCCAGGACCACCAGGGCGGCGAACACGGGCAGCAGTACCGCGAGCTCGGCGGAGATGGAGCCCTCATCGCGGCGGCGGCCGGTCACGGTGTGGTCACCCGCTCTCGGGGGCCGTGTGCCGACTGGGTGATGGTCCACTCGATGCCGGGGAACACCGCTACGGCTTGGCCGGTGACCGTGACGGTCACGGTGTTGGCGTCACCGTTGACGGTCACGGCCGGTCCGTCGATCCAGGCTCCCATCGTGTCCAGGAAGGAGTCGGCTTTGTCAGCGGCGGCGTTGGCTGGGGCGTTGTAGACCCGTCCGGCCTCCACTCCGGACTGCGCTGCTTCTATGGCGACGGCGCGGCCGAGGAAGTAGAAAGCCACCTGCAGGGCCGCCATCACCATGAGGATGACCAGCGGGAACAGGATGGCCGCCTCGATGGTGCCTGCGCCGGTGTCGTCCGCGCACGCACGGGCCGGCCGAGCGCGTCGGCTGGCCGCGCGGGTACGGATCGCTGCGGCGGTCACGGCGTGGTCGGCGCCTGGTTGAGCCAGCCGGTGATGAACGGCCCGGCGAACACGTAGACGGCAACGGCGAGCAGCACGAACAGGGTCAGCAGGACTGCGGCGGTGACCGGGCTGCCCTCGCCCTGCTCGTTGACGGCCGGGTCGCGCCACGCCTGCGCGCGGGCCGTCACCCAGGCGGCGATCTGGTGGAACATATGGAGCCTCCTTGGTTGAGAGGATCTACGGGTTCGCGGCGTTGACCCGCGAAAGCACGGTGAACAGCAACGCGGCGGTGATCAGCATGAGCATCAGCGCGGCCGGGGCGTGCAGCTTGGAGTTGACCGTCTTGGCGTCGCCGAGCTTGTTGGTCCGGTCCAGGTCGCTGAGGGCATTGGCGCGGGCCATAAGCGTTTCGTGGACGGAGGCGCCTTGCGTGCCCGCTGCCTCCATGATCTTGCCGACGTCGCCGAGCTCGGGCACCCGAATGCGGTCGGCGAGCTCCTGCAGTTCCTGCCACGGCGGGCGCATCTGCAGCTGCGAGCGGTGCAGTGCTTCACGAATGCGCTGGAACACCCAATTGTCGCTGACCCGGGCGGCACGTTCCATGGCCGCCACCGTTGCCAGGCCGGCGGCGCGTTCCATGGCGATGAGGTCCAGGTAAGCCTCGACGGAGCGGCGGAACTCGGCGTGAGCCCGCCGCGCTTTGCTGATCACCTCCCGGTGAGCGGTGGTGATGAACAGCCCCGAGAAGACCGCACCGAGTGCGATCGGTACGACGAAGGGCAGCGGGCGCCCGACGGCGATCGTGAGGATGGTGATCGCGGCTGGCAGCGCCAGGCCCATCAAGCCGAAGGTGACCAGCGTGGTCAGATACTGCCGCTCGGTGCGTCCCAGCAGCGCCAGCTCGGCGTGTGGGATGGGGATCAGCCGCTGCACCGCGGTGGGTACCGTACGCCGCGCGGCCGCGGTCGGCGGCTGCAGGCGCTGCAGCGCCGCGTCAAGCGGGGGCCGTGCCGGTAGCAGCGGCCCAACGACGAGGACCAGGCCGGTGAGCACGGTTGCGGCAGTGGCCATGACACCGATGGCGAGGTTGTCCATCATGCCTCCCGGTCGGGTAGCGGGGTGAGCAGCCTCGGATCCCGGCGCGGGCTGCACAAGGCCCGGACCCAGAACAGGACACCAGCGAACCCGCCCACAATCACCAGCAGCACAACCTGCCCTGCGGGAACCCGAAACGCGCTGGCAAGGTCCGGGCTCAGCAGCAGGATCGCAAACGCGGCCAGGCTGTAGACGGTCATGAAGCGGATGTCGGTGCGGGATTGCTTGCGCTCACCGTGGATCTCCCTGCGCATGGTGACCTCCTTGGCCACCCGGTCGGCACGGTTGGACAGCACATCGGACAACCGCTCACCGTGGTCGGACAGGTGCAGCAGCAGGGTCGCGACGACCCGATCGGCGGTCGGATCGCTCAGGGCGTCGGCGAACCGGCGCAGCGCGACGTCGGCGCTGATGATGCCGTCCTGCAGGTCGACCGCGAGCCGGGCCGCCTCGGCGGCGATCTGCGGTGGCGCGGTGGCCGCGCTGCTGACCAGGGCGGCCCGCAGGCCGGTGCCGGTGCCGAGGTTGTCACGCAGCCGGTGGATCCACTCGCCGAGTGCCTCGAGCCGCTCGATCGCCTGCCGCTCTGACCGGTCGACGTTGAACATCCACGGCACGGCCAGTACCGCGCCACCGGCGAGCAGTGCGGCGCCGGGGACGCGGGTGACAAGCCAGCCCATCACGGTGACGCCGGCGGTGGCCAGCAGCATGACATACCGGGTGCGGCGCTGGGCGGCGGTCAGGCCGGTGCCGCGAGCCCACGCGGTCAGCCGCAGGGTCGTCGCCGACGCTGGCCGGGCCGGGCCGGTGGTTCCGCGAATCCCGGCTCCCAGCAGCACGAGGCCGCCGATGATGGCCAGGGCGACGAAGGCGACGACGACATCGGGATTCACACCCACCCTCCGATCTGGGCCGGTCGCTGTAGTTGGCGTGGCCAGGCGCCCCGGCCGGCCTGGATGTAGCCCGACAGGTGCTGCTGCGGCTGGTAGCCGACGTTGAGCAGCATCTGGGCCATCCGCTCTCCCGGCAGGTGCTTAGGGATGGCCCGTCCGTCCTCGCCAGGGCCGAAGACTTCGTGGCTGACCACGCGATCACCCTCGAACGATCCCGCGATCTCGACCAAGTGCGAGACGTAGCGGTGGGTGCTCCCGCCGCGGGCGGACTGGTCGTCCTTGGACACGTAAAGAATCACGTCGAGGGCGTTGGCGGTCATCCGCTTGGCCAGCTCGGCGGTCATGTCGCGGCTGTGGGACAGGGCCAGCTCGACGATGCGGTCGATAACCGACCGGGGTGTACGGGCGTGGATAGTGCACATCGAGCCCTGGCACGTCGTCATGGCCTGCAGCATGGCGACGATCTCACGGCTGCGGACCTCGCCGACGATGATGCGGCCGACCGACATCCGCAGCATGCGTGGGATGAGGTCGGCGGGGGTGATCTCGCCCCGGGGGCGGCCGTCGGGGCGCAGATCGCCGTGGCCTTGCCGCGATTCCAGGCTCAGCGCATACGGGTGGCGGCCGGACAGGTGCAGCCCCAGTTCGCGGGTCTCCTCCAGGACAGCGAATGCCTCCAATGGAGGGATCTCGGCCGTCAGGGCGCGCAGCACGGTGGTCTTCCCCGCGCCCATCTCGCCGGCCACCATAATGTTGGCCCGGGAGGCCATCAGCGCACGCAGGTAGTTCACCAGCAGCGGGTCGAGCATGTCCATGTCGATGAGCTGTTCGAGAGTGACGTCCTTGGTGCGGTGGCGCCGGATCGCCGCGTACGGGACGGTGGTGGCGGTCCGGTCGGCGGACGGTGGGGTCACCTCGTAGAGTGCGGCCAGCCGAGAGCCGCCGGGCAGTTCCAGGTCCAGCCACGGTTCGGCGGAGGTCATGGCCCGCTCGGTTCCGGCGGCGCGCTGGCCCAGGCTCTGCAGGGTGTCCAGAAGTTCGCCGTCGCTGTCGGCGATGGGCGGGCCGGCGACGATGCTGCCATCGCCGTACTTGATCCTGACGGCGTTACCGAGGATGTGCAGATCCTCGATGTCCGGGTCTTCCAGCAGCCGCTGCAGGCGGCCCAGGCCGACCAGATCGGCCAGCAGGGTGTCCAGCAGCACCCGCTCCTCCGCGCCTGAGATCAGTACGCCGGCACGCCGCTGGCCGTCGACCCACTCGTGCACGTGCCGCTTGGCGATCGCGGCGATGTCAGCCTGCTGCCCCGCGGCGGTCGCCTCGTCGGTGACCAGCGCGTGCAGCTGGCGCACGACGCCGAAGTCGACGCCGGACAGCGGGACCGGCGGTGCGGCCGTGTGGATCGCTGGTGCGGGGACGACAGCGCGGACGGTGTGGCCGTTGACGCGGGTGCCGGTGGGCTGGTCGGGCTCACGGAAGATCGGCAGATTAAGCATGGGCCACCTCCCGCTGTGCGACGCGGGCTTGTCGGCTGGCGCTGATCAGCGCGGTCAGGCGCTCGCGCGCTGCGGCGGCGGCGCGCAGCAGCGGACTGCTCTTTGGGATCTGCCCGCCCTCGCTGAACACGCGGGCCGCGGACCGGTCGTCGGGCAGGGCGGCGATGGGAGGCAGGTGAAGCTTGGCACGGGCCCGCAACGTCTTGGCGATCTCCTTCGGCGGGTAGGTGCCGCCGTCGCGGATCAGCAGGCCCAGCCCGGCGGTTGTGCCGCCGGCCTCCACCAGCTGGCGCGCCAGCACCGGGATGGCGGCTGCGGCGTGGGCCACCGACGCCAGGGTGCCGCCGACCACGATCAGCACCGCGTCGGCGGCCTGCAAGATCGGCAACGGCGGGTTTGGCGCGGCCAAGCGGCCGCAGTCGGCCAGCACGTCGTAGCCGGGCTCGGTGTACTCGAGGGAGGCGAAATAGGTGGCCAGATCCGGCCACACCGGGGCGAGGGTGGCCGACTGAGCTGGGCTGGTGATGCCGGGCAGCAGCAGGCGGCGCCGCTTGTCGCGGTCGACGTCGACGAGCTGGCTGAAGAACTCCTCGGACAGCCGCCCACGCAGGGCGGCGACGGTGACCTCGGCCAGGCCGAGGTTAGCGCCGAGCTCGCCGCGCAGGAACCCGGCGAGCAGGTCGCCGCCTGCGGGGTCGGTCTCGGCGAAAATCACTGGCCGGGACCAGGTGGCCATGAACGCCATCGCCGCGGTGGTCGTGCCGGGGCTGCCCTTGGCGGAGACGAGCGCGACAACAGCCATGTCAGCTCCTCGCCGCGAGCATCACGACGATCCGGTTGGCGGCGGCGAGGTCGGCGATGATGGCCGCGTCGCGGTCGGCGACCACGACGTCGATCAGGATGTCGCCGCGGTTGTCAGGCTCGCTAACCCGGTGAACGGTGCCGATGTACGTCGCCGGGGGTTTGGTGCCTTGTACTTGCGCGTCGATTTGGGCGGAGGTGCTGGTCGTGGCGACCAGCTGTACCGGGTCGCCGGGGCGCAGCTTCTGGCCCGGGAAGCGGTCTTTGGGTAGCCCGATGCCGACGAGCACCTGGCCCGGGCCGGGGACCGGCTTGTCGGTCAGCTGTGTCTTGGACAGCAGCGTGCCAGCGGTCAGCTCGACGGCGGCGGTCTTGCCCACGACGTCACGCAGCTGCGAGGCGGCCATCGGCGTCAGGCCGGGTGCCGCGTTGATCCGCACGACAACGAGGTCCTGGGCGGTCACCTGCTGACCGACGGGCACCGTGCGGGCCACAGCCAGGTATTCGTGCGCGGGCCCGTACTTGTTCCAGCCCCACAGCGCGGCCAGGACGCCGAGCACGATCAGCGCCGCGCCCAGACCCTGCCAGGTGCGGTTGGACCGCCGCGTGGCGGTGATCTTCGGTGCGGGTGTCGGGGCGGCAAGCGCCGTGCGCTCGGGGGTGCGAAGGCTCATGAGGTGACCACCTGGGATTCGACGACGGTGATGTTGATCGTGGAGGTGCGGACAGCGGTGTCGGTGCCGGTCATCCCGCCGCCGACCACCCACCAGTCGATGTCCCAGTAGCTGGTGGCGGTGATCCGGAAGGAGCCGCCGGGGCGCACGGAGCTGGGCAGGCCGTAGACGTAGCCGCAGTCCGGGGACCGGCGCACGCCGAAGGCCGTGGTGTACGGCGTTCCCGGCTGGGTGCAGGTCACCTTGCCCTGCGGTTGTTCCCCGTGGACGTCACCCATCGCCCACACGATCTTGGAGACCTTGGCGCGGGCGGTCACGCTCAGACCTGTCCCCACGGCAGTAAGTGTGTTCGGTCCCCAGGTGGTCGGGGTGACGTCGGTCCACATCCACAGCGGGATGAAGACGGTGGCGCTGCCGCCGGGGGTGAGGCTGGCGCTGGTGTGAATCGTGGGGCCGGTCAGGCCCATGCGGTCGACGGCGCGTGCCGCCAGCTGGGCCGGGCTCATCGCGCCGGGCTGCCCGGGTGGCGGGTTCTGCCGCCAGACGAGGGTGCCGGTGACGTCGCCGAAGCAGCGCCGCCGCCAGACCGCTCCGTCGCCCGGCGCGTGTCCTTCCCACGCCTCGTCGCCGGCGGGTGGCTGCGGATTCTCGCGGATGTAGTAGCAGCCGTCGTTGGGGTTGAACCAGCCCCAGCCGTTCTGCCAGCAGGCGACTGGGCTGCCTTGCCAGTAGCAGGTCTGCGAACCGCCGCCGCCCCCGCCGCCGCCGGGGTCACCAGGCCCGCCCGGGTCGACGACCTCACACACATAGTCAGTGCCGACCCAGTAGCAGACCTCGTCGGCGGCGGCGGGCGAGCTGGCGGCGGCCACTGTGATCGTGGTGGCGACCACGGTGGACAACAGCAGGGCGGTGCGGCGGAACGTCAGCATGATCTACTCCGTGGGGAGATGTCCTCGAAGACGTACCAGCGGCCATCGACCTTCTTGACCTTGACTATCACGATGAACCGGGTCGGGGTGCCGCTGGCGGCGGGTACCGGCTTGCCGTTCTTGACCGGGGTGAAGCCGGTGGTGTCGAAGCAGTCGTCGATGGTGACGATCGGTGGGTTCTTGGTCAGGTCGACGGCGGATGCCTTGGGCGACCAGGCGGGCCGGCCGGCGAAGGTGATGCCGTTGCGGGCCTGGCTGTCCAGGGCGTGCAGGGACGTTCCCAGGAGAGGCTCGCCGGTGAAGCCCACCATCTCGTCCCGGCTGTTCTTGCCGGATGTCATCGCCTTGACCTGGTACTCACGGAACTGGTTGTACGCGGCGAGGGCGCCGGCGGCGGCCTCAGCCTGCTCGGCGCTGACCGTCGAGATTGGCGATTCGCCGGCGCTGCTCGGTGGTGGTGTCTGGGGTTTGTCGGTGGGGCTGCATGCGGCTGCGGCCAGTGCCAAGCTGACGGCGACGGCGATGCGCACAGGGGAAACGGTCACGGACAACTCCTCGAGGTGGCGGTCGGCCGCGGCCGCCGGTGTGGGGCTGGCGCTGGTGCGGGCGGGGCGGCGACACCGGCCGGATGCCGGTGCGCGCTGCTACGTCGCCCATCCAGGTGGTAGCCGATGGCTGCGACGTTCGCGACTCCCGCGAGGCACACGCTCACACACCAGCACCAGCACCAGCCCACCCCCCTGCGGCGCCAGGCTGTCCCGGCGGCCGATGCCGGTCGGTCCGAGGCGCGCCAGCGGCCTGGGCGCGCGCGGCCCGAGCGGACCGGAGGAACGAAGGGTGCAACGTCATGCGTGCCCGGGGGCGACCGCTCCTCGATCGGCGCGACGTCCGTCCACACCGGTACGGTCACGTCAAGCCTCCATCCCCCGTCATGGTGAACCTCAATTGTCAACTTGATCGAGATGTCGCCCCACAATTGTGGGCACGGCAGTTCGAGCATAGGCTGAAAATCGGGGGAAGCAACAGATCTATATCGACGGATCACGTTCCGTGAGAATGCGATGTAGCAAGCTGCGTACGAAAGGTGCAGGAACGTGGGCTTCCCGACCCTGACAGAGCGGCTGAGACGGATCAACGAGGTAATGGTCCCCGCCGGCCGCAACCATCCCTACACCATCGCCGAGGTTGCCGCAGGCACCGGCATCTCGGAGTCGATGGTCGGCTACCTGTTCTCCGGCAAGCGACCCAACCCGTCCGGGGAGACCATTTCCAAACTGGCCAGGTTCTACGGGGTGCCGACCGACTACTTCCTCGGCGATGCGGACTCTTACCGCCGGATCGAGAAACAGCTCAGCGATCTGCAGCTGCTCAAAGTGCTGTCACGTCAGCCGATCGCCGAAATCACCGAACTGCTCGGCGACATGTCTGATCCAGACCTCGCCGTCATACGTGAGGTCGTGGAAAAGTTCTCCCAGGCGCGCGCTAACGCAAAAACCGACCAAGCTCTGCCGTAAAGCTCTAGACATCCCCGTCTATGGTCAAGAAGATGAAAGCTTGGCCATGTCCCGGTCACAATGGGGGCGCCTGAGGGGAGGACACCCGTTGGTAGACCCGGGAAACCACGGGGGTGACATGAGGCAGGACAACGCACGACATCATTGCGAACAGGTTCTCGGCGGGGTGACGGTGCCCCGTCCATTCGATCTCGAAGGACTTCGGCTAGAGCTCGAACACCATCGCGGCCGCGATCTGCTCCTGATCGGCGTACACCCGCACGGTGTAAGCCCCAGCGGGTTATGGATCTCCAGCTTCACCGCCGACTACATCTTCTTTGAAGACAGCCACTCCGAGTACGACATTGCCCGCCGGGTGTGCCACGATCTGGGCCACATGCTGCTGGACCACACCGACGTTTCCCCGTTCAGCGCCTCCTATTTGGCCTCCACGCTGCCCGAACTCGCCCCCACGGCGATCGAGCGCGTGCTCGGCCGCACCGCCTACAGCCAGCAGCAGGAAGACGACGCCGACACAATGGCGACCATCATCCTCGAACGCGCCGGTATCCCCCACATCCCCCAGCCACGTCTGGGCTTTCACGATGTCACGGTCGAACTGTGCCGCCTGGCCGCGGCATTGCAGCGGACCGACCGATGACGGCCCTCGATGACCCGGCAACCTCCACCACGAATCGCTCTCGCGTGTTCTGGCCCACTGTTCTTGTCACGCTGGCCTTCGCACCGGTGCTGCGCTGGGCCATAGCTCGGTTCAGCACACCGCCGGGCCAACCGTGGCGGCGGGCTTGCCCCCAATGCGGCACCCCGTTCGGCTGGCAATCGAGGCAAGCCGCAGCGATCCTGTCTCCGCTGGGCCGATGCGGCCGATGCGGCACACGGTTCGGCGCCGCCCCGTTCGTGGCAGAGGTGGGCTTGGCCGCGCTGGTGGCGGTGGCCGTTTCAACCGGCGTGCGAGGTTGGCCCCTGGCCGCTTACTGCTGGTGGGCGGCGGCTATCTGGCTCGTATTGTCCGTTGTGGACGCCAAGGTGCACCGGCTTCCCGATGTGCTCGTAGGGCTGGCGTCTGCGGGCTTTCTTCTGCTCGCCTTACCGGGCGGATGGGCTTCCGTGCAGCGTGCATGCCTGGCCGGTCTGGCGTACGCCGCAGTCATGCTGATCGCCGCATTGACCCGGCACGGCATGGGCTTGGGCGATGTCAAAGCGGCGTTCTCGCTGGGCGCGGCGGCCGGATGGATCAGCTGGCCCACCCTGTTGATCTCGGTGTTTACCGGCTTCGGGCTGCTGGCATTGTGGGGCATCGCGCTCGTCGCCGCCGGGCGGGCCAGCTGGCGCAGCCGTTTAGCGGCCGGTCCTTTCCTTCTCGCCGGCGTGCTCGCCAGCCTGATATTGCACTAACTGCAGCAACGCCGAGCAGGCCCGATCGAGGGCGATCGGCCAGGCGGAGCGTGACCTACGAGCAGCCTGGAGAAGGCATCGGGGTCTGGGTCCGTGATCATGAAGGTGCCTAACGCCCGCCCGTGCTACCGGAAGTCCCGGCTGCCCGGCCGGGTGGCGATCGGCAGCGGGGTCACCTTGTCGGCAACCAGGTTGAGCACCCCGGACGCCGATTCCAGGTGGCCGCGCACGATCAGGGCGTTGTGCCGGGTGAGCACAGGCCGATAGCGGGCGTACATGCCGGGTGAGCAGACGACATTGAGCATGCCGGTCTCGTCCTCGAGGTTGAGGAAGGTGACCCCCTGGGCGGTGGCGGGCCGCTGGCGGTGGGTGACCAGCCCGCCGACGAGGATGCGCGTGCGGTCGGGCACCGTGCGCAGGCGGTCGATCGGCACCGCGCCTTCCGCGTCGAGCCGCTGCCGGGCTAGCTTGATCGGGTGGTTGTCCGGGGACAGTCCGGTGGCCCATATGTCGGCGATGAGCAGGTCAGTCTCGTCCATGCCCGGCAGCGTCGGGGCGTCGATGCCGACAATTGTGCGGGGCAGCTTGTCACGGGTGTCTTGCGCAGCCGCTCCCGCCGCCCACAGTGCCGAGCGGCGGTCCAGGCCGACGCCAGCGAACGCGTCTGCAGTGGCCAGCGCCTCCAGGTGGCCAGCTGTCAGCCCGGCGCGGCGGGCCAGGTCGGCCATGCTCGTGTAGGGGCCATGGGCGTCGCGTTCGGCGACGATCTGGGTGGCAACCTCCTCGCTGAGGGTCCGCACCTGGTCCAGGCCCAGGCGCACCTCCGGGCCGTCAAGGCCCCACCTGCTGGGCAGTTCGCCCGGTTCCGATCCCCACCTGCTCTGCGGTCCTGATTCGATCGTGGCCTTGACGCCACTGAGGTTGATGTCGGGCCGGTGGACGGTCACGCCATGCCGGCGGGCGTCGTCGACCAGACTCTGCGGAGAGTAGAACCCCATGGGCTGAGCGCCCAGCAGCGCGGCGCAGAAGACCGCCGGGTGGTAGCGCTTGAGCCAAGCGCTCGCGTAGACCAGGAACGCGAAGCTGATCGCGTGGCTTTCCGGGAAGCCGTAGCTGCTGAACGCCTCGAGCTTGGCGTAGATGTCGTCGGCCACCGCCCCAGTGATACCGCGGGCCGCCATGCCGTCGTAGAGCCTGTCCTTGAGTTTGGCCATCTTCTCCGCCGAGCGCTTGGAACCCATCGCTCGACGCAGCTGGTCGGCCTCAACGGGCGTGAACCCGGCGACGTCGATGGCCAACTGCATCATCTGCTCCTGGAACAGCGGCACCCCCAGGGTCTTCTCCAAGGCATTGCGCATCAGCGGGTGCCCGTATGCCGGCTCCTCCAGGCCGTTGCGGCGCCGGATGTAAGGGTGGACCGAGCCGCCCTGGATCGGGCCCGGGCGGATGAGGGCCACTTCCACCACAAGGTCGTAGAACTCGCGGGGTTTGAGCCGGGGCAGGGTGGACATCTGGGCGCGGGACTCGACCTGGAAGACCCCTACGCTGTCGGCGCGGCACAGCATCTCGTAGACCTCCAGGTCGTCGCAGCGCAGTTCGCCGAGGTCTAGGTCGTCGCCAAGGAACTGGTAGGCGTAGCGCAGCGCCGAGAGCATGCCCAGGCCGAGCAGGTCGAACTTGACCAGCCCGCCAGCGGCGCAGTCGTCCTTGTCCCACTGCAGCACGCTGCGGCCAGGCATCCTGGCCCACTCCACCGGGCAGACCTCAGTGACCGGCCGGTCGCAGATCACCATCCCGCCGGAGTGGATGCCCAGATGACGGGGCGCACCCAACAGCTCGGTCGCGTAGTCGATCACGTGGGATGGGATGCCTTCGGCGGTCTCCGGGTTGATGTCGTGCCAGCGGTCCAGGGTCTTGCTCCAGGCGTCCTGCTGGCCTGGTGAGAACCCGAACGCTTTGGCGACGTCGCGGACGGCGCTGCGCGGCCGGTAGGTGATGACGTTGGCGACCTGGGCGGTGTGCCGCCGCCCGTACTTGGTGTAGACGTGCTGGATGACCTCTTCGCGCCGGTCGGATTCGATGTCGACGTCAATGTCGGGCGGCCCGTCGCGCTCGGGTGCCAGGAACCGCTCGAACAGCAGCTTGTGGTGGATCGGGTCGGCGTTGGTGATCCGCAGCGCGTAGCACACGCAAGAGTTGGCCGCCGAGCCACGGCCTTGGCAGTAGATGCCGTTGGCCCGGCAGAACTCCACGATGTCGTACACAACCAGGAAGTAGCCGGCGAAGCCGAGCTCGCGGATGACCCGAAGCTCCCGGACGATCTGCGCGTACGCGTCCGGGTGCGCCGACGGGGGTCCGTAGCGGCGCTCGGCGCCCTGGTAGGTCAGCTGCCGCAGCCACGAGTCTTCGTCGTGGCCGCCCGGCACGTCGTACGGCGGCAACTTCGGGGCGATGACCTGCAGGTCGAACGCGCACCGCTGGGCGAGCTCCACCGAGTACGGCACCGCCGTGGGGTAGGCGCGCATCCGGTGAGTCATCTCGGCGCCTGAGCGCAGATAGGCCGTGGGGGTCGGCAGCCACGGCGCGATGTCGTCCAGGCTGCGGTTGGCCCGCACCGCGGTCATGATGTCGGCCAACCGCCGCCGCTTGGGGGCGTGGTAGTGCACGGCGTTGGTGGCCAGCACCGGCAGCCCCGCAGCGGCGGCGAGGTCGGCCAGGGTGTCGTTGTGTTCGTCGCCGAGCGGGTTGGCGTGATCGATCAGCTCTACCGCCACGTGGTCGCGACCGAACCAGTCCACGAGCTGCTTCAGCGCGCGGGCCGCTGCCTCCGGGCCTTCCTGCTGCAGCGCCCGGCGGACCGCGCCCTTGCGGCAGCCGGTGAGCGCGACCACATGCCCGCGCAGCCGGTCGACGGCCGTGTCGACGTCATAGCGCGGGCGGCCCTTCTCCCCACCGGCCAGGTGCGCGTCGCCCAGCACCCCAGCTAGGAGGCCACTGAATAATGGGTGAGTCTTCTGTACCTGTTTGCATAGATATGAGAGAATCTGTGTATGCAGGGTGTGGAGCGGGTTGACCGGGAGCTTCTCGACGCGGCGGCGCTGGTTGGGCATCTAGTGCCGGCGGGCAGCGTGTTCGCGTTCCTGGCCGAGCATCGTGGGCGGGTGTTCCCCGATGAGCTTTTCGCGGATCTGTTCCCGTCGGGTAAGGGTCGTCGGTCAATGCCGGGGTCGGTGGCGGCGTCGATTTTGACGTTGCAGACGTTGCTGGACTACTCGGACGCCGAGACCGCTGAGGCCGCCCGCTGCGATCTGCGGTGGAAGGTCGCCTGCGGGATGGCGTTGGACGACAAGGGTTTCCACCCCTCGACGTTGACGTATTGGCGGCGCAGGCTGGCCGCCTCAACGCGTCCGCACCGGATCAACGACGCGGTCCGGCAGGTCGTTGAGGCGACCGGGATTCTGCGGGGGCGACACCGCCGGGCGGTGGACTCCACGATTCTGGCCGATGCGGTGGCCACCCAGGACACCATCACCCAGCTGATCGCTTCGATCCGGCGGGTAGCGCGGCAGGTACCTGGCGCGGCCGGGCAGATCGCCGCGGTGTGCACCGGGTACGACTACGCCCGGCCGGGCAAGCCGGATATCGACTGGGACGACCCGGGCGCCAAGGACGCCCTGGTCTCGGCGCTGGTCAATGACGCCAACGCGTTGCTGGCCGGGCTGGCCGGCGCCGAGTGCGACGAGCAGGCCCAGCAGGCGTTGGCGCTGCTGGCGTTGGTGGCCGGGCAGGATGTGGAACCAGCCGAGGGCTCGGATGGCACCGACGGGCGGTGGCGCATCGCCCGCAAGGTCGCCGAGGACCGGATGGTGTCCACTGTGGACCCCGAGGCGCGGCACACCCGTAAGTCACCCGAGGCACGCCGCGACGGCTACCGGGCGCATGTGGCCGCCGAACCCGACACCGGCATCATCACCGACGAGGAATTGACCAAAGCATGCGGAACTGAGAACTCCGACCCGGCCGTAGCACAACGCTTCCTGGCCAACGACATCACCAACGACATCGCCAACAGCGACCACAGCACGGACAACCACAGCACGGACAACCACAGCACGGACAACCACAGCACGGACAACCACAGCACGGACAACCACAGCACACAGCGCACCGGTGACGGTGAGGAAACCGACACCAGCACAACTCGGCGTGAGTGGTACGGCGACTCCGCCTACGGCACCGGGGATCTGCGCGGCGCCATCGAAGACGCCGCACACGAAGCGGTCATCAAACCCAAGCCGTTGCAATCCCCCGTCGAGGCAGGATTCACCATCGACGACTTCACCGTGGACGAAGACCGGGGCACCGTGACTTGCCCGGCTGGCAACACCCGGCCGATCAGCACCACCCGGGTCGCCACGTTCGGCGCCCTGTGCCGCCACTGCCCACTACGCCAGCAGTGCACCACCTCCAAGACCGGCCGCAAAATCGTCCTACATGAACGCGACGACCTGCTACGCCAAGCCCGCCGCGACTGGAAGACCAACCCCAGCCTGCGCGAACGCTACCGACACCACCGGCCCAACATCGAACGTGTCATCTCCCAGATCGCCAGCCGAGGCGGGCGACGCCTCAAACTGCACTATCGAGGCGTCACCGCCAACAACGCCTGGCTCAAACGCCGCACCGCCGCCCTCAACCTACGCAACCTCATCAACCGCGGCCTGGACTTCACCACCGGATGGGTCCTCACCCGAGCATGAGCCCCACCAATACGCCACACCGACCCGTGTGAGCCCACGCCCAGCCCCGCAACCAACCCGACCCGCCCACTGCGTCACAATCAGCCACCCACCAGCCACCCAGCCGACGGCCTGGACGGACCACCCCAACAAACGGCGATATTCAGTAGCCTCCTAGCCGGTGATAACCGTCCTGCCCCTGGGCCAGCAGCAGCAGATGCTCACCGGGTGGGTCCGGGACACCCGTGCGCGGCTCGCCGGACAGCGACAACTCGACGCCCACCACGGTGGGCAGGCCGTGCTCGCGGGCAGCCTCGGCGAACCGCATCACGCCGTAGAACCCGTCGTGGTCGGTGATCGCCAGGGCGGTCAGGCCGAGCCGGACCGCCTCCTGCACCAGCTCCTCCGGGTCGCTGGCCCCGTCCAGGAAGCTGAAGTTGGTGTGGCAGTGCAGCTCGGCGTAGGGAACGGCGCTGTCCGGACGGGCGATCGGGGGCGCGGCATACGCGTCGCGATGCCGGGTGAACGCCGGGCCGTCGCCGCCGTCGGCCTCGGCGAGAACATCGACCACCGGCTGGCCGGCCAGGCGGCGATGCAACTGCGCCCACGGAAGGTCGTTCGCCCCCTGCCACTTCATCGAACTAGCGTACGATATTGGCGCCGCCAGCTGGGACAATGTCCCCAGATCGGTGGGTCAGCACCGATCCTTTTCGCGCAGTGTTGCCCCGAGGATGGCCAGCAGCACAACCGCCCGCGGCCGTCTCCCCGCGGCGTCGAGCTCGAAACACGGACCTCATCGATGCCTTCCGGCCGAACGGGGCTGCCCTGTGTGCTGCGGCCGCTGCAGGCGTGGTGACCCGACGGTCCGGTCGGTGGTGAACGAGGCCGCGGCGACCTGGTGCAGGGCGCCGGCCAGCGGCACGGACACCGAAAGGCCGGCGACCGCCTGCAGTCGGTCGAACATGGCGGCAACCTGGGGATCGTTGGGTTCCGCGCGATCCCATTGCGGCACGGCCAGGACGACGCGCTCATGGAGATCGACACGGTTGTCGAGTCTGCTCACGCTGGTGAGCAGGTGACCTGCCGCTTTGGCCCGCGCCAGCGGCCGGCGTAGCTCCGCGCATAGCCGCTGGACCTCCTGCTGCAGCTCGATCAGCCCACCGATATCGGCCATAGCCGCCGGGTTGGTGCGGCCGATGACCTGGACGCGTACCCAGTTCTTGGCGAGGTCCAGCTCGCTGGCCAGTTCTGGGAACACCTTGTCGCGAACATCGGCGATCAGGTCCAGGGAGCGGGCGAACTCGCGCCACTGGTCAGCGTGCTTGGCGGTGCGCGGCGTGGGTTCGCTTCGCCCGGACAGGCGCCATCCCGCGGCCGTGGCAGCGAACCCCAGCCGCGCCACCGCGCGGGTGACCGCGATGGTTGCCTGCTGGGGGTTGCGGTGAATCGCCGATCGGGTGGTTGCGGCCGCGGTGACGGCATCAGCCCAGGAGGTGATCTCTCGGGGGCCGCTGGGCCGGTCGACCACCGGGGCTGGTTGCAGGTGCCGCAGCAGCACGGCAGGCTCGGCGGCGGCCAGCCGACGAATCTCGGCCGGGTAGCCGCTGTCCAGCCATCGGCGCAAAACCTGCCATTGGTCGGGGCGGAGCACGTCGGAGTTGAGCAGGCGCCAGTCCAGCAGCTGGGCATCGAGGCGCATGGCCGCGGCGGTGAGGCGGGCGGCCTCGCCCAGCGCCTCTGGGCGCTGGGCGCCGGCGAACAGCGCAGCCGCCTCCCGGGTGAGGAACCGGGGCCGCTCTGACCGGGAGGAGCCGCGGGTGACCGTGGCGGCGGGCGGGTTGCTGTGGGTTGCCAGGATTTCGCTGGCGATGCCCAGTGACGTGGCCGCCGCGGCCAGGGAGGCCGTCGCTGGCCGCCCGCGTAGCAGATCGGCCGGTGCCGGGTCCAGGTTCAGGGTCGCGGCCGTGATCCCGGTGGTCAGCACGGTGCTGCGGTCGACCGAGCCGCCGCCGTTGGGGCCGAGCAGCATCACCGCGTCCTGCATGGTCACGCCCTCACGCGGCGTACGGCCGTTGGCCAGCGACAGGAACCGGCCGATTTCGCGGTATAGCTGGTCTCTGCCGGCCACGGCTGCGATGAGGTCGTAGCCGTCCGGTTGGGCCAGTGCCCGCATTCGGTCGTCTGCCCGCTGCAGCGCGCGGGCGGCGTCGTCGAGGTGCCTGCCGACGCTCACGGCAGGTCCTCGGTCGCCGTTCGGAGCTCGGCGGCGGCCTGGGCGAACGTCCACGCGTCCGGCTCGGTGGGGTCGGTGGCGGCCCGGGCGAACCGGTCGGCGACGGTCCGGGTGAGTTCGGCTGTGGCGTGGTTGAGCGCGGGGCCGGCGGCCGGTGCCGGTGCGCTGATGCGCAGCGTGACCGGACTGGGCCAGAGCCGGTCGGCCACGGACTGCACGCTGGTGGCGAACTCGCCCCAGAGCAGGGCGTCGGCGCCGGAATGTATGCCGGCCAGCCACGGCTGGGTGGCCAGATCCAGCGCCGCGCGGATCAGCGGGTCGCGGGCGTCGAGGCTGGGAATGCGGTCGGTCAGTTCGCGGGTGGTGGTGAGGTAATCCATGCGGGTCACTCTTTCTGGCAGGCCCGTGGTCTGCCAAACGCCGGTGGCGGGGTTCTGTGGATAACTCGCGGCTGTGGATAGGTCGTGTCAGCGCAGGTTGTGGAAGGTCTGCGCAGGGGCGATGGACAGACTGAGCTGGGTGGGCACGGCTGACGGCTGGTGCTGGGTGGGCATGGGCATTTGCAGGCCGAGCCGGGCAAGGCGGACCGGCGACGCCGCCGCGGCCGCGGCCGATGATGCCGAAGCGGGGATGTCTGGCTCGTCGGCTGCGCTGGTGATGGCGTGGTAGACCTCGGCGCACGCGGCGGCGACGAGCTGGGCCCGGTTGGCCCCGCCCTGGTCGAAGAACGCCCACCCAAGCAGGCTCTGACGGTGCGGCTGCTGCTCGAACGCATCGAGCATCGCTTGTTCCAGCCGTGGCTCGAAGACCAGCCGGAACGCGTGGGTGTCGTTGGTGCGGTTGAGGGCAGCCTGTTGCAGCTGCGGGTCGGCGGCAAGGCCGGCGATGGTGGTGTGCAGCCAGTGGGTCTCGGCGACGGTGGCGCGCTGTCCCGGCCCGGCCCGCCATTGGTCGAACGAGGTGATGCTGGCCTGATGCTCAGGTCCGGCGTAGGCGGGCAGCGCCTGCTGCGCACGCTGCGGCGCGGGCTGCGGGTCGGGTGCTGGGCGGCGGTTGTCGGCGCGCTGGCCGGGCAGGTTGACCTGGCTGGCGGGCCTGGGCGTCCAGTACAGATCTCGCTCGATGATCATCAGTCCGCCCTGGCCGCGGACCGCTTCGATCTCGGGCAGGTGCACGTATCCCCATTCGGCGCTGTGAGGATCGCCGGTACAGACATAGCCGTACGCGTCGCCGGTGCGTGGGTCGTACTCGGCCAGCCAGAAGTCGTGGCTGCCGCCGAAGTAGTGCAGGTGGATGACCTTCTCCCACGGCTGCTGCTTGTCAGTGCCGTACAGCGGCGGGATCTGCCGGGCCAGCGCGTCGGGCGGGTAGAAGGCGTGGCCTCGGCGGGTGCGCTGCGTCTCGGCTGGCCGGCTGGTCTCCTGCGCGGCGGGCACCGCCGCGGATTCGCGCGACATGGCCCCGTGCACGACCTCGCGCGCCCTGGCGAAAAAGTCTCCAGGGCTGGGATGAAGCGCCTCGGCTTCCTCGAGGGCTTGCAGCGCGGCCTCGTAGTCGCCGGCGTCGAATGCCACGGCAGCCCGGCGGTCTGCGTCGCCGGCGAGATCTTTGCGTTTGTCGTTCAGCGAGTATCCGGCCGGAGGGAGCGGCAGGTCGAACACCTCCGGGTACTCCTGAAGATAGGTGCTGATCCACTCGTATTCGGGTTTGGTGCCGCCGACGGTCTCCCAGATGTAGCGGCTGGCCCCCGCCCGGCCGACCCCAGGGACGGTGGCCCACCGTGCGGCCGCATGTTCGATGGCCGCCTGCAGGAGTATCTGCCTCGCCCGCGGCACGTCCTCGCTGGGCGGCGCGGTCTGGTCTGGCTGGTCACTTGTGGGCACGAGCGGTGTGGGGGTGACGGGTGGTGTGGCGGCGGCTGGGGCGGGTTCGGGTTCGGCGATCGCTGCGTCTTGGGCGCCGAACTGCCCCATGGCGAAGCGGATACCGGCGTCGACCAGCTCGGTGTAGAGGGTGTTGCCGTCGCTGCTGTCGTGTAGCGCCGCCATCAGCGACCCGGGCCGGTGCGGGTTTTGCCGCGGCTCGCCGTCGGCGACGAAGCGGGCCAGGGCGTCGTCCCAGCGCGGGGCGAAGTTGTCCGGGGTTGCCGTGGTGGCGAGGGTCGTGGCGTAGGCGCGTTCCAGGTCGGGCCATCCTTCGAGGAGGTCATCGCTCAGGGGCATCGCCTTCTCTGCCAGCCACGTCCACAGCCGGGCGGCCCCGTGGGTGTCTGGCCGTTCCACCCCGAGCTGGTAGTCGGTGGGTTCGTCCTGGCTGTCGATCCACTGTCGCGCCTGACTGGATACCGCTCGCCAGACGTCGGCGACCGTGGTCGCGTCGCCTCGGTACGGGAAGACCTGGGCGCGCTGGCCGGTGTCGCGGTGCAGGGCGACGAGCTGCCACCCGGCCGGTTCGGCAGCGATGGCGCTGGCGGCCTGGTTCGTGCTGGCCGTTGGGCTGCTGGCTGCGACGATGTGGCCGGACTGCGCGGCGGTGTCGCCGGTGACCACGGTGACCTCTCGGCCTTGGCGGCGCATCGCGTCCAGAAACGCGTCGAGGTTGCGCTGACGGACTGCGGGGGTGAGGTTTCGCGGCAGGCCCCACGCCTGAAGGCTGGGGTACCAGCGCCATTTCGCTTCCTTGAGCGCGGCGCGGGCCACCGTGTCGGCTTTGCTGGTGCCGCAGGCCAGCACGCTGTTGCCGTCAATCTGCACCCGGATCGCGGTCTCAGCGCTGGCCTGGGCCGGGGCGGCCGCGCCTTCCGTGGTGGCGCGCTGGAATCTGCTCATTAGCGCGCTGGCGTCGCTGACGAACCCGGCGGTGGTCCGGTACCTCACCCCGGCGTGGCCGCGGCGGGCCCGGCCGGGGGCGTTGCTGCCCGCGATGGTCTGCAGGTCGTCGAGGATCGCCTCCCGGTAGACGTCGCCAAGCTGTGCGAATGCCTGGGGGCTCAGCCGTCCGTAGCGGCGCGTGCGTTCGGCCATGTCCCCATGCGCGTTGCCGGAGGCGGCGTTGACCGCCGCGCCCTGCTCGACGGTCAGCTGCTCGTCGGTGCCGTGCAGCCGGGCCAGCAGTGACCGGGCCGCGGCCCGCTGACGCGGTGTCCCGCTGGCCTGCATCGCCGTTAGGTCGTCGCTGATCAGGCTCCGGTGCTCGTCACGCACGGTGGATAGCACCGGCAGGGCCTGCTGGTAGGCCGACAGTTTCTGTTCCGGGGTGGCCTTGGGTGACACCACGTCGTTGAGGGCTCGCCGCAAGGTCGGGTGGTAGTCGTCGAACTGCGCGCGCAGCAGGTCGACCGGGGTCGGGGGCGCTGTGCGGGCCGTGTCGAACAGGAACCGGGCCGCGGCGTCGTCGAATGCTGGCCGGAAGCCCGTCTCGTCGTCGAAGTAGCGCACGGCGAGGTCCTGACCGCCCACCTCGGCTGCATCGAGCGATCGGGCGAACAGGGTCTCGACGTGCTCCAGCAGTACCCGCCGGGCGGTGGCCAGAGTATTGGACCGGGCCACGTCGATGACGTGCTGGTCGGCGGCCAGGGCGGCCAACTGGCCGGATAGCCAGTCGCGGTGATGGGTGGGCAGGCTGGCCTGGCTCATGACCTCGGCGGGATTGGCCGCTGTGCTGGGGCCCTCGTCTGCTGTTGAGGCTGCGGCCACTGTGGGTGAAACGGCGGACGAGGAAGATCCGACGAGGGCTCGGCCGCCACCGGCTTGCCCGTGCTGCGCCACACCGCCGGCGGGGGCCGAGCCGTCTGCGGCGTACGCCGCCTGTCGGTTGGCCTCGTTCTCCGACGCGGCGGCCAAGGCGGTGACCTCGATGTCCAGGCGCCGGAACTCTGCCTTGGCGTCCTGGAGGGCCTGTTCGTGCCGGAACGGCTTGGCCAGCTCCTGTTCGGTGCGGGCGCTGTCGTGTTCGCGGGCGGCGATGTCGGCGACGAGCTGGTCGCGTACCTCTTCGATCTTTGATAGGCGGTTTTGCAGTCGGGTGATGATGTCCGCGCCATCGAGGTCGCGGCCCTGCAGCTCAATGTCGGCGCGGGGCACCCCGTCGAGGGTGAGCCGGATGCCCGGTGCCGAGAAGGTGGGGCTGAACAGGATCTGGTCGGACTGGGCGAGCAGCTTGAACCCGCCGAAGGCGCCGACCTCGGTGGCGGGTACCCGGAAGATGCTGCGGTCAGCCAGCATCAGCCCGAGTACGGTGCGCAGACGCTCGTTGGCGTCCTCGTGCTTGGTGTAGACCGTGTTCTTGATGGCGATGGCGAAATCGTCACCGCGGGTGGGAACCCGCTTGGCCAGCGCGGCCTCGGCCTCGGCGATCGCGGCCCGGTTGATGCCGATCTCCTGCCGGTTGTTGGTGATCCGCCACTTGAGCTGGGCTTGGTTGCGCTGGTGCCCGCGCAGCGAGCGCTCCAGGCGGCCGAGCTCGGCCTTGGCCTTGGCGTGATCGACCAGCAGCGGGTTGCCGGTCGCCGCGGCCTTCATCTCCTCGTAGGACATGGTGACCTCGCCGATGTCCTCAGCCCGCCGGCCCGCGCGGCCGGTGAGGATGAGGTCTGCCTGGCGGGCCTTGAACGCGACCTTCTGCCATTTGAAGGCGTCCAGGCTCCGTTCGGTGACGTACCGCTCGATGATGATCTCTTCGTTCTGGTTGCCGCGCCGGTCGGCGCGGCCGTCGCGCTGTTCCAGGTCGCAGGGCCGGTAGGGGCAGTCCAGGTGGGACAGGGCGATCAGGCGGTCCTGGACGTTGACACCCGTGCCGCCTTTCTCCGTAGAGGAGACCAGCACGGCGATGCGGCCGTCGCGGGCGGCGGCGAACAGTTCTGCGCGGGCCCGGTCGTCTTTCGCCTCGTGGATGAAGGCGATCTTCTGGCGGGGCACGCCCCGCTCGACGAGCTGTTTGCGCAGCTCGCCGTAGGCGGTCCACTTCTCGGGGTCCTTGTCGCTGGGCGTGCCCAGATCGCAGAAGACCATCTGCAGGGCGCCGGGGGTCCGGTGGGGCTCCCCGTTCGGCCCGTCGTAGATGCGCTCGGCATGGGCGTGGTAGCGGGTGGCGATCCGCTCCGCCGCCTTGTGGATCTTTTGTGGTTCGTCGGTGGACAGGCCGACCAGGCGCAGGTCCAGGGCCGCAGCCGCCCCCTCACCCACGATCTTGAGGATGTTGTCGGCGCCTTTCTCCGGCCGTTTGCCCTTGAGCTTGGCCGCCCGCTCAACCAGTTCATTGACCTTGACCAACAGCTCCTCGCTGGGCTGGACCACCACCATCTCAGGCAGGCGCTGCCCGTCGGCACGCTTGGCCAGCAGCGGCCGCTTGAGGTTCAGCTCATCCTTGGTCTTGACGTCGGCGAACACGTGCAGCGCGGTCACCAGCTCGTCGAGGTTGACGAACTCCAGCCGGGTCTTGTTACGCAGCCCGCCGCCGTCCGGCGTCACCTCGATGATCATCTTGCCTTCGGAGAAGGTGGCCAGCCACGAGTCGATATCGACGCAGCCCAGCTGGACCATCAGGTCGGGGCGCAGGTACCGGAACTCGGTGAAGATCTCCACGATGCTGTTGGCCATCGGGGTACCGGTGGCACGCACGCCCCAGCGTGCCTTGTTGTCCCGCAGCCACCCGAGCTTGAGGTCCATCTGCTGGGCCCGCTGCGACCCCTTGATCGACATGCCGGGGACGCGGGAGACCGTACGCAGGTTCTTATCGCGGTGCGACTCGTCGCGGACGATGTAGTCAATGCCAGTGAGCTCCCACCAGATGCCCTCGTCCTTGTTCGTGTCGAGCTTGCCCTTGAGCCGCTCCTCAGCGTTGAGCTTGGTCTTCTCCAGCCGCTTGAGAATGCGCTCGGAGCCGGCGGCGCGGGCCTTGTCGATACGCTCGTCCAGCTCGGCCGTCTGCCCGTCGAGGTAGCCCTGCTCGGCCTGCGGGCTCATGGGCAGCATCTCGAACGCGCTCTCGGTGAGGATCACCGCGTCCCAATTGCCCGTGGCCATGCGGGCGACCATCAGCTTGCGCCGGTCCTTGTCCAGGTCCTCGGTACCCGCCGCCAGCAGCTTGGCCTGCGGGTAGAGGCGGTTGAACTCGCGGCTCCACTGATCAAGCAGCTGGTTGGGCACGACGATGACCGGCTTCTGCACCAGGCCGAGCCGGCGCAGCTCCATCACACCCATGATCATGGTGGCGGTTTTGCCCGCCCCGACCGCGTGGTACAGACCGACGGCGGGCTCGTTGATGATCCGGGCCACGGCCGCGATCTGGTGCGGGTCTGGCTTGAACGCCATCGCGAGGCCAGGCAGCGACAGCTGGATTCCGTCATAGCTGCGCGGCACATACCGCTGGAACAGGTCGTTGTAGCGCGCGACCAGCTCGGCGGCGCGTTGGGGGTCCTCCCACACCCAGTCGGCGAAGCGCTCGCGCATCTCGACGGCCTTCTCGGTCGCCGCCATGATCGCGTCAAGGTTGACCACCTCGCGGTGCGGATTCCGCGAGATCACATCCTTGATCACAAACTCGCGCTGCTCCAGGATGTGCTGGGCCACCTCGTAGCCATCGCGGCGGTCGGTGCCCCAGGTCGAGGTGGCGGCGACACCGTGCGCCTTTGTTCCGTGCACCGACCACATCGAGCCACCGTCGTACTCCACCGTGACCTGTGGGTCTTCCAGGATCTCGGCGAGGAACTGCCGCACGATCTCGGGACCGACCCACGGGGCGCCCATCTTGATGCTTATCTCGTCAGGGCCGAGGTCGCGGGGCTGAACCGCCGTCAGCGCGGCCACGTTGACCGTGTACCGGTCATCACCGTCGGCGGCGAGCCTGGCCTGGGCGAGTTTGGTCTTGACATCGCCGGACAGGTACGCCGCGGCGGGTTCCAGCCTGCCCGTCGCCGGGTCGTCGTAGACGAGCTCGCCCAGCGCGGCGCGGGCCTCGGTTTCGGTGACACCCAGCAGCCAGGCGATCGTGTCGAGCCGGGCCGCGCCGTGCTCGTCGAGACTGATGGACAGCGCTTCGGCCGGATTGTCCGCGCCCAGCCGCGGCGAGCGGGGTGAGACGACCCGGCCAGTGAAGATGTCCGCCTTGCTGGCGGTGTGGTTTTCCTCGTCGAAGTGCTCGAGCGCGCGGACGACCACGCTGAACGGATCGTGGCGGAATCCGCCCTGCCCGGGCCGGACCCGGCGCATCAAGGCCTTGCCGGTCTCCTCGTCGACGGCCGGGATCATCTTGCCGGTGGTCTTTTCCTTGGTCTTGCGGGGCACGTCGGTGAACCGGTTGAGCGGCCCGAAGTTCGTGACGTAGGCGTCGTAGCGGGCGCCGAGCTGCGTACGCAGCTGGCCGATCTCGCTGGTGTCGTCCAGCGACGCGGCCTCGGCTTCCAGCAGGGCAACCGCGGTGTCGCGCAGACCGAGCAGGGCCCGCAGTTCGCCAGCCTGGTTCTTCACAGGCTGGTACGCCTCGAACCGGCCGTCGTCGAGGCGGCTGAACGTGCCGTCGGGGTTGGCGCGCAGGTACCCGTCGGGCAGCTGGCCCGCCTCGGGCAGCCTGGCCGCGGCGCGGGCAGCGACCGGCTCGCCCGTGCGCGGGACCATCACCAGCCCAGCTGCGCGGGCCTCGGCGGCGATCTCGGCCAGCGCGGCCTGCAGCTGGACCGGCGCTGCGGCCGGGTCGCCGGATACCGACACCTCGTCGTGGCGGTAGAGGCCATCGCCTACGGTCAGTTGGCCCAGCACCTGCTGCGGACGGGCGGCGAAGTAGGAGTTGATCCGCACAGGGGTGCCGTCGATGTCGACCGGGACGGTGTACTCCCAGTCGAACGGTGCCGGGTCCCGCCCGGGTTCGCGGCGGCGCAGGATGAGCACGTCGGTGAGCGCATCGGTGCCGGCGGCCCTGGCATGGGCCCGCGACGGCAAACGCACCGCGCCCACCAGGTCGCCGAGTTCGGCCATCTCTCGGCGCGCGGCCGGGTTGGCGGCGTCCATGGTGTACGCCGAGGTGATCACCGCAACGAGGCCGCCAGGGCGGGTCAGATGTAGCGCTTTGAGAATGAAATGGTTGTGGATGGCGTGGTTGCCGCCGTTGTGGCTCTTGTCGTGCAGGCGGACGTCGCCGAACGGCACGTTGCCGATCGACAGGTCGAACTGGCCGGGCGCGGCCCGGGTGACCGCGAACGACTCGGCCCGGATCTCGGCGTGCGGGTGTAGCGCGGCGGCGATCGCGGCGGTGGTGGGGTCCAGCTCGACGCCGGTGATCGAGGCGTTGTCCGGAGCGAAGGCGATGAAGTTGCCGGATCCGGCGCCGGGCTCCAGCACGCGGCCGCCGCCGTCGAAGCCGAGCTCGCGCACCCCGTCCCAGATCGCCTGCACCAGCGCGGCGTCGGTGTAATGCGCGTTGATCACCGTGCGGCGGGCGGCCGCGAGCTCCTTGTCATCCATCAGTTGCGCGAGTTCGTCGCGGACCCACTCGTATTTGGTGTCGGCTGGGTCGACGGCGGCGGGGACCGCGCCCCAGCCGGACCACCGAGCGAGCACCTGCTGCTCGTCCGGTGTCGCGGCCCGGTCGTCGGCCTGGATGGAGCGCAGCGTGCGCAGCGCGGCCAGATTGGCGCGTATACGCGACACCTCGCCGGAGGGGGCGAGATCGGCCTGGCTGGCGGGCCGGAACCGGGGCAGGGCCGGGACGGTGGCGGCATCGGTGGTGGCCGGCGCCGGGGTGACTGACGCCGCCGGGGTGAGGATGGTCGCGCTGGCCGCAGCGGTTGCTGTGGCCGCGTCCGGGTGGAAGAACAGCTCGTCGGGCTCAGGTCGGCGCAGCTCGGGCACCAGTTCACGCAGTGCCTGCGCCTCGGCAGCCGCCGTGCCCGGCCGGGCCGGAGAGCGGATAAGCTCCAGCACCCGCTGCTGGAAGCGGTCGGCGCGGTCGCCGAGCAGTTCGCTGCGGCGGTCACCGGCCTGCCGGGCCAGCCCGCGCGCGACGGTGTTGACGTCGCGTTCGGTGTGGTCGCGGCCGGTGAGCACCTGGCGGGCGGCCTGGGTCGCCGACAGCTCCCCGCGCAGAATCTGCTCGATCAGCGCGGCGTCGCCGAGCTGGGTCAGCTGGCCGTGATCTCCGGCTCCGGCAGCGTCTCGCTCAGCACTTGCATCGTGGCCTCGGAGTTGGCCATGTTGAGCCTGCCCATCTTGTCCAGGAACGTTTCGCCCGGCCGGTCGGGGCCGGCGATCAGCTCCGCCAGCTCCTCGATCTGTTGCGCGATCGTCTCGCCCATCTGGCTGAAGAACGTCTCCGGATCCGGGATCTGTGCGTACTGGCTGGGCAGATGCTGTTGCCAGTGTCGCTGGGCCTGGCGTCCGTACTTGTTCATCGGCGTTCCCTTCATCTGTGCTGGCCTGTGGTTCTGCTCCCCAGAGGAAGTCCAGTTCCATCTGGCCGTCGATGGGCTGGTGTCGGCGGCGGGCGGACATCGTTCACGACCTTTCTACGCCGTGGTGGCGACGTGTGGTCATCACCGGCTCCGGGGCCGGCCGAGCCGGGCATCGGCGTCTTTGAGCGCGGTGTATGCGCTGTTGCCGCCGGGTCCGCCGATCTGGTTGGGAGACCACGGGTTGTCCAGGAATGCGGCCCGGGCTACCTGCCGCTGATCGGGTGGCACAGGGCCGGCCTGGGTGCTGCCAAAGATTTGGCGGGCCTGCCCGGCGATGGCCTGAGCAAGCGCGGGACTGGTTTGCACGGCGATCCGTGCGGGCACGCCCGCCATCTGCACCGCTGTGGACGGCAGTCCGTGGTGGGCGGCGTAGCGCTCATGCACGGGGCTCAGGGCCAGGTCCAGCCACTGGCGTACGGGCAGGCCGTCGAGGGTGGCGGTCTCACGTACGTGCTCGAACTGGCCGACCGCAAGGACGCCACCGTCGGCTGCGCCAGCGGCGTTGCCCATCCGCCACGCCTGTGCGGCCAGCGCGACTCCCGTGAGCGGGTGACTTCCGGGCCGCGACCAGTGCAGCTGCTCGGCCAGGCCGATAGGTGCCCGGACCTCCTTGATCGCACGCCACAGCGGGCTCGGGACCAGGCCCTCTTCAAGATTGCTGGCCGCGATTCGCAGGATGCGCGCCGTCTGCTCGACGGATCGAGGCGGGTCGTCGGTCATCTGCCGGATGAGCCGCCCCGTGGCCGCGATGCCGTCCGCGGCGCCGGCGCGATATCCCTGTCGCCACGATGTGGGCACGATCTCCGCCGAGAGGTACTCGGGGTTCTCGTGGTACCGGTCGTAGCCAGCAGCGATGACCGCGGTGAGTTCATCACGGGCGGCGGTAGGGATCCCGCTGCCCAAGGGGGTGCGCCAGTTGTCCCTGATCTCCTGTTCGTGCATGGTGGTTCTCCTCCCTGGTGTGTGGAATGCGGCGGGGCTTCAAAGGGGGCAGCCGACTGCGGGCTGTGCCATGAACCACTCGGGATCGACAGTCGTCGAATTTGGTGCGGGCGGGGCGTTGAGATGCACCTGAAAATGCAGGTGAGGGCCGCTGGAGTGGCCGGTCGAGCCGACCCAGCCGAGCAGGGCACTGGCGGGCACCGGGGCGCCGATCCGCGACACCTGGACGTTGATCGCCACCATGTGGCAGTTGCGCGACACGATGCCGCCGCCGTGGTTGACGGTGACCATGTAGCCGCAGCCGGGCAGCTGCGGGTTTCCCGGACGGTTGCAGTAGGGCGAGTCGCACTCGGACTGCAGGATCACACCGGCGTTGATGGCGTAGATCGGTGTGCCGGTGGCGGCCATCAGGTCGACGCCGTGGTGGTTCGGCCGCGCCGCGCTGCGATAGCCCGACCCGACGCTGTACTTGCCGACCGGCAGCGGCCTTGTCCAGCCGCCCACGCCGATGACAGGGCCGAGGCTGTACTTGCCGACGCGGGCCTTGACCTGGCTCGGGTAGTCGTGGGCGAGCCCGGCCGCGGGCACGCCGCCGGCCCGCTGCACGCAGTAGCGGCCGCAGAAGTAGGCGGCCAGAGCGACATCCAGCGGCTCACCGCTCATCCAGCGTTCGCTGATCCCACGCGTTGCCCAGGCGTACAGGTCGCACATGAGCTTGCCCTGCGCCATCAGCGCGTCGGGCGGGTCGAACGGGGAGTTGACGCCGTTGCCGTCGGCGTCGGTGCCCCAGCCGGACCAGGTTGCGTCCTGGAACTGGGCCAGGCCTTTGGCGTCGCCGCCTCGCTCCGGCGGGTTCGGGGTGACCTGGTTGGGGTCCCAGCTGCTTTCCTGCTCGACCTGGGCGGCGATGAGCGGGGCGGTGATCTGCGGGCACACCGAGCCCGCCTTGAGGATCCACATCGTCCAGGCGCGGGCGTGCGGGGGCAGCGCGTCGACGTTGAGCTGAGCGCCGCTGACGCTCATCGCGGCGGATCCGGCCCCGGCCGAGCTGGCGGTACTGGTCACGCCTGCGGCCAGCAGCGGCAGCCCGATCGCGCAGGTCGCGAGCGCGAGCACCGAGGCGAGCAGCACCTTGACCGGGGTGCTCATGCCGGCTCGATCCCGTAGCCGGACACCCGGTAGCGGCCGCCGTTCTCCTGCAACTGGCAGTGCACCAGCGCACGCTCGGCGGGGCCAGTCCAGCCGTCGCGGCCGGTCGGCGTGGCGGTCACCGCCACGGTGACGGAGGTGGCCGTGTCGACATCGCCCGGGGCGAGGCCGGCCTGCACGATGATGTGGGCGCGGTGGGCGGCCCAGGTGTCCCAGCCGGGGAGCACATCACGGACCGGGACGCTGAGCGCGGCGGCGAACCGGGTGTCGGCGTAGGCGGCGGCCCGGATGTAGGAGTCGGCGGGACCGCGGTCGGTCGTGGTGTCTCGGGTGAACACGGCGGTGGCGAACGCCAGGCACACCGCGGCCGCGTCACGGCCGTCGACGCGCGGGTCGGCCGGCGGAACGCTGACCGGTGACGGCGTGGGCCAGGCGGTGGCGGGCCCGGATCGCGGGGACACGGCAAGCAGCAGCGTCGCCGCGGTGATGGCCACGGCGGTGCCGGTCAGGGCCCACAGTCGGTTGCGCATGGGCGCAACCGTGCAGGTGACCCCTATCCGGGCCCGCTACCCGTAGCGGCCGAAGCAGGTCCGATAACACTTCCGCTACCCGTAACGGATAGCCCTTCTGGTGAACGTGTGCGGCAACGGCCGTGTGGCCGCTTCCGATTCACCGAAGGAGAACTGCTCGTGATCACCAATCTGATCGTTGGGCTGCACGCCGCCGCGCTGGCCGCCCAGCCGACTCCCGGCCCGAACAACCCGTGGGACGCCCCGGCGAAGAACCCTCCCGGCCTGGACACCCTGGGTGCCCTGTTCTTCGGCTGGGGCAAGTGGATCCTGCTCGCCGCAGGGGTCCTGGGCCTGTTCATCTGCGCGGGACAGATGCTGATCGGGCGCCGTAACCGCTCGGCGACCGCCGTCGACGGCGCCACGGGCATCCCGTGGGTGCTGGCCGGTCTGACGGTGGCCGCCCTGGCCGGCGGCGTCGTGCCGCTGCTGCTGCAGTGAGCACGGTGCGCAGAGGGCGGGCGCTTGGCCGCTGGCTCGCCCTGATCGCGGTCGTCGCGGCGCTGGCCGCCGCTGCGGCGGCGGCGATGACGCCCCGGCGGGAGCAGGCACCGGACACCGGTTCGCCGCTCCTGCCGGGGCCGCACCTGACCGCCAGCGGCCCCGCCGGTACCGGTCCCGCTTCCCCTGTGCCGCTGCCCATGGATGTGACCTGGGCAGCGGTGGCCGGGGTGCAGCTGCCGTACTCGAACTCGGCCGGGCCGCGGGTCACTGCGGCCGACCGGGCCACCGGCTTCAGCCGCGACCTGGTGGGTGCGGTGTTCGCCGCGATGCACCTGGTGGTGCGGACCAGCCCGAGGGTGGGGCCGCAGGTGTTCGGCCCGACCGTGCGTGAGCAGGTCTACGGGCCCGACCGGCAGGCGCTGGCTGACCAGATCGACGCCGACTACGCCGACGCGCGCGACCGCCAGCAGGTCCCCTACGGGCAGCCGCTGGAGCCGGCGTTCGCGGTAATGAGCGGCTACCGCATCGACTTCTTCGACGGCACCAGCGCCACAGTGCGGCTGCTGCTGCGCCTGCCCGGACCGCACGGTGACCCGGCGTACGTCGCCAGCACCCTCCAGCTGTCTTTTCTGGACGGTGATTGGCGGCTGATGGCCCCGCCCCGGGGGGACTGGGCCACGGTTCGGGTCGAGGTGCCCGCGTCTGCCGCCGCCGATTACACCTCTTTGCCAGGCAGGAGCTGAGTCATGTGCGACTTCCTCGACCTGGGCTGCGCCGCCGGTGAGGCCGCCAAACAGGCAAGCAAGAGCTTCGTGCAGGAGCTGGCGCTGTCGATGGTGCAGGCGGTGGGCACCCTCATCACCACGTCGATCACCGCGTGGGTGCATTCGCCAAGCCCGCAGATCACCTCGGTCGCCGACACCCTGCGCGGCTGGATGCTGCCGTTCGCCATCTTCATCGCCATCGGTGGGATCATGCGGCAGGCCCTCCAGATGATCGTCACGCGCAAGAGCGCCCCGTTCGCCGGGGTGATCAAAGGGCTGGTGACGGTGACCCTGTGGGGCGGCATCGCGGTGCTCGGCTCGCAGATGCTGCTGCATTTCGCCGACAACTACTCCACCTGGATCCTGGGCCAGGGCCTTGGGTTCACCGCCGTGGACACCAATGGCGACGGCACCGTGGACTTCACTCAAGACCAGTCGGCCTACCTCAACGGCCGGCTCACCGCGATGCTTATCGCCACAGTGCCGACGCCAGCGCTGCTGCTCATCATCGAAATCCTGGTCGTCATCGCCAACCTGACGCAGCTGGCGCTGCTGCTGTTCCGTTCCAGCGCGGTGATCATCCTGGCCGGGGTGCTGCAGCTGGCCGCCGCGGGCAGCTTCACCCCCGCCACCAGCAACTGGCTACGCAAAGTCCTCACCTGGCAGCTTTCGCTGATCTTCTACAAGCCCATCGCGGCGACCGTGTACGCGGTCGCGTTCCGGATGGTTGGCAATCCCGATGGCAGCCTGGTCAGCGTCCTGGTCGGCGCGGCGATGCTGCTGCTGAGCCTGATCGCGCTTCCGGCGCTGATGAAGTTCTTCAACTGGACCGTCGGCGCGACCTCCAACGTGAGCGGAGGGTTCGGCATGGCCGGCGCCGCCGCGGCGGCCGGGCTGCACGCGATGGCCTCGCACCGTGGCACCGCCGGCGGGGCGACCGACTACAGCCGCTACCTCGAGGAGCGTTCCACACCGCCATCGGCCGGCCCGTCCACCCCGTCCGTCCCGGTCGTCCCCACCGCACCCACTGGTGGTGGTGGTGGTGGTGGTGGTGTTGGTGGTGGCGGGTTGCCGGTCTTCCTCGGCGCCCCGGGTGGTGGCGTGTCCTCCGTTTCCGGGACTGCCTCCACGACAGCGGCTGGGGCACCGGCGGTGGCAGGAGCAGGCGCTGCGGCGGGCCCGGTGGGCGCCGCGGTCGGCGCGGGTGTCGACGTCGGGCGGCGTATCGCGCAGACCGGCGTGAATCTGGCCAAGCAAGCCGGTGAGGCGGTGCAGTGATGAGCAGTGACGTGCGTACCTACGGCGGCTGGCGCAAGGCCCGCGGGATGGGCCTGTTCGGGCTCGGCGCCGGGCAGAGCCTGCTGGTCGTCCTGGCCATTCTGATCACGTTGGCGTCGACCATGTTCGGGCTGCGGTTCCTGCTGGTCGCCGCCCCCGCCGCCGCGCTGACGATCTTCCTGGCGGTGGCGCAGTGGGACGGCGTGTCGATCCTGGAGGCGGTTCTGCAGCGCACCCGGCTTTATTTCGGGGCCAGCCGCGGGCGAACCAGGTTCCGTTCCGGGGTCACCGCCGATCCGGAGCACGCCTGGGAGCTGCCCGGGCTGCTGGCGCCCACGCAGCTGCTCACGGTGCATTCCACGACCGGCAGTTACGGGGTGGTGCACCACCGCCGCCTGGGCACGTTGACGGTCACGCTGCGCTGCGCGGCCCAGTCCACCTGGCTGGCCGACCCGGCCGCCGCCGAGGCGTGGGTGGCCAACTGGGGCGCCTGGATGGCGTCGCTGGGTCACCTGCCGATGCTTCGCTGGGTGCAGGTCACCGTGGACACCGCCCCGGACAGCGGCTCGCGGCTGGCCGACTACGTGGACTCGCGGCTGGTCGGCACCGCCCCGGCGTCGGCGCTGCGCCTGCTGCAGCAGCTCGTGGCCGCCGCCCCGTCGGCGGCCGCTGACGTGCAAACCCTCGTGACGTTGACCTTCGACCCGAACATGTCGCCGGCCAAGCCCAAGACGCTGGCCGACTGCGTGGAGGAGGTCGACCGGCTGCTGCCAGGGCTCGCCGACAACCTCGCCGGATGCGGTGTGACCGTGCTCGGCCTGGCGACCTCCCTTGACCTGGCGGTGATGGTGCGCGGGGCGTTCGACCCGGCGGCCCGCGGCGACCTGATCCGGGCCACCGACACCGACTTGGCGTGGCAGACCTGCGGGCCTGTGGCCGCCGAGGACCTGCACGACCGGTATGTGCACGACTCCGGGGTCAGCGTCTCCTGGGCGCTGCACGAGGCGCCGCGCCAGCCGGTCGGGCACGACATCCTGGCCCGGCTGATGGGCCCGGGGGCGTACCCGAAACGCGTCACGCTGCTTTACCGGCCCTTCAGCGCCGCCGAAGCCGCTCGGGCGGTGGAGTCTCAGGTCAACGCCGCACAGTTCCGCGAGGCGTTGCGCCGGGTCCGGCACATGGATCCCAAGGCCCGCGACGTCGCCGACCACGCCCAGGCGCTGCAGGCCGCGCGGGAGGAGGCCGCTGGTGCCGGGCTCGGCCTGGCCAGTGTCGCCGTGACCGTCACCGTGCTCGACCCGCATCTGCTGCTCAAGGCGGTCGCCGACGTCGAGTCCCGCGCCGACATGTGCAAGATCCGCCTCCGGCGGTTGTGGGCGGCCAATGGAGCAGGGTTCGCCGCCACCCTGCCCGCCGGGATCTGCCTTCCCGTGCTGGCTCAACAATTCCCGCACTGAGATAGGAGCATTGCGATATGTCCATCGTGGTGGAGGAACCGGACCCGACGCCGGTGGCTCCGGCCTGGGGCTTCAAGCGGCCAGGTGGCGGCCGCGCCGTTCACGTGCCGCGGGTCGCCGAGTACCAGGGCACGACGTTCCAGCTTGCCGGTTTGTACCCGTTCATGGCCGGCAGCGGTTCACCCACACTGGGCGTGCCGATCGGCCGTCACATGCTGTGGGGGTCGGCCGTGGCGCTGGATCCGTTCGCCTGGCTGGAAGCGGGCCTGGTGACCAACCCGGGCGCGATGTTGCTCGGCCAGCCCGGAGCCGGCAAGTCGGCCCTCGCCAAACGTTTGATCTTGGGGTTGACCGGGTTCGGTGTGCACACCTTGATCCTAGGCGACACCAAACCGGACTACACCCGCCTGGTGAACTACCTGGGCGGGCAGGTCGTGCGGGTCGGCCGGGGCATGGACAGGATCAATCCCCTTGACTCCGGGCCGATGCGGCAGGTGCTGCCGAAGCTGGGGGGTGTGCGGGCCGACCAGCTGCGCCTGGAGATCCGGGGACGGCGGTTGTCGCTGCTGCTGGCGCTGTGCGCGCTGATCCGCCGCCACCCCATGGACAACAAGGAGGAGGTGGTGCTGGGCCGTGCGGTGGACCTGACCGCCGAGCGGCTCACCGACCGCGACCCGACCATCCCTGACATCCTCACCGTGCTCGAGGAGGGGCCCGACGAGCTGCGCGCCGCCGCCCGGTCCACCGGCCCCGGCGACTACCACCAGCGCATCGACGGGCTGGCGTTCACGCTCAGCCTGCTGTGCGAGGGCAGCCTCAAGGGGGTGTTCGACGGGCCGACCACCCGCCCGATCGATCTGTCCTCCCCGGCGGTGTCGGTGGACATCAGCCACGTCGCCGCCGCCGGCGACACTCTGGTCGCCGCGGCGATGTTGTGCACCTGGGGCTACGGGTTCGGGCTGGTTGACGCGTCCGCGGTGGCCGCCGACCGGGGACTCGCGCCGAGGCGCCGCTACCTGGCGGTGATGGACGAGCTGTGGCGGGCCTTGCGCGGCGCGGCCGGCCTGGTCGAGCACGCCGACGCGCTGACCCGCCTCAACAGGCAACGCGGCATGGCCTCCCTGATGATCACCCACGGTCTGGGTGACCTGCAGGCGCTGGCTACCGAGGAGGACCGGGCTAAGGCGGCCGGTTTCATTGACCGCAGCGCGATCAAGATCTTGGCGGCGCTGCCGCACAACGAGCTGGACCGCGTGTCGCAGATCGTGCGCATGTCGCAGCCGGAACGCGATCTGGTGGCCTCCTGGGCCGCCACCGACGCGTGGCTGCCCAGCGCGCATCCCGGACGCGGCAAATACCTGATCAAAACCGGTGAGAAGGCGGGCCTGCCCGTCTCGATGAGCCTGGTCGGCGACGAGATGTCGCTGTATGACACCGACACCGCGGTGCGGCTGCCCGGCGACGGCGGGCCTACCGCCACCTCCGGCGCGGGAGGACACGATGAGCCTGCGCAGCCCACGCCCGGTGCACCCCAGCGGGCAGCCGGGCGGCTACCCGCTGACGCCGTGGATCATCACCGGCGGCGTGATCGCCCTGTACGCGCTGGCCTGGCTGGCGTGGATGGCTGGGCGGCTCGCCGCGATGATGCACGGGCTCAGCTTCGACAACGGGCCGGGCTTCGACATGCACTTCGTCGCGGGCATCCTCGGCGGCCACTGGGCCACGCTGTGGCCGGGGGTGCCGCTGTCGCTGGTCGGCATCGTCTACGGTGCCCTGCTCACCGTGATCGGCGCGCCGGTGACCATCGGGCTGATGTGGTGGTCGGCGCGTCGTCCCCAGTCCGGGGACCCGCTGCCCTCGCTGGCCCGCGAGCACGACGTCGCCGCGCTGCTGCCGCCCAAGCAGATCACCAAGGCGCAGCGGCTGCGGCCGGGTCTGGCCAACGTCAAACGGCGCAACATTCGGCCCGAGGACACCGGTATCGCGATCGGCACCCTGGTCACCCGCTCCCGCAAGTCGCCGCCCTTGCGGATGGGCTGGGAAGACGTCGCGTTGGCGTTCATGGCGCCGCGTACCGGAAAGACCACCAGCCTGGCCGTACCGCCGATCCTGCAGGCGCCGGGCGCGGTGCTGGCCACCAGCAACCGCTCGGACGTGTGGGTGGCGACCCACCAGCAGCGCGCCAAACTCGGCACGGTCGCCAACTTCGACCCGCAGGGCATCACCTTCGCCGAACAGCAGTTCTGGGTCGATGTTCTCGCCCCGATCCGCACCGTGGAGGCGGCCAACAGGTTCGCCGACCACTTCGCGCAGGAAGTCCGCTCCGGAGCCGGTGACATCTTCTGGCCGCTGGCCGCCTCCGAGCTGCTCAGCGCGCTGATCCTGGCTGCGGCGGTGTCCGGCGGCACCCTGCTGGACGTGCAGATGTGGCTGACCGACCCGACCGCCCGCCAGCCGGTGCTAGCGCTACGGCACGCGGGCTTCGTTCAGTCGGCACGCAGCATCTCCAGCGCCCAGAACGGGGCACCGGAGACCCGCGACTCGATCTACCAGACGGCCCGCACCGCCGCGCGCTGCCTCATCGACCCGCAGATCATGGCGTGGGTGACCCCGCCCAAGCGCGGCAACCTGCCCCGCTTCGATCCCACCCGGTTCGCCCTGTCCCGCGACACGATCTACCTGCATTCCAAGGAAGGCGCGGGCGCTGCCGCGCCGCTGATCGCCGGCATCACCGATCAGATCTTCCGCTACGGGGTCCGGCAAGCCGAAGCGGCCGGAGGGCGGCTGCCCGACCCGATGCTGCCGGTCCTGGACGAGGCCGCCAACATCTGCAAAATCCCCGACCTGCCGCTGCTGTACTCACACCTGGGCGGCCGCGGGATCAACCCCATCACCATCCTGCAGAACTACGCGCAGGGCAAAGCCGTATGGGGTGAGCAGGGCATGGACGCCCTGTGGTCGGCGGCCACGATCAAAATCATCGGCGCGGGCCTCGACGACGCCCGCCATGCCGAGGACCTGTCCCGGCTGGTCGGCATGCACAACGTCACGCTGACCTCCAGCAACCGTGATCATCACGGGTATTCGTCCTGGTCCACCAGCATCCAGGAACGGCGAATTCTGGAACCCGGTGCCATCCGGTCGATCCCGGTCGGACGTGCGCTGCTGCTGGCCACCGGCTCCAAAGTCGCCATGATCGACCTTTTGCCGTGGTACGAGGGCCCGCACGCCAACGCCGTCGCCGCCGATCAAAAGGCCGCCATCGACACCATCACCACCGGCGCCAAAGCCACCCTCAACCTGCCCGAATGGAAAGGAATCTGATGATGAGCAACGCCGAGGAACGTGAACGCCAGACCGAGGAACTGGCCGAACGAGTCCGCCGCCTGGACCAGCGGCTCACCGAACGCGACACGACCATCGCCGGGCAGCAGGCCGAGATCAGCAGGCTGCGCAACGAGCAGACCCGGGGCCGGTAAGCGATGCCCAGCCAGGTTCGCCCACCCAGCCCCGCGGCCCTCGAGGAGGCGTACCGCACGCTCGCGCGGGCCGCCGGATCGCTGACCGACGGCCAGCGGTGGGCGAACCTGCTCGACGTCGCGGCCCGCCACCCCGGCCGCAGTGTCACCGAGATCCTCGCGATCGCGCACCACCGCCCGCACGCCACCCAGCTGGCCACCTACGACGGGTGGAAACAGCTGCAGCGGCAGGTCAAACGGGGCGAACGCGGGTTCGCCATCCTGGTGCCGGACCCCGAGGCACCCGACGGGCTGCGCTACGAGAAGGTCTTCGACCTTGCCCAGACCGAAGGCCGCCGCCTGGTCGCCGCCCGGCCGGTGACGGCAGACCGGGCGGCGTACCTGCTGCCGGTGTTCGCGCTGGCCGACGGGACGGGCTTTCAGGCCGCGCCGGGTCTGGTCGCCCGGATGCACGTCGGTGACGGCGTGGCGCGCTGGGCACCCGACGCGCATCCGCACGAGGTGGGCCTGGGCGCCGCCGACCTGCTGGCGCGGCGGGTGCTGGCCAGCCCGGCCGCCCTGGCCGATCTGGAAGCCGCCAGCACCGTCCATGTTGTGGCCGCCCGGTTCGGCCTGTCCCAGCCGCAGGTCACCTATCCCGCGCCGCCACGCTGGGCGAGCGCGCAGAACGCCGCCGAGCCGCATGTGGCGCTGACTGCCGCGCTGGGCCGTGTCCTGCACGCCGCTGACCAGATCACCGACCGGATCGTCGCCAGCCAGCAGCGCAGCCAGCCGACACCCGACGCCCGGCCTCAGCAGGCCACCGAGGCACCGACCCCCACCGCGGCGGTGCACGTCACCGAGCCCGCCGCCGATCTGGACGCGTTGCGGGCGGTCCACGACCAGTCCGCCGCCTTCTTCGCGGCGCAGCTGCCCGGCCAGGCCGCAGCCGCTGGCTACCTGCGTTCGCGTGGCATCGACAGTGAAGCTGCCGACCCGCGCTGGCGGATCGGCTACGCCCCGGCCACCGGGCACGCGCTGCTCGATCACCTGCGCGGCCTGGGATTCGCCGATCAGCTGCTGCTCGACGCCGGTGTGGCGGTACCGCGCACCACCACGGGTGAGCTGCGCGACCGGTGGATCAACCGGTTGATGTTCCCGGTCAGCGACCACACCGACCAGGTGATCGCCTTCATCGGCCGAGACCTGTCACCCGGGCACAGCGACCGGATTCCCAAGTGGCTCAACAGCGGCACGACACCGCTGTTCACCAAGTCCAACGTGCTGTTCGGCTTGGGCCAGCAGCTGCCCGGCCTGCACCTGCCCGCCGGGGCGAATCTGCAGGTCGCCGTGGTGGAAGGCCCGGCCGATGTGCTGGCGGTGCGGCACGCCTACGCCGGGTTGCAGCCGCAGACGTTCACCATCGCGGTCGCGCCGTGCGGCACCGCGTTCACCCAGGCCCAGTTCGACCTGCTCACCGCGCAGGTGCAGCCGTGGCGGCCGCAGCTGCTGCTCGGCTTCGACTCCGACAGCGCGGGGACCCGCGCGTTCGGCAAGGTCTACGACATGGCCCGTGGCTGGCCACACGGGCCGGTGGCTGGCCTGGCGGCGCTGGCACAGGCCAAGGACCCGGCAGAGCTGCTGGCCCTCCAGGGCGCCGACGAGGCGCTGCTGACCCTGCTGGCCGCCGAGCGGCCGCTGCCGCTGCTGGCCATCGAGCACGCCCTGGACCGGCTGGAGGAGCCGGGGTTCGACCCGGACTCACCCGAGCAGGCCGCGGCAGCGTTCCACGCGGTGAGCGAATATGTGTTCCACGCCGCCGACGTCGGCGCGCACGCATTGGCGCTCGAGGAGGTCGCGTCCCGGCTCGGCCTGAGCCTGGGCCGAGTAGTGCAGGGCGTGACGACGGCGTTTGAGCAGCAGCACGGCCTGTTCGACGTCGACGAGCCCGGGCCGGGGCCACCAAGGACGGCGACACCGGTCCACCTGGCCGCGGCGTCGTTCGAATCGGCCGCCAGTCCCAGCGTGCCCCCGGCGCTGACGCAGCAGTCCGCAGTGCCCTCCCAGGCCGCGGCGGCCGCGCGGCGCTGACCGCCTGAACACCAAAACAGTTGTGGCGCACCCGATCGGGTGCGCCACAGGCGTTTGCGCGGGGTCAGTCCCACCAGCCGTCCGGGGCGGCGTCGCAGACCGGGGTGTCGCCGGGCTCGTGACGTGCGGCCAACCCGTCCTCGCTTCGACGGCAGCCGACCATCGGCCCATCCTGGCCCAGCAGCAGCGGCAGCTGCCCGTCGAGCTCCAGCCGCCACGACGACATCCCCGTCGCCTGCAGCCGGTACGCCTCCCAGGAGCGCCACAGGGTCTCCAGCCGCCAGATCACCTCGGCGTGATCCCACCAGCGCGGGCACCAGTGCCACCGCTGCCCGTCGACCCGCCACCCGTACATCGGCAGGAAGAAGCCGGTCACGAACTGTTCGACGTCACGGAAGCACAGCTGCGGTACGGGCCTGTCGTCTGCCGACCCTGCGGCGGCGACCCCGGTGATGCCTTCGACCATCCCGATCAGTGCGGTCACCGTGCCCTGCAACTCGTCGACCGTACCGGCCAGGGTTTCGATCTCGTCCATCACAGCGTCGTCGACGTTGTTCATCGGCTTCCCCTCGTCTGCTGCCGTGCGGGACGGGCGGCCACGACCTGCCCGTCAATGGTCTTCCCGACGCCGGGCCGGCCCGGCTGGATCAGGCCGAGCTCGGCGCGTTCGGCAAACGACAGCCGGGCCAGCTGCACCGGGGTCAGCGGCCGGCCGGCGGCGGCCGGTGCCTGGGTCGCCGCGACCGCGCCGGCCATCTCGGCGTCCTTGGCGCCGCGGCCGTGGGAGACGACCGCGCCGTTGAGGCCCTGGGGGTGCTCGTCGAGCGCGGGTGTGGCCCGCAGGTCCGGTTCGCCTGTCTGGGTGTGGCCGAGGGCGAACTGCCGTCCCGAGTCGGCCAGCAGTTGCTCGGCCCAGGCCACCGCGGCCGGGTCGGTGCTGGATTCGCGCAGCGCGGCCAGCCACTGTTCCCGGGTGGCCGGGTCCATCCACTGCGAGACCATGACCATCTCGCGGCCCATCGCTGCGGGGCTGTCGGGAAGGGCGTGCCGGTCCCGGGCCTCGGCGCTCCATCCGGCGGTGCCGCCGTGCGGGCGGGCGTCGGCGAAGGCCATCGCTTCGGCCATCGACTCGGTCGGGGGGCGGCCACGGGTGCGGGCGTCGTCGTAGACGCGGCGCAGGTGCGGGTGCTCGTTCCAGACCAGGTGCTCGGCGTGGCGCAGCCCGGCGGCCTGCATCGCCCGCATCGGGTCCAGTCCTTGCCGGATGCCCTCGTCGTAGACGCCCATCAGGTCGGGCCACCGCCGGCGCAGCTCCGCCTCGGCGGCGTTGCGTACGGTGGCGGCGGTCTTGTCGGTCTTGGCCTGCTCGAAGGCGGTGCGCCAGGTCTTGGCCACGTCCAGTAGCGGCATCCCGGTCAGCCGCTGGCGCAACTGGGCCTGGTCGAGCTGGAGCTGGCGGGCCAGTTCCTCGCGTCGTTCTTTGCTGCGGGCGGTCAACCGCGCCGCGGCCTCGGTCATCGCCGCCAACGCCATCACGCGCTCGAGTACGCGGTGATGAGCTTCAGCGAACGGGTCGGTGTGGTCAGGTTGCATGATCATCCTCGGTGTGGTTGGCGAACGGTGCTGGTGGGTGGGGTCGGCCCGGCCGGGTTGGCGGCCGGCGAGGGTGTGGTGGCTCGCGCTGCGGCGGTGACGTCTATGGCGGCGCGCGCCCAGGCGGGCGCGGCCGCGGCCAGGGTGTGCAGTTGCGAGGCCGCCAGGCGGGCGGACTCGGCCTGGTGCATGCGCTGCTGGGCGGCGCGGAAATCGGCCAGATGCTCGGCGAACTGGGCCAGATACCACATCATCCGCAGCGCCATCCCGAACTCGGAGTCGTCGGCGACCCGGCCCATCACGCCGATCAGCCGGGCCATCTGCCGCACGCTGCCCACCTGCGCGCTGCGGCGCACCGGCACACGGCCCATCACCTCCCGGGCGGCCCGGTCCAGCAGCCGAGCGGCGCTGGTGACCGGTCCTCCGGCTTGACCTTCCAGGTTCCAGGCGGCGGCGGTCAGCAGGTCGGAGGCGGCCAGGGCCACCGCGGCGGCCGCGTCGGGGTACCGCATGCCCATGCGGCGCAGGTGGTCGGCGGCACCGTGCACGGCGGCGGCCGCGAGCCGGTAGGCGTCCAGCCGGGTCGCCGGCGGCAGCGTCGTGTCGTGCACGGACCGCCAGCGGCGCCGCAGCCTGGGCAGCGACAGGTCGGCGGCCAGTTTGCCGCCGCCGAAGAACACCGGTGCTTGGCCGGTGCCGCGCTCGTCGGGCATCGCGACGGCGTAGCCGGTGACCTGCTGCGGATTCCGGGTGCTGTGCCGCAGCCGCACCCGCACGTCGGCGTGCTGCAGCCGGGTGAAGAAGTCCTGCTCCCCGGTGACCGTGGCGGCGACAGCACGCACGATCGCGGTGAGCTGCTCACGGCTGGTGACGCTGGTGCCGTGGCGCTGGGCCTTGCGCTGCTCGGCGGCGGTGGGGCGGCGCGTGCCGGTGCGGTCCGCGCGGGCGGTCGGGGCAAGCCCATACTCGCGCTCGAGGTCCTGCGCCGCGGTGCGGGCCTTGAGGTAGTCGTTGCGGGCCGGTTCGGCCCGGCCGTCCTGGCGGGCGAGGATCGCCGCGATGTGGATGTGGTCGTCGCCGTGGCGGACCGCGACCCACGGGATCGCACCGAAATCGCCGTCCGGGGCCAGGCCGGTGGCGTGCATGAACTTGCCGGCGATGCTCGCCCAGGTGGCATCGTCGAGCACCGGGTCGCCGGGGGCCAGCCGCAGCGAGCAGTGCCACACCGGCGCGGCGGGGGCCCGCTCCCGCGCCAGCAACGGCGCCTCCATCGCGTTGACCAGGCGGGTGAAGCTGCGCCGCCCGCCGGGATCGACCGGTGGCTCCAGCGACGCCGGTCCGCCCGACCCGGCCCACGACGCGATCACGCGCGGGTTGACATGCTCCTCGTGGCGGCCGGGTCCGTACAGGTAGCGCAGCAGCCCGGCCAGGTTGGTGCCCCGCTTGTGGATGCGGGGGATCATCGGGGGATCGCCTTGCGCAGTTGACCGATCGCGTCATCGGCGGCGTCGACGGTCCGTCCACACAGCTCGGCCACGGCTTGCAGCCACGCTGGTGCTTCGCCGGTCGCGTTGAGGGCGGCCACGGCCTGGTTGAGGTTGGTGCCGACGCGGTTGACTGCGGTGCGCGCGGCCACCAGCTCCGCTACCGCGCCGCGTAGCGCGTTCAGATGCGGTGTCGCCCCGGCACGCGCTGCGGCGACCGCCGCTTGGGCGGCAAACCCCGTCGGGGTCAGCCCTGCTTTCTCGGCCGCCTGCTCAAGCTCACAGATCTCTGTGTCGCTGAACCGTGGCGTCAATCTGAGCCGCCGCTGACCATGCGCGCGGGTTCTGTTGCGGCGCCGCGCCGCCGTGTCACCGCCCGCCATTGCCGCGGCCCGCTTGCGGTAGTGACACCTGCGGCGCTTCAGCCACCTGCCGCTGCGCCGCCTCGCCAGCACCGCCGCCGACGGCGGCGGGGAAACTTCCCGCAGCCAGCCGTACCGGGTTGCTCGCGACCGGGCCGAGCAGCAGCCGGTTCGCTTCGCCGAGCCGATCGGGATGAGCGGCGGCAAACAGCGTGTCCTGGCCTGCCGCAGTGACCTGCAGGCCACCGTCGGGCTGTTGGTGCAGCAGCTGGTCGCGAATGGCGCATTCGATCGCGCTGGCCTGGCGCCGGTCATCGATCGGATCGCCGCACGAGAGCATGTGCCTCAGGTCGTCGCGGGTCACCGGTGCCGGATGTGCCCGCCGGGCCTCGGTTTCGGCGTCGACGGCCCACAACGCCCGGTACTGCAAGACGGCGAAGTCGTCACGGTAGTAGTCCCACCAGCGGACGGCTTGCTCGATCGGAATCGTGTGGTTGATGGCCCGTTCGAAGGTGCCGAAGCCTGGACCGCCGCGGTACACGCTGTAGGCGTCCTCGACAGCGCCGTCCGGGCTCCAGTAACCACGCTCGAGGGTGATCAGGTCGTCGTGGGCGTCGATGTTCTCGTCGTAGCTCAAGGTGATGTAGCCCGGTGCCAGATCGGGCTGGCCCGGCAGTCCTGCGGTGCGGATGACGGTGCTCACGCCCGCAAGGGCAGCATCGACCCGTTATCGGAGCTGCTACGGCAGCCCGTTAAATGATCGTCTTGTGACGGCCGCGCTCGGTCGCCGCCATTTGGCTGCCAAATGGCATATCTTGCTGCCGCCTGCCGAAGGGGTGGCAACAGCGCGCGCAGGCGGTCGGTGGTCTGCCCACGCGAACTGGTCGGCATCCACGTGATCATGTCGTGCCGGCGGCCGCAGCAGGCACCGACGGGCGGGATAGCCGCACAGAAGAGCCCCGGCTCGTCACACCCGGGGCTCGTCGGTGGATCAGGGCTCAGCGTCCCGCGTGCGGCATGGCTCTGTGACGCCATTCGTGTCCGACCTGTTCACGCAGCCGTGGTGCGAGGGCGCGCCATCGGGCAACCAGTGCCCAGTCGGCGGCGTGCTCGTCGCAGCCTGGTGTGTTCAGGCGGCAGCGGGGACAGTCGATGCCCTCTTCCGTGCGGCAGGCGGCTTCGCCCAGGGCGTCGAGGATGTCCTCCCAGTCCTCCGCGCGTAGCCGCACCGCCATCGGTGAGGCGGTACTGACGCAAACCAGCTCGTCGGGTTGGAAGTGAAGCCTGACGCCTGGCACACGCTCATCGTTGCCGTCGTAGATCCAAATCCCGATGCGACCATCGGCCGCCGCCTTGGCGTCCGACACCAGCACGTAGTTGGTGCTGGCCCCGATCCGCAGAAGATGTCCGTCACGCAGGTGCTTGGCCTGCAGCTCGTAGTTCCTGGTCTTCATTGCTTCTCCTCGGACTGTCCGATAGCGACGGATTCGCCCGCTGCTACGGGCAGGGCTTTCATGCCGTAGCGGGCGCGCAGGTCGTCGGCGGTCATGGAGATGAGCCGGGCCGTGGCGGTGGTGCAACCGTTGCCGCGCCAGTTGGCGATGGCGACCTGGGCGTGCGCCTCCGGCTGAGTGCAGGGCACCGGCCGTGCGTTGTGCGGGTCGTAAACCTTCTCGTAGCCGCACTCCCAGCAGGGATTGCCGAGCCAGTGGGCGTTGTATCCCTGGCCCAGGGTGGGGTCGGCGATCCACACCAGCACCCGGCCTGGCGCGGTAGCCCAGCCGGGCTGGGACAGCTGCGCCTCACACTCGATCTGGACGGCGCGCACGTCGCCGTCGCACCGGTCATCGCACAGCACTTCTGCGGTGAAGTCGAGGAAGCCGTCGATCTCTGGGACGAATACCAATTCTGCGCCGTCGAGGTAGTACGCGCCGCCCTGGTCGGGCCGGTAGAGCACGAGCGTCGGCTCGATGACCAGGCTGGCGGGGCGTGCCTGCGGGACGGCCTGGGCGGCGGCTGCGGCCTGGTCGTCCCAAGGCTGCCTGACCGGCCGCTGCGAGCGGTGGTCGAGCAGGACGGCCAGGGCGGACACGTAGTCGAGGCCGGTGCTGTGCTCACGCAGGACGTCGGTCTTGTTGTGCGGCTTGCCATTGGCGGTCATCGCCCGGAACCGGCCGAGGCCGGCGCCGGGTTCCAAGCGGCCCTGGTAGGTCGGGACGGGGTCGCCGTCACCCCAGGCGTCCACCTCGTCGGTGAGGAACCCGCCGGAGGTGACGCGGATGGTCATGCCGTCGAGCCGGTGGTAGCCGACCGCTGCGCCAGCGGCGAGGGCCTTGAGCCGGTCAATAATCTGGTTCAACTGGTGAGACCCCTTCTGTGGGTTGGTTTCTGATACCTGCCGGGCCTTGGCCGCCCGGCTGAACTATCTCCATCATACCCTAGATTACACGTGTAATCTAAGGTATGATGGTGGTGCGGGCAGCCAAGGCCCGACACATCAGGAACCAGCCCTTGAGGAGGGAAAACGTGACGATCACAGTCACAGATCTGTTCTGCGGCGCGGGCGGCTCGTCGTCCGGCCTGGAGCGGATCGAGGGGGTTCAGGTCCGCATGGCGGCAAATCACTGGAACCTCGCGATCGAGACGCACAACCACAACCTGCCGCACGCCGACCACGACTGCGCCGACATCAGCCAGGTGGACCCGCGCCGGTACCCGGCCACCAACATCTTGTGGGCCTCGCCGGAGTGCACCAACCACAGCCAGGCCAGAGGCAAGCGCAAGGACAACGGCCAGCCCGACCTGTTCGGCGACGTCCTGCCGGACGCGGCCGCCGAGCGGTCGCGGGCGACCATGATGGACGTCCCGCGCTTCCTGGAGGCCATGATCCTGCGTGGTCGCCCCTACGACGGTTTCATTGTCGAGAACGTGGTCGAGGTCCGCGATTGGATGTACTACGAGACTTGGCTGCAGATGCTCAAGGTCGCCGGGTACTGCGTGCACCTGGTCTACCTCAACTCAATGTTCGCCAGCGCGGGCGGTGTGCAGCCCGCCCCGCAGAGCCGGGACCGCTGGTACGCCGTCGGGCACCGCACCGCGATCCGCTGCCCGGACCTGCGCAAGTGGACGCGGCCCGAGGCGATGTGTGACCGGTGCGGGCAGGTCGTGATCCCCGTGCAGGCGTGGAAGAACGCCAACGCACCCCACGGCAAGTACAACAGCCAGTACGTGTGGCGCTGCCCCAACGCTGGCTGCCAGGGCCACCGGGTCTACCCGCCGGTGCTGCCCGCCGCCGCCGTCATCGACTGGTCGATGCCCGGCCAGCGCATCGGCGACCGGGAGCGGCCGCTGGCTCCCAAGACGATGGCGCGCATCGAGACCGGCCTGGCCCGCTACGCCCGGCCGGTGATGGTGCCCGCCGGGGGCACCTGGAACGACTCGGCGACTCCGCTGGACGAGCCGATGCGCACCCGCACCAGCCGCGAGACCGACGGCATCGCCTGCCCTCCGTTCCTGGCACCGCTGCGCTCCGACCGCGCCCGCACCATCGGCATGGACGAGCCGCTGGCCACTGTGGTCGCCGACGGCTCCGGGCACGCCCTGGTGCAGCCGACGCCGATCTTGGTCCCGCTGGAGGGTTTCGAGGGCAAGCAGGCCAAGCCGGTCACGGAGCCGCTGCGTACGCAGACCGCCCGGCACCAGGACGCCCTGATCGTCCCGATGCGCAACAACAACACCGCCAAGCCCGCCGCGACCGAACCGCTGGACACGATCGCCGCCAACGGCAACCACCACGGCCTGGTCGTCCCGCCCAACGGCATGATCATGCGCAACAACAACAGCACCGGCCAGATGTGCACGCCGCTGGACGAGCCGCTGCGCACCCTGACCAGCGCCGGGCACCAGTCCCTGGTCGCCTGGGAGGACCTGCTGGTCGAGTACCAGGGCAAGGGCGGCACCCGGCCGGTCGGCGAGCCCATGGGGACGCTGACCAGCGTGGACCGCTACGGCCTGCTCTCCGGTGGCGTCGCCACCAGCCTCGACCTGCAGGACTGCCTGTTCCGGATGCTGGAGCCGGGCGAGATCAAGCTGGGCATGGCGTTCGCGCCGCAGTACGTGCTGCTGGGCAACCGCCGCGAGCGGGTCAAGCAGGCCGGGAACGCGGTCACCCCGCCCGCCGCGACCGTGCTCGGCGCGGCCCTGGTCGAGGCCATCACCGGCGAGACCCCCGTCATCCGCTGACCGATCCGGCCGCCCAGGTCACCGGCCTGGGCGGCCCCCACCCCGAAGGAGAAGCTGTGAGCACTGTCCTGATTCCCCAGCGGGTCGGCGTGGATGGCTGGCCAGTCGTCTCGGCGATCCGGCTCGGCACCCGCGTGGCCCCGGCCGAGTTCGCCGCCGTGGTCGACTGCGGTGAGGGCGGCGACGCGCGGTTCGCCACCGTGCGGGCCTACGTCTGGCCCGACGGCCGGGTCGTGGCCCGCGAGGGCCTGTACGACCTGACCCTGGAGCAGGCGCAGCAGGATCTGCTGACGCGGGTCAAGCTCCTGCCCACGCACCAGGTCGAGGCGGTCGTGGAGGTCCGCGAGCCGTATCACCCGAGCCTGACCACCGTGTTCCTCGACGGCCGCCCGGTCGACGATTTCGCCCAGGTGCGGGTGCGCGTGGTCCTTGCCTACAGGGACTCCGATGACTGGCCCGACGACGGGCCGCTGGACTTGCCGGAGCTGGACGGGCTGTCCCCGGCGGCGGCCCGCCACGTCCGCGAGCTGTATGCGGCGGGCGCGCAGGCCGCGTCCCGATGAGCCTGATCCGTGACACCACTCGGCGGCCGCCGTGCGCGGCCGCCGGGTCCGGGATCACTACGATGACACTGCTGATCCCGCCTCGGCGGGGTTGGTTCCTGATAGGCGGCCGGGGCCTTGGCACACTCCTTCCCGGGGGTGAAAGCTCCGGCCGCCGCCTTGCTTCGCCCGCCTGCCCGGCCCGGCACGGGACCGTCACGAGGACGGCTTGGTGCCGGTTGCGCACCGGCATCGGCGCCGGCCCGCTTGTCGCCGCGATGCTCTCCGGCGGCCGGGCACCTGCGTCTCAGCGGCGACTGGCGCACAAGTTGCCTACCCGGCCGTCTGGCCGTCGCGGCGGTTGCCTAGCCGCGCGAGGCTGTGTCCGAATAGCGCTGTAGCGACGGAAACGCCGGGTGTTACGGAGCACCCGGCGTTTCGGTCATTTCGGCACCGGGTTTCGCTCGTGCCGGTTTAGCCTCGGCCCGGTGCCGGTATGACCGTCGCCCATACCGCCGCCCATCCAATTCATGATGTTCGCTGTCTAGTGGTGTATGTCGTGCCGGTTGCCTACCGGCACGTACCGGCACGAGGGCTCGGCTCGTGCCGGTGTCGTACCGGCACGGGAGACCGGCATGAAGCGGCACGTGCCGGTTGTGGCGTACCGGCACGAAGGGCCGACACGGCGGTCGAGCCGGTCTGGCTGGCTTGTGTCGGTCGCCACCCACGTGCCGGTACGGGTCGGCCCCGACTGGCTCTGCCGGTCCGTGCCGTTGGCCGGCGTGGTGCCGGAACGGCCACTGTGGCGCGAGCGGCGTACCCACCCTGCCAAGCGTCACGAAGCAGGTCAGCAGGCGGTTGGCGCGGTGTCGGCGTGGGGGGCAGGAACGGGCGGCAGCATGCCCGGGACGGGCGCCGGGCGATACCGCCGCGCGGGCCGTGCCGGACCGTGCCGGACGAAGGGCGGCATGTGCCGGTGGCGGCATGGATACCGGCACGACCCCGCTCGTGCCGGCGGCGGCCACCGGCATGACGGCAACCGACACGATCATGTAGGGCTTCGGTACCGGCATGAACCGGTTCCGGCACCGGCACGACGACCGGCATGATCTTGGGGTCGTGCCGGTCGGCGACGGCCCGCCTGCGGACGACATGAACGAACCGACCGTGCGGCACGGGGCACCGGTAAGCCTGGCGGGCGTACCGGCACCGACGGGCACGTGCCCACGTCGCCTCCTGCGGCCGTGCCTCGATCGAACGGTGACTATGCGTAACCGCGCGATGTGATAGCCTCGCGCGCGTGCGCGTCGCGTCTGCGCGTTGGAGCCATCTTCACAGCTCTCCGGCGATGTGAATATGGCCGTGTGAATTTCACCGAGCGTCACCACCAGCTGGTCTGGACGGCCGGGCGAGGGCACGGTGCCCCGGCCCGCCCCTTTGATCACCAGTCCCGGGTGGGCAGTTGCTCACACCGGTCGCCGTCGGCGTCGAACAGCACCCAGTCGCAGCCGTGCGCCCAGGCGAAGCACAGGATGGTAAGCAGCTCGGCGGCGATGACCTAGCCACCGTCGCGGTAGTTCTCCTCCCCACGTCGGTGGGTACCTTCAGCAGCCAGCCGTATGGCAGGTCGTAGGCTGTGCCACCACGCCAGGCTGGCCGCGCAGCTCCTCCTCGCTGTAGCGCTCGGGCAGGTGCTGTGTGGACAGGTCCAGCAGACGGTTGATGAAGCCGGCGGGCAACTCGGCGACAGGCTGTTCCTGACATGTCCAGTGGACATCAATCTCGCTCCCTTCATCTCGGTGGCACCCTCGTACCTTGTATTACACGTGTAATCTACGGTACGATTGGTGCATGACGACACTGACCAAGGCGGGCAAGGAGCCCGCGGCCTGGGTGGACGAAGACGCGGTGCGGGCCTTCCTGGCCGGCCACGGCCCGAACGGGCCGACCGACGATCCCGGATGAGCTGGGCCGAGGACATCATTGGCTGGGGTGAGCCGGGCAGCGCCGACTTCGCCCACGCCTTCGAGACGTTCCTCTACGAACTCCAGCAGCACCGCCGGGGCCTGGTCCTCACCGACGAGATCGGCGCCGGCATCACCACGCCGGTGCTCATGGGCATCACCACGCCGGTGCTCATGGACATCAGCACCGACAGCAACGGGATCTCCGACTGCTTCCTGGTCCGGGTACAGCTGGCCGGGGGCGCCGAAGTCTGCGCCAGCGAGGATCTGCACCACCTGGCCTCGGGCGAGGGGGAGGCGGCCGTGCTCGACGCCCTTGACACGGTGGCGGGCATGGTCAACGACGCCTACCGCGCCTTCCAGCGGTCGGTGGCCGCGTTCCGCCGGAACGAACCTGCCGCCACCTCTGCAGAGCCAGCCTGGCCCGCACCCGAGGTCGTGCGGGTGTGGCTGCACCAGACCACCGGCGGTGCTGGCTACTCCACGATGTGGAGCCACGCCGGCGGCCCTGCCGCTGGCGCTGACGGCACGCGCCTGCTCGACCCGGACCGGCCATCGCCCCACGATGGAGGTGCATGGTCGCGGCACTCCGTCGCCGACGTCGAGGCAGCTCTGCTGGCGCGCGGCCTGCGGGTCGTGACCCGCGCCGAGGCCGCGAAGGCGCTCACCGACGCGGGCTACACCTTGGGTACGGCCCGTGAGTTCGGGCACGTCCTCTACGCCGACCAGGTCGACGCGACGACCTGGTGGACCAGCAACTACAACCACTACGCCTTCGCCGTCACCGACGCGGCCAGACTGGTGGCAGGCGGCGAGGGTGTGTCCGCCGCACCGCCCGTCGGGCTGCTGGCGTGCCCGTCGTGCGGGTCGTCCGACCTGGCGTCGATCGAGCGCGGCATCTGCCGCGGGGACATCACCCGCGATGCCGATGGCGAGGTCCGCGTTGACTGCGGCGAGAGCACCGACTGGAGTGGGCAGCCCTCCATCGGTGTCGGGTGCTTCGCCTGCGGGTGGGAGTATCTCGGCAGCGACTGGGCCGCGCAGCTGATGGCGGCGCACCGATGACGATGGCCCGGGTGTTCGCGGACACGCTGCCGGGCCTGGACGGCTGGTGCCAGCGGTGGCGTGAGCGCACGCCCCGCTGGAGCGACCTGCATCAGGGCGGGTTCGATGCGCGCCGGTATGCGGTCACCGTCCTGGATGAGGCGCCCGCCCGCGCGTTCTGCACCGCGCATCACTACTCGTCGGCCTGGCCGGCGGCCCGGCTGCGGTATGGGCTGATCGACCTGTGCGACCGGGGTGAGCACGCCGGGCGGCCGGGCGCGGTGCCGGTGGCCGGCGGGACGCTGGTCGGCGTCCTGGTCTTGGGCGTGCCGATGCACGTCGGGGTGCTTCTGGGTCCGTTCCCGACGCTGGAGCCCTATCAGGAGAGCCTGGAGCTCTCGCGCCTGGTGCTGCTCGACGCGGTGGCGGCCAACGGGGAGAGCTGGTTCTGTGCCCACGCGTTCCGGTTGGCCGCAGAAGTTGGGGTGCGTGGCCTGGTGGCGTTCTCCGACCCCGTGCCTCGCTGGCGTACGGCCTCTGGTCACAGCGAGTTGATCATGCCGGGACATTGCGGATATGTCTATCAAGGACTGGGGTCTGCCTACCTGGGTCGCGCGACGCCGCGCACTCTGACGGTGCTGCCTGACGCCACCGTGCTGACCGCTCGCGCCCTGGCCAAGGTGCGCAACGGCGAGCAGGGTCACCTCGGTGTGGCCGCGCGGCTGGTGGGCCTGGGCGCCTCGCCCCTGCTTCCCGCCCAGAACCGGGCCGGGTGGCTGCGGCAGGCGCTGTCCGAGGTGGGTGCGCGTCAGCTGCGGCACGGGGGAAACCACCGCTTCGCCTTCGCCTTGGGCCGCACCCGGGCGGAACGGTCCCGGGTCACCATCGCCCAGCCGGCTCACCCCTATCCGAAGCTGCCGGACCAGCATCCGGGCTGGACGGCGGCCTGACACAGCCCCGTTCCGGCGGAACGGATCGGCGGGTCCGTTCCGGCGGAACGGGAACATCTGGCTGTGAGCGGTTCGTTCCGGCGGAACGGGCCAGCAGGCTCCTCGTTCCGGCGGAACGGGAACATCTGGCTGTGAGCGGTTCGTTCCGGCGGAACGAGCCCGGGCCGCCCGAGCGCAAGCCGGGGCGGCTCGTGTCGGGTGGCGGGTTATGTGGCCTAGGTGTGTCGTTGGCGTTGATGGTGCGGCGGAAAATGGCCAGCTGCTCGGCCCATCCGTCCTTGGTGAAATCGCTCATGATCGATCCCTTCGTTTGGCAAGGCTTGGTGCCAGACACGCCCGGCGTCGCTTGCACGGACGTGCCCTCGCCCCACCGGCGGGTCTCGAACCTCGCCGCATCGCGCCCGTCGGCGCGTGCACCCGGTATGGCCGGGCTTCCAGCTTTTCCAGTGCTGGCGATGGGATGGTCGCTGGTCTACCGCCGCGCCCGCTTCAGCCGATCTCATCGGCCGTGAGGAACCGCAGCGACGAGCCACTGAACTGCACCAGCTCAGTGCGGCCCGTTGTCTCCCACGTGACGTGGGCTGTGGTCTTGGTGCGCTTGACGATCCGGCCACGGATCGCCTCGCCGTCGAGGTTGATCCACTCGGCTGCCACGACCTCGCGGGTCTCAACTTTGCGTTTCATGTCGATCTCCTTCGGGTGGGTTGGCTGAGCTTCCACGGCGAGCGCCCCCGAAGCGGCTCAGACGTCGCGGGCCGCGAGGTCGACATGGACGGCGTTCCAGATCTCGCCTTCCCAGGTCGCCCGCATCCCGACAGCGCGGAACGCCTGCCGGATTCGCCACGCGACGGGCTTGTGGTCGTAGTGCCAAGAGATGATCAGCTCGCTGCCGCGCGGCTGGGCGACGGCGATCCGCTCGCCGTGTTCGGCCACCAGCTCGCCCCAGGCGTCCTGGGCGTTCTCGCGGGCACCGATGACGAAGAGCGTGATGCTGTGCACGCCGAGGATCTCGGCAGCGTCGGCGATGCGGAAGTGGGGGTCACGGTCGATGTCGTACATGGCGATCTCCTTCGTTTTGATCAAGCTGAGCGACACCTGGGCCTGCGGCCGATCCCAGAGGGTCAGCTGCTCGATCTCGATTTGCGAACCGTTTCCGCTGCTTGTGGCTGTTGTCGCTGTCACCCATCCATGGGACCATAAATTACACGTGTAATTCAAGGTAAGGATCTGGTGATGACCTCTCTAAACTCGACCAGCCCTGCCGGTGCCGCCGGATCGTTTGGGCAGGCCACAGATTACACGTGTAATTCATGTGTCCTGCTGGCGATGGGTATGGGCGTCGACTCCGCCGCGATCGTCGCCCGCGTCCGCCCCGCGTATCCCAGCGCTGAGCACCTGCTCGCGGTCGCCCCGGCCTGGGTGGCGGCCAAGCAGCGGCCGGGCTTCCCGGCGCTGTGGAACGCCGTGGTCAGCGGCCCTCAGCCTGCCCTGTTCGCGCTAGCCGGGCAGGCCTGGCGATGAAGTTCTACCTTGGCACCCATCAGCCCGCCTGGCTCGCCCGGGCGGGGGTGCCCCTGTTCGTCGCCCATCAGCGGCTGGCCGGCCAGCGGCGTCTGCCGCGGGCGATCGCGCCGTGGGCACTGGACAGCGGCGGCTTCACCCAGCTGCAGAAATTCGGGCGCTGGACCTTCAGCGAGCACGCCTACGTCGACGCTGTACGCCGCTACGCCGATGAGATCGGCTCGCTGGAGTTCGCGGCCGCGATGGACTGGATGGCCGAGCCGTGGGTGCGCGAGGGCGGCACGCACGGTGGCCAGCGTTTCGCCGGAACGGGGCTGACGGTCCGCGAGCATCAGCACCGCACGGTCGACAACTACCTGCGGTTGCGGGAGCTGGCCCCGGATCTACCCTGGATGCCGGTGCTGCAGGGCTGGACCCTGCCGGAGTACCTCGACTGCGCGCAGCTGTACGCCGAGGCCGGCGTGGACCTTGCCTCGCTGCCACTGGTGGGCCTGGGCAGTGTGTGCCGGCGCCAGGCCACCGCGGAGATCGGCACCATCGCCTCCGCCCTCGCGGCGGCGGAGATCGCGCTGCACGGCTTCGGGTGCAAGGTCGGCGCCATGCGCCGCTACGCCGGGCACCTGGCCAGCGCGGACAGCCTGGCCTGGAGCCGGGCCGGGCGCCACCACCGGCCCTGCGTGCACACCGGCCGGGCGTCGGAGTCCAACTGTCTGGCGTTCGCGCGCGACTGGCGTGACACCGTGGTCGACGCCGCCGAGCGGGGCGCGCAGGCGACGCAACTCGCCCTCAATATCGCTTCCCATGGATTACACGTGTAATCTGTTGCCTGCGATTGTCCTGCCGGCATCCGATACCGACGGAGGTATGTGACATGGCCACACGCGGTGGCGTAGACAGCTTCGACCCTGCCCTGTTTGCCGAGACCCGCAAGCGGGCCGGGATGACACAGGCCGACGTGGCCGCGCGTGTTCTTGCCTCGACCAACCCGGAGTCGCCGGCGGTCGCCGGCGCCAGCGGCGGGGCGGGCCTGCGTAAGGCCGCCCGCGACCTGGAGAACGTGCGGCTGCAGGTCAACGACTACGAGAACGGCAGCTTTGTGCCCCGACCGCCGATGTTGCGTGCACTTGCCGACGCGCTGGACGTGGACGCGTTCGAGCTGCTGCGGCCCGACACGACGGTCACGCTGTCGCTGGCCAGGGTGCGACGCGGCCTGCTGCAGTCCGATGTCGCCCCTCGCCTGAGCTGCTCTCGGGAGCAGCTCAGCAAGGTCGAGCGCGGGTTGGCCACGCTCAGCGACGCCGACCGTGCCGCCCTGGCGACCGCCCTGGATCTCACCGAGGCCGAGCTCGCCGAGGCGATGAGCGAGTCGGCCACCGTTGCCGACGTTCTGGCCTCCCGCTGAGCTCCGTTCCGCCGGAACGGGCCCGTTCCGGCGGAACGACCAGGCCGATCCGTTCCGCCGGAACGGATCGGGATCACTGTCAGCCGCGGCGCAAGGCGGCCCATTGGCTGGTCAGGTCGTCGAGGCGGGCCAGTGTGCGGCGCAGCGTGTGCGCGGGCGGCAGCGACCGGACCGCCGGGTCGGCGGTGAGCATCACGGTGGCCTCGGTCAGCTGCAGGAACCACGGGACTCCGCGAGCGGCGTCGCGGGTCAGGTCGCGCAACTCCAGGACCACCTCGTAGGTGTCGTCGGCAAGGTCGAGGTCCTTGTGGTCGATGATGACCTTCGCGTATCGCTCCAGCTGCGTCACGCGCTCGGCCAGCCATTGCTGCAGCACGTCCTGCGGCTCTGGCTGACTCGCGTCGGTGGCCGGTGGCTGCTCGTCGCGGCCGGCGACGTCGGGGTGGGACTTGCGCCGCGGGCGTCGGTTGTGCAGCTTCTCCCCGAGGCGGAAGCGCCGCTCGGCGACACCCTGCCCGGTGCGCAGGCCCAGCATCTCGGCGACGCGGGGGCGGGGTATGCCTAGCCGCTCGGCGGTGTCCAGCAGCCACGCCTCGAGTGCTTCGCCTTCCCACCACACGTGATGGCGCAGGATAATCCCATCTTCGATGTCGTCGGCCAGCATCCCGTCGGGGATGTGGCGGCCGGAGTGTTTGCGCAGGTAGCGCAGCACTTCTGCGGGGTCGTCGGACAGCATTTCCTGGTGTGGGTCGTCGATGCGGCGACGGCGCGCGGCGATGCGCTCGATAGCGGCGTCGACCTGCTCGATCGTCGGCCGTGGCGGCGTCGTCATGCGCAGTATTTTACTGAGCTGGTCTGCCGTGCCTCCGGAGGTGGCGAGCGGCCTGCCTGGCAGTGTCTGACCGGTGTTCAACACTCGGGTCGTGGATTCCAAGCAGCACCGTGAGGACGAGCGCTCAGTGATTGCGCGGCTGGCCGGGGTTGCGCGGCGCCACGCCAGCCTGCGCCACGCACAGCCGGGCAGTTGCGATGCGGCGGCCGCGGTGGCGGAGCTGCATCAGATCAGCACCGATGCGCACCCTGCTGGCCCACGCCACGACGTTCCCCCAGGACTTCTTCTTCGCCGCGACCCGTGACCTGCTACAGGTGGCCGGCGCCAACATGGCGGATCTGGCTTCCATCGCCGAGGCCCAGCAGGCCCGGATGCTGGCCGGGCGGGCCGGGCGTCCAGCGGCGAAAACCGCCCGCGTAGCGCTCGTTCCGGTGGAACGGACGGGTCGGTTGGGGTCGGAGTTCGTTCCGGCGGAACGGGCCCGTTCCGCGGGAACGGAGCTCAGCGCGAGGCCAGTGCGGGCGTTCCGGCGAAACGGGCGGCGAGAACCGTGCGGCCCCCGGGCCTGCCACCCGGGGAGCGGGGTGCGGGATGGTGCCGGGGTTTAGAACACCTTGGGTTGATGAGGGTGTCGATGATCGCGCCGTAGGCTTTCGTGGCGGCGTGCCTGGGCGCCCACACCGGCTGTACCACCCGGTTGGTGTAGGACTGGGTGACCTTGACGGTGCGGGGGACGTTGGACATTTCTTGCCCGGGTACATGTTCGGCACCTCGTCGGCCCCATTCCTGATAGATCTCTCCGTCCTTCTGCGGGCGGCCGGCGCCGACATGGCCGAGCTCGCCGCGACCCGCCGAGGTCCGGCATGCCGCGTCAGTGCCGGGCGGGCGACTCGTCCCCGCGTCCTAATGCCACGCGGCATGCCGTTCCGGCGGAACAGGTTCGTTCCCGCGGAACGGCGCACACTCGGATGTGGACAGTGGCTCCGATTCCCACACAACTGGGCGGTTGCGGTGCGCCCCAGGCGGGTTGGCCGGGGGGCGCACGGGTGATACGGCAGGTGGATGTCAGAACACCTTGCGCTTCAGCAGAGTATCGGCGATGTCGCCGTAGGCGCGGGTAGCAGGGTGGCGGGGAGCCCATACGGGCAGGACCACCCGGTTGGTGTAGCTCTGGGTGACCTTGGCGGTGCGCGGCACGTTGGGCAGCTCCTTGCCCGGGTACATCAACGGCACCTGGTCAGCCCATTCCCGGTAGATCACCCCGTCGCGTTTGGACGGCAGCCCGGCCACGAGCACCCCGCCGAGCTCCAGCGGTGAGACTTTGCGCAGGTGCAGGTTGACGGTGGCGATGGTACGCAGCAGTTCCTCAACGGCCCGCAGCTCTTTCTGCTCGGCCTTGACACAGGCGATCACGTAGTCCGACGCCACCAGAATGTTGACCATCAGGGTCCCCAGCGAGGCCGGGCTGTCGATGAAGACGTAGTCGTATTCATGGCGCACGTCGTCCAGGGCGCTGTTGAGCTGCACCTCGGCCGCCATAATCTGCGCGAAGTTCTTGTCTGCAGCGGACAAATCAGTGGAGGCCAGAGCGATGTCCAGGCCAGGGATCGGCTGCTCGGCCTGCACCAGCGCCGGCCGGATCGCCTCGGTGATTCCGACGCTGCCGTTGATCAGCACATCGAACATGTTGGGGTGCGGATCGGGCTTGTGCCCGCTGACGCAGTCGCTCACCGGCTGCCGTTCGATGCCGCGGCGCGTGGCCACCATCTGCACCGCGAACGAGTCCAGGCAGATGCCGCAGATCTGGTCCGGGTAGGTGTAGCCGACTATGTGGCAGGCGTCGTGCTGCGGGTCCAGGTCAATGAGCAGCACCTTGTAGCCGCGCTCGGCCAGGATGTAGCCGAGGGCGGTAGCGCTGGTGGTCTTGCCGGACCCGCCGGACTGGTTGGCGAAGCACACCACCCGGGCCGGGTCGTTGCTTTTGCGTTTGCGTGTGCGTTGCGGCCAGTCTTCGCTTGCGGCCGCGCGGGCGCCCACGGCGGCCCCGACCTCGGCACGGCCAGCCATGCCAGCGTTGCCCATATCGTCCTCGTCGAACTCGATGTCCTCGGTGGTGTCGATGCTCAATAGCACCGGCACCGGCCTGGCGTAGTCGTTGATCAGCGCGTGCAGGACATGGGAGTTGGCAGCTGGGCGGCCGTCGCCTGGGCGCATCCGCGCCGGCGGTGCCGACTCCTTCCGCCTGCCGCGTGCTGCCCGGGCTGCTACGCCCCGGTTGGCGGTGAGCACGCTCATTGGTCTCCTTCGGCAGGTGGCCGTACGGTTCGCCGCCGCACGTCCACGGGTCAGTGGGTCACGGCCGCGAGCCGGTCGTTCTCCCAGGCGGTAGGTGTGTATCCGATGGCTTGTAGCCGGGCAAGGTAGGCCGCATCCCGGCGATCCCAGGCACGGTTGGGGTTGCGCAGTCGCACCTCGTCAGCGGCGACGGCCACTGCGTACGCCACGCGCACAATGTGCTCGGCTCCGACCGCGGCGATGTAGGCGGCAGGCTGACGCAGGTCGGCCGGGCCGACGCCGGCCTTGACCAGCCAGCGATGCGCCAGCCGGATCGCCTCCCTGTGCGACGGGGCGCCATCGAGGCTGTGATGGGCAAGCACCTGCAGCACGTCGGCCGAGTCCGGCTCCATGCTGATCAGCTTCTCGCAGTACAGGTAGCGTGCCGCGCTGGCGTCCTGGGGAGCAGTGACGGTGCCGGTCTCCTGGCCGGTGCCATCGCCCGCGCGCTGCTGCGGCGCTGGGCCGGTAGCCAGCGTCTTGGGAGCCTGGGCAAGGGCCGCGTGCACATTGAGGTTGTCGTCGGCCTGCATGAGCTTCCAGGCCGCCAGCATCACCTCGGGAGCCCTCTCCTTACGCAGTTCCAGCGCCTCGGAGATCATCAGGCGGCGGGGAGCTTTACCACCCGTCTCCAGGTCAACGTCCTCCTCAGTGGCTCCGGCAACCAGCGCGACCTGCAGGGGGGCGGGCAGCTCCAGCAGCTGCAGCCGCTTGCTGATACGCGGGTGGTTGAAGCCGAGCTTGTCGGCGATCTGGGTGACGGCCATGCCGTACTCATCGCGCAGCCGCTGATACTCCAGGGCCTCGGTGATGGGGTTGAGGTTGACCCGGGCGATGTTCTCGAGCACCCGCACGATCGAATCGTTGCCGTTGCGGCTCATATCAGTGCGGACGTAGATCGGCACCTCGGCCAGGCCGTCCTGCAATGCGCGCCGCTTGCGACGGTGCCCCGCCTGAATCACGTACGGATGATCACCAATGGCCTCGGCGTGCTGCGGGAACGCATCCAGGAAAATCGGCGTCGGCACCACCAGCAGCGGCTGGAGGATGCCAACGGTGCCTACGCTGGCCAGATCGGACAGGTCGACGAGGCGCGACGCGTCGTTGTCCGGATTATCGGCCAACCGCTCCGGCGAGATCATCGCAAAGACGGTCGTTCCCGCAGAACCGTCCTCCACCACCGGCGCGCCAATGGGGATCAGGCCGACAGCGGATCGCTCGGCGCGGCGGGCGGCCATAGTGTTGGTTGCGGTCTGCGGCAGGCCTTTGCCTCTATCGACCTTGAACTTTGGTTTCTGCGGTTGTCCGGGCATACGCCGGTCCTCTCTTAGCTGTGCTGATCGTTGTCACGGGCCGTCAGCCCCTGCGCGACGTGCGCGGGAGAGGCTGCATGAGAGGCCTTGCGCGCCGCCGCCCGCTCGCACGCCCGCCGCACCGCGTTGTCGCTTCTGAAGCCGAGCTCGCGGGCGAGGCCGCGCTTCGTCAACCCTGGCTGCTGGGCCAACGCCGCGACCGCCGCATCGAACCGGCTTCGTTCCGCCTCGATTACCGCCTCGGCCGCCGCGATCCTGGCCAGCCCGAGCCGCAGCTGCCGCAGGGCGTCGGCCGTGTCGGAGTCCATGCCGGTGACCGTACCGTCAACTGCGCACCGCTGTGCGCACCCCCTCGGCGTGTCGATACAGACAGGCCGGTTCGTTCCCGCGGAACGGGCTGATTGGCGACCCCGTCCGCCCGGGCGACCCCGCGCACTGCCAGATCGTTCCGCAGTAACCAGCGCTGTTAGGTGGCGTGCGGTCAGCTGAAGAGGGCAAGCTGCCCGGCCTGCTCCTGCCACGGTCGGGGTACCGCGATCGCCGACCAGTACGCCATCAGCTGGGCATCCGGATCGCCCTCGGCTGCACGGATCGCCTTGCGGATCGCCACAGCACGGGCGTGGCGCCCGCGTGGGTCTGCCAGCGGGCTGGCCAAGCCGAGCCGGCCTCGTTCGTAGTAGTCGGCGGTGTTGACCGCGGTGGTTTCCCACCGCATGTGGCTGGCATTGCAGCAACTGTGCTCGTCGCAGTCATGCATGATGCCCAGCCGCTGCCCAGTCGGCGGGGAGGGGGTCAATGGTCCGTAGTACAGCTGGAAGGCGTACCGGTGGGCCAAAACGATGATCTGCTGGTCGCCGGCGCCGAGGTGGAACTTGCCGTGGCCACTGTCCGAGATCGCGTTGAGCCAGGGGTGACATGCGGTGCGACCGCCTCCGGTGTAGACCTTGCTCCAGAACCGGGTGTTGGCCTTGGTGTCTTTCAGCCAGGGCGACAGGTCGAGCTCCAACCCGTCGGCCAAGCGGCCCCGCGGGCGGGTCAGTGGCGGCAGGCCCAGCGGCAACTCGGCGTCCACGTGCGGCAGCGTACGCGCGGCGGCCGACAACCCGGCACACATCGCCCACCTAACAGCGGTCCGTCACGGCCGTCGGCGCCGCTGAGCAGCCTTCTCAGCCCTGGCACGGGCCAGCGCGGCCTCGTACGCCTGGGTACTGCGCCGCGGCGCCGCCGGAGCGGCATCGGATGCGTGCTCGGCCGCAGGCTGGGCGGATGACTCGGCGCCCCGCGGCGGCTGGGCGACCAGCGGCCACTCCTCGGCCACCTGGCCGCCGCCACCGGGCAGGCCGGCCTGGTCTCGTTCCGCCGGAACGGGCACCGTCGGCGGCGACGCATCGCGCTGCCGCCACGACGTGGCCGATGGCCGTTGGGTCCAGCGATGCCGAACCCGGTCGAGTTCGGCATCGGCCGCCGCCCCACGCTGGACCGGCGCCACCCCGCCGTGGCCGCGGCGAAGCTGGTCGCGGCGTTCGATTTCAGAGTCCAGCGCCGCCACCTTCTCGGCGGCCCGCACCCGCGGCGGCTGGGCCGGATCCGCCGGCGCCAGTACGGTGGCCAGCCACTTCAGCGGGTACTGCAGGTCGTCGCGGACCTCCTGGCGGCCGAGTTTGGCCAGGCCACGCTGGATCCAGCGGTAGATGTCCTCCAAAGCCCATCCCGCCGAAAAGCGCTGCACGGTCGCCGCCAACTGGACCCTCGGCACCCCTCGCAGCCACGCAAAACGTCTGTCAGCGAGCATCTGGTCGGCCAGAACGTATGCCTCAGCGGACGGCCCACGCCGAGAACTGCCCATCCTCTTTTTCGGTGAGCGCGAAGCGCCGATTTCTTTCCGGCCGTTAGGCCGGGAGCCTGCTCCGCAATGACGGAAGATGATCAAGTGGTCTGGGAGATAACCCACCACTAAGCAGGAACTTACGTACTTACCTTGAGTACCTCCTGGGGGGGGCAGAAAAGTCCGTGTGGATTGGAGGGTGCGTACGGCCGTGCGGGCGGCCTGGTCGGCGGCCTGGCGCATAGTGTCGCGATAGGACGCCATGTCGGCCAGTTCCTGGGCGGCGTCAGCGGCCGCGCTGGCGGCCGCATGGGCGCGCTCAGCGGCGATCTGGCGTAGCTCGAGCAGCACCTCACGGGCGGCGGTCACCAGCCCGGCCCGCTCGATCTGAGTGGCCAGCGCGGGGTGGATCCGCGACAGCGCCAGGGTGCCCACCATCGTCCACTCGTTGCGGTCGTTGGAGCCGCACTTGCGGGCACGCTTGTCGGCCAGGCTGACCGCGCCGCCGAGCAGCACCCGGTACTGCCGCTGGCCGGGCTTGCCGCTGGTTACCCGGGGCTTGCCGTCGGCGTTGAGCCGGGCCACCGGCTCACACCAGGCGACCTCTTCCCGCCCGTCGCGCTGCGGCACCAGCAGCTGCTCCAGGAGCCGCCAGCAGGCGCGCACGGTCTCCGGTGAGCAGCCCCAGACCTCGGCGGTGAAGTCCTTACCTGGCCGCGCGTAGGCACCGGACTCGTGCTCGCTGCACAGCACCATCGTCGCGGCCACACGCTCCACATAGGACTTACGGCCGAGATTTGCCTTGCCAGACCGGTAAAGCGCGATCGCCACCGCCAGACGCAGCAGCGCCGGCGAACCCCCGGCCAGCAGTTGGTCCACCTGGCTCACCAGGCCGGTCCACAGCGCCGTCTCACGCTGCGCCGCCTTGCGGGCCGCCACGAGCCCGTCCCACCTGGTGCGCCACGGCTGAAACGCCCACAGCACCGGCGCCGGCGAACCCCCGCTGGGCAGGCTCTCCTCGACGCGGCGCGGCCGCGGCGGCGCCGCCAGGCGCAGGCACAACCGGCACGTCAGCGGGTTGTGCACCTGGCCAGTGCTCGTGGGCACCAGCCCGAGCCGCGCGTGCCGGTCCAGGCAGCCCAGGCAGCACCGCAGACCCGGCGCGCGGGTCACCCCCAGGCGCAGACGGCCGCGCATCTGGCAGGGCTGGCAGGCGGCCTGCTCACCGGTGGTGTAGTCACGGGCGATCCGCTGGTCGTCCAGGATGTCCATCCCGGCCAGCACCAGCTGACCGGAACGCTCGGCCGCCGGCGCGGGCCGCAGCTGCGGGCTGGGCACCTCCGGCAACGCGTGGGCTAGGCACAAGCCGTTGAGCAGCGCCTCGGTCGCCGGGCTAAGTTCGGCACCCAGGTCGGCGCACGCGCTGCACAGCTCCCGTGGCCGTTCCTGCGGAACACGCTGCCCAGGAAGCACGTGCGCGGAAGTCGGCGTTGCGGTCACCGGGCCACCCCCGCCCCCACACGGACACGGGCGACCACCAGCTGGCGCGAGCTATCGCAAAAGGGGCAGATACCGGCAAACGCCAGCGACACGAAACGTCCGGCCTGCCCGGCCCTCAGCACCACCCCTCGTGAATGAGCGGAACCTGGCACACCCTGTAGGAGCGTCCTAGGCTGCTGGCCTGCGTTTGGTCATGGCCAGCCGCAATACGCTCTGCGCGGTGAACGTGGGCACGCGCTAAGGCGCGCTGAGGCGCCGTTTTATACAAAAGGCGGGCGGGGTGTGTGCAAGAGCCCTCACCACCGGTTACAGTACGGACTAGAGCACGCTCAGACATGCATGATCCTGTCCGGAGGACGACCTGCCACGGTCAACTCCTTCGGCTGGTGAGACGGTCGTCCCGGGTTCAGCGGCCAAACTGATTTGCCCGGGCGACCGTTGCTTTTTGTCTTCAGTTATTGCACCGCCGTAGCGGGTTCCTCGCTCTCTGTGATCAGAGCGACCTAGGCTCAGGCTGACAGCTGCAGTTGCTCGCCAACTGCGCGCTGCTGCAGACAGAGTGGAACGCCGTCCTCCCCTTTCGGGGCACTGCGCACGATCGTCTCCAACGCCGCCGCGAAGGTGATCCTCGCAGCGCGGGCACCGGCTTTGATCGTGTCGTACACGTCCGGTTCTACCTCTGCGTACGCAGTCTTGAGATCGTCCCGTTTGCCTTCGGGACGCACAGCTGCACCACGGGGTCGCGCCATGACGGCTATCTTGCCGTTTCCTTTTATAGGAATCAACGCCCGCGGCGCGGCGTGTCGGCCTCCCCTTCACCCTGGTCACCGCGCCCCCATAACGGTCTCAAGCGGCTGACCTGGCAATTCGCTCACAGCAGAATCTTGCAGCGCCCACACGCCGTGGCGGACCTGCTGTGTCTGGCCTGCCGTCTCCATGCGGCGCAACGTGGTAGTGGTCGTTGGCAGTGCAATGCCGAGTGCCTGTGCGATGACGCCGGTGGTGGCGGATTCGCGGCCGCTGAGGTACTCCAGGATGGCCTCCCGCGCGGTGGTCTGCTTGACGACCTGCGCCGGGGCAGGTTCGGTCGCCCCGGTTGCCGTGGCGGCCGTCGTGGGTCGGGTCGGGATGGTGACCATGACGGCGCCGTCGAGGCTAGGCGGGGGAACGTCGTCCTCGCGGCGTTCGCGCCAGCTGATGTAGTCCACACCGGCGTCCTGCTCGGCTTCGGCTTCCAGGGTGACCACAACGCGGCTGGCGGCCCACTTGTGTGGTTCCCGCACGAACTTGCCACGCAGGGGCGACAGGCGCCCTCCGGCGGCGGCGAGGTAGCCCAGGCCAGCGGTGGGGCTGCCGTCAGGCCAGGCGACCGGCAGGTTGGCCGGGTCGACGGGCAGGTCGGCGGGCATGCCCATCTGCTTGGACATCTTGTCGCTGGTGCGGAACATCAGCACGTTGGTACTCGACAGCATCGAACGGATCGTGACGTCGCCACCGAGCTCGACCACGCTGGGGATCTGGGTCACCAGGATGACGCAGACGCCGACCTTGCGGCCCTTCTTGCCGATGCGGGCCACAATCCGCTTGCACTCCTGGTCGGCCAGGACATCGGGACCTTCCTCGACGACGACGACCAGCTGCGGCTCCTCGCGGGTGGGCTCGAAGAAGCCCTTGCCACGGCGCAGGATGCCGTCGGCATCGGTCCAGCGGATCTTGGAGCGGCGGGTCTTACGGCCTTCCATGACGCGCTCGGCGGCCTGGAGCATGGCACGGATCTCGTCGATGTTTCCCGCGAACCAGTCCACGTGGTCCTGCCAGTCGGGCACAGACTCGCCGTCTTCGGGGTCGGCCAGCCAGAGCGCGGCCAGGCCGCTGTGGCTGATCTCGACGCACAGGGTGTTGATGAGACCGGACTTCCCTGATCCGGTGGTACCGGCAATCATGCCGTGGCAGGAGCCGGACTTGGGGACGAACAGGCGCCATTTCGCGTCGCCGCCGTCGGCGTGCAGGCCGATGGTGATCCAGCCGGTGGCCGGGTCGAGGGTCGGCCCGGTGAACTCCTGCACGTCGATGAGCGGGTTGCGCTCCAGGATGAGCAGCCGGGCCAGGTTCGCCTCGCCGGACAACATGGGCTCGATGACCACGGCGGTCGGGGAAACGCCGTACGCGGATGCGATGCGCGCCGTGGAGGTGACGGCGTTCTCGGTGGTCAGCTGCCCACCGGGCAGGTTGATCAGGGCGGACCAGCCGCGGACCCGGCCGTCGTCGACGATGGTGATCTCGGTAAGCCAGGACCCGGGCAGGCAGCCGCGCATCGAGGAGACTTTGTCCTCCCAGACTGCGGCGGGGCCGCTTGCGGTCATCATCGCGTGGGTGGGGCGGATGCGCCGGTGCCACCACCAAGGAATCCCCGCGGCGATCATGAGGAGCAGCAGGATGCCCGGCATTGGAGGCTTGATGTCGGCCAGGGACGCGGTGAACAGCCAGGCCATCGCGGCGGTGAAGGTCGACCACAGGTAGACCTGCTCTTTGGCGCGCAGACCGCGGTCGCGGCGGGCCAGACGCCGGGTCCACCACCAGATTCCAGCGGCCGCCATCGCGATGACGGCGCCGGTGGTGCGGGCGCCGTCGGGGATGCGGTGCAGGATCAGGCCGGTGCCCAGCAGCATGGCCGCGGCGTAGACGGGTGCCAGCGGGTTGCGGTGGCGCCAGCCCAGCCGGGTGAGCACGCGCGTGAGGCGCGCGAACCAGCGGAGCAGGCGGCGAAGCTTCGACCGACGGATAGGCACAGGGCCGAGGGGCATCATCGGCGCGGTGTGCGGGGACCGGATTCGCATCGTTTCGTCACTTCCTCGATTGGTTCGCACTACTCGGGTGGGTGGGGGCCGAGCGACCAACGACCCCCACCCGGAGGGTTAGCCGGTGTACGCCTGGCGCTCGGCGACGCCGCCGACCGTCGCGCCGACGTCCTGGATGGTTAGGTGCTGCTGCATGATCGCCACCAGGCTGCCGACCTGGCCGAGCCGCTGATCGGCGGCGCTGGCGCGCATCCTCGCGGCGGTGGCGGCCTGGGCGGCGGTGTCCTTCATCGCGTGCGCACCGGCCACGATCGGGGCACCGAACTTGAGGTTGGACAGCGAGGCGACGAACAGGTCGATGCGCTGGGCGTCCTCGTCGGAGCGCCTGGCGTCGGCCTGGGCGTCCTCGAGGCTGGCGGCGGCCTCTGCGCGGATGGCCTGCAGCTCGGCCAGCGCGGTCTCCACACTGGTGACCTCGCCGCCGGTAGTGGTCTGAACTGCCACGGGGTTTCCTCCTTGAACTGGGATGGCTTCCGCCGGAGTAGTGGGTTCCGGCGGGGTCTGCGGGTCGCCGTTGGCCGGGACAGGGGTCTGCTGCGGCGCATCGGGCTCGGTCTGCTCGTCGGTCTTCGATTCCGTGCTGGGCTCGTCGTCCGGGCGCCCGTAGCGCTGTCGGGCCCGCGTGCGGCCCTCGCGCCATCCGGAGCCCCAGCCGCGGGCGAACCGAGCCAGCCACATCGGCAGCCCGATGCAGACGGCGGCCAGGCCGCTGCCGACCCGGGTGCCCACGCCGACACCGTTGGTGCTGTTGCCGAAACGGGCCCGCACGGCGTCGACGCGGCGGCGGTACTCGTTCCTGATGCCGTTCCAGGCGGCCTCGGTGGCGCGTACCACGGCGAAGCTCAGCCCCCACAGGACCAAGACGATGGCGAAGAATTCCATCTGGTCTCCCCCGCTCAGTTCAGCCCGAACAGGGCGCCGACGCCCCAGCCCATGACGTTGGCCACCGCGAAGACACCGGTGCTCATGACCGCGCCGACGCTGCCGGGCACGCTCGTGACCGCCAGCGGCAGCACACCACCCGCGACCAGGGTCTTGGTGTCGATATCGCGGCGCCACACGTGGGTGACCACGACGTAGAACAAGACGGCCGCCAGCAGGCCGGCGACCACGGTGCCGGTCAGCCGGCCAGCGACCTGACCGACCAGATCGTTGAGCCAGCCCACTGCCGTGCGGCCCCATGAGCCGAGCGGCGTAGCGGCCAGGCCAACCATGCCGGTGATGACCAGCGCGAGGGCCAGGCGCGGGGTGTGCCGTCTGCCGACGGTCCAGATCAATCCGGCTGCGACCAGACAGATCAGGCCCACACTGCCGGAGACCGCGGCTGTAATTGCTGAGTTCACAGCTCCTCCAGGTGCGATGTGTAGATGCCCCGGTCGCCGCCAGTGCGGGCCGGGTGGATGGTTGAGTCGCCGCCAGAGCCGAGCGGCCGGTCGACCAGCAGGGTCAGGTGGTCCTTGACCTGCTTCCACGCCTCGTCGCGGTGCTCTGGGGCGACAGCGGCCACCGTGGCGCGCACGTGGTCCCAGGCCACCAGCGCCTTGGCGTGCGGCGTCGGGGCGGCCTCGTACCTCGCGTTCCAGAACGTGGCCTTGTTGCGGGCCCTGCGGTCCTTCTGCTTGGCCCGGTCCCTCCGGCGGCGCGTGATCATCGCTTGACCATCGTCTCCCCCGCCGGCGACACCGAGCAGCGGGCCAGGATGCGGCCACCGCCCAGGGTGTGCACGACGATGCGCCATTTGGACAGGTCGAGGTCGAGTGTCTTCGCCTTGGCCTCGACCATGCGCTCCAGCTGGGCGCGCAGTGCCTTGTCGACGGCCGGATCGAGGTTGATGTCCTCCTGACCTTCCTTGTACCTGCCTTTGTAGAGGCGCACAGTGACACGCTTGGCGACCATCTACCGCTCCCCCGCTGCCACGGTCGTCCATGGCACCTGGTCGAAGCCCAGCGCCACGTCAAGCGGGTCGCCGGGGTACCCGGCGGCAGCCAGCAGCGCCGCGTCGGCGGCCGCCAGCTCGGCCCAGCCAGGCTCGGCGCGCATCGCCTCGAGGACCTCACGGTCCAGCTTGTCGGCGGCGTCGCCCAGCTGTGCGACCCGGCGGCGCCGGGCGGCCGCCGCCAGCGCGGCCAGGGAACCGCGAGTAGGCGCCTCGCCAGTGGTGCCCATCTGCATGTTTCTCTCCAATCCGGACAGTTAATGGTTGTGGCGGCAGCCGGGGCAGTGCAGCCCCGGGCAGACACCGGCTCGGCCCAGCAGGAACCAGGCCGCACCGGCGGCAACGAGCACCCCGACGATCAGCGCGAGGTGCGAAATGACCACCTGCACGAGCAGGTAGACGAGATAGGCGACACCAGCCAACGCGCCGAGCACGGCCAGGGTCACCGCGATTGGCAGGCGGTTGCGCACCAGCCAGGCCCACAGTGCCCGCCGCCACGACGTGACCCTGCTAGCGTCCGCGCGCACCGGCAGCTCCCGATCGAGCAGCCGGACGATGACCATCACCGCGGGTTTACCGGTTTCCGGGTGAGCCACCGCGACCGGCTCGGCCGCGCTGACCAGCTCGCCGGAGGCGAGCTTGGTGTTGAGTACGTTGGCGATGTGGCTGGGGTCGCCGATGATGCGTTGCTCCCGGACTTTCGTGCCTTTCATGCGGTACTCCCCTGGGTTTCGCGGCCGCTGGGCATCACGGGCGGCAAGGCGAGCCGCTGGCGGATGCGCAGCGCCGTCCGTGCTGTGATCCGCAATTTCTCTGCGATCTCCCCGTCGGTCTGGCGCAGCCTGTGCAGCAGCCGCACTGCCTGCTCCCGTTCGCTGGTCGTCAAGTCCTGGACCAGGCCGGCGCACGCGCGGTCGACCTTCACCCAGTCGTCGCCCCGCGCCGACGACTCGGCCTTGGCGGGTTTGGCGGCCGGGTCGTCGATCGCGTGCTCGTCCCACGCCAGCGGCGGCACGTAGCCGGCCTCCAGCGCCCGGCGCCGAGCGATCGGCGACGCTCCCGGCGTCATCGACAGCCGGTCGTACAGGTCTCGCACTGCTGCGGCGGTCTGCACATTGACCCGCATGGCGTGGCGCAGCCGCTGCACATGCCTGCGGCTGACCCCGGAGAAGCCGAGCAGCTCAGCCACATCCGTCGAACCCCAGCCGATTGCGGCGAGAGCCTGCAGACGGCGGGCGGTCCCGGTGCCGTCGATCGTGCGCGGCTCGTAACGGCCCTGGCGGCGGACGTTGGTGTACAGGCGCCAATCCTCTTTAGCCGCCGTGCCACGGCACCCTTCCCGGTACGCCCACCGGTTGCCGTGCACCGGGGCGGGGCAACCGGGAAGGTCGCAGGTCTCGGGGCGGTCGACAACAACCAGCACGCCCTTGCGGATGCCTTTGGTATGACGCGTGCGCACCCGGGCGGCACAGCCGCGGGCGCCGGTCGGCAGCATGGTGTTCATCGGCCCGACCTCCGCGTCATATGCTCGGAGATCTGCGCCGCCAGGCTGGCCTGCTGGCACGAAAGGCAATGCGGCTGGCCGGTCTCGGCCGAGCAAGTCTGCGTACGCGCACCGCAGCCGGTGCACGGTGCGGCCATGGCCGACCAGCGTTGTGGCGTGTGCTGCAGGCGGATCGAGTTCGGCAGCGTCATGGCCGCCTCCTTGCCCGGCGGCGCGGCCTGGTGCCGCGGCGGCGAACCGCACCGAAGCCAGCGCAACCACCGCAGTCGTCCCCGGGCACGACTTCCAGATGCACGGTCAGCCGCTCGACGGCCAGGGCGACGTCGGCCTGCGTGGCCTTGCCCGCCCGGTAGCCGGCGGTGATGCGCTCGTGGGCGTCGGTGAGCTGGTCGTGAATGCGCCAGTACCGCTCCCATGCCAGCGCGCTGTCGCGGTAGCCGGTCCCCCGGCACCGACGGCACACCGACCAGCCGCAGACGCGGCGGCGGATGTTCACGCGTCGCATGAGCCCACCAGCCAAACCGCGGTGATCCCGCGCATCCGGGTGCAGTCCAGGCACACGCGCCGGGGAACACCATCGATGTCCAGGACATAGACCGCCTGGCGGGGCTTGCCGTACCGCGGGCACTCCTCGCACCGCACGTCACCGAACAGGCGCTGCCCTTCGGCTTGCACCGAACGGAACACCATGGGGCCGCCGGAGCCTTGATCGGAGTCTTCATGAGGCCACCGCCAGCAGCTCAGGTACGGCAGTGGCGGTGGTCTCGGCCGGTTCGGCCCACAGTGCGATCCCGTCGCCGTGCTCGGCCTGGTGCCCGACGGTGACAGCACGCAGCAGAATCTGCTCGACCGGCCAGGACCGGTCACACACCACAGCTCCGGCCCACGCCCACACGTTCAGCCACGACCCGCCGACCTCCTGCGGTGCGGCGATCTCGTCGCGCAGTTCACGCAGCAGGTTTTCCAGCGCGTCCGGGCTGGCCTCACCAGTCACCACCGCGAAGGTGGCGTCCTCCCAGCGGGCCACCAGATCGCCCTCGCCCATCGCCTCCTGCATCCGGGCCGCGATCGTGCGCAGAACGGACTCGGTTTCCTCGGCGCTGTAGAAGCCCGTGATGCGCTCGGCCTCGTACGGGCCAACCCACAGGACGGTTACCGCCTCGCCGTCGGCGAGCCGGTCTTCGACCTCAGTGATGAAGCCGAGCCCATTGGCCACGCCAGTGATGGGGTCCATGCGCACGCGGATGGCGCGCTCCCGGGCGGCGGCGTCCCTACGGTTGTTGATCTGCTCCAGTCGGGCGCCCACGACCATAGCCGTGACCCCGGCAACCAGCGTGGAGATGGCCACGCCCTCCAGCGCGACCATCTCAGGCCCCCTTGCGGCGCAGGACCTGCAAACGCTGGGTACGCGCCCACCCGGGCAGCCCACCCCACACGCCGTAGCGCTCAGAGCCGGGCGTCAGCCGGTCGTCGAGCGTCAGGCACTGCTTGATCACTGGGCAGGTCGCGCCCGTGCGCGGGTTGGTGCACAAGCGTCGCGCGTGAGCAAGCTCCTGCGCCTGCCTACGCGGGTCGGCTGGCGGCTGCTCCGACTCGATACCCCAGAAGTCGTCTGGGTCCCTGTCGGCGCACACCTTTCCGCTGTTCACCACATCCCACAGGTCCGTGGTGCTCCAGTCGGCGTACTCGTCTCGCGCGGAGCCGTACGGCTCCATTAGGCTTGTCCTTGGCATCTTTGATCTCCCTTGACGTGGGTGTTTGGGGATGCCGCTTCCGGAGCCTCGGTGGGTTGCAGCCACCGAGGCTCCAGCCGTTCTCGGCCCTGGCTTGGGACCAGAACCGCCTTGCTGCGGGCCCCGAGGCGCGCGTTGCAGACGCGCCCCGGGGGTCTTGCTTTCTTTGAACAGCGCCGAGTTGGTTCACCCGGGCCTACAAGATCACTAGTTTAGCCCTATTGCGGCTAAGGCAACCTTAGCCGTCGATGGGGTAAGGTGCAATACCTCTGAGGTAGCCTCGCCGCCTTAGCCGATAAACCAGCAAGCATCCGGCAAGATTGGAGGCGGCATTTGACCCGACGGGAATGGCGATCATGAGCGATGCGCGATGGGCCAGCACGTCTGATCAATACGTCACGCCCGGCTCGGGCGACGCCTGGGCTGAGCAGGCGGCGAGTCAAGGAGCGACGGGCTCTCAACGACTGATCGCCGTCGAGGCTATTGCGGCGCCGGCGAATGTGCGAGACGCCTTGGCTCTCCAGGTCGAAGAAGAGGTTGTCGTCCGGCGTCGGCTCATCCTTCTTGATGACCGGCCGGTCGAGCTGGCCGATTCGTTCTATCCAGCCAGCCTGGCTGCGGGAACGAGCCTTGCCGAACCGAGAAGGATTCCGGGCGGCGCGGTCGCCGCACTCGCTCAGCTGGGCCTCGCCCCTGCGGGCGTGACCGAACGTGTAAGCGCACGGCCACCGACAGCCGAGGAGCAAGCGATCCTTGAAATCGACAGCGACGACTGGCTGCTCGTACTCACGAGGGTCTCGCGCGATGCAGGCGGCCGACCGGTCGAGTACGCCAGCATGCGCAGCATCGCGCGCCTCACGCCTGGGCACACCTATCAGCTCCGGGCCAGCCGGCCATGACCCACGACGCGTCCACCGCACCGAGCGACGGCGTTCGCGACCGCCACCAGCAGCTCGCCGCCGATCTACGTGCCCTCATCCAAGACGGCGATCTCCCGCCCGGTACCCAGCTGCCCACCACCGATCAGTTGATGAGGCAGTACGGCGTCACCAACCAGACCGTGCAGCGGGCGCTGCGCGTTCTCAAGGCCGAGGGCTACGTCGAGGGACAGGCCGGCCGGGGAGTCTTCGTCCGAGGCACGCAGGCCGTAGTCGTCAAGGCCGACGCGTTCCTCAATCCGACGGCTCCAGGCGAGCCCTATGCGTGGATTGCGGCCGCCGCCGCCCGCGGCCAGGTCGGCACAACAGAGTTGCTGGACGTTCGCGAACGTTCGGCCCCGTTTCGGGTGGCAGCCGCGTTCGGGCTCTCCACCGGTGACCCGGTGGTCGTGCGGAAACAACTGCTCCTGCTCGACGGCCAACCAGCCGAGCTGGTCAGCAACCACTACCCGCTCGACATCGCCCGCGGCACCCCGCTTGAGCTTCGCAAGAAGATCAAGGGCGGATCGCCCACGCTGCTCGACTCGCTCGGGTTCCGACCAGCACATGCGGTCGACCACGTACTACCGCGCCTGGCGACGGTCGAGGAGTTCATCGCGCTCCAACTTCCCGAGGACGTACCCGTGCTGCGGCAGTTCCGGGTCGTATACAGCGACGACGACCGGCCGGTTGAGGCCAGCGTGCTGGTGAAGGCCGGCCAGCGGTACGAAGTCGAGTACGAGCTCAAACCGCTAAGGTGATTCCGGACTGGACCTTTCAGTTGTCAAAGAACGAGCATGCGTCAGATAGCTCTATGGGAGGCGGGACCGGCCGGACGCCAATCAGGAATCGGCCCCGCAACCCTCTGCTCGCGCCGTGAGGCGCTGGTTGTCTCGGGCGTATCGCCCGATCGAGAGCTCCGCCGCAATCACGACCATCGACCTCAAGACCAGATGTTGCAGCTGTCACAGCCAGAAGACGAAGGGCGATAGCGAACGCCTTCTAGTTTTGTTAAATTCCTGAGCGTGGAAGTGGCCTTGCTGTCATTTCTGGAAGCCATCCGTCTGGGCTCAGGACCAGTCGATGCCGACTACGCTGGATGGCTCGTGCCGCGTGATCAGCTTGAACTGGCCATCCTGGATGCTTCCGGAGTGGAGCATGTCCGGCTCGCCGGATGGGTGCGTGACGACCTCAGCGACCGGATCGCGGATCTCATACAGCACAGCACCGCCGCCAAGAACCGCGGCCGACTGGCAGAGCTCACCCGCTATTACCTGCGCCCGGTCGGCTCAAAGGATGTAACGGCGAGCAGAGCGACCCTCAGCAACTGGCGGCACGATGCGGCCGAGTGGTTGGGTGATCACCTTCTCGCGCCCCACGCCACCAGCCTCACCCTCAACCAGTCGGGGCTTCCCCAGAAAGGCGAGCGCCTAAGTCTGCAATCGCTAGGCCGCGATCCAGCAGTGGACTGGATACAGCGTCTTGACCCGCAGGAACGTGATGTCGCCATACATCGAGGGTTGGCCGATGCAGCGAGCGAAGCAAAGTCCAAAGGGGACGGAAAGACACTGATCGGGGTGGCGCTCATTGCTTCTCGCCTTGCGCCGGACACGAACCCTGAGCCCACGCACGACTATGACGGAACCCCTCTGCGCGGCCGCAGTGAAGGCGTCGCGCAGGTGGCGATGGGTAGATCATCGGCTCTGTGACAGAGAATACGGAATTCTGTGTCATTGGGTGCGGCGGTTGATAGCTGTCATCAAGGCGTGACCGGAAGGGATATCAACGTATGGAGTTGGTGAACCCGCGTGCCGCTCACCACGTCACGGATGCCTCGAAGGTCGCCGGGCCGCACCGGGTCCAGAGTCGACGCTTCACTCAGCCGAGATCGGTCCGCCGTCGGGCGGGCCGACCGTTTTTTAGCTGCCATGTTGGCGGGCGTGAGCGTCGATGATCGCCAGGACGTCGGTGATCTCCTGAGTGCTGTTGTAGAAGGCGGGGTCGATCCTGATGTGTCCCTGCCAGGCGCCGACGTGGAAACCTTCGCGGGTCAACGAATGGTGCAGGTCGTTGTGATGCGGGGCGTCGAACGCGACGATGCCGGCATGGCGTTGCGGGTCGGCCGGCGTCCACAGGCGTATCCCTGCGTCGGTCAGTGCTGACAGGCCGTCCATCAGCTGGGCGACGTGCGACGCGACGCGGGCGTGGACGTGGGTGTGCCCGACGTCTTTCAGCATCGCGAGCCCGGCTGCGGCGGCGACGTTGGCCAGGGCGTCGGTCATGCCCGATTCGAACCGGCGAGCGTCGGGGTAAGGGTTGATGGTCTCGAGGTTCACGTCATGCGAGTCGCTGACGCTGCTGTGCCCGGGGATCGGCGGCGCAGCGTCGAGCCATCTTTCCGAGACGTGAAGGAAACCACCGCCGGTTTGACCGAACAGCCACTTGAAGGTCGGGGCAGCGAAGAAATCAACGGGGGTCTCGGACAGGTCGATCGGGACTGCTCCCGCCGACTGTGCCGCATCGACGATCAACGCGGCTCCGCAGTCACGCGCCAGTGCACCCAGCCGGGCGAGGTCAAGCCGGCATCCGGTGCCCATGCTGACGTGAGTGATGCTGATGGCGGCGGTGCGCTCGTCGACCAAAGACTGCATCGACTCGTACGGCACATCACCATCGACGGCACGAGCGAAGCGCACCTCCACACCTCGATTCCGCAGCTGTAGCCACGGAAAGACGCTGCCTTGTTCGCTCAGCTCGTGGACCACCACATTGGATCCTGGCGCCGGGTTCACCACGCGGCTGGCGAGATGGATTCCCGTCGTAGTGTTGGGAATCAGCGCGAGTGTGTGCGGCTGCACACCGATGAGCTCACCGAACAGAACCCGAGCCTGCCGCGCTGCCTGCTTGCCGTGAGCGTGGTAGGCATCGCCGCGCTCACTCCAGGTGAGCAGGACGTCTTGAAGAGCCTGCCGCACCGGCTCCGCGCACGGGGTGATGTTCCCGTTGAACAGGTAGGCGCGACTGTGCGTCACCGGAAACCACGACCGTATCTGCGTCAGGGAGTGCGGTCCGTCGCGTTCGTTACCTAGATCCATTCGACCAGCCTGTCAGACCCTGGGGTTGAGGAAGATCGGTACAGCGGCTAGCGGTAGCGATGATCTTGTCCGTGGTCGAACGGCTAACGGCCACTCGGGTCGACGCCGCTAGGCGGAAGGCCTCCGGCGCGGATCGGAGTGTGTGTGACGGCGTGGCCAGGACAACTCGATCAGCGGGGAATACTTATCGAGCCGCTCAGTCGCAGCGGCCGGTAGCCATCGGTGTCGAGCTGGGCGAGCTCGCCGTCGATGTCGACCGAGTGGGTGCCGTAGAAGTGCACGTTCTCGTGGTGGGTGGGCCAGATGTGCGCCAGGACCGCGTCATCTATGTCGCGGCCGGTCCGGCGCAGGGCGGCCACGCCGAGGCCGTGGTATTCAGTGGACCAGCAGACGATCGCGTTGGTGGCCAGGGTCAGGCACCACATCTGCTCGGTCTGCTGCTCGTGGTGCCGGCGCCGCAGCGCTGCCTCGCCGGCGTACGCGAGGGAGCGGCGCAGGGCGTGCAGGTTCTCGCCCTTGTTCAGCTGCCGGGCGATGCGCCGCCGGTAGGTTTCGTCGGCCAGGTAGCGGGTGACGTAGACGGTGCGGCGCAGCGCCCCGTACTCCTTGATCGCGCTGGTCAGCGCGTTCTGCTGCCGTTTCGAGGAGCACAGCTTCCCGACGACCAGCGCCGCGGTCGCGTGCCCGCCCTGCATGCTCGCGGCGACGCGCAGCAGGTCGTCCCAGGTGCTCGTGATCAGGTCGGTGTTCAGCCGGCGGGTCAGCAGGCCGCCGGCCCGCGGGTAGCGGGCGAGGAAGTCGGCCTTCGGCCCGCTCCGATAAAGGGTGATCTTCCCGAGGTCCCGGATCCGCGGGAGAGCTGCTTGCCGACCAGGTCGAACAGGGCAAAGTTCGCCAGGGTCGCGCCGTGAGGTGGAGACGCCCTGCCCGCGGGCGAAGTACCGCGACAGGTGCCGAGCGGTGATGGACTTGCCCTTGACCGGGAACCGCTGCCCGTCCGAGGACGACAGGGTGCCGGAGCCGAACGCCCTGGTCAACGGCAGCCGGTGGTGGTAGTTGACCACCGCGGCGTTCGCGGCTTCGAGGGTCTCGGGGCGGAAGTACCACTCGGCGGTCCAGGCGAGCACGTCGTACGGCACGCCGCAGGACTCGGCCATCGCGGACAGGCCCATGTTCGTGGCCTCCGCGATGATCACGTACAGCAGGTTGCGCTTGAGCTCGGCCGGCCGAGCGACCTTCCCGCCGGCGTGCACCAGGTGGTCGGTGAACCCGGTCCGCGCGTCGACCTCCACCAGCACCGACGCGATCGGCACCCGCGGCAGCATCCCGGCCAGCTCAGCACGCAGCGCGTCGGCCTCGGCGGGCACGTCCTCGGCCGTCAGCGGCGGGATGATCAACTCCCCGTCGTCGGTGAGCCGGACCTCGCCCGGGTTGCCCTTGGCCAGCTGGGTCTCCAGGTCGGCCAGGGCGGTGTGCAGCTCGTCGTCGGCCTGCGCGAGCGCGTCGGCGGCCTCGCCGGGCTTGCCGACCAGGTGGCAGAACTCCACCTTCTGCGGCGCCCACGCCTGCGGGGTGAGCAGGAACGACGCCGGATCGGCGTACCGGCGTGAGCCGGGCACGAACACGTCGCCGGAGCGCAGCCCGTCCCGCAGGCCGACCAGCACGGCCAGCTCCCAGTACCGGCGGCAGGCGGTGACGTCGCCGGCCTGCTCCGCGGCGACCAGGTAGCCGGCCCACTTCGTCGGCACGAACCCGACCGGAGCGCCGGCCGGGACCTTGCGGGCGCCGGTGGCGTACAGCCCGGCCAGCATGCTCACCGCCTCTAGCAGCTGCTCGGTGCCCGGCCCGCCGGCGAACTGGACCGCCGCCAGCACGGCCGGGGCGAACTGGCGGCCGGCCTCGATCTCACGCCACCGCAGCAGATCGTGAAAGATCTGGGCTGGTGATGATCCGCCGTGCGCTGGCCCGCCGGTCGCATCCATTAAGCAGGTATCGAATGTTGCGATGCGTGATGAAACCAAGGTCATACTCCTGCCGCACTTAAGTTTAGGGAGAGACATGCTTTTCTGGAATTGCGCACGACGTTCCCCGCGTAGAGCTGATGCTTTGCCAAGCAGGGGAGTGTCGCGCTTGATGGGTGGCTGTTGGTCGGTCGGGATGGTGCTCGCGGTTGTGCTGCCTGTCGACATGTGGACGCCGGCGGGCGCGGCGGCGCGGACCACGGTGAGTAGTGTCTCGGTCGCTGCTGTTGTCTCGGGTTGGGACACGTTCCGCAGGCTCGATCTTCTGCCGTATCTGACCACGCAGGCAGAGACCCGTCAGTTCTCCAGTTTCGATCGCACTGGCGGCAATGATCATGACGGGTTCGACGGCCTGTATACCTGCCGCCGGACGATCGCCGACGGCTGCGTCCTTGCCGAGGATAGCGGCGCGGGCGAGATCTCCTCGATCTGGTTTACCCGCTACGGCGGGGATGTGAGCACGTTCGGTCGACTCAAGGTAGTGCTGGACGGGCGCATCGTGCTGGATGCGAATCTGCAGGATGTGGTGAACGGCGCCCTCGGCGCGCCGTTTAGCTATCCGTTGGTTGCCAATGCAGCCCAGAGTTCCGGCGGAGTCTATGTCAAGGTTCCCATGCCGTACCGCACGTCAATGCGGGTCACGGTGCAGTACAACCATGGCTTCTACCACCTGTCGTACCGGCACTTCGCTGATGCCGCCGGGGTGAGCACGTTCGATCCGTCCGATCAGGCCAGCGATGTACTGGCCAAGTTGAGGGCTGCCGGCACGGCAGATCCGAAGCCGCCTCTGGCGGGAGCGGTCGCCCGTACCAGCAAGTTCAATCTGGCCCCCGGTCAGCAGGCCACGCCGATTCAGGTGAACGGGCCGGGGGTGATCACCGCGTTGCGGCTGCGGATCCCGCAAGTCGCCGGCTACAGCACCGAGTCCGACGAGGTGCTAGCCAAGGGTAGACTCCGCATCTCCTTTGACGGCAAGCCCACTGTGGATGCGCCGGTGGGGGAGTTCTTCGGCTCCGGTCTGGGTGAGTACTCGGTGCGGTCGCTGCTGTTCGCGATGGATCCGGCGGCTGGTGGCTGGTATTCCGCGTGGTGGCCGATGCCCTATGCAACGACTGCGGCCGTCACGCTTGTCAACGGCAGCAGCGTGTCATTGACAAACGTCGAACTCGAGGTCACGTCGGGCAGTGACACCCAGTGGGTATCAGCGCTGAGGCCGGATGGTGACGCGGGGTATTTCACGGCGTTGTCGCGGCGGGCGGACACCGAAACATGGGCGGACTGGCTGTTCGCCGATGTTGGTGGGCGCGGAAAGTTTGTGGGTGTCTCGCACACGATGAACGGGTTGGATTCCAGTGGTTGGGGCCGCACTTACCTGGAAGGCGACGAGCGGGTATACGCGGACAACTCATCGAGCCCGCAGATGTACGGCACCGGTACCGAGGACTTCTACGAAGGTGGCTGGTATTTCGACCACGGCGCATTCAGCGCCCCGCTGAACGGCAGCAGCGCGTACGAATCGCGGGCGCGCGGCTGCCTTTACGAGTGCGACGCCGCGTACCGGATCATGCTGGCCGACGCGGTGACGTACCGGAGCCAGCTTCGATTCGGTATCGAGCACGGCGGGACGGATACGGCTCCGGCCAGCTATGGGTCCACGGCCTTCCTATACGCGCAGCCCACAAGGGCGGCGCGCCAGTCCGACCAGGTGGACCTGGGCGACGCAACCAGCCGCACCGCGCATAACTACACCGAGACCGGCTCGGCTAGCCAAGCGGACCTCACCTCAGTGTTCGAAGGCGACAACGATCATGCGACTGTCACCGACCAAGTGCGTTCCACCAGTGCGGCGGTCAGCTTCCGCCTGGCGATCGACTCGGCCAACCGGGGGGTGACACTTCGGCGAATCTGCGACCAGAACCAGGCTTATCAGGCGGCCAGAGTGCTGATCGATGGGGTTGTGGTCGGCACGTGGTCGCAGCCGTTGAACAACACTACACAACGCTGGCTCGAGGACAGTTTCGCCGCATCACCCACCGCAACGGCAGGCAAATCCTTCATCACCGTGCGGCTTGAACCAGTGGCAGGCGCCCCGGCCTGGACAGCAGCCAGCTACGCGGCCCTGAGTGTGATACCGCCGGTGCGTGACCGGTCAGCCGGCAGAACCGACGTCAACGGCGACGGCCGCGACGACATCATCGCCTTCACCCAGGACAACGATGCCGACGTGTACGTCGCCACCTCCACCGGCACCGAGTTCGGCCCGCGTACCCGGTGGCACGACTCATTCGCCCCCGCTGGTCAGTATCCGCTGACCGGCGATGTCAACGGTGATGGCCGCGACGACATCGTCGCGTTCACCCGCGCCGACCAGGCGGCGCAGGTTCAAGTGGCGCTGTCCACCGGCTCCGGGTTCGGTGCGGCCACCCGCTGGCACGACAACTTCGCACCGACGGGCGCGATCCCCGCCGTAGGCGACGTCAACGGTGATGGCCGCGACGACATCATCGCGTTCACCCACACCGGCACGTGGTCACCGGTCTACGTCGCGCTGTCCACCGGGACTGGGTTCGGTGCAGCCACCCGCTGGCACGACCACTTCTCCACCGCCACCGAGACACCAGCGGTCGGCGACGTCGACGGTGACGGCCGTGACGACATCATCACGTTCACCCACGGCTCGCCCTGGGCCGTGGTGTATGTGGCCCGGTCAACAGGCACCGCGTTCGGCCAGGCACAACAGTGGCACTACTACTTCTGCGCAGCCGGTCAGACCCCCCGCGTCGGTGACGTCAACGGCGACGGTCTGGCTGACATCATCAACTTCACCCAGGACACCGAAGCCGACGTCCACATCGCACTGTCCACCGGGGTGTCGTTCGGGCCAGCAGCATACTGGCACGGCTACTTCGCACCCGCGGGGGAGTTCCCCTACGTCGGCGACTTCGACGACAACGGTCGCACCGACATCGTCACCTTCACCCACAACGACGCCGCGGACGTGTTCGTCGCACTGTCCAACGGATGGACGTTCGGCTGGGGCTACCAATGGCACGGCGACTTCGGCTCCGCCGGCCAAACCGTCTACTGACC